>Ga0172363_10002243_pt1 | contig 15581 bp, 13 predicted proteins | sample LakKivs2_kivu2a2_FD_114541 | JGI IMG/M metagenome (GOLD analysis project Ga0172363, IMG submission 114541) | Sediment microbial communities from Lake Kivu, Rwanda - Sediment s2_kivu2a2 | ecosystem: Environmental > Aquatic > Freshwater > Lake > Sediment | place: Rwanda: Western Province, Lake... | reverse complement strand
TTCCCCTCTTTACGCAGCTTGGCTGCCGCTTGCCGGGCTTCACCAGCCGTCACTTTCAGGCTGAGGTAGCGCTCGTACTTGGGTCTTACCCTAACCGGTTCCATCTCATAGCTTCTGACTACCAGACCCTGACCAATCAGTTGAGGTATGACCAGCCTGGCTTGTCTAGTCCCCAATATCTTCTCCAATTCCCGCAAACCAACCTTGCCTCTTGCCTTAGTTAGTTCAAGGACACGCCTCTGCTCCCAGGGGAGAGAAGATACATCTCGTTCAGAGAGGGGTGGGTTGGAAATAAAGGTAACTACCTTTCGCTCAAATCCCGGCGGCAGCATCAGGGCCACGGCATCAAAGAGGGGCGAAAGATAGTGCTCGCTTATCCAGCGAGCCAGCGGTATATGAGCTGGGGATAATACTGGGTGGAGATCAATAACACCGGCTATTTCCTTGGTTTCTTCGACTTGTGGGTAATCACTTAATCCGAGAACAATGCCCTGAAGGAGCTTATCACCGAAAGGAACCCACACTGCCTGCCCCACATCAATGCTTAGACCAGAGGGGATAGCATAACTAAATGTTCGGCGCTGAGCTATTGGTGAATTAACACTAACCTCAGCATACCCCATCCTATACTCCAGTGAAGTAGCCCCAATTTAACTCTGGCCTATTTCTTTTCCGTTGCGACTCGCTTTTCCTTGATACGGGATGCCTTGGCACTAAGCCTGCGCAGGTAATAAAGCTTGGCCCGGTGTACTTTCCCCCGCCGCACTATTTCTACCTTCTCCACCAGCGGTGACTGGAAAGGGAAGGAGCGCTCTACGCCGATGCCATAGACAACTCGCCGCACCGTAAAGCTAGCACCAGCCCCGCCACGCTGAACCTTAATTACTACCCCTTGAAATAACTGGGTTCGCTCTTTTTCCCCTTCCACAATCTTAGCACTGACCTTTACTATGTCGCCGGGGATAAAGGCTGGAATATTAGGATTTGGCTTATCTTCAATTAATGATGCTACACTCATTTTATGATACTCCTATTATTAGCTAAACTATACCCTACGCTGGCTCATTTATCAAGAGGGGTTAGACGACCGTAGTAGCCAAAAGGGGCCTTAACCTTGCTTTATCCGTTTTCCCCTTAGTGAGGGAGGCAAAGCTGACAAGCGGTTTACTAACCGCCTTTCATCCAAATTGAGATTGGCTTTGCCCAGTAGCTCCGGGCGGCGCTCCAGAGTGCGGATAATAGCTTGCTCACGGCGCCACCTAGCAATCTGGGCATGGTTTCCTGAAAGTAAGACCTCGGGCACTGACCATCCTCTGTAGACAGCAGGACGGGTGTATTGAGGGTATTCCAGTAGCCCGGCACTATGAGACTCATCCAGTGGTGAAGCTTCTGAGCCAAGAACTCCCGGCAATAGCCTAACCACGGCATCTACCACTACCATAGCCGCTAGCTCACCACCACTGAGCACATAGTCGCCAATACTAATCTCATCAGTAGCCAGGTGTTCGCGCACTCGTTCGTCAACCCCTTCATAGCGGCCACAGATAAGAATTAGATGACTGTGTTTTGATAGTTCGAGGGCAATTTGCTGTGAAAAAGGGCGACCCTGTGGTGTAAGCAAAATAACTGGTAGTTCACCACCCATTTCAAGGCACATCTCCGATTTTATTGACTCTACTGCCTCAAAAATAGGTTCAGGTTTGAGTATCATGCCAGCTCCACCACCATAAGCATAGTCGTCAGCAGTGTGATGCGTGTCATGGGTATAGTCTCTAATATTATGGATATTAACACTGACCAGCTTGTGGTCAATAGCCCGCTGGAAGATGCCTGAGCTAAACGGCCCCTGGAACATCTGAGGGAATAGGGTAAAAATGTCAATTTGCACCGGTCTAATCCCTTCCAGTATCAGTGGCGTGTTCGGTTACCTCTCCTCTAAGAATCTCTACCGCGTGAGGGATAGCCGACGATATTATCTCAAGACACTCCCGAACTGCCCTTGGGCTGCCCGGCAGGTTGATAATAAGGCACTTCCCCCTGACGCCAGCCACAGCTCGGCTCAACAAGGCAAGTGGTGTAGCATTAAAGGTTTTAGTTCTCATTGCCTCAGTAAAACCAGGCACTACCTTATCTACTACAGAAAGAGTCGCTTCGGGGGTCACATCACGCGGACCCAGCCCGGTACCACCCGTAGTTAGGATAACATCCACGCTACCCTCATCTGCCCACTCAGCAAGCTTACCGGAAATCATGTCTACCTCATCAGGAACTACCTCATATTTAGCTATGCAACTATCCAGTACTGATAGGCTATCCCTGATTGCCCTGCCACTCTTATCATAACGCTGTCCCCGCCAACCCTTATCACTAATGGTAAGTATGCCCAGATTAAACATAACTCTACCTTGTCTTAAGCCAGTTCCTATTCTACCACATATGAAAAGTGTAGCCAAGTCAGGGAATTTATAAAATTTGTTCCGAAAGACTTGACAAAGAGGGGTAGAGTTGGTCTAAAATGGTAGAAAGTGGTGAAAAGTGGTAAATTAGGGGTGACCGGGGGATAAAAATGTTTTTTGGTGAATTTGAGTACAGGATTGATGAAAAGGGCAGGGTGCCTATTCCACCTCGATTCAGAAGGGAACTTAAGGAGGGGGTGGTTCTAACCCCAGGGATTGAGCAATGCGTTACTGCCTATCCACTATCTGAGTGGAAGAAGCTAGCGGCTGCTCTGACTACCGGTTCAGTTACCCCTGGTAAATTGAGGAGGCTGAATCGGGCTACTTTTGCTACCGCCTTTAGCCTCAATATTGACGGACAAGGCAGGATAGCCTTACCTATCCCGCTACGGCAGTATGCCGGTATTGAGGATGAAGTAGTTATCGCCGGAGCCAATAATTATCTTGAATTGTGGAACAAAGAGCAATGGGAGGCCGAGAAAGCAATTAGCCAAGAGCAAGCCTGGCAAATTATAGAAAGCTTGGAGAAGCATTGAGGAGTCTAGCGATGTCAGTTCCTACTCATATTCCCGTTCTACTCCAAGAGGCCATTGAGGCGCTGGCGGTTCATCCTGGGGGGCGCTATATTGATTGCACCCTTGGGGCTGGAGGACACGCCGCTGCCATTTTAGACAGGAGCTCTCCTGGCGGGCAACTGTTGGGCATTGAGGCTGACCCAGAAGTTATAGGAATAGCTAAGGCAAGGCTTGAAGCCTATAGTAACTCAATCCTTCTAGTGAATGAGAATTTCGTTAACTTAGAGGCTATCTGTATTAAATATGATTTCCTCCCCGTGCACGGTATTTTATTCGACCTAGGACTCTCTTCTCTTCAGCTCAATGGTCATGGTCGTGGTTTCAGTTTTCAGCACGATGCGCCTTTAGACATGCGTTTTAGTCCCAGCCAGGAGGTTACTGCTGCCGATATCATTAACACATCCTCTGAAAGTGAGCTAGCTCACCTTATAAGAGTATATGGAGAGGAAAGCTATAGCCATCAAATAGCGCACCGCATTGTGCAGGAACGTCCCATAAACACTACCCTTCAACTGGTTCGGACAATAGAGCACGCTGTCGGCGGTAAGAGGGGTAGGCTTCATCCTGCCACCAAGACCTTTCAAGCACTGCGAATAGCGGTTAACCACGAACTTGAGCATCTGGAAGCAGCCTTAAGACAAGCGGTTAATGTCCTTGGCTTTGAAGGCAGACTGGTTGTCATCAGTTATCATTCCCTTGAGGACCGCGTAGTGAAACAGTTCATGCAACAAGAATCAAGGGACTGTATTTGCCCGCCAGGTATGCCAGCTTGTATTTGCGGGCATAGGGCTTGCCTGAGGTTAATCAATAAGAGAGTTATTACTCCCTCTCTGGCAGAGGTTCAACTTAATGCGCGTAGCCGTAGTGCTAGATTGAGAGCGGCTGAGCGCCTTATTACCCAGAATGAATACTACGGAACCGCTGAAGGGCACAATTTTCCAGCCCAGCTTAGTACTGAGGGACGGAGGAGACCGGCTTTGCTGAAAAAGCTCCGAGTAGCCTTTTCCATGCCCTAGATTAGATAAAAATTTAGACTGCTCAAGGGAGGTTGAAAATGTGAGAACTGGCATAACCCAAAGGGCCAAAATCTAGCTAATTTAAGGAGGGGTAGATGAAAAAGCGAAGTACTTTAACCGCTATTGATGTTGGTACCACTAAGGTATGCACTGCTATAGCTGACATAGACGATGGAGGTGGCGTCCGGGTTATAGGGGTAGGCATCACTCCGAGCCAGGGGTTACATAAAGGCCTAGTGGTTAACATCAACGACGCTACAGAGTCAATTCGTGAGTCGGTAAGAAAAGCCGAGCAGGCCAGCGATTATAAAGTAGAATCTGCTTATGTCGGCGTGACTGGCAGGCATGTCAGTTCGTTGAATAATCGCGGAGTAATAGCCGTTACCCGCAATGACCGGCTGGTGCGCCCGGATGACCTGAGGCGAGTGCTTGCCTGTGCTCAAAGTGTTAAAGTGCCTAAGGACAGGAGGTTGCTACATGTTATTCCTCGGAGCTATGTGATTGATGGTGAGGTGGGGGTTAAGAACCCCGTAGGAATGCATGGCTTCAGACTGGATGTCGAGACACACATCATTACCGCTGCCATAACTTCCGTCCAGAATCTAGTGAAGTGCATTCGCAGCATTGGCATAGATATTGATGACCTCGTCCTCGAACCTTTAGCCAGCAGTGAGGCAGTGTTGACTGAAGATGAAAAGCAAGCCGGTGTTATATTAGCTGACATAGGTGGTGGGACCACAGATATCGCTGTTTTCAGAGAGGGGAGCATCTGGCACACCTCTATTCTACCGGTAGCTGGTTATCAGCTTACCAGAGATGTTGCTATCGGTTTGGGTCTGTCTTTTGATGTTGCTGAAGAGATGAAGAAAAGGTATGGCAGTGTTATGCCAGTTTACGAAAGCAAAGCGGAAACTAGTAACCCCATGTCAACAAATGGACACGGTGTCTCGTATCAAGACTTATGCGACATTATTAGAGCCCGAGTTGAGGAAATCTTAAGGCTTATCCTGCTAGAGATGCCACGCTCTGAGTATAAAGAATTAGTCCCGGCTGGTCTGGTACTTACCGGTGGTAGTTCCAACCTACTTGGTATTGATGCACTAGGGCGCGACATACTACGGCTCCCGGTAAGGGTGGGCACGCCTACCAAAATGTATGGTATCACCGATGCCCTTCGTGACCCAGCCTATGCCACCGGTGTTGGCCTTCTGCTCTGGGGAGCAAAACACGAGGGAGAGCAAGCCTGGCAAACCCGCAGGTTTAGCGCTCGTCTACTACGTTTAGTTTCCCGAATTAGGAATCTATTCCGCTAACAGGTTATCAAGAAGCAAAAATCACTGATAAGTAGTAAAGAAAGGAGGAAGAAAAATGGCAAAAACAAGTTTTGTCCCTAATCCAGCTAGGATTAAGGCTATTGGCATAGGCGGTGGTGGCTGCAATGCCATAACCCGGATGGTCAGGGAAGAAATTCGAGGCGTGGAATTTATTGCCGTGAATACCGATGCCCAAGCTTTGGCTATTACTGAAGCCCCTACCCGCTTTCAGCTCGGGGAGAAGCTTACCAGAGGATTAGGCGTGGGTGGTGACCATGTCATGGGGCAGAAAGCAGCCGAAGAAAGCCGCGATGAACTTAAGGAACTCGTCTCAGGCGCTGACATGGTGTTTGTTACTTGCGGCTTGGGTGGTGGTACCGGTACCGGGGCAGCTCCTATCGTTGCTGAGATAGCTAAGGAAAGTGGCGCTCTCACTATTGCCGTAGTCACCAGGCCGTTTACCTTTGAGGGTGTCCACCGCTGCCGAGTCGCCGATGAGGGCATCGCCCGCCTGCTAGGTAAGGCTGATACTCTTATCATTATCCCCAATGACCGCTTGCTCGACCTTTGTGACCAGAAGACAAGCGTGGATAATGCCTTTAAGCTAGCTGATGATGTGTTGAGACACGGCGTTCAGGCCATCTCTGAGGTCATTACTGTCCCTGGGCTAATTAACCTTGACTTTGCTGATGTTAAGGCAGTAATGAGGGATGCTGGTCCAGCCTGGATGTCCATAGGCACGGGTACCGGTAAAAACCGAGCGGTAGACGCAGCCAGAGAAGCCTTAGCCAGCCCGTTGCTAGATGTTTCTATCAACGGGTCAAAGGGGGTATTATTCAATGTTACTGGTGGCAGTAGCCTCACCCTGTTTGAAGTTAATGAAGCCGCTGAAGTAATTAAGCAAGCTGTTGACCCTGAGGCTAACATCATCTTTGGGGTAGCCTATGATTCTAGTATGGATAGTGAGTTAAGGATTACCCTAATTGCCACCGGATTCACTTCTAAGATAGGACTAGCCGAAGCCAGCCGGGAAGACGAGCAAACACAACTTCTCAAGAGCTTGAAAAGCGAGGATGAACTAGATGTTCCCTCTTTCCTGCGTCGCCCGCTATTTAGCCATCGGCGTCAGGCAGTAACTCCGTCTACTAAACCAGTTAAAACACCTTCACAAACTCCAGTTCGTTGAGCTCTCGGGAAATCTATTAAACCAGAGACCAATGTAAAGGCTGTAGGTGCTTGAGTGACCTACAGCCTTTCTGTTTGCTTGAAGCTACCTCTCGGCAATTAACTACAATAGTACTTGACAAACACTACATATTGTGGTATATTAATTTTATTTCACTATGTATTGTAGAGTTTGGTTATGAATTGTCCCTATTGTGGTTACCATGATTCCAAGGTTATAGATTCTCGGAATGTAAATGAGGGCGTACGCCGTCGTCGTCAGTGTTTAAGCTGCGGTTCTCGTTTCACTACTTACGAGCGGCAACAACCAGCTAGCCTCTTCGTGATTAAGAAAGACAAGAGGCGCGAGGAATTTAATCGAATTAAGCTGCTAACCGGTATTCGTAAGGCCTGTGAAAAACGGCCACTACCTACCGGCGCTATTGATAAACTTGCTGATGATATAGAAGCTGAGCTTTACCATCTGGGTAAGGCAGAGATACCCAGTGCTACCATCGGTGATATGGTAATGGAGAGATTAAAGAGGCTGGACTACATTGCCTATATCCGCTTTGCCAGCGTCTACCGAGAGTTCACTGATATCACGACACTAAAACAAGAGGTTGACACCTTAATCAACGGTAAAGCAGAAGTACCTCACTCTACCAGTCAACTACCTCTACTACCTGGCGATAAATTAGATGAACTAGATAAGGGTTATAGAGGAGCCGGAAGAAAGGTGGGCTTAAAGCAAAATAGCCCAAAAACAGCGAAACTTCATTAAAGCTAGGAGTCAGAAATGAATATGGCTAATAAATCGCAAGAAAAGCAATCAACCTCCCTTAATCGCACTCAAATTGCCAAAGCTATCTTTGCTGCGGCTGAGTCTATGGGTATGCCTGATAGGTATCAAATAGAGCAACTCACCACTCAGGTGATTGAACGCCTGGAACAGCCGCAACCATTACCTGGAATGGAACACTTGGTGCCTAAGCGTCGCCGACAAAAGAAACACCTGCCTACTGTTTCCGAGGTCCAAACTATGGTCAGGGAAATCCTGACTGAAGAACCAACTCAGCAAGAAGAAGCTCTACCCAAAAAAGAGGAACTAACCATGCCAGCCAAGGCAAAAGTTCAGCCCACTTCTGGTATTAATCTTACGGAAAATGCCCTTCGGGTTCTGGAAAGAAGGTATCTCAAAAAGGACAAACAGGGGCAAGTTATCGAGACACCCGAGGCGATGTTCCGCCGTGTGGCACAGGCTATTGCCTCTACCGAGCTTATCTATAACCCTAGGGCAGATGTCAAGGTAAGGGAAAAGGAATTCTACCGGCTGATGGCTAATCTGGAGTTCCTGCCTAACTCCCCTACCCTCATGAATGCGGGAAGGGAGTTAGGGCAACTATCAGCTTGTTTTGTTCTTCCGGTTGAGGATTCAATGGAGTCCATCTTTGAAGCCGTAAAGAATACTGCCCTTATTCATAAGAGCGGTGGTGGGACTGGTTTTTCTTTCTCCAGACTAAGACCAGAAAACGATAGGGTCGGTTCTACGGGAGGGGTAGCTAGTGGTCCGGTCTCGTTCATGCGAGCCTTTGATACAGCTACTGATGTCATTAAACAAGGGGGGATGCGTCGTGGGGCAAACATGGCTATCCTTAATGTTGACCACCCCGATATTATGAAATTCATTGAAGCTAAAAGTGACCCTAATGCTTTCACTAACTTTAACCTCTCGGTAGCGGTAACCTCTGGATTTATGGAAGCCGTCAGAGCTGGTGCTGACTATAACCTAGTAAATCCTCACACTAACGAAGTAGGGGGTAAGCTCAATGCTAAGGATGTATTTGACCGGATAGTGGCTCTGGCTTGGAAAACAGGGGACCCGGGCATTATCTTCATTGACCGAATAAATCAAAATAACCCTACCCCCCATTTAGGCAAGATTGAAAGCACTAATCCCTGCGGTGAGCAACCATTACTCCCCTATGAGTCATGTAATTTAGGCTCTATCAATCTAGCCAAGATGCTACGAACCAAAAACGGAATTACTGAGATTGATTATCCCAAGCTGGTTAAGACAGTAAGAGTCGCCGTGAGGTTTTTAGATAATGTCATTGATGCCAATAAGTTTCCTCTACCTCAAATAGAGGAAATGACTAAAAAGACTAGGAAAATAGGGCTTGGGGTGATGGGTTTTGCCGATATGTTAATCAGGTTAGGCATTCCCTACGACTCAGCAGAGGCACTACAGACCGCCGCCGATATTATGTATTTTATAAAGGAAGAGGCACATAAAGCCTCAGTAGGATTAGCTAAGGAACGGGGGGTTTTCCCTGCCTTTAGTGGCAGCATCTACGATGTCCCTGATAGCCCTAGGCTAAGAAATGCGTCATGCACTACCATTGCTCCTACCGGCACCTTAAGCATCATCGCCGGTTGCTCCAGTGGCATTGAACCTCTTTTCGCCCTGAGCTATACAAGAAATATTCTGGATGGCGCCCAGCTAGTAGAGGTAAACCCCTATTTTGAGGAAGCGGCCAAGAAGGAGGGATTCTACTCTGAAGAGCTTATGCACCGGCTAGCCACTGGCACCCAACTCCATACCCTGGAGGGTATCCCTGATAATATTAAACGGTTATTTGTCACTGCCCACGAAATAAGCCCTGAAATACATATCAAGATGCAAGCCGCCTTTCAGAAGTCCACGGACAACGCTGTTTCTAAAACAGTCAACTTTCCCCAAACAGCTACTGTAGAAGATGTCGCTAAGGTGTATATGATGGCTTACCAGGAGGGATTAAAGGGGATAACTATTTACCGGGATAGAAGCCGTGAGGCACAGCCGATGAGTACTAGCCAAATGGGAAAGGTAGAAGGAGCTAGACTTACTCCCAGGAAGAGGCCAGAGGAGACACAGGGGCGCACGAAACGAGTCAACACGGGCTGTGGCTATATCTATGTAACCGTGAACTGGGATGAACAGGGAATATGCGAGGTTTTCTCCACCTTGGGTAAGGCTGGTGGCTGTGCCTCAGCTCAACTTGAAGCTACCTGCCGACTCATTTCCTTGGCGTTACGGTCTGGGGTAGATGTTGCCCAAGTGGTAAGGCATCTCCGCGGTATCCGTTGTCCATCCATTGCCTGGGAAGAGGGCAAGGCTATTCTCTCCTGTGCTGATGCTATTGCCAGCGTACTGGAGAAACATACCACTGGTTATGATGGCAAGCCCAAGCCGGAGGACTACGGAGTGACCAAGAACCTGGCTGGGCAGTGCCCCGATTGTGGCAACCTGCTTGTCTATCAAGAGGGTTGCTTCACCTGCCCCTCCTGCGGCTATACCAAGTGCTAATGGACTATTATAAAACTTCAACCAGAAAGTAGAGACTGGTTAAACTAGCTAGACTGGAGCTAGAGTGAGTGTAGCTGGTTTTTTATTTTACTGGCTATGGCTATTTTGCTCAGGTTTATCGGCAACAAGCTGATACCATCAGTTATGCCCACTGGGTGGCTCAAGGCTATTGTTATGGGCTGGGTTGGTGGCTTTTTTGGGAGCTTGGTAGATAGCATCTGGAGCCAGTTTGGACCTGAGGTTGCTGGGATAAACCTGGTGGCGGCTGTTACCGGTTGCGCCCTTTTTATCCTCTTTCTTGGTATTGCCCCCTTCGTTAAAATATTGCTGGGAAAGGTGTGATCTCTATATAGGGTTTTTATTGGTTGCCTGCTTTTGTGCTATATTTAATTAAAGCCAGCGTAGCTCAGGGGTAGAGCAGCGGTTTCGTAAACCGCTTGTCGTCAGTTCGAATCTGACCGCTGGCTCCACTTTTTGTAGCTAAAATTGCTATTTTGAGGCTTTTTCTTGACTGGGATAACTTAAGAGGGTATCCCATAGACATCTACGTGCTCAGGCGCGTTCAGTGGAAATCTACCGTAGGCTATGTCTCAAACACCTCTCGGTACAGAGTTACTGCGTTGAGCCGTTTCGGGACCACCTCGAAGCCTACCCCAGGAGTATCATCCAAGACCACGCAGCAATGTTTGTTCTGCTTGATCTGGGGTTCGGTGATATCCTGACTATAAAATCGACTAGAAGGGAATATATCGGCTGGATATGTAAACCCCGGCAGTGTCGCTAGCGCGGCGCAGATCCCAGCGCCCACACTGCTCTCCAGCATACCCCCTACCCAAGCCTGAATCCCGGCATCCTTGGCTATATTGTGGATCTGTACTGCGTTATATAGCCCCCCAACACGTCCCGGCTTCACGTTCACTACTCGACAGGCGCCGATCTTCAACGCCAGCTGAAAATCTCGTGGATCCTTGACTGACTCATCAAGGCAGATTGGCGTTTCGACTTGTCTCTGAAGCTCAGCATGCTCGATCAGATCCGTGTGGGAAAGTGGCTGTTCAATCATCGCTAAATTGAACCGGTCAAACGCCTTTAGTGTCTCCAAATCCTCACGCAGATTGTACCCCGAATTGCAGTCTACGTGGAAGACCGGATCGGGAAAGACAGACCGGACTGTCTCCAGCATCTCAATATCCCACCCGTGGCGAACCTTGAGCTTAATCCTTGGGTATCCGGCATCAACGGCATCTTGGATCAAGCCTAGCAGGGTATCTATCGTATCCTGCACTCCAAAGTCGGCACCGCACCGAATCACTGGCCTCTCACCCCCTAATACTCGCCAAAGGGGCTGTCCCAACAGCTTGCTGTGCAAGGCCCACCAGGCAGTCTCCACGGCGGCCTTGGCAAAGGGGTTCCCCTTGAAAACTGCAAGCCGAGATATCAGGTCGGGGGCTGAGTTCAGCTCCTCTCCTAATAGTCGGGGTAAGAAGAACTGCCGGCACGCTTCATACACTGAGCGAGCCCATTCTGGAGAGTAGGTGGGGGCATAAAAGGGTGTCGCCTCCCCCCAACCATCTACTCCCTCGCTAGACATTCGAACCATCACCGAATGGATCGCTGCATCCTCCCCATAAGCGGTGCGCCAGGGGCTAATAAGTGGTAACACCACATAACGAATTTCGGCAGATTCAATTTTCAAGGTATCCTCTTTCAGCGTTCTTCCCAAGCAATGCTTTAGCATATCATATTAGTACTGGGATTAAGCAATATCAATCCTACGGTAGGATATGGTCTGTATCAAGAGTCGCTACAGGAACATGCATTTTACGAATAAAATAGGTTTGTGCAGTTTGACACAAGAGTTCAAATTTGAATGTAAGACTACCGTTTGGTATAACGACAGATAGTTTCGTAAATTGCTTGTCGTTAGTTCGAATCTGACCGCTGGCTCTGTAGATTTAGCCCAGCGTCAAGCGGCTTTTTGAAAGTAGTAGCCGACTCCGGGTTCGGTTATGATGTATCTAGGTAGGACAGGGTCTGGTTCTATCTTCTGGCGCAAATGCGAAATGTAGATGCGCACATAATCCAGATCATCAATATATTCCCATCCCCACACCTTTTCTAAGGCCTGCTTGTGGGTAAGAATACGGCCAGCATTCTCTACCAGAAGAGCAAACAGGCGAAACTCTCGCGGGGTCAGTTTTATCCGCTCCCCGTTCACAACAACCTTTCGCTCAGCAACATCCACAGTGAGGAAGCCATCACTATAGGTAATCTCTCTCCTTGCCTCCGCTGAAGAGGAGAGTTCAGCGCGTCGCAATGCTGCCTTCACCCTCGCCACCAGCTCTCTATTCCCCACTGGCTTAAGGAGGTAGTCATCAGCGCCGCAATCAAGCCCATGCACTATATCCTCCTCAACCCTCCGTTTACCAGTGAGTATGAGTACGGGTATATCAGAGACATCGCGGATACGGGCTAATGTCTGCCAGCCGTCCATTCTGGGCATGACCACATCCAGAAGCACTAAATCTGGTCTCCGGTCAAATAGAAGCCGTAGGCCCTCCTGCCCACTGCTCGCCTTGAGCACCTCATACCCTTTCTGGGTAAGAACTTGGTCAATCAATCTAACCAAGGCCTCGTCGTCGTCAACTATAAGGATTTTTTTGCTTGTTTCCATCGATGCTAATTTTTATCTTTCTGCCGCCGTAGTAGCATTTCGGCAATCACTTCCGGTAGTTCGCGGGTATTGATGGGCTTCGACAGATACACATCACAGCCGGACTCAATAACTTTCTCCTTGTCCCCCTTCATGGCATAGGCGGTAACACCAATAATAGGGGTATGGCTAAATGTCGGCGTCTCCCTGAGCTTTCTGGTTACCTCAAGCCCGCTCATTTTAGGTATCTGTATGTCCATTATAATGAGGTCTGGTTGCTCTCTCATCGCCATATCTAGCGCCTCTTCTCCATCAGTTGCTTTGAGCAGGGTATAGTTCTTGGCTTTAAGCGCCATCTCAAGCAGCTTCATATTTAGGGGATTATCTTCAACGACTAGTATCTTCTCTTGCATTGCTCGTTTCTCCTGAGTATGGCTGGTCGGTTTTTGCTAGGGGCAGGGTAAAGGTAAACCGGCTTCCCTTCCCGTATTCGCTCTCTACCCAAATTTGCCCACCATGCTTTTCTATAATTTGCTTGACAATGGCTAGCCCTAGCCCAGTCCCACTCTTCTTTCTGGTTAGAGGATTGTCTAGCTGGTAGAAAGGCTCAAATATCTGTTCCTGGTTCTCCGGCTTGATACCAATGCCGTTATCAATCACGCTGACCTGACACCAGCTATCCTTCCTAGTTGCCTCAATCTTCAGCCTGCCGCCATCCGGGGTAAACTTAGTCGCATTACTCAGCAGGTTAAGGAGCACCTCATTTACCTTAGCCTTATCGGCATAAACCAAGGGGAGCCCCTCTTCTATCTCAACATCAAGGCTTTGTTTTCTTGATGCCAGTATGGGCAGCATAGTTCTAGTTAGTGGTTCTATTACCTCAGCTAGGGCAAGATTGGTCAGGTAGAATTTCACCTTGCCCGATTCTATCTTGGACAGGTCAAGGACCTCGTTGATTAGGTTCAGCAGGTGCTTACTACTGTTTAGGATGTCGTCAAAGCACTGCCTCTGCTCATCGTTAATCTTTCCAGGCACTTCATCCCTCATCAGTTCAGAAAAGCCAATAATGACATTGAGTGGGGTGCGCAACTCATGGGACATATTAGCTAGGAACTCAGACTTTAGCTGGTTTGCCCTTTCCACCTCCCTGGTCTTTTCTATGAGCTCCTGCTGTTGTTTCATCAATTCCTCGGTTTGTGATTGAAGCTCCTCGTTCTGGATATCCAGTTGCTCAGTTTTCTCTTGAAGTTCACGCTCCATTTGCTTACGCTCGGTGATGTCCCTCACGTAGACAACGTTGACACGTTTTCCCTGGTACGTGCTGTAAGCACTGGTAAGCTCAATAGGAACCTCAGCGCCATCCTTTCTCATAATGGTTATCTCAAAAAGTCCTGGGATACTTTCGCCGCTTATCTTTCTTCGGTGTCTTGCTAGGGAAGCTTCGCGGTCTTGGGGGCGGACGAGGTCGAAAAACGGCATGTTCAGCAATTCCTTCTCAGAGTAGCCAGTTATACGCTGCCAAGCAGTGCTGCAGAAGACTTGGACTCCCTCTTTTTGCTCTTTATCTTGGAGCATGACAATAGCCTCACCCACCTCACCTTCTAGCTCTAGGAGGGCACGATATCTTTCCTCTGACTCTTGCAGCGCTTCCTCGGCCTGCTTACGCTCGGTGATGTCCATGAAGTTTCCCAGAGTTGCTTGTTTGCCATCGTGGAAGATGGAGGTAACTGTCTCCATTGCCCATCTAGTCTCACCACCCTTACTAATAATCCTGAACTCATAAGGGGAAAGGTGGTTTCCCTTTAACATCCCCACTGCGTTTTCTCTGACTTTCTCCCTGTCTTCAGGATGGACAAGCCGCAAAGAGTCTGTATCCAGCAATTCATCCTTGGTGAAGCCTGATAGTTTCTGGAACTGGGGATTAACAAACCGAAATTTTCCGTCTTGGGCAATGTAAACACCAACTGGTGAGCTATTGGCCAGGATTTTATATAACCCCCCTGACTCCTCAAAAGCTGCTATCATCCCGTTAATCGTACCCCCTAGGCTCGATAATTCATCCTTTCCTGTCATCGCCACACGCATCGAGAGGTCACCACTTGTGCCAATACTGGTCACACTTTTACTGAGGTGAGCCAAACGAGACAGGACTTTCCTGTCTAAAAGCATCATTATTGCCGTACCAGCCACCAGACCAACTGCCAATAGCGACAACATAAAATAGGAAACGGTGGCTTGGCCTTGTGTGTAGATATCTCTGGGCATATCCACTCTTAGTAGGAGAATCGGCTTGCCATAGATGTCTTTAAGCAGGGTATATCCGGCAATGGATTGTTTGTCCAGTGGTTGAATAAGAATTGGCGCCTCTTCCGACAAGGATGGTATTGCTGCTTGGAAATCGGGAGGCATCGGTGAATAGTCGTACCGATGTATGGTGAGGGACAAATGCGTTTGTTCAGCTAGCTGTTCGATTTCGCTGGCATCTAGGTAGCGCCCCATAATCAGCGTCCCACGGATAGGACCTTCGTCTTCACTGGTCAGAATAGGCTGAGAGGCAACAAGCATAGGGGCTTCAGGAAGAAGAATAATCCCCCTGATGCTACTTTCTGTATCAGGGTGGTGCACGAGGAGGTCAGTGGCAGAAAGGTGCTCCTGTAGAGCCTGTGGAACAGGTATTTCTTCCTCATTCTGCAGGTCAAAGGCTTTGCCGTAGACAATCTGGCCGGAGGAGTTAATAAACAACATCAGGTTAAGCCTTAGGTTAGTAAAAGTTCCATCGACAAGATTTGACTCTATATACTCGTTGTTGGCATCCCCAATGAAGTTATAGGTATCATCCCACGCTGCCCAGTCGTCAACAGTAGCGTTCAATGTGAGGAGGTCATTAGACAGGGCACTCGTCGCTCGTTCAACATCCTGGCGGGCATACTGCTCTTCCAGTTCGGTGAAACTGTGCACCAAGGTGATTTGTGAGATAACATATTGAATAATGAGCAAGCCGATGATAGCTATGCTCACAGTCATCAGTGTTTTCCTACGCAGCGTCGTGTGTTTG
>Ga0172363_10002242_pt1 | contig 15581 bp, 21 predicted proteins | sample LakKivs2_kivu2a2_FD_114541 | JGI IMG/M metagenome (GOLD analysis project Ga0172363, IMG submission 114541) | Sediment microbial communities from Lake Kivu, Rwanda - Sediment s2_kivu2a2 | ecosystem: Environmental > Aquatic > Freshwater > Lake > Sediment | place: Rwanda: Western Province, Lake... | reverse complement strand
TCGATTTTCTTCGGGCTGAAGCCCGCGGGCTCCAGGATGAGCTCAACGCTATCGAGCAAAGGATCAAAGACCTGGAAAAGGAAAAAGAAAGAGAGGAAAAGTGAAAATCGCCATTGCCACTGAAAGCGGCTATGTCTCAGCCCACTTCGGCCGCTGTCCCGCTTATACTCTTGTCGACATTGAAAATGGAAAAGTGGTCGGACAGCAGGATATCCCCAACCCCGGGCATTCGCCCGGATTCCTTCCCGGTTATCTTTCCGAGAAAGGCGTCAACGTCATCATCGCCGGAGGGATGGGGCCGCGGGCCCAAGGCCTTTTCGCCGAAAAGAATATCCAGACGATAACCGGAGTCCAGGGCAAGATCGATGATGTCATCGAGAAATTCATCCGCCAGGAGCTCGAGGCGGGCCGGGATTTATGTAATCACGGGCAGGGGAGAAGTCATGAGGAGTCCTTAAGTCGCGACTATCCTCCTCAGGAGATGACTGGAGTCCCGACGGGAAAAGTCTGCGTCACCGCCAAAGGCGAAGACCTGGATGCAGAGGTCGATCCCAATTTCGGACGGGCTCAGTATTTCGTGATTGTGGACCCGGATATGCTGGAGTTTGAAGCCTTCGAGAATCCCTCCGTGGATTTGGATCACGGCGCGGGAATTCAGTCAGCCCAGTTTGTCGCCGGCCGGGGAATTTCTGCCGTTTTAACCGGCCAGGTTGGGCCGAATGCCCGCCGGGTGCTCGACTCCGCTGGCATCAGGGTCATCACAGTCGAAGGATGCACGATCCGGGAAGCCATAGCCTGGATGAAGAGGAGATAGCCCGTGGCCGTGAAAGAAGAAGAAGCGAAAGTCTCGCGGGCCCTGGCCCAGGATAAAGAACAGGATTCTTGTTTTTAGCGGCAAGGGCGGCGTCGGCAAGAGCACGGTAGCGGCCAACCTGGCTGTCGCCATCTCCCAGAGATCAAAAAAGGTCGGACTCCTTGATGTCGATATCCATGGTCCTAACCTGGCCAAAATGCTGGGAGTTGAGGACAGGACGTTAGAGATTTCCCCGGACATGATCAAGCCCGTCCAGGTCAATGAAAATTTGAAGCTGGTCTCTATGTCCTTCCTACTCCAGAGCCCGGACTTGCCGGTGATCTGGCGGGGCCCGATGAAGATGAAAGTCATCCAGCAATTCTTGGGGGATGTCGATTGGGGGGAGCTCGACTGGCTGATCATCGATTCTCCGCCGGGGACGGGGGATGAACCGCTGTCCGTGGCTCAGCTCATCCCCGCGACAGGGGCCATCATTGTCACGACGCCCCAGGATGTGTCTGTCCTCGATTCGCGGAAAGCCGTCGTCTTCGCCTTAAAGCTCAACCTGAAGATCCTGGGGATTATCGAAAACATGGGCGGCATGGTCTGTCCCCACTGCGGAAAAAGGATCGACCTTTTCAAAGTCGGCGGCGGCGAAAAGGCCGCCCGGGAGCTCAACGTCCCCTTCCTGGGAAGAATTCCGATTGACCCTCAGATCGTCATCTCGGGAGACGAGGGAAAACCGTTTGCCGTCGGGCAGCCTTATTCGGAGGCTTCGAGAGCCTTTCGAGAAATCGTGGATAAGATCTTAAACGACCACCGGCATTGAGAAAAAAAGAAAGGAGACAGGCGTGAAAAAAATCGGCATTATTATCTGCGGCCGCTATCAGTCCTGCGGTGGCGGGAAGTGTTTTCGTTCCATCCGTGAGCGCGTGGGCGGTTTTGCCTGCTATCCCAAGGATGAACCCGTCGAGGTGGTCGGCTACTCCTACTGCGGCGGGTGTCCGGGAGGCAATGTCGAATACGTCCCGGAAGAGATGATCAAGAACGGAGCGGAGGTCATCCACCTGGCAACGGGACTAATAGTCGGTTACCCCCCATGCCCTTATATCCGGCACTTCAAGGAATTCATCGAAAAGCGCTACGGCGTTCCCGTGGTCATCGGGACTCATCCGATCCCCCTTAAGTACCTGGAAGCGCACGAGAAGCTCTTCTTCTGGAAAGACATGAATATGGAGGAGCTTGCCGGTGACTTGATGAGGGAAGATCGAGCCATCATGAAATCTTATAATTGAAGGAGGAAAAAATGCAGCAACGCGGACAAGGAAGAGGACAAGGGCCGGGAAGGGGAGGAGGAAGCGGTCCCGGCAGAATGGGGGGACGGGGTCTTGGGCTGGGCGGCTCGTGTGTCTGTCCTTCTTGTGGCGCGACGGTGCCGCATCAGAGAGGGAATCCCTGCTACCAGAGAGCCTGCCCGAAATGCGGCAGCAAGATGACCCGCCCTTAACCCTACGCAAATTAACACGGTGATGGAAAACAATACACATTTCCGGCTAATGGCCCTCACTTATAGGTTTCGCGATTTCTTTGCGCCAAGGGAGGGCTCTTTCAGTTTGTCAAGAAAGGCCAGAGGACATATTCGTTTCAAATAAATCATTAGATATCCCCTTCGCTCCCAAGCCTTGGAATAGAATATTAGAGAAACGGAAAATAGATGAAGGGCCAAGACGCCGGTCTTTATCTGTTAGTTTTAGGCCTAAAGAGAGGCCAGACAATAAAAGCTGGGAAATTACCCGAGACCTATTTCAAGGCCGGTCTTTATCTTTATGTGGGGAGAGCGAAACGCGGTCTCAGGAAAAGGCTCGAGCGCCATCTGAGAAAGGATAAAAAACTTTTCTGGCATATCGATTACTTCCTCCGGGTAGCCAAAGTCATGGGCATCTGGGTAAAGATTAACTCTCTCGATGAATGCCGGACGGTCAGCCAAATCAGGAAATTCTCAAAAAAATCCGAGATTCCCCAGAAAAAATTTGGCGCCTCAGATTGTCGCTGCCGGAGTCACCTTGTTTTTCTGCCGGCAGCAGAGGAATTAGAAAATTTGAGGAAACGGCTTGCCTTTGAGAAGCTCGAAGTTCATGGAATTTAAGCTTAAACCAATTTCTTTTAAAAAATGGAATGCGTATTGATCAAGACAGTGAAGAAAGGAATTTCTTTTTAGTCGCGTAATAAATGACGCCTGCTAATAATCCTGCAACGCCGATTATCCACGCCTGGATCGAAGCGAAGAATATGAAGACTAATAATGCCAGGCACGAGGCTGTTCCTAAAATGGGGACGAATCGCGGGTATAACCTTTTCTCAACCTTCAATTTTAGAGCCGAGATGTTGGCAAACGAATAATAGAAGAGTAAGGCGAAAGTGCTGATGGCCACAACCTTGGAGAGATCCGCAATCAAAACGAGCAATGCCATCAGGCCGCCCGATATCCAGACCGAGTAATAGGGGGTGTTGTGTTTCGGGTGGAGTTTGCTCAGGACCTGGGGTATGTCTTTTCTTTTGGCCATGGCAAAGGCCATACGAGATACTCCTAAAATGGACGTCAGCAGGACGCTCGCTGTTGCCACTAACGCCCCTGAGGAGGTTATCGAGGAGGCCAGAGCGCTACGAGTGCTTTTCATAGCCGTAGTCAGCGGTGAATTCGAGCCTGCCAGTACGGAGGCCCCGGCGAGACCGATAGCCACGGCACCGACGAATATATAGACTGCCGTCGATATGGCCAGCGACAGCAATATCGCCCTGGGCACGTTGCGTTTGGCGTCTTTGATTTCATCCGCCACGATGGCCACTCTGGCGAAGCCGCCGTAAGCAAAGAAAATGAAGCAGGCGCCATAAAGCACGCTGACCCTGAAAGGAGCAAAGGGAACGAAATTTGTCATTCTTATGTGGGCAAGACCAAAGATCACATAGAACGCCAGAATAAGAAGTTTGGCGACGACGACAAAGTTGTTTAGCCGGGCTGATTGCTCGATGCCGAAAAAGTTGAGCGCAGCAAAAGCTAAGCAGAGAATCGCTGCAACCCAGCTAACCGAAAGAATTGGAAACAGAGCCATCAAATAGTGGGCAAAGCTCAGCGAGACCGCGGCTCCAGCAAAAACGTTAGAAAGCATCCAGACCCATCCGACCAAAAAGCCCGCAAAGGGAGAAATGAGTTGGTACGTATATTCGTAGATGCTGCCTTCTTTGGGCTGCCAAGCCGTCAGTTCGGAGAAGCTCAAGGCGGTGAACAGGGAAACGACGGCCGCTATGAGCATCGAAATTACCAGAGCTGAACCTGCTAAGCGCGCGGCGATTCCAGTTATAACGAATATGCCAGCCCCGATTATTGCACCCACGCTTATGGCTGTAGCGTCGAATAATCCGAGGGTTGGCTTAAATCTTGAATGGCTGCTTTCTTCTCTGTTCATTTCTGGCCTAACTAAAAAAACGGCAAAAAAGGTCCTATTATAAATCTTTGGCTGCAGGAAACAAAATTTTGTGATTGCTGCCGCCCCTTGGGAGCTTCAGAAAAGGCTGGAGGCTTCGAGGAGTTTCTCATTGCCTATAATCTCGTGCGCGGTACGCTGAAAGATCTTCTGTTCCAGGCTCAAGAGAATAACGGGGGAACAAAGTCTGGGAAGCAGACTCAATTTTTGCTTGACAAACAGAAGCATTAGTTCTATATTATTAATGATAGTGATTATCATTATCATAATCATCCCTCGCATCTGGGTTTAGATGCCGGGGCAAAATTATCATGGCTTTCAACATTGATCGATTAAAAAGGAGGTAAAGACCATGCCATTTGGTGACAGAACAGGACCATGGGGACTAGGCCCCATGACAGGGCGGGGAAGGGGCTATTGCGCTGGCTTTCCCGCTCCCGGTTTCATGAACCCGGGCTATGGATTCGGCCGCGGATTCGGATTCGGAAGAGGTTTTGGGAGAGGACTTGGCTTTGGAAGAGGCAGGGGATGGCGCTGGAGCGCATACTTGCCATCTTTGGATTATCCGTCCCCCTGGGCGATGCCTTACGGCTTTCCCTTTCCTTATGGCCATCCCTACGGGATGGGATATCCGCCCCACTCTTATCCCCCCTGGACACCTCAGGCCAGCGCTCAGCAAGAACAAGAAAAATAAGTGATTCTTGAGAAAGGAGGTAAAGGAATGCCATTCGGAATGGGACCTACAGGATGGTACGCATGGCCTTACCTGGCCTTCTGGATGAGGCAATGGTACCCGTTGTTGGACTTTCCCTATTTCCCTCAGCCCGGGTTCTTCACGGAGGAGGAGGAAGATTTTCTTGAAGGCCAGGCTGAAGTCCTTGAGGAGCATCTGGCTCAGATCAAAAAAAGGCTGGAAGAGCTGAGGAAAAAACAAAAGGAGAAAAAATGAGAATCGCGATATCCGCTTCGGAGCCTGATCTTTCCAGTCCCGTTGATCCCCGCTTCGGGAGATCCCCTTACATTATATTCGTCGACCCTGAAACGATGGAGTATGAAGCCGTCGAAAACCCTTACCTGGCTTCTTCGAGCGGGGCAGGCATCCAGTCGGCCCAGTTCATCGCTGAAAAAGGAGCCTCAGCCGTCCTCACCGGGAGCTGCGGGCCCAATGCTTTTCAGACGCTCCAGGCGGCAGGAGTCGAAGTAATCATCGGGGTCACAGGAACAGTCGAGGAAGCCGCCAGGCAGTATAAATCCGGTCAATTCCGGCCCTCCGCGCAGCCGAATGTACCTTCTTACTTCGGCCTGGGAGGAGGCTGGGGTGGGGCAGGATCTGGTTTCGGCATGGGCAGGGGAATGGGAAGAGGAATGGGCCGCGGCATGGGACGGGGAATGGGCCGTGGTGTAGGCTTCGGAATGGGTTATGGCCCTGCCTCCGGGCAATCAGGTGCGGCCCCATACAGCGCGGCTGCGACTCAATTATCCGCAGAAGAGGAGGTCAAGTATTTGAAGGAACAGGCTGAATTTCTCAAGCGGCAACTGGAGGAAGTCTCAAAGAAAATCCAGGCCCTGGAAAAGACCAAGAAATAACCGACAGAACCGATTGTGAGCTTGGAATGCCGATATACGAATACAAATGCCAGGATTGCGGCAAAGTGACCGAAGTCCTGGTCCGATCAAAAAGTCGTGAGCTAAACCCCTCCTGTGACTACTGCAAGAGCCGGAATCTCAGAAAAATAGTGTCATCACCCGCAGCCGTCCTCATGGGGCAATCCCCTCTCAAAGGGAAGACCTGCTGCGGAAGAGACGAACGCTGTAATACTTCACCCTGCTCTGATGGCGGCATCTGCCGAAGGGATTAGGCTCATCTGAGACCGGGAAAGCTCATAGGACCAATGAAAAAATTTGCTTTGTTTTCTATCTTAACGGTTGTGGCGAATCTTTTTGGTGGAGTGATTGGCATGAATAACAGTTCATCGCTGCGGGCGATCGTTGTTTATGATAATAATCCCTATGATGAAAGGCTTAAAACGGACTGGGGATTTTCTTGTTTCGTGGAAGGGCTGGAAAAGTCCATCCTTTTCGATACCGGGGCCAATGGCCAGATCCTGCTTTCCAATATGGGAAAGCTCGGCATCCAGCCTGAGAAAATCGATGTGGTTGTCCTTTCCCATATTCACCGGGATCATACAGGGGGCCTGGAAGAGCTTCTTTCCAGAAATCCTAAAATCGAGGTCTGGTTGCCCCATTTTTTTCCCACTGATTTTAAAGAGGGAGTCCGCAAAAAGGGAGCTAAGGTTGTGGAAGTGGAGAAATCCCAAGAAATCTGCGAGGGCGCCTCGACTTCCGGCGTGATCGAAGGCTGGATCAAAGAGCAGTCCCTGGTATTGGATACGGAGAAAGGTCTCGTTGTTGTGACAGGCTGTGCCCACCCAAGAATCACCAATATCCTGGCCAGAGTTAAAGAATTATTTAATAAAGATCTCTACCTCGTTTTCGGAGGGTTTCATCTGGCTGGATTTTATAAAGCAGAAATAAAGGAGATTATCGCCAAATTCCGGGGTTTGGGGGTTCAAAAAGTCGGTCCCGGCCACTGTTCTGGAGAGGAAGCGCGGCTGCTTTTCGCTGAAGAGTATCAAGAGGATTTTATAAAGATCGGCGTGGGAAAGGAGATCATAATCCAGTGATTCTTTCGGTGGCCAGCGGGAAAGGAGGAACCGGGAAGACAACCATCGCCGTAAACCTCGCTCTTTCCCTGGGAAAAACTCATCCCGTTCAGTTCTTGGACTGCGATGTGGAAGAACCCAATGCCCATTTCTTCCTCAAGCCTCATCTCCTCAGCAACCGTGTGGTTTCTATTCCTGTACCGGAGATTAATGAAGAGAAGTGCACCTATTGCGGCAAGTGCGCCGAGGTCTGCGCTTATCATGCTCTGGCCGTCTTGAAAGACACGGTCCTGGTCTTTCCAGCGCTCTGTCACGGCTGCGGAGGATGCAGCCTTCTCTGTCCTGAGAAGGCCATCGAAGAAAGGGGCCAGAGAATAGGAATCATGGAATTTGGTTCTTCCAACGGGATTCAGTTCATCCACGGAAAACTGGACATCGGCCAGGCCATGTCGCCCCCGTTGATAAGAGAAATAAAGAAAAACATGGATTTGACAAGGCTGGTGATTATCGACGTTCCTCCCGGAACATCCTGCCCGATGGTCGAGGCCGTGAAGGGAAGTGACTTTTCTCTTCTGGTCACAGAGCCCACGCCTTTTGGCCTGAATGACCTTAAACTCTCGGTGGAGACTTTGAGGGAAATGCATATTCCTTTTGGCGTGGTGATCAACCGGGCCGGAGTCGGAGATAGCGGGGTGGAAGACTATTGCCAGAAGGAGAGTATCCCTATGCTGATGACTTTGCCCCTGGATCGAGATATTGCCGTTGCCTATTCTGAAGGTATCCCTCTCGTCGAAGCGAAACCTGCCTACAGGGAGAAATTTATAGACCTCTTCGCCAGGGTTCAGGAATTGAAAAAATGAAGCAGCTCGTCATCATAAGCGGAAAAGGGGGAACGGGGAAAACAATTATTTCTGCCGCTTTGGCCACGCTGGCCCAGAAGAAGGTCCTGGCTGACTGTGATGTGGATGCGGCTAACCTTTATCTTCTTCTTCATCCCGAAATTCAGGAAGAGCATTTTTTCTCCGGGGGAAAAAAAGCAACAGTCAACCTTGAGAAATGCACAGGCTGCGGGAATTGCCTTGAGGTTTGCCGCTTCTCCGCTATAGACGAAAAGGAAAATGGGAAAATCAGCATAGACCCGATATCCTGCGAGGGCTGTGGAGTTTGCTCTTATATCTGTCCTGTTGAAGCCATCCTGATGGAGAATACCATTTCGGGCAAATGGTTCGTCTCTTCCACAAAATACGGCCCTTTTGTCCACGCCCGTCTTGGAATCGGAGAGGAAAACTCCGGCAAGCTCGTGACCGAAGTGCGAAAAAAGGCGAAAGAGATTGCCGAAAGGAACGCCTTGGACTTCGTGATCGTGGACGGGCCTCCGGGGATAGGCTGCCCGGTGATCGCTTCCCTTTCCGGCACGGATTTGGCCCTGGTGGTGACAGAACCGACGCTTTCCGGGATTCATGATATGGAAAGGGTTATCCGGGTGGCCTGGCATTTTAAGACGCAAGCCGCCTGCTGTATCAATAAATTCGACCTGAATCTCAGGATGACCCGCCAGATCGAAGAGTGGTGCGAGGCAAACTCCGTGCCTCTTGTGGGAAAGATTCCTTTCGAAGAGGCTGTCATCCAATCCCTGGTTCAGGGGATTCCGGTCACCGAATTCTCTGAGAATTCCGTCTCAGAGGAAATCAAGAGGATGTGGCAGAGGCTTATCTCTTTATTTTCGAAGGAGGGCCAGGAGCAATGAAAAGAACCGATCTGTTTTTGGCGCGCCCGGTTGTCTCCGTTTTGGTTATGCCGGCATGACCAGAGAGGCGATAAAAAGACTTTCGCAAAATTTACAAGACGTTCTGGATTATTTCCAGAATTCAAAATGAGGTTATGAAAAGGAAAATGGAAAGAGATGAGGAACTCGAAAAATTCACCCGTGAGCTTCAATAACAGATTATGGAACAGATTAGAAAGCAGTATTCTCAAGTTGTCATTGATCACTGGCAGAACCCGAGGAACTTTCGAAGGATCGAAAATCCAGATGGGTATGCCAAAGTGACAGGACCTTGCGGAGATACCATGGAAATGATGATCAAAATGAAAGATGAAGTGATCTGCGAATGCGGCTTTCAAACCGATGGCTGCGGAACAACCATCGTTTGCGGAAGTGTTGGCACCGAACTTGCAAAAAACATGACTCTTCCCCAAGCTCTTGCCCCGATAATCGCCGAAGAGCTCCTGAAACGACTCGGGGGTTTGCCCGAACCCGATGTTCATTGCGCTCAACTGGCGGCAGAAACAATGAGGTTAGCTCTTGCTGACTGCCTTACCAAAAGGAAATTGCCATGAAAAAAATGTTACCATCAATCTTGAATATAAATTACCCGACCGTGTTACCGGACATTAAAAATAGCAATGCCCTTATTGATTGATCCTGAAAAATGTAACGGCTGCGGCCTTTGTGTTTCTGTATGTCCAGTCCAGGCTATCTCTGTGGGAAGGGATAAAGCCATTATAGACCAAAAGAGGTGCAATGAGTGTCTTTTTTGCCTGGATGAATGCCCAAACAGTGCCATCTATCAGGTTTCTGAAAAAGAAGCTTATGTTTTGCCAAGAGAATATCCAATTTACACCTCTTTAAATCGAGCCGTTCCTCACGTTAGACGGGCATCTTTGACGGGTGGGAGGGAACAACCGGCGGGCGAACGAGGTTGGATGTTATTAGATAAATTTAAAAAGCTGATTGACATGATTTATAAAGTTGATTCCTCGTTTGGCCTGAGAGGGAAAAGCATCGGAGGAAAACCCCGAAGGCAGAGAAGAAGACACAGAGGAGGGGGATTTGGAAGAAGGGCCTAAATTTAAAAAGACAAGCCCAAAAGCAGAGCAGGTGTAGACATGAAAAGTAATGTTGAAATGTGGTTAAAAAAAGATGGAGAAGAATTTTTAAAGGCAATTGGCGTTGAAGAGGGGCAAATTGTGCTAGATTTTGGTTGTGGGGCAGGTCACTACTCAATACCAGCCTCAAAAGTTGTAGGAGAAAAGGGCAGAATATTTGCCTTAGATAAAGATAAACAGGCCCTCAATCAACTGATAAAGCTAATAAAAAAGAACAATATAAAAAATATAGAAGTCATAAAAAAAGAATCAAAAACCTCATTAGAGAATAATTTTGTAGATTTCATTCTGTGTTACGATGTTGTCCATTATCTAAAAACCAGAAAGACCATTTATCATGAATTCTATAGGGTTTTGAGACCAAAAGGGATTTTGTCTCTTTATCCTAAGCATCACGAAAATGACTATCCTTTAATGGAATTAGCTCATATGAAATTGGAAGATATTATAAAGGAAGTTGAAGAAGCAGGGTTTTCTTTGCACGATAAATTTTTAAAAAGGCTTATTCATGATGATTATTATAATGAGGGGTATATACTGAATTTTAGGAAGGATTGATCATGGAGATCTAAATTCTAAATGTGATGCGAATTACGGATGGATAGAAAAATTACCAGACTCAGAACATTCATCTCTCCATACAAAAGGTATCCCTCATAATGACTGAGAAGGGCCGACGGCCGGCTTTTTTTGCGTAAGGATGGAATAGGCAAGGATAGTAAATGCACAATTATTATCCAGAATCAAAGGTTGAATTGAGTGGATTTACGGCGGCGCATTACGACATTTTGCTGGATCTTGCGACTTTTGGTAGGTATCTCCAGGTTATAAAAAAATCCGTTAAATTGATGGAAATTGAACCCGGAGATAGAATTCTTGATCTAGGAGCGGGCACGGGCAGGAATGCCTGCTTAATGGCGAAATATCTTTCGGAAAAAGGGAGATTAATCGGGCTCGACATTTCCCAGGAAATGATTTCCCAGTTTAAGGGAAAGTGCGCCATTTTTCCCAATGTCAAAGTAATCCAGGCAAGGGGTGATAAATCTTTGCCTTTTAAAGAACAATTTGACAAGGTTTTTGTTTCTTTTGTCCTCCACGGATTTCCACAGAATGTTAGAGAAGAAATCATAAAGGGTGTCTTTGAGGTGCTCAAGATTGATGGGAGTCTGTTTATTTTAGATTATAATGAATTTTCTTATAATGAGATGCCTTTTCATTTGAAGGTTCCTTTTAAACTTATAGAATGCCCCTATGCTTTTGATTTTATCGGGCAAGATTGGAAGAAGATACTGAGAAATTATCATTTCGCTGACTTTGAAGAGTTTTTCTTTTTCAGGGATTATGTAAGATTTTTGAAAGCCAAAAAATTGGCTGCCAATAAAAAAGAGCGTCTGTTAATTGCCATTCCAAGTGATGATGGAACGAATATCTTTCAGGGGATGTTGGGCCGGGCGAAAGAAATATTTATTTACGAAATGGAAAACGGAGTAAAATTCAGGCTCATTGAAAAAAGAAATAATCCCTATCCGAACACCATGCAACATTTAAAAACCTTGGATGTATATGAAATTATCAGCGATTGTCAAATCATTTTATCTTCTCACATTGGGGAGAGAGGAGTGGGAAGACCGGAAGGGAAAGGTATAAGACTCTTTTTTGAGAAGGGTAAAATAGAAACAGCGTTGGCGAATATCGTCAAAAAAATTTAGAGAAAAAAGTCGGGATGACCCATGCTTGGAAACAACAAACATTTCAAGGAGGTGGCGAATGCCTATTTATGAATACAAATGCCAAAAATGTGGCCACAAATTTGAATTGCTCCAGAGATTGGGCCACAGTAACCAAGAGTTGACTTGTCCACAATGTGGCGCTTCAAAGCCAATTAAGCAGTTCTCAGTGTTCGCATCTCGGGGCACAAGCAATTCTGAATGCGAGAGCGGCGTCTGTCCAACCTGTAAAATCCCTTCGGATTGAAAACTGTATTGCCCTGCTCGGTACAGCACAGCTCATTCCCACGGACATTTCGGCCATATGCAAGGAGATCATTGAAGATGTTAATTGATCCCAAAATGAGAACGCTCTTAGAGAGAAAGTATAATGAGGAATTAATAGAAGATGTGGACATAAAGGTTATCACCCGCGACATCATCATTAGAGGCGAAGATCCTGAGTATGCTCAATTCAGCAAAGAGTTAATAAAAGAACTCTCTCAAATAAATAATAAAATAAAAGCAGAATATTTAAACCTTGGAGATGAAGTGGCAAAGGCACTGGATTTGTCCTTTTCTCCGACGATTGTCATCGGCAAAAATAGCGGCTATGCCATTCAATACTGGGGAGTTCCCGCTGGTCAGATAGCAAGCACACTTGTAGAGACAATATCCCTTATCTCTCGGAGGAAAAGTGGCCTGGATAATTCGATAAGAGAAAAATTAAAACACATCGATAGAAACATGCTGATAGAAACTTATTTCAGCTTTGACTCTCCTGCATCCAGTCAGGCTGTTCTTCTAAGCAACCGCGTAGCCGTTGAATTACCTGGCTTAATTATAAGCCGGGCTATAGAAATTGAGGAGGCCATAAAAAGGGCAAAAATTTCTGAAATACCCGGTTTGCCATTTGTTTTAATCAATGAAAATCCAGGCTCCGTCATATCCGGTCTTATTTCGGAAGAAAGGCTTACCTATCAACTTATCCTTCATGGTTCCTCAAATAAAGAGACCATTCTGGCTCAAATGGAAGAAGAAGAGAAGAAAAAGAAAACGCTTATAGATAGTCCAGATTATCCAGTTATTTTAAGCACTTCCAACTTTGAGGAGGCCATCAAGAAATATCCGTTTATGGTCGTTGACTGCTGGGCAGAGTGGTGTGCTCCCTGTCTGATGGTTCATCCGATCATTGAAAATTTGGCTAAGAAATATAAAGGGAAAATAGCGTTTGCGAAATTGAACATCGACCAGAACAGAGAGATCGCCGAACGCTTTAGCATCATGTCTATTCCCACCCTGCTCGTATTTAAAAAGGGACAGAATGTCGACTCTATCATCGGTGCCATGCCTCAAGAGGCGCTGGAGGAAAAAATTCAAATTTATTTAAAATGAGGGGAGTTGGGAACTGATGGAGAATTATAAGGTTCGATACAAAAACGCAAAGTTTTCAAAAGAAAGGATTCAATTAGACGGGAAGGCATTTATTCACTGCGAGTTTGAGAATTGCCTCATTATTTTGGAGAAGGGGGAGACAGAAATTTCTGGCTGCAGGTTTAAGGATTGCAAATTGATGCTTAAGGGAAATGCATATATGGTGGGAAAGATTATCAAGCTTTTCACGCGTGAAAGCCCTTTAAAAGTCCTGGATTTGGAGGAGTCCCCATGAAAAATTATGATGTTGTCGTCATCGGCGGCGGACCGGCGGGAGTGACCTGCGTCATCTCAGCCCGGAATACCTATCCCGATAAAAGCATCGCGCTCATCCGTAAGGAGAAAATCGCCATGATTCCCTAATAGGGCCGAGCCCCATCCGGGGCGAGATATTTTTATAATCGGCATATTCTGATTCTTCGGCAGGCCATGGAAGCAAAAATTGAAAAAATAGCCTTCGGTCCGGTTCCCTCGAGACGTCTTGGGCGAAGTCTGGGGATAAACAATATTCCGCCCAAAATCTGTAGCTATTCCTGTATCTACTGTCAATTAGGCAGAACCTTAAACATGCGGTCGGAAAGAGGCGGCTTCTATGGGCCGGACGAGATATTCCGGGATGTCAAGGAGAAAATCCAGCAGGCCCGCCGGAGGGGGGAGACCATTGACTATCTCACCTTTGTACCCGACGGAGAGCCCACCCTTGATCTTCACCTCGGCGAAGCCATCGCGCGGCTCAGGAAGCTTGGATCAAAAATTGCGGTGATTACAAATTCCTCGACAATCTGGAACAAAAACGTCAGAGATGAGCTGGGCATCGCGGACTGGGTGTCCTTGAAATTAGACGCCCTTAGCCCTGATGTCTGGAGGAAAATCAACCGTCCCCACGGCGCGTTGAGCCTGGACGAGATCCTGGAGGGCATTATTGAATTCGCCCGCGCTTTTAAAGGCGAGCTGGCGACAGAGACGATGCTCGTCCAGGGTCTTAACGACGACCCTGAAGAAATAGAAAAAATTGCTGATTTTTTGGCGAGCTTAAAACCGAGGAAAAGCTATATCGCCGTTCCGATTAGACCGCCGGCGGAGCAATGGGTCAAAGCTCCTGAGGAATATTCCATAAACCAAGCTTATCAGGCTATTAGAGAGAAGTCGATCGACACCGAATATCTAGTTGGATATGAAGGGAATGCTTTTGCCTTCACGGGCAACGTGGAAGAGGACCTGTTGAGTATAACGTCCGTGCACCCTATGCGGGAAGATGCTGTGCTTGAATTCCTAAAAAAAGCCAAGGCCGACTGGAGCATCGTCGAGAGATTAGCCGGGGAAGGCAAGCTGGTTGAAACCAAGTATAAAAATAAAATATTTTATGTTAGAAAACTGAGAAGCCGTTGAACGCCCGCGCAAAAGGCTTGGCTTGCTCCCACGGTCAATGTTGAAATTTCTGATTTCTTTGGATAAAATATATCAAAATGCTCAATCAGAAGAAGCAGATTTTCAACCTGGGCATCCTTCTTTTCTTTTTTGTCATTGTCTCGTTTGCCAACTTCTTTCATACAGAAAAAAGTCCGTTTGAAGACGACAAGTGCCCGGCCTGCAATCTGCAAAAATGCACGCGGGCCACAAGCCATATAAATTTCTTCCATCTCCCCTTGCCCACTTTTCTTGAGATCCTGCAGATTGAAGAAAGCTCTAATTATATATACACCTTTATTTTCCATTCCTCTTCTCGCGACCCGCCTCAGGTCTGACCGCCTCTTCAACCTGAAATAATCTATTTCAGGTCTCATGCAAAAAACCACGAATCTTAGGTAGCCGCAGGCTACGAGGACGGGCAAAAATGAAATTTAAATCCTATCTTTCCCTTGTCCTGCTACTTTTTATCAGCAGTCAGCTCATCCAAGCGCTGGATGTTCAGCAGGAGCGGCGTCAGCACCGTCAAGGCCAGGTCAAATTTTTTACCCTTCGGGGAAGAGTTGAGGGCTGGCAGGGGGAGCCGATAAAAAAAGCTGCCATCCTTATTCCTGAACTGGGCCTTTCTGCGGAAAGCGATGATTCGGGCGGGTATGCATTCAGCCAGATTCCGCCAGGAAAATACCATCTTGAGGTCTATGCGGAGGGTTATATGGACTACATCTCCGATCCTTTAGATTTCGACCGGGACAGGATTAACCATGCGATAATCCTGGTTAAAAAAATAGAGGAGGAAATCGTCGTCACGGCCACCAGGACTCCGAAGCTTTATGCGGAAACACCCGTCAAGACTGAAGTGATAACCACGACCGACATTCAGCAGAGAGTGGCCGTCAACCTGGCCGAGGCTCTCACCCAGACTACCGGAGTCAGGGTGGAAAATGATTGTCAGAATTGCAATTTCACTCAAGTCCGGATTAACGGCATGGAAGGGAAATACACGCAGATTCTCATCGATAGTTCGCCGGTTGTCAGCGCCATGACGGGGGTCTACGGGCTGGAACAGATTCCAGCGGAAATGCTTGACCGGATTGAAATCGTCAAGGGAGGAGGATCTGCCCTTTACGGGGGAAATGCGGTAGCCGGCGTTATTAATGTGATTACAAGAGAGCCTCAGGAGACCAGAACCACTTTGAAGCTCCTTCAG
>Ga0172363_10002240_pt1 | contig 15586 bp, 16 predicted proteins | sample LakKivs2_kivu2a2_FD_114541 | JGI IMG/M metagenome (GOLD analysis project Ga0172363, IMG submission 114541) | Sediment microbial communities from Lake Kivu, Rwanda - Sediment s2_kivu2a2 | ecosystem: Environmental > Aquatic > Freshwater > Lake > Sediment | place: Rwanda: Western Province, Lake... | reverse complement strand
TTATTTGGCAATAACCAATATTCCTACGCTTCAAACTGTGTTTCCACACTTTTGGGCATTTGTGATACTTGGTTTGTTTGTAGGCGTTCCAACTTCTTGTCTTGTTGGATGGTTCCACATGAAAGGCAGTGCCCTCTGGAAGTCTGAAGTGGATATAGCTGCGGAAGCAAATCCTTATCTTTACAAGATGTATCCTGGATATTGGATTGAAGCTTTTACGCCGCTTTATCTTGAGCTTTTGAGTGGGGTGAAAAAGATTCTTGAGAAGGAGGGAATGCTTAGTGAAGAGGAGAGAGGAAGGATTAGAGATTTAGAGGAGAAGCTTGAAACCCTTGTAAAAGGGGGATATGTGGGCGTACCCAAAACAAGGGCAGATATGCGTTCTTAAACATTGGGTGTTGGTTTGGGCGAAGTGGGGCGTCCGTTGTTTGATTTGTTGAAGGAAAGCGGAAGGTTTGAGGTTTACGGTTTTGATATAGATGAGGAGAAGATGCGGGAGGTTGGGTAGACGGCGTTGCTGAGGGAAGTGGATGTTGTGCATGTTTGCATTCCATGCAATGGCAGAGACAAGTTTGTTGATAATGTGACTGGCTATGTGGAGCAGTTTAAGCCTAAACTTGTGATTATTGATAGCACTGTTTCGCCAGGAACGACAATGGATGTGCATAGGCGTTGCGGTGGCTGTCTTGTGGCGCATTCTCCCGTTCGCGGAGTGCATAAAAGTTTGGAGCATATGAAGTGGGAGTTGAAGCGCTGGACCATATATGTTGGTGGCGTTAATGCGGAATCTGCAGAAGCTGCACGTAAACATTTTGAACAGGCTGGTTTCAAGACTAAGGTTTTGAAAAGTAGTTTGGAGACGGAGTTGGCTAAGCTTTTTGAAACTACTTATAGGGCTTGGATGATCGCCTGTTTCCAAGAAATGCATCGAATAGCTAGAGCCTTTGGAGCCAATTTCGACGATGCGGTGGAATTCTTAGAAGACACCCATCGTGGGAGATTGGACAGACCCCTTATGTTCCCAGATGTTATAGGCGGCATTGTTTGATTCCGAATGTCGAATTGCTGCTACAAGGTTTTGATTCGAAGTTTCTGCGCCTAATCTTGGAATCTAATGAGAAGAGAAAAAAGGAAATGAAAGACAAACGCATCCAAGAGGAAGTTGACAAAGTCAAAGAAAGAGCAAGCGCCTGCAAAAGGAGTTAATGCGCAAGTTAGAAGAAAACTGACCGCCACCGTCTTTTATCATGTAATAGCTTGGTCAACAATTCTTTCAGTCATCTAGTCTCTTCAATCAATTGTATCATGAGGTTGGCAACCCTCTCCGAAGCTTTTCCATCTTGTAAGTAGGCATATTCGTAGACAAATTCTTCTCGGCCCTTCGCAAGTTTTCCACGAACTTCTTCTTTGTAGATTACATCCTTGATAGCTGAGACCAAAGCCCCCTTTTCATAAACCCCGATTGCCACACCTTTTTCTACGTAGGGCATAATGTCTGGTTCTGCTGACAGATTCAGAACGATTATGGGCTTGTTCAAAATTGCTGCTTCAATCGCAGTAGTAGAAAACTTGGTGATCATCACATCGCAAATGTACAACAATTCGGAAACATCCTGGTTTCCTTTTACTATGATAGGAGAATAAGATTGATCCTGTCTATACAGCAAGGCTTCTTGATCTTCTGCAGGATGCAGTTTTATTACCAACTGAACATTCTCAAGCGAATTGACAGCATCGTAAACCGTGGAAATATTTTCTTTGTTCTCTTCCAAAGACAGCGCGTGCGTCTCAGTTGTCCAAAGTAAAGTCTTTCTATCTGCAGCCAACCCGAACTTTCTGCGTATTTCATTTCGATCAAACAACTCATCCGCTTTAGCCAAATTGTCAAACCGTGGCTGCCCAGTCAGAACAATTCTCTTTGTGTCCTTAAGGAATCTTTGTTTCAGAGACTCGCTTTGCGAACCGCTTACGCAGAAATAGTCTGAAAGAAGCCTATCTTCCAGAAAACTTGAAAACAGCAAATTCCTATGTCTTTCCATTTGCTCCGCAATCAAGGCAGACTGCAAAACGATCAATTTAGACTCATGGGTTGTATAAGGCTTGAATGGGAGTGCCTCGTTGTTTGCTACAATTACTTTAGGTTTCAAATTTTGTATTGTTTTGTCTAAGCAGAAATCAAGCAGATGACAAAAAAGCAGGCTAGGAAAGCTAAAAAATTCGCTGAACATTTTTTTCTGAGCGTTTGACAACCTACTAACTATCTTTCTATACTTGAAGTATAATGAAATTGATCTAAACATGGACTTGAATAATGATCTCAAGGATAGAAAATCGAATAAATTGAAATTACTAACCCTGTCGTCGGTATAACGCCTTCCTTGACCCCAAAGAGCAACGATTGCCATCTTGGGCCGCAGAGGGCTTTTGTAGACTTCTTTGACAACAGGATTGAACAGGTAGTCAGTTTTTAGCCTTTGCCTATCATTTATGTTTACCGGTCTATATCTCGATATGAACATTACATCAGCTTTTTCAACATTGGGGTTTCTTTTCAAGAAGTTCTTGAGGTAGGGTCTAATTTTGGACACTCTTTTGATTTGATGCATGATTGAATTTCTATGCATGCCTCCAAGCTGTTCACTCCCTCTGTCGGAACGCCTATCATTTACCAACCCCGAGTACAATCGCTTAGTTAAGATGTCATTAAAACAATAAACGAAAAGAGGAAAAACCCCAACTCGGCTTTCCAAAATCTCTCTCATTCCATTGCCAAACAAGTCATCAAGAGCATTCACTATTACTCCCCGCGATTATTCATGAATTCTTGAAAACGGAAGCTTATAACTTAACCTATTGAGCGAAGGAACACAACAAAAGAATTATTAGATTCCATTGATACTTAGCTCTCAGCGGTATCTGCCATGAAAATCGGAGTTTTCATTCCTGTTCGCCTTGGCTCAAGCAGATTACGCAAAAAAGCATTGATTAAGGTTAAAGGGAAAACCCTCATTGAACATCTGATTGAACGAGTAAATACTGCGAAGCTGCCAAATATAGTTGTTTTATGCACGACGACCAAACCCGATGATTCAGTTTTTATTGATATAGCAAGAAAATATGGGATCGAGTGGTTTAAAGGCAGCGAGAAGGACATAATAGACAGATATTTCAAGGCCGCCTTAAAGTATGATGTAGATTTCATAGTAAATGTAGATGGAGACGATATTTTTTGCGATCCGCAGCTGATAGATAGAACGATAGAGGTTTTCTTGGAAACAGGAGCCAGTGTGATCAAATGGAACGATTTACCGCTCGGTGCTTCCCCGATGGGAATAAAAGTTGAAGCTCTGAAAAGAATCCGCGAAGTAAAAGATGAAAAAGACACCGAGACCGGATGGGGAATGTACTTCACCAACACAGGCCTTTTCGACGTAAAATACCTTGTACCAGATGATGAAGAATTGAAGCACCCTGAAGTTAGGATGACTCTTGACTATCCAGAAGACCTCAAATTCGCAAAAGAGATCTTTAACAGACTGTATATACCAGGAAAGGTCTTTATGCTAAAAGACATTCTGAGAGTTCTCAAAAAAGAACCCGACATTGCGGAAATCAACAAAGGAATTCAAGATAAATACTGGAAAAGACTTAGAAAACGCGCAAAAATCAAACTGAGGAGAACAACATGAGATTCCTGATAGTCGGTCTCGGCTCAATGGGCAAAAGACGCATCCGCAACCTGCAATACCTCAAGGCAGGAGACATCATAGGCTTTGACGTACGGCAAGACAGAACAAAAGAAGTGGCGGGAAAATACAAGATCCGAGCCTTTACGGACTTTGATGATGCTATGGCTGAAAACCCTGATGCGCTAATCATTTCAACGCCCCCAGATCTGCATACGAAATATGCTCGCATAGCAGCTACAAACAATAAGCATTTCTTTACGGAGGCAAGCGTTGTCGACGATGGAATCGATGAGCTTATTGCTCTATGCAAAAACAAACAGATAGTCGCCGCACCTTCATGCACTATGCGATTCAACCCCTCAATACAAAAGATAAAAGAGCTTTTAGACAGCGGCATCATAGGCAAGCCCCTCGCATTCACGTATCATTCTGGACAGTATCTTCCCGACTGGCATCCTTGGGAAGATTACAGAAAGTTCTACGTTGCCAAAAGAGAAACGGGAGCCGCAAGGGAAATAGTCTCTTTTGAACTAGTGTGGTTGACATGGATTTTCGGCGGAATAGACACTGTTTCTTGTTTTAATGAAAAAGTATCGAAACTCGATGTTGACATTGACGACCTCTACCAAATAATAATGAAATTCGATAACGGAGTATCAGGACACATGCAAATCGACGTGATTTCCAGAGTTCCTGACCGCAGCTGCAAAATATTTGGAGAAAAGGGCGTCATCTTTTGGAGCTGGGGAGAAGGCGTCAAGGTCTACGTTGCTGAAGATGGGCATTGGAGCAAATACCCAGAAAAAAGCGGGACAAGCGTTGAGGGATACAGTGAAAAGATTAAAGAAGAGCCATACATTGAAGAGATGAACAGTTTCATTAAGGCCATAAAAAGAGAACGAAAATACCCATATACGCTTGAGGAGGACAGGATTGTGCTGAAGCTGCTCAATGCAGCAGAGGAGAGCTCGAAGAATAGAGTTCACGTTAAGACTTCAAACTTCCAATTGATGCCCCGAAAATGAATCAACCTACGCTGTAGCGTAGATTGGTTATCAAGTTCCATAGTAATTTGGAGAGATAAAGCAGGGTAAGAAATAACAAAGATCATACTATGAAACCCATTCAAGGCAATAAATATAAAGCTCACCTTCTGAGATTAGTTCATGAATAAAACTAGGTCATGAAAATGAAAAAAGGAATAGCATTGTGGAATAAGGCCAAGAGAATGATCCCCGGTGGGACACAGTTATTGTCGAAGCGTTCAGAGCAATTCTTACCTGATCAATGGCCTTCATATTTCAAGAAAGCAAAAGGGGTCGATATTTGGGATCTGGACAACAATCGCTATGTAGACATGTCAATAATGGGTGTTGGCGCGTGTGTTTTGGGTTATGCAGACGATGACGTGGATAGAGAAGTCAAGAAGGCAATAGAACTTGGCTCAATGTCCACGCTAAACTGTCCAGAAGAGGTTGAATTGGCGGAATTACTGCTGAAATTGCACCCTTGGGCTAGTATGGTTCGGTACGCAAGAAGTGGCGGTGAGGCAATGACAATAGCAGTAAGAATTGCAAGGGCTTATTCTGAAAGAGACAAAATAGCATTTTGTGGTTATCACGGTTGGCATGACTGGTACCTCTCTGCAAATTTAGCAAATGATAAGAATCTAGATGGTCACCTACTCCCTGGATTAGAACCCAAGGGAGTCCCACGAAGTTTGATCGGAACATCATTTCCATTTAACTACAACAAAATAGAAGAACTAGAGGATGTTGTGTCAAAGAACAAAGATGTTGGCGTAATAGTACTGGAACCTGTGAGACACGAAGAGCCGAAAAACGATTTCTTGAAAAAAGTGAGAAAGATAGCAAATGAAGTTGGCGCCATTTTGGTATTTGATGAGATAACATCAGGATGGCGTATGAATGTTGGAGGAATTCATGAACTGTATGGAGTGTTACCAGATATTGCGGTTTATGGAAAGGCAATTAGTAACGGGTTTCCAATGGCCGCAGTTATAGGGAAAGGTAAAGTCATGGATGCTGCTCAAGATACTTTCATAAGCAGTACAAACTGGACTGAGAGAATAGGACCTGTGGCCGCCATAGCCACCATAAAGAAAATGCTAAAGAATAATGTTCCTTCCCACTTGTGCAAGATTGGCAACTTGATCAGTAAAGGATGGAGAGAATCGGCATCGTCTGCTGAACTGCAGATCAATGTCGTAGGGATTCCTCCACTAACTACTTTTACGTTTAACCACAAAGAAAATCAAGCACTACATACTCTATTTACACAGGAAATGCTGCAATGCGGATTTCTGGCATCAAAAAGCGTATACACATCATACAGTCACACTGAGGAACACGTAACGAAATACTTGGAAAATGTCGATGGAGCTTTTAGAACGATCAGGAAAGCGATAGAGAATGGAAATGTTCACGCCTTCCTTAAAGGCCCTGTTGCACATGCAGGTTTTCGTCGCCTAGCTTAGTAGACCCGGAGCTTGTTGTCTGCAGATTAGATCCAGGAAGGAGTAGCTACGAGAAAAATAAAGATCGATAATAAATTGGTCGGCGACGGAGAACCTGTCTTTGTAGTCGCTGAGGCTGGTGTGAACCACAATGGCAGTATTAGTTTAGGAAAGAAACTTGTTGATGCAGCAAAGAAGGCAGGAGCAGATGCTGTTAAGTTTCAGACTTTCAAAACAGAGAAAGTCGTCACAAAATATGCCAAGAAGGCTGACTATCAGAAACTAGCTGGTCCTGATGAGTCACAATATGAGATGCTTAAGAAGTTAGAACTCAAGCATGAAGAATTTGCAGAGCTGTCTAATTATGCCAAGAAGAAAGATATTATTTTTCTCTCTTCAGCATTTGACAAAGAAAGTGTTGATTTGCTGGATAACTTGGGAGTTCCAGCTTTCAAAGTCGCTTCTGGAGAAATAGTTAATTTCCCCTTACTTCGACATATAGCGAGAAAAAAGAAACCAATAATCTTGTCTACAGGCATGAGTGCAATCGAAGAAATAGGTGATGCATTAGAGGTTATCGGAAAAGAAGGGGCTAAAGAAATAATCTTGCTTCATTGTGTCACGAGTTACCCTGCTCGAATAGAAGACGCAAATTTGAAGACTATTCAAACGCTTAGAAAGAGATTCAAGCTTCCGGTAGGCTTTTCCGACCACACTCTCGGCATAACAGTGCCTGTAGCTGCCGCTGCTTTAGGTGCTGTGCTAATTGAAAAGCATTTTACACTTGACAAGAAGTTGCCAGGTCCAGATCACAAGGCATCCTTGGAACCAGACGAACTAAAAGAAATGATTGCGGCCATTAAGGATGCGAAGAAAGCATTGGGCACTGGAATAAGAAGACTCACAAAGGAAGAGAAAAAAATCAAAAATCTTGTAAGAAGAAGCGTAGTGGCAAAGGCGAACATACCTAAAGGAACGATTATAACAGAAGACATGTTAGATACCAAGAGGCCAGGCTCCGGTATCGATCCTCGGCACATGAATTTGATTATTGGAAAGCGAGCTAAAAAGAACATAGCAGCTGATGAACTAATCACATTCGAGAAACTTGCTGGCATCGAAAAATCGTTAATAACAGGAAGGTCTAGATTCTCCGCAAAATAGACATTGAATCGCAATAGTCAGATGAAAATGGGGCTGACAAACAAATGAGAAACATCACTTACATCACTGGTACACGCGCGGATTACGGCTTAATGCGTTCCACGTTACGCAGTATAGAAGAGAAAAGAAACTTATCCTTGTCCCTAATTGTCACAGGTATGCATCTCTCACACAAGTTTGGATACACCCTTCAAGAAATTCAACGTGACAAATTCAAAATAGCAAAAAAAACACCAGTACTTCTAAGTCAGGATACAGGAGCTGCTATGGTAAAGTCGTTTGGTAAGTTTGTTGTAGAATTAGCTGATATTCTAGAGGAGTTGGATCCCGACATTATGTTGCTTCTCGGTGATAGATGGGAAATGATGGCAGGAGCAGTTGTAGGCGCCTATATGAATAAGCTAGTGGCTCACGTTGCAGGCGGAGAACTGTCAGGAAGCATTGACGAACCTAATAGACATGTTATCACAAGATTCGCACACTTACATTTTGTAGCAAACGAGATATATGCTCAAAGATTGATCAAGATAGGAGAGGAGAAGAATAGAATTTATGTTGTGGGCGCTCCCGGATTAGACGACATCGTGGAAGGAAATTACTATTCTCCTAAAATGATAGAAAAGGAGTTTGGTTTGAACTTGGACCAGCCCATACTTCTGGTTGTTCAGCATCCTGTTGTTACAGAATGTGAAAAAGCAGATCAACAAATGAAGACCACGCTAGATTCAGTTGGAAAATTCAAGTATCAAACAATCGTTATTTATCCTAATGCGGATGCTGGCGGTAGAAAAATGATTAGAGTGATAAATGAATATCAAAAGGAGTATGCATTTCTTCATTCATACGAAAATCTGTCCAGAGAAGCTTACCTTGGGCTAATGGCAATATCCTCCGTGATGGTTGGCAACTCAAGTAGTGGTATAGTAGAAGCTCCTTCTTTTAGGCTTCCAGTAGTCAATGTAGGAACACGACAAAGCGGCAGACTTCGCGCTAATAACATCATAGATGTTGATTACAATGTCTCCGAAATTGTTGCTGCAATCAAACGAGCCTTAAGCAAAAAGTTTGTGACCGAGATTCAGGACTGTAAGAATCCCTATGGCGGTGGAAAAACTGGCTGGCAAATTGCTGACATACTTAGCAGATACAAGATAGATTCCAGAATTCTCCAGAAGAAGCTCGCATATTAGCCATACAAGAAATGGTTATAAATATAAGCCAAATAAGAAATGTAAGATGGCATCCGCCATTCGAGAATCCATAATTCTCGGAAACAAATGAAGGAGGTCTACTCGAAATGGAAAGCATCGCAATATTGGGAGCGGGTGGATTTGGAAGAGAAGTACTGGACATCTTAATTGCACAGAACAAGATTTCCAAAAGATGGAGAATACTTGGTTTCATTGACGAAAATCCCGAACTCAAAGGAAAAGCGTTGAACGGATATCCAGTGTTAGGCTCATTTGACTGGTTATCAAAAGCCAATACGAAAGTTAAGGTAGTTTGCGCGATTGGAGATAACGTATCGAAAAAGAAGGTCGTGGAAAAAGCAAAAAGTCTAGGCTTGAAATTTGCCAACATTATACATCCGACTGTTGTCATGACAGATTTTGTCGCTCTAGGAGAAGGAGTAGTTATCTGTGCAGGATGCATTCTAACTAACCAGATAGTAATAGGAAATCATGTGATAATCAATTTGGACGTCACAATAGGCCATGACGCAATAATAGAAGACTTTTGTACCCTAAGCCCAGGCGTTCACATAAGTGGCAGGAACAAAATTGGAGAAGGAGCAAATATCGGAACTGGCGCAGTTACCATTCAGGGAATTACTATCGGGCGATGGTCTATCATTGGAGCTGGAGCGGTAGTTGTTCAAGACATACCCGAAAAAGTAGTTGCCATCGGAGTCCCAGCCAAACCTGTCAAACATATAGAAGACACTCAGAAATGAAAGCACAAAAGAAACTACGAGTCAAAGATGTTGCTCGATACATAGAGAAAGAAATAGCGCCATTGAAATACAGTTTGCCAGGCGATAGAAACGGACTAGAATTCGGATCACTTGACAATGAACTTAAAGGAATTGTTACCTGCTGGTCGCCTACCCTAACGGTTGTAGAAAAAGCTGTTTCGAACAACGCAAATCTAATCATATCTCATGAATGGCTCTTCTATGAGTACATGGGTAACAAATGGCTGGAAAAAGAGAACTGGACATTCGCAAAACAAGCGAATCTGAGGAGATTACAGTTACTATCACGGAACAACATTACTGTCCTGAAATATCATAGCAACTGGGACGTAGCCCCTGGCGGAACTGCAGATTCTTTCGGCGAATATTTAGGATTCAAAAATCTCGTTAAAAAGGGGAAATTGATCAGAGTTTATAAAGAAAAACCAATTCTGTTGAAGGAATTGGCTGACTTAGTGGCTAAGAAACTTAAAGTGGCGAGCGTGGAAGTCTCCGGAGATCGAAACGAAGAAATAAGGTACATAGGAACCGCAATAGGAGGATTGGGTCAAATCTTCACGTATCCTGATGATTTTGCTGACTCACAAGCTAAGGTATTAATTTTTGGTGAAATGCTTGAATATACGAAGATATATGCTTACGAATCTGGCTACTCATACATAGTAACCTCGCATGAAGCAAGCGAAATGCCGGGAATGCTAAAACTAGCTGCCTTGCTGAGAAGAAAATTCCCAAACATAACTGCTAGTTATTTGAAATCTGACGGACATGGCGTGAGAATCTAGCTATGCAGATTACACTAAACTTATTAGGAGGCAGACTGAGGCTGAAAGATATGAAGCCAATCAAGATTAAGGAAAACATAATTGTCGACCACTATCGCGTGTTTCTCGTCGCGGAGATGACAACGCGCGCGCGTAACGATTGACAACAAGGAAGGACCAGTAACGTTGAAGAGTAATTGCAGGATAGGCAGTCACACGGTGATAATGCTAGGAGTTACAGTAGGCGAAAACTCGGCAATTGGAGCGTTTAGCTTCGTAAACAATGATATCTCAGCAAACGTGATCGCCTTCGGTGTTCCAGCAAAAGTTGCAGGAACCCTTGGAGGTAAAAGGAAAAGGTGAAAAGGTTTGCCATGGAAAATTCCCTTGTTCAAAATATTCTGGGATAATGAAGACATCAAGGCTGTAAGTAAAGTGATCAGAAGAGGGATGCACTGGACTTGTGGTCCGGAAAGTAGCGAATTTGAAAAGATGCTAGCTGACTACGTTGGAACCAAATATGCTGCAGTTTTTAGCTCTGGAACCACTGCACTTCACGCGGCTATTTTGGCACACAAAATCAAACAGGGAGATGAAGTAATCGTCCCTTCCTTCACCTTTATTGCTACGGCAAACACTGTTCTCCATGCTGGCGCTAAACCAATATTTGCAGACATAGAAACCAAAACCTTCGGTCTAGACCCACACGATGTCAAAGAAAAAATCACAAGAAAAACTAAAGCAATTATTCCAATTCATTATGGCGGTTCCCCATGTTTAATAAGAGAATTGAAAGAAATTGCAGAAGACCATAACTTGCTTCTCATAGAAGACGCTGCCGAATCTATCGGCGCAAAAATTAAAGACAAGAAAGTTGGAAGTTTCGGCGATTCTGCTATACTCAGTTTCTGTCAAAACAAGGTGGTTACAACTGGAGAAGGAGGAGCAGTAACTACAGACTCAAGAGAAATCTATGATAGACTGAAGCTGATAAGGTCACATGGTAGATTAGAGAACTCTGATTACTTTACCGCACGAGAACCTATGGATTACATAACCCTAGGATACAACTATCGCATGTCAGATATCACTGCTGCCCTAGGTCTTTCCCAGCTTGCAAAAATAGAAGAGATCATCAAAATGAGAAGAGACAAAGCGGAATACGTGACCAAAAACTTATCAAAGATTAAAAACCTACTTCCTCCAAAACCCTTCATTAACTATTATTTCCACGTGTATCAAATGTATACTGTACGAGTATTGAAAGGCAAAAGGATGAGGGATGATTTAGCAAATTATCTGGCTGAAAAGGGAGTGATGACAAAAATATATTTTTCTCCAGTTCACCTGACACATTTCTACAAAAATGAACTCAAATATAACTGCAAGCTGCCAGTTACTGAGGAAATGTCTGAACAAGTTTTAACCTTGCCACTTTATCCTTCACTAACCATGGAAAAGATGGATTATATGATAAATAAAATCAAGACCTTCTTTTCACCAGGAGGGAGGAGAAATGAATAAGTTAGAAAAGACGTTCAAAGACAAGAAAATTCTTGTAACAGGCGGCACAGGTTCGATAGGTAGCGAGTTGGTAAGAAAACTTCTAGAATATAATCCAAAAGTGATAAGGATTCTCAGCAATGACGAGAACGCTCAATTTGATTTGGAACAAGAGTTGAAAGAATATGATAATGTTCGATTTCTTGTTGGAGATATAAGGGATAAAGAGCGGCTGAAAATGGCTTCAGAAGATATAGACCTAGTTTTTCACGCAGCAGCCTTGAAACATGTTCCACTATGTGAATATAACCCATTTGAAGCCATAAAAACAAACGTGATTGGAACCCAAAATCTCCTAGAAGTTGCGATTGATGAAGAAGTAGAGAAAGTAATCACCATAAGCACCGACAAAGCGGTGAACCCTGTAAATGTAATGGGTGCAACAAAATTACTAGCCGAAAGACTGACAATAGCGGCTAACTATTACAGAGGACTAAGGAAAACGGTCTTCTCATGTGTCAGATTTGGAAACGTACTGGGTTCAAGAGGTTCAGTAGTACAATTATTTGAAAGGCAAATCCGAAACGGAGGACCGATAACACTCACAAGCCCCAGCATGATGCGATTTGTTATGAGCCCACAGAGAGCCATTGAATTGGTATTAAAAGCGGCTTGGATGACAAAAGGGGAAGAGATATTCATTTTCAAAATGCCCGCTCTAAGGGTGGGAACTCTTGCAGAAGTCATGATAGAAAAACTTGCACCAAAATATGGCTATGATCCAAAAAGTATCCAAATGAGAATAATAGGGAAGAGAAAAGGCGAAAAATTGTATGAAGAATTGATGACGGAAGACGAAGCAACAAATGCTTATGAAACAGAAGACATGCTGGTGGTGCTACCGCATCCTCCAGACAAGAATTACAAGAGGATAATTATTAAAAGATTGACTTCTAGAGATACAGAAGCACTTGAAAAAGAAGAAATAGGAAAATTGTTGAAATCGATCCCGAGATAGTCTGTTCAAGTATTCTGGCTCACACGCTCCTTATTTTCTCTTGCAAACTGATCGCGCATGGAATTGAAACGGCAACAGTTCGCTAGATTTCAATCTTCATTCAAGAGAATTTGAAAAACTCATTGAAGGAGAAAACATGGATGAAGCATCATGATGCCACCCGTGCTTTTTTAACGATGTTCCAGTATGAAAACATCCCACCTCCCCAGACCTGACTTTATGCATCTTGAAAGATCCACAAGATGAAGGCATAGCAGCGCACTATTGTGAAAGATCATATAGAAACAAGATCGATAAAGCTGCTTGAAAGAATCTGTATGGATCAAATGATCGCTTTCAACAGACGCACGCGCTGCGTAGGTGCACTAAAGAGAAGACCATGATGCGAAGACCTAGAACACTGTTATGGGGAAAACATCAACAGTTGACAACAGTTAGCGCGCAAGGAAGACTCTTAGGCCCCTGTTTTCTAACCCTTAGACAAAGTCATTATGCAGGATAAAGGGTTCATGGTTTCAGAGAGGGTAACAGTTGTGAATCTAAAATAGAAAGAAACGTTTGCGCACCCGCTTCTGACACTTCCGCACATAGATTATTCTAACTGGCGGTGACCAAGCCTTAGCACTTATTATTTTATAATTGTTTTCAGCACACTTTTTTAACATCAAATCAAACAGCTTATCAGAATGCACCTCAACAATATATTCTGCAACTTTACTGAATATTTCATTTTTCACGGTAAACAAGTTTATTTCACCGCCTTCAATATCCATTTTAACTATGTCAAAATCATATTGCAATATCAATTTTTCAATCTGGCTAGGCCTCTCGATGAACAGAACATTTGGAATCATCCCCTTCAGAATGCTTGCATTGGTTTGTAGCGTTCTGAAGTTGTCCTGCGACCCCTCCACTGCCACGACCTTCTTAGCCCCTTTCCTCAAGAAAAAATCTGCAGTACTTCCAATATCTGCGCCTAAATCAAGAACAGTTTTCCCCTTATAGTCAATTTTTCCCCACCAAACCGCATGTTTCCACGCATCCAAGTCCGTTTTAAGATGTGGACATACAATGCTAATGTTGCTGATCCTCTTGTAACCCGCAGCTTCTAATCTCCATCTTAATTGCCAATCTTCTTCCACACGAACCAAAGGCATTCCAACTTGCCCTTATTATTTGTGTTTTGAGCATTGTATTGCCTAGACAACAGAAACGTTTTTCAGGTTCTCCTTTCTCTCTTATCCATTTTTCCTGGATTGCTCCATGATTTTTGCCCATAGTTTTCGCATAGCCTTGACATGTAGCCACGTCTGATTTCTGGATTGTTTTGATACACCATTTAAACCATTTAGGTGTAACTTGAACGTCGCTGTCGATGCTTGCGTAAACTGGAGTTTCCACATACTTCAATCCTTCGTTTCTTGCTTTGCCAACGTTCTTTTCGTTAAAGACGACAACAACATCTGCAAGTTTTTCTGCTTGTTTCTGGAAATTGTTTGTAGTAACTAGGATTAGTCGGTTGTTTGGTATGGATTTTCGCATTGATTTAATACTGTGAGGTAAAGTCCATTCTCCTTTCGTGGGAATTACCACGTCAATTTCATGCGGTAGCATCATGTTTTCTCCATTTTGCATAGGCATACCCAGCGAAAAATTTGGGAGTTAACCTTAACATGGAGAATAGTAGTGGCTTCCATAATGGCTTACCGAGTTGGTAACGGTGTAATCCTGCCATCCAAAGCTTGTTTTTTACCCAAGGACGCAAGTTTAGGTTGCGTGACGGCTGAAACTTGTAGTTTGGAAAGTTCTGTTGTAGTTGTGTGTCAAACAAGAAAGGGTCGTTTGGTTTTAGCGGTTTCTTTAAGTATCCCTTTTTGTTGAGGGCTATGACTCCGCTAAAACGTTGTATACCAATTTTCCCTCCACCACGTTGCAAAACTCTAGTTATAAAATGGTTCCACGGCGAAACGTGCGGATGCTCCGAAACGGCGAAACTAACCATTCCATGCAAAGCGTCTTTAATGTTTCTGTTAATCTTGCCATAATCATGTAGAATATCAGCTTGAGATAACAAAACAATTTTCGACTCAGCCTTTCTAATCCCAATATCATACAAAAAGTTCAGATGCATCCTCCACCTCGATTCCCTCTGAATCCTAAGCAAAACAAGTCTCGCTCCAGAATCATATTTTTTCCAGAAGTCTCTGATAATTTTCTCTGTTGAATCTGTGCAACGGTCTAAAACAAAAATCACTTCATTAGCCTTTAATTTACGAATGTCAGTTAATGTTAGAGGTAGCATGTTGGCTTCGTCGTGAACAGGTATAACCAGGCTAAACCTCACAATCATCACCTTCCAGTGCTTCCGTCAGTAACCAAAACCTTCAATTGTACTCCTCTTCTGGGTCGCCGAACAGCAAAATCATCGTTGCCATCGCCAACGAAACCCACACAAACTCCAATTCTTCACTCTTCAAAACATCAAGACCTGCATTAACAACCCTAGCCAACTCAGGCCTACCCACCCAACTTTCTTCATGTCTCGGCAAATTAACAACAGCATCTGCATATCTAGAGGCAATTTCCTCAGTCCTATCTACACTGCCATCATTCACCACCACAATAAAAGGTTTCACCGTTTGATTTAACAAGCTCAGAAGGCTATCTTCAATTGCGTCTTCTTCGTCCCTAACTTTAACTACTACACCGCACATAAACTTCAAAGTGCTTTCTTTCCTCTAGCTTTATCCTTTTCTATAACCTTGTCAAATAGAATCAATGCTTAAAAACATTTAAACATAAAAATCATACGTTAACCTATCCTTCATAACGTGAAACGCTTTGACAAAAAAAGAAATTAGAGTTCAATACTCTGGCTTCATAATATTTGCCACTAGACTGCTTAGCATAGCCACAGGCTTAGGTTTTACTCTCATGGTAACACGATCTATAACAGGTTCACAATTAGGAATATGGTCTAACGTCAACGATATACTT
>Ga0172363_10002238_pt1 | contig 15591 bp, 9 predicted proteins | sample LakKivs2_kivu2a2_FD_114541 | JGI IMG/M metagenome (GOLD analysis project Ga0172363, IMG submission 114541) | Sediment microbial communities from Lake Kivu, Rwanda - Sediment s2_kivu2a2 | ecosystem: Environmental > Aquatic > Freshwater > Lake > Sediment | place: Rwanda: Western Province, Lake... | reverse complement strand
TTTAGCCTCCGACTCTAATCCGCGGGTCAATCAGGGGAAGCAGCAGGTCTACTATGAGGTTAGCGGTGAGAACCGTGAAAATGGATAAGATGAAGAAGCCCATTATCGAATTGTAATCCAGAAAATAGGATAGTGACATAATCTACAGATAGAGAACAGATGGACTAACTGGAAAACTTGGCAAGAGTCATATCAGATAGAAGGAGGTGAAGGGGCAGTTCTTCCATACTTCCAACTGGTGATGAAAAGACCAGCCATCATGGATGTATGTGAAGGTGGCTCTTCGATTACCAACACCAATGACGGGTTAAACCTCTTCTACCATGTGACTGACAATCACTGTTACTGGAATATGCTAATGCAAGCTCAGCCGCCACGATCACACATCCGAGAATGAAAGGCTTATTAGACATTGTCTCCAGATACGTGATGGGTGACTTCTTGGTTTATACGGTTAAGATCGCTTTGAGGATTAGAGCTATTCCTATTGCTATAGCTATGATTATTGCAGCCTTTCCTGTACATCTACAGATAAAAAGAGGCATAAGACACTTACATTCTGATATCGTCTTCACCCCCGAGGAATAATTTCACTGATCCTTAATAAATACCATTTATATACAACTACCTTTGAAGGAGAGATCATATCTGGATAGATGAAGATCCTGTCTTCCGAGATAAACCAATCGGGAACATTCAAGGAACTACCACAAGATCTCTCGTACTACAGAAACGTCAGTCTAAGCGAATTCTGGAGAGATGAGCAAGGCTGGGTTAAACTCTATGTCTTGATGCGCGTTGGACCTACAGAACTAATCAAGGCAAGACGTGTCCTCAACGCAACTCCAACATGCCAGAGAATGCCAATCACTGCTGTACATGTAGTGCATAATAATACCGAGACATTGTGCTTCGAAAGGGCTTCCGAATTTTCCGGGTACCGGGCGGGTACCCTATTTTAAAATCAGCTAAACACGCATAAAATTCGTCATTCAATTCTATCGTACCGTGCTTCATAACTATTTGGATGTTCCCTTAATTTACGTTCAAGCCTTGTGAGACTTCCTGAATAACCTTCGCTATAGTAACAAAGGCCAGCCGATTCGTGCATAAAATCCTCTCTTTCACTAGGCTCTCCCCCAAAATCATTGTAACTGAAGACCAACTCTTTTACAATCTTTAAGGGTTCTTTATCGTCAAAACCGATCATAACGCAATAGTCGAATTTTCTCTTTTTCAGTTGTTCTGGATTTATCGCCCAACACCAGTCTGCCCCTTCTAGACAGAAACTACCTTTCTGAGTAGCTTTCACCTCAACTCTTTTATTTATTGCAGCCAAGTAGATGTCTGCACTCTTGACACATCTATCCTCGCCGAGTTGTGGAAATAATGTTGCCAATCTACTGGCTACATAATGCTCGGCATAAATCGCTCTAAGTTTTCCAATCTGGTAACCAGACTTCGCCAAGTAGTTGATAGTTTTTTCCAGAGTATTTAAGATAGGCATAAATTTGATATCCATAAACTTCTCACCAAAAGTTATTTTTCATCATGGAATTAAACACTTTGTGGAGAAAAAAAATTTTCTCTGTCTTTTCCGCATATTTTAGGGGCAGAAGGGCTAGAGTGGAAGGACTCTCGAAAGTGGAGAGAGCGAACAACCGCGCAATCCAGAAGCAATCCTTTGTAAGAAGCAGGCAGGCCTTAGGTAACCTTCCTATAGAACTTTAGAAGAGGAGTATAGTTAGAAGGGAGGTCATAGGAAGCGAACCTCCAGTCTTTCTGAATTTTCAAGAGATCAATAGGTACTTGTTGTGGTAAAGAAGTTACTTACAGGGCAGAGCCATATCAGTTCATACTCTTCCAAGTCAAGATTCAAGTTGCGTTCTGATATTGAGCGATATCAGAATAGATAGAATAATGTAGGCAAATCCAGACTAAGAAATTCACTAACATTTTATTTTTGAGAAGAAAAAATATGGTATGTAATATTGTTGGAAGGGGATTAGATAGCTAGCTAAAGAAGGAACTAGAGTGTATTGAGAAGGAATTGTAGTGCGCGCGCTAAAACTAGCTAGCTAGAATTTTTGTCATAGATGTTGCCAGCTTAATATTTAATTTGTTACAGCATGTGTGAATATTCCTATCTCGGCCAACGGGTGTCCCTAAGTGGAAATTTTGTAAACTCAGCGTGTGGTTCGGATTGATACCAGTATGCCACCGATGCTATGTCGTCGGTCAACGGCTGATATCTTCCACTCGGCCACCAACCTAATGCCTGTATGGTAACTCGTAGGTCGCTCTGGAATCGAATGGGGTCTAGAATATGCCATCGATAGAGGCTGTGTCTAGGGACTTGCCCCTGCTCCTTTATCCAGAGATGATAACCCTGGAAGGGCGTAGAGTATGTGTCTCCGAAGCCCCAAGCCCCGCCGAAATAATCTTCGGTGCCTGTACCACATATCGTCGGGTACTCAATGTCTCCGTCGATGAAGAACTTCATCTCACCTTCGCCCCACCAGCCATTCGAGAGCTGCGTCCACGCGAGAAAAGTACCCACATAGTGTCCTTGCCCTCGAACGCTTTCGAGTATCACATGTTCGGGCCTTGATCGATCTATCATGGAACGACGCCACTGCGCGTGAAAGTAACCGACATTCTCTGGTATCTCCGATTGCGCGTACGTGATCTGATAAGCCAAGACGTTAACATCAGCAATCCCGTCGTTCTCGAAAGTCATACGGCAATGCTTTCGGAAGGGCATGGGCCAGTAGCAGTTCATTCCTTTCGTGGGGTTCACGGAGACAACCAATGAACTCATTTTGGTGTAAACATCATGCCCGATGGCGAAGAAGTCAGATAAAGGCGTCTCCACCGAAGGTGCCACCTCATCATCCCAATAGAAACGAAGTATGCATTGGCGATAGGAAGGTGCGTCAGTACCCATCCAGATATGCTGAATGATGCCTGAACCGGAGATATCAGCAAGCGTCGCAACTGATCCTTTGGGCACTCTTTTAAAAGGACGTACTTTCCAGCCCCTGCCTAGGTCAACAGCAGATAAACTGTGAGGGAGATTAGGGTTATTTGGATCGGGTGACCATTTAGCTCCTCCACCCTTCTCGCCGGTTGGATTTTCTGCTGAGAGCGAACGGGTGCGTGCATTTGAAATAAGGGGCGGTGTGCCAAGCCCCAAGTTTAAGCCTCGGAATGTACCGATATTTTCCTTCTTTTGATCGTTACTCATTTTCCATTACACATTAAGAATGTAAGAACACCTTCTTGATATAAGCATACCCTAGCTAGCTCTCAATATCAGAACCTGTTAAGAGAGTCATGCCTATATGAGTCGATTGAAACCTTAGAGCAAATAATGATCAAAGATGAATTTTTAGCTCTTGCCCTTTACCAATCAGAGTGGGCTTCCTAAGCGTCACCGTCTCATTTCGTATTTCAAATTCAATGGATGTCTTGTTGAGAGACACGGACTTGATCATACGGTCTTTCAAGAATGGGAGATTCAATGTCTTGACCTTGAGATTCCCACATTGAACTCGTATAGTTACAAGGTCGGGTTTAATCTCGAAGATTCCCCATCCACTGCCCAGCGACCAGAAGCACCTAAACTTCCCATTTTCCGTTTTTCTAGGATTGAAGCCCACTAATCCTGTTACTAGGTCGAATTCGAATCCACTCAGCGCCAAAAGTAGGGCATAGGATGCCATGGATCGTGCATAGTTACTCCCACATTCGATTTCATTCCATGGGTTTCGCCGTTCTCCATCATATCGATCGCGAACAGCTTTAACTATCTCTAGCCCCTTATCTATGAGCCCTTCTTGAATCATGTGACTGGCAACTGCGTATTCAAATCCGTGCATCGTTTCCTCTGCGTAGGTGAGTGGTACAGCGGGTTTGTTCTTTGGCCATTCGCACATGACTACACCAGCTTCATCGTTGAGGCAGAAGATGCGGCATGGGTTGAAAATTTCTCTCATACTTTTCTTGAAGTTGTATTTGTAAATAGATTTAAGAGCTTTCTTTGTTTTTGTCTTGTCAAAGATCTCTCCGAGCCCGCAGATATTTGCGTGCCATTGGGCAAGTACCTGGTCTATCCCGGAGCCATCTGCGATCTGGTATTTGATCTCTTTATACTCGTCGTCCCAGTAGGTATTCACTACGTTTGGATCTCCTGACTTAAACTTTTCAAGAATAGTTTTTTCCTTTATGTCAATGATTTGGTTGTAGTACTCTCCATTGAACAAATTTTTGTCAACCCATTTCTTGCCTCTTTCATATAGATCCCGGTATTCTTTGGCCTTGCTCTTTTCGCCGAGATGTTCCGCCATCTCAGCGCCAGCCTTTAGGGCCCCAAGGTAGAATCCCGTCAGCCATGAGTTGGGACCAAAGAGCTCCATGTCTAAAGTATGATGTTGCCTTCCTTCGAGGACGCCATCCTTGTCTATATCCCATTTGTCCTCATTAGATTCAGCCCAAGCAAATTCAATAGATTTCTTGATAGCCCCCCAGTTGGATTTCAGCCAGGCATCGTCACCTGATATTTTCCAGTCTCTGTAGGATTTGATCACGCCACCGAACTGACCGTCTGCACAGGCATGTGGGAACTCTGAAAAACTTCTCCCTGGAGGCAGCTGCAAGCGGAAGCTCATTCGTCCGTCTTGACGTTGGTTATACCTAAAGTCAAGGTCTCTCATGGAACGTTCGAGTTTGGGGAATAGGAAGGGTAAGACGTAGGCATAGTTCCAAACATGGGTGCAACTTCCCTCACAGCAGCCTGAAGACGGATGACATCCCTCCCAGCCGTAGAATGACCCGTCTTCCAATCGCAACGCAGTTAGTGTCTTCAATATCGAAAGATTAGCTGACACTGCATCGAGAACGACTGGTGGTAACGTCGAGGAAAACAGTGAACTCTTGAACTCCATTGTCTCTTCATATAGCCTGTTCCAGTTCTCTAGGCTGTAAACAGCACTTTTTGTAGAATCCTCGAAAATGGTTGCATAGTAGTTTTTCCAGGTTCTGGGGAGTTTCTCTGGCTTCCAATAGTTGGTACAATTGGGGAAGTTCCAACTGATCACAAATTTAACGCTTCCGCTTTCTGCCGGTTTAACCTCAAAATGAGCTGCCAACAAACAATGGTCTTGTACATCCGGATACGCTCGTGTACGTGAAGCGCTCTCGGGGTAATGTCTATTCTTAAATTTGCCAGGGGAGGTTAGGTCTCTCCAATAGATCCCGAGGTTGTCAAACCAGCCTCCGTGATACCAGTATTCTTGATGGCTGACATCAAGCGCATTAGTCGCTATAGTCAAGTCGCCGAATTCCATCTCGTCACCCTTGAACTTGTTCGAACTGAGCTTGATAAACCGGACTTTACCCTTCTCCCCATAAGTATTCACCGTGGTGCCTCCGGGCAGTGGGTTCTGCAGAGACAAGCAGACTGTATACGTGATTGTCTTCTTCGTGGTATTGTGAATCTCGATCTCAAAGAAGGCGGTAGGAATACTAGAATCTGCGTCATTAAGTGGGATGTAGGGATTGAATGCCATCATTTGTGCCTCTCCTGGAAACTTATCATCCTTGAACCTTAGGTTTGCGAAGGGATACTCCCCTTTGAATTCAACTTCTCTAAAGTGAGGTACACCTGTCACGAAATCCCTTTTGGGGCCAAAACCGTACGATTGGAATTGCAGGGGAGCCATCTCCCCCATATACGGAGGTAACAGGTCGCTGTTTAGAACCCGCGTGTCTAATACCTCCCCTTCTGCTTCAGCCTTGACAGCGAAATGGGAAAAGCCATTTGTGCTTCCCTTATTAGGCTTATTGAAGATTTCCCAGTCAATGAGCCGCCCGTTTCCAGCAAGACCTATACACCCGGTCCCAATACCGCCTAATGGGAAAGAGATTTCCTTCGTTTTATTTCCTCTGTAGACAAATGTTTGCTTAACATTCCCTGAATCTCCCGATTTTGAAGATATTGGCATCTACATCACCTAGTCAAGATTGGAGTATTGAATTGCATAAATATTTTTCTTGCATGGAGTAATAGGTCTGGAAATTCAAGCTAACTAAGCTAGCTAATTCAGATGCTTGTCTAGCGATGATGTAGCTCAAAATATACGCAAATCTTGTTAACGGAAACCAATCTTCAGTAGTTTACAAAGGTGAATCAAGTAATTCCACATCACTTTGGAGCTAAGGTTACTTTTGCCTTTTTTTCTGGGCTTGAAAGTGTAGGGTACTTCGATCATGGATCCGTAGTTTCCTTTAACGACGATTTCGAGGAGAACCTTGAAGCCAACAGGGTCCATTTTGAATCCTTCAACGACGCTTCGTTTGAGCATAAAGAAGCCTGACACGATATCTTTGACGTTTCCTGTCCTCGGCAACAGTTGATGAGCCAGAGCTATAGCTCCTCTTGATAAAATTCTTCTTTTCAGGCTCAGACCATCAGCCTTGCCTCCACTAATGTATCTTGAGGCAATGACCAGATCATATCCCCCTTTAATTTTTCCATACATCTCTGGCAAAAGTTCAGGTGGATGCTGCAGGTCAGCATCCATAACTGCCAATACTTCGCCTCTTGCCGTTTGGAACCCGTTTATAACCGCTGAGCCTAAGCCCGTCTTGCCGGCTCTTTTTACAACTTTTATGTTACCGTATTTCCTGTTTAGGTCCTTGGCGCATTCAGCCGTGCTATCTGGGCTGGCATCGTCGATAATGATGATCTCGAACTTTAGTGGCTGCAATGAAGATTCAATCCTGCTTATCAACTCAGGGATGCTTTGCCTCTCCATGTAGGTCGGCACAACAACCGACAACATATCGGTCTGAAGAGGGTGTTCATCCAAAACCACATCTGACATTATCAGTTATATCCCCAAGGATCATATTGTCTAGTATGATTATCACCATGCACTAACTTTTATTTTTTCTAGTTCAGGCTGACTGACGCCATTAATTTTATATTACGGATGCTTAGAATGCTTCGGTAATGGGCGCTACCCAAAACATTATGTGTAAGGAAACTGATGAGCAGCATGTCCATGGGGAAAAAGGTTAGGTATGCCAGAACTTTTGGACATCTGCTAGAGCTGATACTTTTTATTTTTATCCTTGTGCTCGTAGCACTCTATTTTTTTTCGATAGCTTTGGGGTTGGAGCTTTTCTTATTCGAGAAACTCTCCGACACCTTCACCCCCGATTACCCTATTCAAATTCGGTTCTTTAGCATTCAGACTAAAGTCAGCCTAGGCTACATTTTCATTTCCTTTGTGATAATTTATGTTCTGTGTTTTGCTTTATCATGGCAAAAAAGGACCAGCTTTTACAAGACCATAAAAGGATTCCGTTCTAGATCATTAAGCCTTTCCATGAGGAACTTCCTTTTTGCTCTACCGGTTCTATCGAGCTTGACCTACGTCGCGGTGGTTGCGATCCACCTTATTGAACAGTTTTATGGTTTACCCGTTGGAAAGCCTCCTTTGCCAGAGGATGTATTACTCTCATTTTATGGGCTTACTGTTTCGCCACTCACGGAAGAAGTAACTTACAGGATTCTTCCTATAGGCGTGTTTCTAATGGTCCGCCTGCTAACTTTGGCTAAGAAGAAATCAGTATCATTGAAGGAATGTTTGAGAATCTGTTTTCTGTCGTTTGTGAGTCCTGAAGATGCTAAGAACATGATCGGTTTGAAGACCATTGCTAGATCAGGACTCAAAGGCGGCATCAACCGTGACGAATGGGTGATGGTTCTTTTCACATCAGCCTTTTTCGCCTTGTCTCACTACCTTTTTTCAGGCACATGGTTAGTTGGGAAGATCGCGTCAAGCTTTATCCAAGGCTTGGTTATGAGCCTCTCGTTCTTGGTTTATGGCTTTCAAGCGCCCATTCTTTTACACTGGTTCTTCAACTATTACCTTTACACGGTCAACCTCGCGGCAGTCGTGCATCCCGCTCTAGTTGGTCTGCGTTTTCTTAATGAGGAATCAACTCGTGTTCTGGGAGTGCTAGGTCTTCTCACAATAACCTATTTAGGTATCAGAAAATTGATACAAGTCAAAACTCTTACTTTAGGAGCGTTGCTATTTTCAGCTAGAAAAATAAAGAACCGGTTTTCTGCAAGGGGCGAGGAACTACTATCCCGCGTACGTCAATTAGAAATCTATGACTTGGCAGCTTTGATTTTTGTACTCATGGTCTTTTCTGTAAGGCTTGTGATTGTAAACTCTCCTGCACCAGAAAGTGGCGATAGATACTATGACACAGGATTTATCTTCGACGAATCATATTATGTTCAGGCAGCAAGAAAGATGCTCGTAGGCGAAGCTTCGAACAATGAGCATCCGCCGTTGTCGAAGGGTTTTATTGCCCTGGGTATTATTTTATTTGGAGATAATCCCTTAGGCTGGCGCATCTTTTCTATAGTAGCTGCCACCCTATCAATAGCTCTAGTATATAAAGTAACATTTCTCCTATGCAAAAACAAGTTTGCTTCCTTTTTCGCCTCTTTCCTATTTGCGACGGATATCATGGCTTTCAACATTGGGCAGATCGCTATACTCGACGGTCCTTCTATGATGTTCATCCTCCTTGGAAGTACATTCCTTCTCCAAAAAAGGTATGATCTTACTGGACTCTCTTTTGGGCTAGCCTCTCTCTGCAAACTTAATGCCGTCTTTGCCGCGGTGGGCATAGTTCTCTTTCAGGTTCTGTCGAGTTCTACGGGGCGTAAAAGGAATTTGAAGTTTCTAACAGAACAGATCTCATTGGCTGGAAGGATTGCTTTCATTGCCTTTGTCACGTTTCTGGTTGGTTTATGGATTTACGATGCTGGCTATGGGGTCTTCGGTAACAATCCCATGGGACACCTCATTTTCATGTACAATTACCATAATAGTCTCCATTACCAGAACGTGGAAGAAGTTGTCCTGCCATTTCAGTGGATTAACCCATTGAATCCCTTTTCTCCCATTCCATACCATGTTGTCACGGTGCGGGAAATTTTAAACGGAATTATCCAAGAATACCATCCCATTGCCTATTATGGTATATACACGCCTTTATGGTGGAGTGTATGGATCGTGGTTCCAATGAGCCTAGTGGAGACTCTTCGGAAAGCCCGTCGAAATGGGGGTCAGGGGGCTGGTTTCTTCTCCCTTCTATGGATTGCAGCGAATTTTCTCCCCCTTGTTCTACTCGCTTATCTCATGCAAAGATGGGTTTACCCATTCTACTTCTACATGTCCTTGCCCGGGCTGTATATTGCTTTATCTCACTATTTAGCCTACTCCAAGCATTCAAGGATACTTCTTGCTTTGCTGACGGTTACTAATCTGCTCTGGTTTATTGTTTGGTTTCCTGTCAAGCCAAAACCAGTCATTGACCTTTTACTTCAGCTAGGTTTGCCTGCTTAGATTTTGCGAGCGTGGAACCGACTACGCCAAAGCTGACCCTTGCCAAGTTTCACCCCTCCTTCAGATAGGCAAAGAAATCCTTCTTCCATCGGTAGCAGAGAGAATGGCGGCTTCGAGAACCTCTTGGACATTTCTGTTGAATTCGACGCCCAAGGGATCTTCGATCTCATCGTCTCTTTTGATCCTTTCAACAAAGTATTCTGGGCCGTTTCTCCAGCCTTTTGGCGGCTGAGCGACTTCTACTACTTCGTGGTGGATATCTCTGTATTTTCCTTTCTCTTTCACGGCGTACAGATGCAGATTGCCCTCTTCGTCGACAACGAGCGAGCCATCCACACCATTTATGATCGGACCGTGGATTGGATGTGGACCAACCTGAGACCAGCAAGCCGCAGCCAATCCCATAGCATCCCCAAAGTCCATCATGATCAACGCGTTGTCCTCGACTGTGAGATAAGTTCTCGCGAGCGTTCTCGTAATTGCAGTCACACTCTTGGGTTGACGGCCTAGAAACCACTGGGCTAAGTTCACTCCGTAACAGCAATAGTCGAGGAGCGCCCCTGCGCCGTTCAGGTTCCTGTCGTAGAGCCATTTATAGAAGTATGACGAGCAACCGACCTCTTTTGGGCCAGCATGAGCTCCTCTGAAACGTATGTGGAATACCTTGCCTATTCTGCCTTCTTTGACCAGTTTGAGGGCATGTTGTACTCGTGGGTCCCACGTGGTGGGGTAGTTGACCATGATCTTGATTCCGCTTTTTTCAGCTGCCTTCAAGATTCTTTCGGCTTGCTCTAGGTTGGCGGACATTGGTTTCTCCATGATTACGTGGACTCCCTTTTCGCCAGCTGCTTCTACTACATCGGCGTGAAGACTGTTCTCTGTGCAAGCGAGAACCGCGTCCAATTCTTCCTTTTCAAGCATGTCCAAGAAGTTTGCGTATGTCTTTGAGACTCCGAATTGTTGGCTGATCTGTTTGAGCAGAGGCGGATTGGGATCAGCTGCCGCCAGCATGCTTACGTCTTGAAGAGCTCTGAACTGATTAAGTAGGCCCCACACATGGTCGTGGACCAAACCCGCAACTCCTAACTTGAGAAAGTCAGACATCGCTTACCTATCTCCTAAGATGTCTTCTGCTGGGTCAGCGTGTACCATCAAGCTATTAAAAGGTAATGTAGAAAGGCGCTGACCGTCACGGTAAGCGTATGCAGTTATCGATCGATCTTTATCAATGCCAGGTGTAGCAGGGATTTTCGTATGACACTCGATTAAGCTACTAGAGCAGACGGGCAAATAGATGTTACGCGAAGTTGGAGATAACATGGCTTCCAGAACTGAGCACACATCTCTCCAAACCCGTAGAGGGGTTTGCCAGACTGATGCGTACAACACTATCAGTAACATAGAGAAGGCTAGATGAAGATGGTTCATCTAAGAAGCTGGAAGCAGGATATGTTTATATCTGATAGTTCACTTATGTCGGTTAACGACTCGAACTCCCTAAGGGCGAGATAGTTCTTGAACAGAATTCCCCTAGTTGTGGCCTCAGTGATAGTAGTCATAGCTTCAGTCATTGTTGTAGGGCTGGCTGCAACCTTGAACATGGCAGAATTGGCTTATTCTGATTTGCTGTCTGAGTATGGCGAGATTTCAAGAAAATACGAGATTCTCTCTGGAAGCTATGACAGACTAGTGGATGAAAGAGACAATCTGACGGAGAGATATAACGAACTTGCACAGCGTTATAGTTGGCTCGATCCACCTCTACAAAGCAAAAGCGTTCCTTCTACGGCCGAGCTACAACTCTGGTTAGAGAGCGACAAAACAGACGAGTACGAATATGTTGATCCAGATTTCACCTGCTACCAATTCTCCGTTCTGCTAATGCTCCATGGTAGAGCCCAACAATACGACATAGGTGTCGTCACTATTCATGGGTATCGTAACGAGACGGGAGAGTCCTTTTCACACTCTATAAACGCTATCATAACCACTGAGGGGCTTGTCTATATTGAACCGCAGCTTGACGAAGTCTGGTGGCTGGAAGATCATTCAGAAATCGCAAAAGGAATGATGCATACGTTTCCGGGGTCCGAAGACCCAATTCATGTCGAAGAAATCTCCATATTCTTTGATTATCGATAGAATGGTCTTTATCGACTGATTTATCCCTTATATATCTATATGCAGTACTTGTTGGCGGGGGAGGATGATACTAAGATTCGGAAGAACGCTTTCGATCATGATTCTGACGTATTCGATGTTGCTGTCAATCATTGTTCTGTTACTCGCTCTTGAGTTTCTCTATGGAAAACACATTTGGGGTATGGCTTGCCATAGTTTTGAAATCTACTAGACGGATGCGGAAGAAGGTGAAGGATCGCCCCATAATTGGAAAAGCATAGTCTAGACATGCCCTCCACCTAGGTCATCGAGATCTACAGATCGGTTCTTTTCTGTTTCCTCAGAGATATTTCTTGTGAGAATCTGTCTGATTCTGTATGCTACAACGAACACTGACAGTGTAGCTACGATTGTGGATCCCAATATCACATTGAGAGGTAGGGTTAATGAAGCGACTCTTATACGTAACCATAGCGCGTGAGCCTCAAGGAACGATTCAGCGTGTTGTGTAAGGAAAGCTTCCATAACGAACAAGACAGACAGAGGTGTAACAAGGGAAAACAGCATTCCTGTTACCAGAAGCCCGATTGGGACGAAAGGTATGTGACTCGGAATGTAAAATCGTTTCGGTTCCTTCTTCCACAATCTTATGGCATAGACTCTTCTGTTGGTCCGCCATGCAATGATCCCTCCGCTTATGCTACCGAGACTTCCCGCCCAGAAAGAATTGCCGAGAAGTGTTGTAGAAACCTCTTCAAAGATAAGGTAGCTAGCGATGAAGGAGAAGAGACCCAAAGAGAAGGGCAAGAGAAACCACAGGCCTGACACGTTCCTGACAATTCTTCCACAGCAATAGTTGACTTCTTGGAGATCTACCCCGCGACCGCAATGCATGCAATTCTGGGTTGTTTTCTTTCTTTCGAGATGTGTGGCATAGATTTGCAGTATATGACTAAGCCCGTAGGAAAGTATTAGCAGGTCGAATAGGAGCATGTAGATCGAGGTTCCGTAGCTGAAGGAGCCCGCCACAGAAACAGATAGGCCAATGGTGGCGAGCCAGCTATAGCAGCTGACAAGAGAGAATAGCGGCGTTCTCTCCAGTTTCTTGATCTTGCCAATATCGGTCAGAGAGAAAGCGATGATGAAAAAGCCGAAGAGAACAGTAAGCCAAAACCATTCTTGGTTCCATGGTGGAGAATAGGTTGAACTCGCCAGTGTAAAGTCTCCTACGTAATCAACTGAGTCTACGATAATGTAGTATCTTCTTCCCAGATCCGCGGGGAAGTAAAGATTCTCGTGCAAGCTGCGTCTATATAAGTGAAGTTTATAGGTGCTTTCGGGCAAGATTTCATGATATAGCACAAGAACCCAGACTCTTAGTCTTGGTTGGTTTGTGGGACTCAGTTTCAGAAGCAGTCTATCATCCTTTCTCAGATCAACGTGAAAAGCAGCCTTGCCACCTTCCAGAGGTAGAGTCTTGGAGTTACTGTCTCTTAGCAGCTCGCTGATGTCCACGTAGAACCTGTAGTTGACTGTGTATGTCTGCGGGTTTGTGATCAGGAATTGGACCTCAGATCTATTGTTTACGTAGTAGATGAAGGGGGGCGGTAACCACACAACAGCCACTCGTGTTTTGTTCACAGGACCCTTTGCCTCCACACCCAACCGAGCCCCTTCAGTATCGATCTGCAGATAGAACGATGCTAGAGACTGTTCGGGAGCTTCAATCACGTAACTCTTTGAGCCGCCAGGTAGAACGGAGTCAGCGTATAGCTCGCCGCTTTCTAGATAGGTATCAGAATCATTATCAAGTGACCCCGGGCTTTTCTGAGTGGTTGATCTTGGCGATGTGGTGAAGGATCTTTCAGCAGCTCTGTGATATTCCGGACTGAAGGTGAGATAAACAGATCCATTGATCAGCACGATGGCGAACAGACATACTTTCATACATAGAGAAGACGCCTTGAAGATTCCGAGTCTACTTGCTAACATTTTCTTGTACGTTTGACTCTACGACCGATTTAAGCCTTCTGAACGCCAGCTCGTCCGATAGAACCTATGTTGCGTCTTTGTAGTTCTGTTCTGAACGAGGGCATTGTCGGTTACCGTGGAATGGGGTCAAGCCATACGCTGAAAGGGATCGAACAAGCGTCATGCAGAAAGGCATTAACTGCCTTGAGAGATGTAGGCGGCCAGATCTGCGAGGAGATCTAGAGCTAGCGTCGACCATCCGAAGTCCGGTGCCCCAAGTGGCTCTCCTGTAGAACTATCATAGTTCTCGTTGCAGGTCGGACCGGACGCCATTATTTCCAGAGCCTTCTCGGCTAAGAGTCTGGATTCCTCTTCAAACCCATACTTTCTCAGACCCTTGTAAGTGAGCCATAGCTGGTTTATCCATGAACGTCCCCTCCAGTAGCCTTTGGGATCGTAGCTGGGATTATCTGCACTGACTGTCGGAAGCGGGAACTGCGTCCAGAATTCCTCTGGGTTTAAGAGATGTTTTACAAGCTCCTCGGCTTGTTTTTGAGAAGCTATTCCAGCATACAGCGTGGTAAAGGCTGCCGGACTCTTGACTTTAAGAACTTGATGATCTTCTTCCAGAACATCGTAGTAGAAGCCTCTTTCAGCGTCCCACATATATCTCCTCATCGCTTCAGCTGTCTCTTCTGCGAGGTTGCGGTATTCTTCAGCTCTGTTATGCAAACCTAGCTGTTCGGCCAGCTCTGATAAGACGGTCCTCTGAATATAGATGAAGCAGTTCAAGTCCACAGCTTCCACTGGCGCCATTCTGATCTCTTTATACAGCTTTATGTATTTCTGAGGGCTTTCCTGAAACAGGGCGAGGGCTTCATCCCAGCGGACGGCGTTATCCCAACCGGATTCCAGGTAGTCTACGTAAGCCATCAGTTGATCATTGTCGGCGTCTCTATAGCTCCTGAACCACATATCATACCGGTCTAGGGCCTCGAAGGCCCTCGCGAGGAATTTCTCGCTTCCTCCCTTCTCCATTATGCGTTTAACGGCTATCGCTATTACTGGAGGCTGGGTTGTCCAAGGGGAGTAGTCGTCAACGTTCCAGAATAGACTGCAGAATTCTTTAGATAAGAATATTTCGTGGGGGATGCGACCATCAGGCTTCTGAGATGCGAACAGGTTCAAGAGCTCTCCCTCAGCCATGTTTACATCGTAGTCGACCAAGACTATAGCGTGAAAAGCTGAATCCCAAAGCCACTGATGCCTAAACACGAACTTACTCGGCATGTTGAAGGGATTACTCAGAACAGGGTGCCCCTCTATGGATATCCTGTTGGACAGTATGACATACCACATGTACTTCCATAACCGCTCAAATTCAGGTTTAACGTTGCTCAAGCTAGGAATTCTCTCTAGCATAGATTCAACTTCTTTCTTCCCACTATCCTCCATCCTAGAAGGGTCACTAATGGCCTCCCTCGCCATCCTCTCAGCTTCTTGCTCAGAGATAGCGCCAGCTACAGCGAATGCGAACGTGTCTCCTGTATCCAGCTCAAACTCTATTTCGTAAGTAGCTTGACTGGACTCCACTTCCACTCTCAAGTCCCTATTAGAAGCCAAACAGACACAATATCCTCCTCTGTAGAAGCCCTTCAAGTATCCGTTTGAGTACTCGAATCGAGTGTTGGCAAGATTTGCTATCTTGCTTCTAAAGTCGGGGTTGAACCAGCTGAAAACTTGTATGTCGCCTGCAAGCCTAAGCCTAACCTTGGACTCCGAAGGATTAGTAAGGGTATATACTAGCGTATCGCCAGAAGCCACTAACTTGTCTTCCAGATCCGCGTTTCCCACCCTGATCATCCTGTAGGATGCTCCGTCAGCCCATATCTGCTGCTTAACGGAGACGATGGGTTCTATTATTTTCATTAGGGGGTCAGCTTCATAGTACTCGCCGAAAGAAAAAGATTTCACGCCGCTTCCCGCCAACCTGGCTGACACAAGGTTGCCTACGACCTCCGCCTTGCCCTCCAAGATAAGATTTCCTTCCACCTTCAACTCT
>Ga0172363_10002235_pt1 | contig 15604 bp, 13 predicted proteins | sample LakKivs2_kivu2a2_FD_114541 | JGI IMG/M metagenome (GOLD analysis project Ga0172363, IMG submission 114541) | Sediment microbial communities from Lake Kivu, Rwanda - Sediment s2_kivu2a2 | ecosystem: Environmental > Aquatic > Freshwater > Lake > Sediment | place: Rwanda: Western Province, Lake... | reverse complement strand
CGCATCCAATCCCGGCACCGCTGAATTATCGGATAACCCAGTCTCGCTTCCACACCACATAACAGATGCCTTTGGTAAAGAAAAAAAATAAAAGGAGATCAACCAACAAAGACGTGTTCTTCAGGATAGCGGAATCTTGCCTGTTTAAGTTCTCCTATCATCGCCAGACCTATCGTCAGCGGTCCCACACGTCCGATGAACATCGTCACCGTCAACGCAGATTTCCCCACATCGGACAACTGCGAGGTAATGCCCATCGATAATCCCGTGTTGCCAAGGGCGGACGTGGTCTCGAAGAGTATCTGCAGAAAGGATGCCCGTTCCGTCACGCAGAGAAGCAGGAGGTCGGCAATTATTACGGCAACAAAAAGAAAGAAGACGGAATACGCCTTGCCGATGATTTCTTGTGGTATCCGCCTCCCGAAATAATTGGTATCACTTTGTCCACGCAGATGGGAACGCACGGACAGGAGGAGCACTCCGAGTGTTGTTGTCTTAATTCCGCCACCGGTGCTCCCAGGCGATGCCCCGACAAACATGAGTAGAATGAGCATGACAAGGCAGGAAGGCGTCAGCGCACCGATATTCACGGTATTGAAACCATCGGTGGTCGAGGCAGAGATTGTCTGAAAGGATGCCTCCATGAAGCGCTGGGGGAAATGGACAGATGAATCCCATTTGCCGACGCTCAGTAAAATCAAGGTCCCCGCAACCAGCAGACAGGTGGTAACTATCAGGGTCAGTTTGCTGTGCAGGGACAGTCTGAATCTAACTTTCCGGGTCAACTGATACTTTCCCATTTGAAAAATGTCTATCAAAACAAAAAATCCGATGCCACCAGCAAGTGAAATCAGACTTATGGTCATGTTCACAAGGATTGAGCTTTTATAGGGCATCATGCTATTCGGAAAGAGGCAGAATCCGGCGGTGCAGAAGGCTGAAATGGAATGAAACATGCCAAGATAGATTGATTTCGGGACAGAATATCGATTCATCCAGAACAGACATAGAATGATTCCCCCGACAATTTCGAACAAAAGCGTCCAGATAATGACCATCCTGAAAAAGGGACGACTGCTGCCTATCTCCGCACCTGCCATAGATTCTTTCGCAATATTCTTTATCTTGTAAGATGTTCCCTTACTCAAAAGGTAAGCCATGAGAATATACAGGGACATGTAGCCAATTCCACCAATCTGGAAATCGAGCATCAGAACAATCTGCCCGAAAAGGGAGTAATAACTGCCAATATCCACAACGGTCAGCCCCGTTGTGCTGATGCCTGAAGTTGCTGTGAAGAGGGCGTCAAGGAACGACTGAGTGCCGTGATGTGCGGAGGATATGGGTAGCATGAGCAGACATGCGACTAAAATCACAATCAGAAGATATCCCAGCACCAGCAGTTGCACATGGTTCAGCCCTTTTAGGAAAAACCGATGTAAGTGGATGGGTAAAGAATCCCTGACAATCGGGAACGATGCTGATTGATTATCCGCCCGCCATGGCGTGTCTTCGCCCTGAGGCGGATAATTGTCCGAAAAGATTTTATTCAAAAACATAAAAAGTATAAGAATACAAATGAGTTTTTCTGAAAAGTCAAAAAAGGGTCAAAATTTGGCGGTTGGAGGGTTTGTCCGCCCGCCATGGCGTGTCTTCAACCTGAGGCGGATTTAGCGGTCGGGGTGCAATCGGTAACCAACCCCGGGGTCGGTCAAAATATATGCCGGACGCCCTGGGTCGCTCTCAATCTTGTTCCGCAGATTGCTGATTGTCACACGAAGGAGATGATAAATTCCTTCTGAAGATTCATCCTTGTCCCAGATCTGCTTTATCATCTGACGATGGGTAAGGACCTTGCCCTCGTTTTGAACAAGCAATCTTAGAATATCGTATTCGGTTGGGGTGAGGTGGATTGGCTCTCCTCTGACAGTCACGGTGCGTCGTGAAAAATCCCCGCACAGGTCTGCTGTTTTGAAAAAAGGCGCATCGTCGGTGGGAACAAAACGGCGCATAACAGCCCTGAGACGCGCCAATAACTCCCCCATACCGAAGGGTTTGGTAAGATAGTCGTCGGCGCCGGCGTCAAGCGCGGCAACTTTATCATTCTCGTGCTCGCGGATGGAAAGAATGACAATCGGCGTCTTTATCTTCTCCCGCAGTTCCCTTGTGACATCGACGCCATCCATGTCTGGTAGTCCAAGGTCGAGTATGATGACATCGGGATGGGAGGTGAAGGCAAGAACGAGGGCTTCCCGCGCACATGACGCCTCGGTTATGTTGTAACCGTAAGGCGAGAGAGAAGCCATCAGGAATCGTCTGATGGACTTTTCGTCATCCACGACTAACACCCGCAGTGCCTTTTCCGTGTCACCTGCCACGTGATTCAGACCGTCTCCGGAAGCATTATCGTCACAGTGGTGCCCTTTCCTCCGCCGCTCTCGATACGGATGTTTCCCTTGTGCGTCTCAATGATCCCCTTGCAGATTGAGAGTCCCAGACCCAGACCCGGCACGTTGTGGGAATGCTCACCTCGAAAAAATTTCCTGAATATGTGTTCCATCTCCGCAGCGGGTATCCCCTCTCCGCAATCACGGATGATGATGTTCACCCCGGGCTCAGCGGCGCGGGCTGAGACGAATATCGGGGAATCGACAGGTGAGTATTTGATGGCATTATCAAGCACGAAGGCAAGGGCTTTTACAATCAACGACATGTCGCACACAACTTCTGGAATCTCGCCAACAATATCCATCTGCACGGGACGCCTTCCCATCTTTTCCCTGACGTGGTCGAGGGATACACTGATGATGTCGCGGACATCGCAAGGCTGGAGGTTTAACCGCAGGGCACCCGCCTCAATTCGTGTGATATCTAGAAGATCCCCCACAATGTTATTCAGGCGAAGGGATTCTTCAAAAGCCGTTTCGATAATCTCCCTGAGGCTGGCTCGCTCTAAGATGCCCCCGTCTTCCATGAGACTGCTCAGCGTCCCCGTGATAGCCACAAGGGGCGTGCGCAGGTCGTGAGAAATCGAGTTTAAGAGAGTGGTATAAAGTTTTTCCCTTTCGCGGAGGAGCTCCATATTGCGGTTCTCTTCCAATAGCCTGATGCGCTCAATCGCCAGTGCACACTGATTCGCCATTGCGTCAAGCAGAACTGATTCATTTCTCTCCATGCCGTTGCGCAATTCCCTGGCGCAATATGAGAGAACCCCTACTGTCTGGTCTCCGGTCTTCAGGGGCAAGTAGCGGGCATTTGCGGATGGAATGTGGGAAGTTCCCGCGCCGGCAGGTCTTGCATTCTCAACAACCCAGCGGGCAATAGGTTCATCACCCTCATCAAGGGATGTCCATGTTCCAGACGCCCACTGCCTCAGTACTCCTTCCTGCTGGAGATAAATCTTTACCTCGCCTCTCGTGACCTTTTCAATATGTGCACAAATAATGTCCAGCACATCGGTCAGGTTCAGAGTCGTGGTCAGGTCGCGGCTGAGTCTGTAAAGGATAGCGGTCTGTGCTTCCCGTCTGCTTGCTTCCAGGGCGTGCTCCCGTAATTTGGATGCCAGCTCACTTATCATGACCCCCACAACGAATAGCCCGATAAATGTAAGGATATACTGCGTATCTGCCACGGTGAATTTGAACCGGGGCGGAACAAACAGGACATCAAAGACAAGAACACTGACAAGAGAGGTGGCAATGGCTGGTCCACGTCCCCAAAGACTTGCCGAGATAACTACGGCAAGGAGATACAGCATGACTAAGTTCGTGGGCTCGAAATGCTTGTGAATCATCAGTCCCACGCAGGACATGAGAAAAACAACGCCCATGCTCAGAAGGTAGTGCGATGTCTTTTTGGTTGAAAGGAGCATTATAAAGGTGCCAGAAGGCGAGCCCGGTTTTTTTCTAATATTTTTTCGTCACTCTGGAAAATATAATCGGGGAATGTCAGCAAACCTCCTCATGCCTGACCGGTGGCACTGAGGATATCCCGAATCTTTTCGATGAGCACTGAGGAGCGAAACGGCTTCTGTAAAAATCCCGCAAGTCCTTTGCCGGAAAATCGGCTCACAACCTCCTTCTCACTGTATCCGCTTGTGAGGATTACGCGAACATCCTCTTTTATCTGACGGAGCTCGCGAAAGGTCGTCTCGCCATCCATATAGGGCATGGTGAGGTCAAGAATTACACATGCAACCTTGTCACACTCCCTTTTGAAGATTTCAAGCCCCTCATTGCCGTCTGGAGCGGTGAGAACGTTAAAGCCCATCTTCTCCAGCATGACTTTCCCAACGGTACGTACAGTGTCCTCATCGTCTATCAGAAGAATTGTGCCGGCGCCTTGCCACTTCTGCCGTGATTCTGCCGCTGACAGGGCGGATGGCGCAGTTGGTCCGCCTGAGGCGGACACTGGAAACAGTACTTTTACCGTTGTCCCACGACCCGGTTCACTGTAAATCTTGATAGCACCCTTGTGTCCACGGGCAATGCCCAGAACTGCGGGGAGACCCAGTCCGCGTCCGGTGAACTTGGTTGTGAAAAAAGGGTCAAATATTCTCTCCCGTATTTCTTTTTCCATTCCACAGCCCGTGTCTGCCACTTCAAGATAGATGTAAACCCCCTCCGGCAATTTTTCATCGAGAAATGTTCCACTGAGGTACGCCCGATTGCATTCCATCGCTCCTGTTGTGATACTAATCACCCCGCTCTTATCACCAATCGCCTCAGAGGCATTAGTTACAAGATTCATGAGTATCTGACTGAGCTGTGAGGCATCGCCATCAATGAGGGGGAGTTCCTGCGCGAGATTGAACTTCAGCACAATCTTTTTGAAAACGGAGACCTCAAGTAGATGAACCATCTCCTCAATAACCAGATTGAGGTTGACGGGCTCAATGACAAATTTGCCCTTGCCGGAATAAGCGAGCATCTGTTTGCAGAGTTCTGCCGCACGCTTTGCCGACGCCTCAATTCCCTTGATATTGTTGTAAGCGGGGGAGATGGGTGATATTGCATCAAGTGCAAGTTCGGCATGACCTAAGACGCCCATGAGAAGGTTGTTGAAATCGTGAGCAATGCCGCCTGCAAGGATGCCAAGACTCTCCAGCTTCTGCGCATTCTGAATCTGCGCCTCAAGCCTGCTCCTGTCCTCTTCAGCATGAACACGTAACAGTGCGCCAGAACACTGGTCGGCAAACGCCCCAAGAACCTCAAGGTCTCTGTCCGCATATTTCCCCTTTGTGTAACTCTGAACAGTAACTGTGCCAATAAATCGCTCACCCCAGTGAACCGGCGCGAACATGAGGGAAAGGGAGCGTCGTTCCTTTTCCCCGGCGGGAATCAGCCCCTCGTTATTTGTCTCATCAACCCTGTTTATGAGAGTGGCTTTGCCTGCATAGGCACGGCTTTTTTTCAGCGCCTCCAGAGGAAGGTTAATCAGCGGCATCTCCACCGGTGCGGATGCCCCCAATGGGGTGTCCTCGCTATAAATCCCTTCCGAGAAGCCCTTCACCTCATTATAAAGATAAAGACTGAAAAAATCATGCCCGAACAGACGGCGTGATTCCTCTGCAATTACCTTACCAACGTCCTTCATACTTACCGCCCCTGTCAGACGTTGTGAGAGCCGGCGGAGGGATTCCCGCACACCCTCAGACCTTTTCCGCTCCGTGATATCCGCGAAGACGCTGATGCCTGCAATGATTTCGCCCTCGGCGTTGCGAATCGGCGAGGCATTGAGCAGAATCCAGTATTCCTTGCCACCTGCCTGACGGATTTTACACTCTACGTTCTTTGTGGTCTCCCCCTGAGATATTGACTGAACAATGGGACGGTCCTCAGTTCTGTAAGGTGTGCCGTCGGGATGCAGAATCTGCCACCCCTGATTTGAATGAAGTAAAGAACTCCCAATCATGGATGTTTTTGTCTCTCCAAATATTTCCTCTGCCGCAGAATTAACAAGACGGACTTTCGCATCGGGGCATCGACGATAACAATGCCAACCGGAGGTTGCTCGATAGATGCGAGAAGCAGGCTCTGTGCATCTGCCAGTGCTTTCTCCGCGCGTTTCCGCTCCTGAAGTTCCCTGCGAATCTCTACCGTCCTCTGTTTGACACGCCTCCTTAGAGACACAGACCACACATAATTTGCCACAAGCAACACAAGCAAAATGCCCAGAAGTATTGCAAAATATCTGATAATCCTGGTATAGGACTTTCTTTCATAAACAGCGAACCACTTCTCATAAATTTCGTCGTATTTGCCCGAGGTTTTCAGAATACTCAATCCTTCGTTTAGTTTTTGGAGTATTGCGGTGTTTCCCTTTTTCACCGCAATACAATATGGCATCGTATAAATGTCTTCCCCGACGTGCTTGATATTTTTCAGCCCTAACTTTTCAATAAAATAAAGCCCTTGACTCTTGGAGATGTCAGCCCCGTCATACCTGCCCGAGGCAAGAAGTGTCAGCGCCTCTTCAGCGTCCCTGACAGGAACAATACGCCCAACATACCCCTTACCCTCCAGTAATTCCTGCATCACGCCGCCGCTCTGAACCATAATCTCCTTTCCGCGTGTATCGGCGTATGTGTGGATTGTAGAGTCCTTCCTTACGAACAATCCGAAGGGAACCTCGGCATACGGCGTGGAAAAATCATAACTATCCTGACGCTCCTTTATGAATGCCTCACCCGCAACGGCATTTATGCGCCCGTTCTTCAAGTCATCCATCGCATTCCGCCGTGTCGTAAGTCTGAACTCCACCTTGAGACCCGTGACATTGGCGACTTCCCGCATTATATCAATGTCAAAGCCGGCGGGGGCACCTTTATCAAGGAACTGATAGGGTGGGAAATTGCGGTCACCGCCCACGATGATTAGGGGGACATCCTTCTCCTCTCCATAAACGGCGGCGAACAACATCAGGACCGCAAGGAAAAGAAGTATCTTGAAAAAAACTTTTAATCTCACAAATTCACCCCCTGCTACCTGTGAAAAAGCAATTAATAACCTTGAGTTTTCTTGAAAATGGAATATTTCACTCTGATTTGCTTGTCAACAACAATTATTTCAGGGCTCGACGACGATTATTTTCCCTTCGCTGGAACATCAGGCATCAGGAGGGCGAAGCCGGTCTCTGCATCCTTAAGACGAGCCGCACGGACGCCGAGCAGTTCGTAAAGAATCACCTCGCACACCACCCATGTCCTGACGCCGGGGCGCAGACATCCCGTCACGGTCTGCCCCGACCTCCCAAGGGCGGCGTGGATGTGAAGCACGGGTTTCCCATCCTCTGCCGGTGCAATGATACCTACCCCTGCCACCTCATGTGCGCCGTCAACCGGCAGAAGCATTGGTTCCGGCGGTCGCTCATCAGATATTCGAGGTCCCACGACAATACTTCCCTCCCCGATGCCGCCTACAAGTATGACCTGTCCATGCGTGATGCCTTTTTCCAGAGCAAAGCGCTCGATGCAGTCTGGGAGTTTATCGCCATCTTCAAGGCGTATGACAAAAACACGCCCGATGTTACCCTCGGTTGCCTTCATTTGCAATCACCCCCTGTTTTTGAGAATCGGAGAAGCGGGGAAACGGAGAATCGGAGAATTGTCAATTTTCCTCTTCATGACATACTTCATGAGACCGCCGGAGGCGATAATCTCCTGCGCAAATTGGGGAAGTGGCTCAAAGTGAAACGTGCGTCCCGTGCGGTGATTCCTGACAGTCCCATTTGACAGGTCAACCTCCAGATTATCCCCTTTTTCAATATCCGCGACAGCATCGCCGCACTCAATGATTGGCAGACCGATATTGATGGCGTTGCGGTAAAATATGCGGGCGTAACTCTCCGCAATAACGCAGGAAATTCCCGATGCCTTGATGGCAATGGGTGCATGTTCCCGTGAGGAGCCACAGCCGAAATTCTTTTGCGCAACGATAATATCGCCCGGCTTTTTTTCACTGACAAAGCTTGCATCAAGCGCCTCCATGCAGTGAGCGGCGAGCCACTGTGGGTCGCTTGAACTCAGATAACGTGCGGGAATGATTTCATCCGTATTGACGTTATCGCCATATTTGAAGGCGCGCCCTTTGAATTTCATTTTGCCACCTCCTCAGGATGTGTGATTCTGCCTGTGACAGCGCTTGCGGCGGCGACGGCGGCGTTGGCGAGGTAAACTTCACTTTTGACATGACCCATGCGACCCACAAAATTGCGGTTGCTCGTGGCAACACAGCGCTCCCCCTCTGCAAGAATCCCCATGTGCCCGCCAAGACATGGACCACAGGTCGGCGTGCTGACCGCACATCCTGCATCGAGAAATATGTCCGTGAGCCCCTCCTCAATTGCCTGGCGATATATCAACTGCGTTGCGGGAATGACGATGCAACGGACATATTTCGCCACGTGGTTTCCCTTCAGCACGCAAGCCGCCTGACGCATGTCGCTAAGCCGCCCGTTGGTGCAGGAACCGATGAAGACCTGGTCAATCGTGATGTCCGCCGCCTCAGAGACGGGATGCACATTGGATGGGAGATGCGGAAAGGCGACCTGCGGTTCCATGTCGGAAACATCCCAATCATACGTGGCAATATAGGCGGCGTCGGGGTCATGTCTGTAAAACTTGTATTGCCTCTGCGCGCGGGGATGAACGTATTCCTCCGTGATTTCATCCGGTTCAATCATGCCGTTTTTTCCCCCCGCCTCAATTACCATGTTGCACATGGAGAGTCTATCCTCCATCGGCAGGCACCGGATTACGGGACCATCGAAGTTCATGGTGCGATAAAGGGCGCCATCAACGCCGATTTTGCCGATGGTGAATAAAATAAGGTCCTTCCCGCCAGCCCATTTTTGCAGAATGCCATTATACACAAACCTCATCTGCTCCGGCACCTTAAACCACGCCTCGCCTGTGAGCATTGCGGCGGCGAGGTCGGTCGAGCCAACGCCCGTGGAGAATGCACCGAGCGCGCCATAGGTGCATGTGTGACTGTCCGCACCGATAATGCAATCGCCGGGGAGGACAATCCCCTGTTCCGGTAGTAAGGCGTGCTCAATGCCCATCTCTCCCACTTCAAAATAATATTTCAGCCGATGTTTGCGGGCAAAACGGCGCAACTGCGCCGCCTGCTCAGCGCTCTTTATATCCTTGTTCGGCGTAAAATGGTCCGGGACAAGGACAATCTTCTCAATATCAAACACCTTTTCCGCCCCCGCCTGCTCCATCTCCAAAATGGCAATAGGGGCGGTGATGTCATTGCCAAGACAGATGTCAACCTGTGCGTTAATCAACTGTCCGGGATGCACCTCATCCTTCCCACAGTGTGTGGCAAGGACTTTTTCAGTAATCGTCATTCCCATGAGTTATCAACCTCCCCGGATAAATCACTGGCTATCGTTTCCATCGCCTTTTGCGCGTGGCGCGCTTAAATGGCTTATAAATCCTCTTTTTCAGGAACCTCCCAAGTCTGAGATACCAGGGGACATTTTCCAGTCTCTTCGCCTCTTCCGGCGTGAGGGTCCCCGGCAGAAGTTTGTCCTGCTGTTTAAGCAGGGTAAGTTCATCCACATTTCTCAACCGCCGAAAGAGAAAGCGCGTAAGGAAGTTCCCCCGCCCTTTCAGACAGAATGCACCGGCAAAATCTATCAGGAACGGAGCCCCCTCAACACTAACAAGGATGTTTTTTTGCCTGAGGTCGCCATGTGTCACTCCACGCCCGTGCATCTCCGTAACGAGTCGCCTCAATTGCGTGAAAAAAGACTGAGGAAGGGCGCCTTTTTCAATCAATGAAAGAGGCATCCCTTCCACGTAGTCCATGATAAATGCCTCATCATCCAGCCGCTTCAATACGCGCGGGATGCCCTCAATGCCTTTGAGCCGTTTGTAAAAGCGCATCTCGCGGGATATGACTTTACGTCCCCAGAAACGGCGCACCATGAAAGGACGGGCATGAAAATCCTTGAGGACAAAGCGTTCACCGCCCACTTCTAAGAGGTCAATATCCGCCTGCGCTACGCTGTGTCCTTCATGCAGACGCCGGACAATGTGAGATGACAGGGTCTCTCTCGTGAAACCATTGAGGATGTCCACCTCCACATTCATACCCCGTTCTTCGTCCTTCCGCCTGAGGCGGACTGCATGAGGATACTGTTTATTGCTGAAAGATACGCCTTGATGCTTGCCGTGATAACGTCGGTGCTGGCGCCGCGCCCACGGGCGGTTTTATCCCCGCAGGTTACCTTGACCCGCACACTTCCGACGGCATCTTTCCCGCCAGTCACGGCATCGATGGCATATTCTTCCAAATTGAAAGGCTGACCAATGATGCGCTCAATTGCCTTGAAGGCGGCGTCAATGGGTCCATCACCCGTGCCGGAATCGAGAAACGACTCTTTTCCCTTCTTCAGCCGCACGGTCGCAGTGGGAATCGTTGCGGTGCCGCTGTTGGTGTTCAGGTAATCCAGCTCCCATCCGCCTGATCCGCCTGAGGCGGAAAAAACCTGCTCATCGACAATGGCAATCAAGTCCTCATCATAGACCGTCTTTTTCTGGTCGCAAAGACGCTTGAACTCATCAAATGCACGCTCCATCTCCTCTTTTGAGAGCTTGTATCCGAGCTCCTCCATGCGCCTCGAGAAGGCGTTGCGCCCGGAGTGCTTTCCCATGACCATGCTCTCACCCTTCCAGCCGACACTGTCCGCCGTCATTATCTCATACGTGGTGCGCTCCTTGATGATGCCATCCTGATGAATGCCTGCCTCGTGGGCAAATGCGTTGCCGCCCACAATTGCCTTGTTCGGCTGGACGCGGATGCCGGTGACCTGACTGACCAATCTACTCGCCTTGTAAAGCTCGTGCGTGTTGATGTTTGTATCTGCCTGATAAAAGTCCCGCCTGACCTTGAGATTCATGACAATTTCTTCAAGGGAGGCATTGCCGGCGCGCTCGCCAAGTCCATTGATGGTGCACTCCACCTGCCCCGCACCCGCACGAATTGCCGCCAGTGAGTTCGCCACTGCCATGCCAAGGTCATTATGGCAATGCACCGAGATAATCGCCTTATCGATATTGCGGCATTTCTCTTTCAGATATTTAATCTGCTCGGCGAATTCCCAAGGGGCGCAATAGCCAACGGTGTCGGGGATGTTGACAGTGGTGGCGCCCGCCTCGATGACAGCCGCAATAATCTCCACCATGAAACCCCAGTCCGTCCGCCCGGCGTCCTCACAGGAAAATTCCACGTCTGGCGTGAATGTCTTCGCCTGTTTCACGGAATTCACCGCCGTTTTCAAAACCTCATCCGGCTTCATGTGGAGTTTTTTCTCCATGTGAACCGGGCTTGTTGCGATGAAGGTATGGATGCGTCCCTTTTTGCCCACCGCCCTTCCTGCCGCATCAATGTCAATCTCCTTTGCGCGGGCGAGTCCGGCGATGACCGGTCCCAGTTCTGCATCGGCTATCGCCTTTACCGCATCAAAATCCCCCTGCGAGGAAATGGGGAAGCCCGCCTCCATCACATCCACCCCAAGCCGGGCGAGCTGACGGGCCACCTCCATTTTCTCCTTGATGTTCATGGTAGCGCCGGGCGATTGCTCCCCGTCGCGCAGTGTCGTGTCAAAGACCACGATTTCCCTGACTTTCGCACCCATCATACTCACCCCTTTCATAAAAATTTAATACCTCACCACAGAGCCACAGAGAACACAGAGATTAATTAGACAAACGAACTATACCATCCTTAAGCAATGTTACATTGAAATTAATTAATAGTCCTATCTTATACCCTGATAATTTAAGATACGTCAGTAATTGCGCTTCATGTATGGGCATAATCTTATCCACAGACTTCAATTCGACAACTACCCTATCTTCTACAACAAGGTCCATCTGATAGACACAATCCAGTTTTATTCCCTTATACATAATCGGGAGAGGAACCTGACTTTTAAAAATCATCTCTTCCAGTTTTAATTCATGGCATAAACATTCCTCGTAACTGGACTCTAATAAACCGGGACCCAAATGCCGATGAACTCCAATGGCAGCCTTTATGATTTTTCCTGTAATCTCATTATCATCCATAAAAATTCTCTGTGTTCTCCGTGCCTCTGTGGTGATTTCCTAACGAAAACGCCCCCGGAAGCGCCTTCAACGCTCCCAGGGGCGAGTTTTCATTCCCCGCGGTACCACCCTGCTTCAGCCGCGCACACCTGCGCGACCCTTCATTCTTGGATTATTCACGGATAATCCACCGGCGCTGAGTAATCGGTTAAAGATTATTCATGCCTGAACGTTTCCCCCGCGCGGCTCCGAGGCGAGTTCGGGTTCAGCTCCCACCGCCTCTCACCATCCGGCGGCTCTCTCAAGGTCGCCCGCAACCCTACTACTCCTCATCACTGCCTTTAAATTTGTGAAAGAACAAAACCACATCAATAATTAAATTAAAATTTTACTAATAACATCCGTCAACTGGCGTCAAGTGTTTTTTGTGAGATTTCCCCAAATGAACAACCTTCAATCACTTATCCACCAATCGCCCATGACAAATCTTCCTGAGGCGGACAAATCTTGACGTGCATTAAATATACATGATACTGGCTATCCATTAAATTTTTATTTCAACCATGACCATGAACAATAAACAGAATCGAGGCTGGGGGCGCGCCGAAACTCTTTATAGTATTGCCATCCTTTTCGCCCTTGCAATAATCGCTGTCGCTTTCCTGCTCGTTCAGGGAGGGTTCAACATTAACTCTCTTTTTGCAACCGAGTTGCAGAAAAGTTCTACCGTCCATCCAACTACAAAGAGCGTGGGCGAGTCTCCCGCACAGATTCTCCAAGATATTCAACCCTCCGGCTTCAGACCATCAGGGTCTGCAGAGACATTCAACAATGAGACCCTCTCTGACAAGATTGACGGCAGGGCGGACCTCTATCTCGAATGCGGTTTTGTGAATCTCAATGCACTGCGATTTGTGAAGGAGAATGACCCGGCGACGTGGTTCGAGGTTTATCTATATGACATGGGTGCGCCTGAGAACGCCTTTGCCGTGTATTCCATCCAGAAGCGGAAAGATGGCAAGAATTCAAACCTTGCGCTTTATTCCTACACCGTGGAAAATGCGATTTTTTTCATGCACGGTAAATATTATACCGAGATGGTGTCATCTGAAGTGTCGGATGTCCTTAAGGATGCGATACTGTCCTCGGCGCAGAATCTCCTTGAAAATTATCCCGCCGAGGCATTTTCCCTGCTGGAAATGTCGCTCCTGCCCAAGGATGCCCGCCTGAAGGGGAGCGAAGAATTATTTCTAAAAAATGCCTTCGGTTTTGAAAAATTCCCAAGAGTCTTGACCGCCATATATCGCCAGAATGAAAAGGAGATGATGGCGTTTGTTGCGACCTGCAAAGGTGCGGGTGGCGCTCGTGCGATGGTGGAAGAATACCGGATTTTTCTCATTGGTCTCGGTGGCAAGGAACGTAAGGTTGAGGAATCCGCCGTGCCGGGTCTCGTCATGATTGACATGTCTGGCGACATCGAAATTTTTTTCTGTACAGGTGAAAACCTGATGGGGATTCATGCGGCGCGGGACAAGGATGCGGCACTCGCCCTCGCCCAGAAACTATATAAATACATAACCACGAAGACACAATCCGCCACAGGCGGACTCAAAGAATGAATTCTCAATACACACCAATATCTGACAAGGAAGAGCGTATTGCAAAAGATATATTTGATGCGGCGTATGCTGTTCATAAGCCACTTGGACCCGGTCTGCTTGAAAAGATATATGAGGTTTGTTCTTGTCATGAACTTGCAAAACGAGGATTGAAGTTTCAAAGACAGCTCAGCGTACCAATTGTTTATGATGGAATTGTTTTTGAAGAAGGTTTGAGACTTGATGTCATTGTTGAAAATAAAATTATATGCGAATTAAAATCTGAAAATCAAACGAATCCAGTATGGGAGGCTCAAATACTCAGTTATTTGAAATTATCAGGAAAGCGGCTTGGGTTCCTGATCAATTTTAATACGAAACTTGTAAAAGATGGTATTCAGAGGTTTATACTTTAAGCTTTCTATATTTTCGCTCCTGATATTTGGTGTCTTCGTGCCTTTGTGGTGAAAAAAATGACTATGCCAGATTCAGACATTGAAAGAATTTCGCGGAGGCGGTTTTTAACGCGTGTCCTGAAGGCAGGTGCGTCCATCGCTGCCGCTGGCGCGCTTGGGTCGTTGCTTTATAACCCACGGGGACCATCAGGCGAGATAAATGAATGGGGAGTCGTTCTGCCCAATTTCTCAATACCCGGCATGGGAGGCAAAATCGCCATCGTATCCGGCTCCAACCGCCACGCAACAGTGGCAAAGGCAACTGAAGCCATCGGCGGCATCAGATCATTCATCAAACAGGGAGACATCGTCCTTTTAAAGGTCAATGCCGCATTCGCCTCGCCACCCATCATTTCCGCCACCACACACCCCGACCTTCTGAGTGAGGTCATCATGCTCTGCTTCAGGGCGGGCGCATCTGAGGTGCGCGTGACTGATAACCCCATCAATGACCCAGCCAGTTGTTTCAATCTGAGCGGCATTGCCCGCGCCACAGAGGAATCTGGCGGAAAACTCTTTTATCCCAGGGTCTCATACTTCAGACCCACTACCCTGAAGAATGGAGAGCTTATCAGAAACTGGCCCATTCTTTATGTCCCTTTCGAGGGCGTTACAAAGCTCATCGGGCTGGCGCCCCTGAAAGACCACAACCGAAGCGGAGCCTCCATGACTCTCAAAAACTGGTATGGGCTCCTCGGCGGACATCGCAACACCTTTCATCAGGAAATCCACACCATAATCAAGGAACTCGCATTGCTTGCCCGCCCGACCTTTGTCATCCTCGATGGCACCACTGCCATGATGACCAACGGTCCCACCGGAGGGGCTATCTCTGACCTGAAACAAACAAACCTCATGATTGCCTCCACCGACCATGTGGCGGCGGATGCCTTTGGCTGTACGGTTCTGGGGCGCAGTGTCTCTGACTTACCCTTCATCCGCATGTCAGCCGAGGCGGGCGCCGGAACGGCGGATTATGAGGCGCTGAAACCAGTCCGAATCTCTATAACGTGAGGACTCCAGCATGATGGATAAGAACAGACCAGAGATTGGGAGCAACGCCAAGTCCGCCTCAGGCGGAAAACCATCTTTGCCCATCACATTCAGCCGCCGAATAAGTCAGGTCTTCTTTCTTGCGCTATTTTTATGGTTCTGCATGGTATCAACGCTCGGGACTGAGTTCTGGCGTTTGCGGAACTGGCCCGTGAACTGGTTTATCCACCTTGACCCACTTGCCGCAACTGGAACCCTCCTCACAACTCACGCCCTTTACCGCGGCATGGTCTGGGCGGTGGCAACAATCATCCTCACTGTCATATTCGGGAGATTTTTTTGCGGATGGGTATGCCCATTCGGGACTATGCAACATTTTTTCGGCTGGCTGGGGGCTAAAGGGAGAAAGACATCCGAGCGCATTGCCCGCAACCGATACCGCAAGGCGCAATCCATCAAATATCTTGTCCTCGTCGCATTCATAGTGATGGCTATGG
>Ga0172363_10002232_pt1 | contig 15618 bp, 14 predicted proteins | sample LakKivs2_kivu2a2_FD_114541 | JGI IMG/M metagenome (GOLD analysis project Ga0172363, IMG submission 114541) | Sediment microbial communities from Lake Kivu, Rwanda - Sediment s2_kivu2a2 | ecosystem: Environmental > Aquatic > Freshwater > Lake > Sediment | place: Rwanda: Western Province, Lake... | reverse complement strand
GTCTTGGAGCCGTCCTTGAAGGCCGATAGCATCTTGGGATTCATACCCCTGCGCTCCGCCTCCTCCCGGCAGGACTCGGGGGTGGCGGCGAAGTCAATCACGTTGTTCTTGCCCTTCCCCAGGCAGACGACGTCGAAGCCCAGCGCGGTGGCAAAGTCGTACAGGCCCTTGCATACGCCGGGTTCGTCGCCGGAGGCGGCGGTGTAGACGCAGCCGGCCTGCTGCGCCAGCCGGTGCAGCAGAGGCCCCACGGTGACGTCCGTCTCCACGTTCAACATGATGACGTGCTTGGAGTGCATGATGCAGGTCCAGGCCACCCGTGATCCGACCTCGGTGAGGCCGGTAGCCTCCACCACCGCGTCCAGGCTCCCCAACTGGGCCAGCAGGAGCGCGTCCTCCGTGACGACGTAACGGCCGGCGCGGAGGGCGTCTTCGGCCTCGCCGGGCCGGTTGGTGACGCAGATGTGCGATTCCGGAATGCCCAACTCCCTGAGCGTGGCGAGCGGCAGGGCCGGGTTCAGATCGGCGATGGCCACGGTCTCCATGCCGGCCATCTGGTGCGTCGCGTGCACCATCCCCGACCCCATCTGCCCGCACCCGACCAGCCCGACCTGGATGGGCTGGCCCTCTGCTTCAAGGCGTTGTAGATGTGCGTAGGTTTCCACAGGCTAAGCATCGCTCCTTGTCTTGTGTGTCGGTGGGCTGGCGTCACCTGGCCCAATCTCGCCCATTCGGGTGGATGAGCGCCTTCACATCCTGCCTGGCGCGCAGGTTCGCAAACGCCGTCTCCCATTCCTCTAGCGCATAATGGTTCGTGATCAGCGGGGCCAGGTTAAAGACCCCCCGTTCTAGCAGGTCAATGGCGTGCTCCCACGTCTCCGGCCCGTTCCAACTCCAACTGCCTCGGATGTCGAGCTGGCCCAGGCTCACCTGGTCCAGGTTGACGGTGATCGGCTGCCCCCACAGGCTGATGAACACGACCACACCCTTGCCGCCTGGGCCTTCATAGGCCTTGCGCGCGCAGTCTATGGCGTGCTGCACGCCCTGCTGGCTGGCCGAGCACTCCAGCACGAACTCTGCCCCCTTGCCGCCGGTGGCCTCCATCACGGCCTGCTGCGGGCCGTCCTCCGAGTAGAGGATGTGGTCCGCGCCCACCTGTTGGCCAATCTGCAGCCGCTTCTCGTCGCTCTTGAGGCCGATCAGAAAGACCTGGCGCGCGCCGCACACCCTGGCGTACTGCACACCCATGAGGCCCATCGGTCCAGGGCCCACCACCACCACGTCGTCGCCCACTTTGACCTGCGCCCGCTCCTGGATCAGGTGATGCGTGGCGACGATCGGCTCCGCCAGGCAGGCGTGCTCCAGCGAGACGTGGTCGGGGATGCGGTAGATGACGTGCTCCGGCACGCGCATGAACTCCGCATAGGCGCCGTCAACGGTCACGCCGAGCCACTCGCCTTGGCCGCACTCGATGTCGGCCACGAACTTGTCGCCCTCCTGAACCCGCGTAACGTTCCGGCCCACACTGTGCGCGACGCCGGAGAACTCGTGGCCCAGGGTGACCGGCGCGCGGTAAAAGTGCCGGTCCTCCTGAATCAACAGGTCGCTGCCGCAGACTCCGGCGGCGTAGACCTTCATGAGCGCCTCGTCCGGCCCGATCTCTGGAACCGGCGCGTCGCACAGCTCGACGTGCCCGACGCCCGAACCGGTCTTGCGTAACGCCTTCATCTGGTCCCCTCCAAATTTCTGTCCCTCAGCCGGGCCAGGGTCTGAAAATCCTCTCTGACATGCTCGTAAATCGTCTTGTACAGATCGAAATATGCCATATACTGCGCGTGGTTCTCAGGGTTGGGCTCCATCGGCTCGACGTACTCGGCCCATTCCTTCACGATGGAGAAATCCTCGAACACCCCGGTGGCCACGCCCGCCAGGATCGCGTCGCCGAAGGGCGCGCCGGTGCGCCGCTTGACCAGTACGATAGGCACGTTGAACACGTCGCTGATGATCTGCCGCCACAACTTGCTCACTGCGCCGCCCTCGTTCAGGATCAGTGGCAGGTTGGTTTTCAGTCCCGCCTCCTGGATCAGGCGGAAGGAATCGTACATGGCGTAGGCCACCGCCTCCATCATCGCCCGCACCAGGTGCCCCTTGGTGTGGTTCAGGCTCAGACCAAAGATCACGCCTCGCGCCTGCACGTCCCATATCGGCGTGCGCTCGCCCATCAGGAAGGGCAGGATGATCAGGCCATCGCTGCCCACGGGCACCCTGGCCGCCTCCAGGTTGAGCAGGTCGTAGGAGGAGACCCCCAGCACCCGCTCGACCTCGACCTCGTACTGGGAGAAGGCGTCGCGCAGGTAGCGGATGGACTGCCCGCCGGTCATCGTCGTGGGCACGGTGATATACGTATTCTCACAGTCTACCGTGTAGGGGAAATTGATCATCAGCCGCCCCGTGGGGGAAAAACTGAAGCCGACCTCCTTGTATACCAGGCCAAAGTTGCCCACCGATCCCAGGTTGCACTGGATGTCGCCCTCCTCGGTTGACCCCGCGCCCAGGTAGCCGGCGTTGCAGTCCACCTGCCCGGCGGCCACCGGGATGCCCGCCACCAGCCCCGTCTGGGCCGCTGCCTCCGGCGTCACCTGGCCCACGATCTCCTCGCAGCGGAACAGCGTGGGCATCAGCCCCGGGTCAATGCCCACCTCGTTCAACATCGCCTCGTCGAACCCCTGTCGCCGCAGGTCGTAGGCCACACCGTAGAAAGCCCCCGCCGACTTGTTCAACACCGCCTCACCCGTCAGCCGGAGGGTGATGTACCCGTCAATGGTCAGGGCCTTCCAGATCTTGCGGTACGAATCGGGCCGGTTGTTCCTCTCCCACAGCAAGTTGACGATGGTGGGATGGTCCTCCAGCCGGTTGCCCGTGAGCCTGAAGAGCCGCTCCTCCCCAACGTGCTCCTTGAGCCAGGCGACCTCCCGGGTGGCGCGCCGGTCCATCAGGTTGTAGGCCCGGTTGATGGGCGCGTGGTGCTCGTCCACCATGACCAGCGAGGGCAGGGCCGAGGAGACCGCGATGCCGCGAATCTCGGTGGGGTTGATGTTGGCCTGTTCGACCGCTCCGCCGATGAGCCGGCAGCAGATCTCCCAATAGAGATGCGGGTCGTGCTCCGACCAGCCGGGCTTTTCGTGGAAGAACGGGTACTCCTCGAAGGTGAAGCCCAGCACCTTCCCGGCGGCGTCAATGATGCAGGCCTTGGCCCCGCCGGTCCCATAGTCCATACCCAGCAAATAGTCAGCCATTTTGCTTCTCCTCCGCCAGCCTGTACCCCACCACACCGCCCGGGTGGGTAGCACCAAAGTCGTCTTTCGAATACCCCCTCAATTCCAACAGCAAGACACACAGCGCATCACACGCCGCGCCACTGACCAGCGAACTGCCGGTGGCAATCATCCCATACGGGTCCACCTCCCCCACCGTCTTGACGTGCAAGACCGCATCGCTCATCTGCGCCAATGGCGAGACGGGGTTTTCGGTATGGGCGATGAGTTTGGCTCCGCGCCTGCGCGCGAGGTCGGCAAACTGGTTGATTTCAGCGCTCTGGCCGCCCTTGGAGATCACGTACACCACATCGCCGGGCTTGATCGCGCCTGAGCCGCCGTGGATGCTGTCGGCAGCGCTGATACACAGGGCGGGCGTGCCGCAGCAAGAAAGCAGGTGCGCGAACCGCTGCGCCATCGCGTGCGAAGTGCCTGCCCCGGCCACCAAAACGTGCCCCCGGCAGTTCAGCAAAAGATCAACGACGCATGCCAGTCCCTCGTCGAAGTGATCTGCCAATGCGCTCACTGCCTGCGCCTCACGTTTGATGATCTCTTTGGCCCTGGCCAGCAATGCCGCGCACTCGATCTCCAATCTCTGTCCTCCGATCCTTACTCATCCAGCAGCTTCTGAGCACCTGGCATATCACCCTGTGCGTGTGATCATTTGTTCAAGGTTGAACGTGTGTTTACATTATACGTCAGTCTGTCTGGTTTGTCAATACCCAGGTACCTCGAACAGCGGTGATGATCGAGGTAAGGAAGGCCGCAACCTCAGCGGCCAGTTGGAGATGGGGCGCAAGTACGCCCAGGAACGCGGCTACATTGTTGTGGCTGAACTGGCCGAGGACGACCGGGGGGCAAGTGGCGCTGAGATAGACCTGCCACAACTGAACCGCGTGCGGGAGATGGCCGGCGCCGGTGAGTTTGACGTTCTGGTGACCCGAGAGATTGATCGCCTGTCTCGTAATCTGGCCAAGCAATTGATCGTGGAGCAGGAACTCAAGCAGGCCGGCGTGACAATCGAGTACGTGTTGGGTGAGTACCCCGACACACCAGAAGGCCGCCTGAACAAGCACATCAAGGCTACGATTGCAGAGTACGAGGGCGGCGACGCAAGGTAGAAGACGGGCACGTGAACGTGCACGGGCGGCCACCCTACGGCTACCGCCTGGCCGAAGTGGACGGGAAACGAACCCTGGTCATACACGAGCCAGAAGCGCGGATTGTGCGGCTGGTTTTCACCTGGTACGTGGAGGGTGATGGGGAGAGTGGCCCCTTACCCATCTACCAGATAGTGCAACGTCTGAGTGGGATGGGGATACCGACGCGGGCAGACGGCGATGATGGGATGGCGAAGCAGCGCGGCTACGGCCAGTGGAATCGTGCGGCCATACACAAGATGCTGAAAAGGGAGACCTATCAGGGCCGCTGGCACTACGGCAAGTACAGGGAGCAAAGGACCAACGGCAGAAGCAGGAGAGTCGAGAACGCCCGCGATCATTGGATCGCCGTTGAGGTGCCAGCGATCATATCACGGGACCTCTGGGAGGCGGCACAGGTGCGGCTTGAGAGAAACAGGCAGGATGCCAGGCGCAACACGAAGCACCAATACCTGCTACGGCGGCGGGTGGTGTGCGGGCACTGTGGCGCGAGGATAGGCGCAAGTACTACGAGCGCTGCAAAGGGAGGCTACCAGTACTACTACTGCCCGGCGCACGTGTGCGATGATTACGCAGTGCGGTGTCAACCGGAGCAGGCGGAACGGGAAGAAGCCAACAAGCCGTTACGAGACAGGCCGGCGGTAGTAGGTGATCTTCTGGCAGACACTCGTTGTCAACTGGAGAGGCTGATTGATCTGTACGTGTCTGGCGACTTCCCCAGGGAAGCACTGACAGAACGCAAAGAGCGCCTGGAGGGGACAGTCGAGGCCCTGGAGCGCGAGCGTCAGGACCTGGTGCCCCGACTGGAAGCACAGACCCTTACAGACGAGCAGGTGCAAACCATCACGAAGTTTGCCAGGGAAGTGGTGCAAGGACTGGAGATTGCAGACGCCAGCTTCGAGGCGCGACGGTACCTGATTGAGGCACTGGACGTGTGGGCGACACTGGTAGTGGAGGATAGGCAGAAGGTGATCTACGTGCGATGCATGGTCGGGGATGGGGTCTTACCGGTTGCGTCTACCAGTACTGGTAGACGTTGCGCATCAGCATCGTGCCGACGTTCTCTGGGAACGGCTTGCCATTCCATTCCAGGTGCGTCTGCAACAGTGCGGGCGTCAGCGTGTCCAGGTAGCGGTCGGCCGCGCTGGTGACCGTCCGCCACACGACCCACATTTCGTCGAGCGGCGGCGTGCTGGGGGGCTGCCCATACCCCACCTGTTCGTGCAGGTCAGGCGCACCCTGTTGCCCCTGCGCCCACAGCACCCAGAAGTGATTTTCCTGGTCGGCCAGGTGGCCGACGATCCAACTGATGCAGTTCATCGGCTCGAAGCGACGGCGGGCGTCCGCGTCGGACACGCCCTCCAGGCAGCGCACGAGCTCGCTGCGGGTGAAGCGCAGTTGGGTGACTAACAAGTGTGGCATCGTGTCCTCCTCACTATTTCTCGCTGGCTCCATTTTACCACGAACTGGCCTCTGATTACAACCGCCCCGCTGTCCGCGCTCATATAGTGACTTGCTTACGCGAGGCAGGCGCACGTACTGGCGGTGAACTGGCAACAGGACTATACTAAGGGCGCTATTTCGCCACCGTGCCGCGCAACGCAGAGGAGGAGCGCACGATGATGAAACGGGAGGTGCTGGCGGCATGGGAGAAGCGGGCCATCCACGCCCAGAGCACAATGGACGAGGAACTGGAACCCAAACTGGAACGTGAGCGCTACGAGATGGAGATCGCCCAGCGGTTGCTGGCCAAAGCGCAGGACGAGCCAGCGCGGGAGACCTGGCAAACGCAGGTGGACGTCCTACAGATGGTGGCCGGCATGACCGAAAACGACCTGGCCGAACAGCAGGAAGAACTGGCCCTGTGCGAAGCGATGATCGCCGAGATCGAGGCGGACCTGGCCGTAGACCAAGCGGAGTGAACATCTGATGAGCGATGGCAATAGAAAATACTCACGAGATTATTGACCAACTGCCGCCCACTGTCGCCCTGTCTATCCTGAGAAGCCTGGCAGACAGCGACGAAGGTCTTGCCGCCCGCATTGTCGAGATGGCGCTGTCCCACATAAGTGGCGTAGACCCAGAGGAGATTGCTGCCTTCCTATACGACGAGTTGAATGCTTTGGAAGTTGAAGAAGTCTGGGACAGGGCCGGGCCGAAGCGCGACGGCTACGTGGACCCAGGCGAGGCCGCCGACCTTATGATTGACGAGGTGCTGGAGCCCTTTCTGAAGGATCTGCGCCGATATCAGAAACTTGGACTGAAGGCTGAAGCCAATCACCTGTGCATGGGCTTGCTGTGGGGCTTCTACCAGTTCGAGCACGAGTCCGAATCGGAATTCAAGGATTGGGCGCGAGATGCCCCGGCCAATTTCGCCTGGGCGGTGGTGGACGCGTGGAAGGAAGGATCACCCGATCGGGCGGACGTGGCTGAGGTCAGGGCGTTTGTCGAAGATGAGTTGGGGGGATGGCAGGCACGCCTGCTAACATAAAGGTGTCCACGATGGCCTCGGGACTGGCGAAACGGGGGTCTTCCCTGCGGGGGACCGGGCGTAGCCAGGGAAGGTTGTTTTCCAGCGCCGTTTCCAGGTAGAGCGTGACTGCTTCCAGCAATGCGTCTCTGGCTTGCTGGATGGTCTGACCCTGGGAGGCCACGTCCAACTCTGGACATAGGGAAGTATAGCCGCTCTCTTCTTGCAGAATCACGCCGGTGAATGCAAATTCAGGCTTTTCCATCGCTCTCTCCTTGAGCCAATGCAGAGTGGCAGGAAGGTGATTTCCGGCTATATTATACCACCGAACCGAGATCATTGACTAACTCTAATCGTCCCTTGCGTCCTCAGGAGGTTTAGCGAATGGACAAAGCACAACTGTGGGAATACCTGTCGTCGCAGGACGCGGCGGCTTTGCTCGACTTGTTGAGCAAGGCATACGACGAGATGGACCGCGACCAGCGCAAGGCCGTGTTTGGCCGCCTCGTCCGCACCCTGCCGCCCGCGCCAGTTGAGGGAGCGGAGCTGCTGGATAAGGTGAAGGATTTCCACCGCGAGTCCCTGGCCGGCGTTTACTACGAGCCATTCGACATCAACTCGAAGAACTGGATGCACATCCCCGAAGGAACTGAGGAATGGTTCGAGCGGCTGGGGGACCTGCTCAAGTCCAGCGCCCAACTGACAGCGCAAGGCGATCACCTGCACGCCGTCGCCTGTTTCGGCCTCTTGTACGACCTGGTAGACAGGATGGAGCGCGGTGAGGACATTGTCTTCGGCGACGAGATTGGCACGTGGATGGTCCCAGGCGACAAGAAGCAGTCTGTGGCAGCATACATGACCTCTTTGGCGGCAGTGGCATCCCCAGAAGAATTCACGGCCGCTGCCTTGCCGCTCATCCAGCGCGATAGCTGGGAGTCGTTCACGAGCCAGGCGTATGCCACGGCTGTGCGCGCCGCCAACGAGACCCAAAGAGCGCACCTGGAGGCGGAAATCCAGCGCCAGGGGGTCAAGACGCACTGAGTTGAGCAAGTGAGTGACCATTTGTCGGAGGAAAGGATATGGACTACGAACGTGGTCTCGATACATTCAAACGCCTGGCTGAAGGCACCGCCTGGTACCAGGATTTTGCCGTCCACGAGGCCTCGCTGCGCGACAACCTGCACGATGAACGGTGGTACGGCCCCAGCGAGCAGACCCGCCGCGACCGCACGCGCATTGTGGACCAACTCAACGCGCTGGCGCTCGCACACCTGGGCATCAGTTTCAACGACCTGTGTCAGGGGGTTAAACCAACACCTTCAGTCCAAAAACCACCGCCTGAGGAGCCCGAGCCTCCGGCTGTCCCACCGCAGCGTGAGCGGGCCTGGGTGCGCTTCAAACTGCAAATTGCCCGCCTGGCCGGCCTGGAATTCGAAGTGCGCGCTTTCGAGACGCCGATGGGCGAGCCCTACACTACCGGCCGGCTGCCCTACGGCCCTGGCGACCTGATCGCTGTGCTCAAGGCGCTTGAATTCGGCGCATACGTCCCGGACCATTTTACCCCGACCCAGACCGAGGTGCTGCGACGGCTGGGCTTGCTGAGCGACCCCCACCTTGTCCCCGACCTGCTGCCTCGCCTCGGCCAGGGGCTATATCAGGCCCTCTTCCCCGAGCAGGTTGGGACCGCCTTTCAGATGGCTCTCAACCAGGCGCGCAGCACTCGGGACACCGTGGCCCTGCAACTGCGCTTCGATCACGACGCGGTGGCGCTGGCCCGCTATCCGTGGGAACTGCTGCACGATGGGTACCGCCACCTGCTCTCCGGCGGGGCAGTCGAAATGACCCGTTACATTGCCTATCCCGAGGCAACCACGGCCCTGCCCGCCGCTCCACCCTGGCGGCTTCTTTACGTCGCCGCCCGCCCCCAGGATCTGGCCGGACTGCCGGACGACGTCGAACGGCTGGCCGTGTGGAATGCCCTGCAGTCCCTGGCTGAGGCCGGCAGGCTGGCGCTCGACCGGCTCGAGCCGCCCACCTACGACGCCTTGCTGGAGCGCATGGCTGGTACAGACTACCACGTCATCCACTTTGACGGTCACGGCGTCTTTGCCCGGCGTTGCCCACAGTGTGCCACCATGCATTACCCGCACCTGGCCACCTGCCAATCCTGTGGCACGTCGCTCGAGGGCGCGCCGCCGCTGGGCTACCTGGCCTTCGAGAACAGCGCCGGGGACGCCGACTACGTGAGCACCGAGGACATGGAAAATCTTCTGTTAGGCAGCGAAGTCCGCCTGGTACTCTTGTCGGCATGCCAGAGCAGCGTGGTGCGCGGCGAATCTCTCTTCGGAGGGCTGGGGCCGGGGCTCGTCCGCGCCGGTGTGCCGGCGGTCGTGGCGATGCAGTTCTCGCTGCCGGTGGGCTCGGCCGTCCGCTTCGCCCAGGGATTCTACGCTGCGCTGGCCCAGGGTGAGAGCGTGCCCCGCGCCGCAGCCCAGGGCCGCCAGCGGCTGTTCCGGGACAAGACGTGGTTCACGCCGACCCTCTACCTGCGCAGCACCGACGACGAGGGCCGGCTGTTCAGCGGGCAATGAGGACACACCGTCAGAATCACACTCTCTCCCATCCTCTCGCGCGAAGAACAGCGCAGGCTGTTGGAGGAAGACGGGCGCATGTGGGATGGTGTGCGGCGGGCCACTCAGGCCGCCCTGCGGAAAGCAGGAGCGGCATTGGCTGGCGAGCCAGAGTGACCGGCTGCTTTTCTATCCCGGGCGCTCCGGGAAACACAGCGCCCCCGCCACGTCGCCCACGAACTGGGGCAGGTCGGGATGGCCCAACCTGGTACTCGATCCTACCCCACCCCGCCCGCTTGCGCAAGTCCCCGCGTGACTGCCAAAGAAACGACCGCCCCGACCCGCATGGTTGGGGCGGTTTTGTGTGTGAGTTGCGGCTGGCGGCGCAGGGCTTTTCCAAAGCCGGCTTCACCAAACGGAAAGCCCCGGCTCACACAGGTCGGGGCTTCTTGCGTAGAGCATTCCTTCACTGCTCTACCATGCCGGGCACGAGCGAAGCGCAGCGAGCGAAGCGTCCGTCATAACGTTCCGCATCACCCGCGCGGCGCGACGGTCGAACTGAAACCAACGCTAAGACAGAAACCACATTCTTCAGTTTTCAAATGGTCTTAATCCATCACGAACAACCAGATATTCTTCCCAAGTCAAATGAGAATGACTTATCAAGTGATCAATCACGGCCCTGATATAGGTCTGTAACTCGATGAACAGACGCTTTCTGCCATCCATGTCGGGGATAATGTCTTCGATGGTTTCTCCCATATGAACTACTCTTGTTCTGTAGCCAACCACTTTATTGGTCACACTGTCTTTCTTGCCTGTTAGCTCAAAGAAGCGTGCCAATAGTTTCTGATACTCACCTGAATCCGTTGCCACATATCGCGCAATTACCTTCTTGACTTCCTCAAACTTTCTATATTCGTCAGGATACGCAAGAAATTCCAACAGACTTAGCGCCTGAATAAAACGCAACGTTGGGCTATTAGCTTCAAGTAGTGTTGTATATAGTGAGAGCGCGTGGCTAACAATGTTGCATACTTCCCCCGATTTTGGAAAAAGATTAGGATCAACTGATTCTAGTGGTAACCCCAATCCTTTCGTAATCATATATGAAAAAGCTGCTCCGCCGATGATACGGCTTTCTCTTAGCGAGTGGTTGTAAAGCAGAGCACCAGACATCATATAGTTGGAATTGACCGCTCCGGCCCTGCCTGGCAAACAATCTATTGGTTCCAATGGGCACTGCAAATATCGAATGAAATTCAGGCAGGATTTGTCTACATGTTCTGAAAGTCTTCTTATGAAATCAAGATGATTATCGTGACTACTGTGACAGAGATCGGGCCAGTTGAAACTGCAAGGAAAAACAATCAACGGGTGCTTATCAAGAATTTCTTGATCAATTCCTGAAGTGGCTGCAATAACCTCTGCCAGTGATCTACTTTTAGGATCGTTTGGTTTGATACACAGTGCATTGAGATTTACCAAGCCTTCAGGATAAAACGTAATGCCACATGGGTAGGTTCTAGGAAACCACTCTACTTGAACACGGGAAATGGGCATTACAGCGAGGTGACATCCTGCTCGAAGATAGTCAGCGTAATCATCAAGCAATTCGCCAGTATATTCCTTATCATTATCAGTCATAGTAGTTCTCACGAAACATACCATCTCATCGGTGGCTCGAAGCTCAGCCGTCCAACAACGCAACGGCTGAGCCGCGCGCAGCAGAGGCGCGCCAGCACCGACGCCAGCGGCTCCGTGTCACAAGCCCTGCCACCAGGGCGATCCCTATCCCTTGATAGTGTACTGTGATTTGGCGCGAAAGTCAATACCTAATTCGCCATTCGTCAGGTGACTTGGCGCCAGGGCCGGGTAGCCCCTCCCCCTTCTACCGCAGAAGTCCACGACGGTCTTCTGCACCATGCTATCATCGGGCCAGGGAGGTGTACCGTGGTGAGACGCTGGTTTCTTTGCTACAGAGAGAAGCGCTCCCCGCCGATGGACTTTGGAAAAGCCCTGCTGGCGGCGCAGCACATTGTTGACTTCTGCGCAAACTTGCACTATACTGTAGGCACGATGCAATGAAAACAGCCTCGCGGCTTTGCCCAGCCCGAGGCAGTGACCAGAACGGTGGGCCGCCCTGGTGCCGCGAATTGTAGCACGAACCCACCCACCGTCAAGGTGCAGCGGGCTTTTGTGTCTCGTGTGACAAGCGCATTCAAACTGGCAACGTTCAGAGGGAAGCAGCATGACCGTATCCTACTCCGAGGCCAGGATCGAGGTTGAACGACTGGTAGATCGGTTTGCTGGCCTCTGCGCCCGCAACCGTAAGCACTACAACGAAGCCGCCACCCGCCAGGAGTTCATCCTGCCCCTCTTCCGCGCGCTGGGCTGGAACGTCGAAGACGCGCGCGAGGTCAGCCCCGAGGAGCAAGTCTCGCGCGGCTATGTGGACTTTGCCTTTCGCCTGGGCGGCATCCCCCGCTTCTTCCTGGAAACGAAGAAAATCCTCACCGACCTGGACGATCCCCAATGGGCGCGACAGGCCATCAACTACGCCTGGCTCAAGGGCGTCACCTGGGCCGTGTTGACCGACTTTGAGGGCTTGAAGGTATTCAACGCCGAGTGGCAGGAGACCATCCCCATCCGCGCCATTTTCAAGGACCTGCACTGGCAGCACTACCTCGAGCGCTTCGACGACCTGTGGCTGCTCTCCCGCCCGGCCATAGCTGAAGGGGCGCTGGATCAGGCCGCCGAGGCGGTGGGCAAGAAAGCCAGGCGCTCGCCGGTCAGCCGCCTGCTGTTTGCCGACCTGACCGAGTGGCGGCGCGAGTTGTTCCGCCACCTGCGGCCCTACAACCCCACGCAGGGCGTCGAGCAGATTGACGAGGCCGTGCAGCGCATCCTCGACCGGCTGATCTTTATCCGCACCTGCGAAGACCGCGAGATCGAATCGGTCCGGCTGCATCCCCTCCTGCGTCAGTGGCGCGACCAGGGGCGCAAGCGCGACCTGTTGGCCCAACTGAACGCGCTGTTCCGCGAGTTCGACGCCGCCTACGACAGTCGCCTGTTCGCCCCGCACCTGTGCGAAGAGCTGACGAGCGACCCCGGCCCCTACGAGCGGGTCATCGAGGGGTTGTACGAGGTGCCCGGTGGCTATGGCCTGTACGACTTTAACGCGATTGACGCCGACGTGCTGGGCACGATCTACGAGCAATACCTGGGCCACCGCGCGCAGGACCCCGAGGGCAAGCAGGTGGTGGACCGGCGCGCCAGGCGCAAGGCGCAGGGCATCTATTACACGCCGCAGTTCGTCGTGCGCTACATCGTCGGCCAGACGTTAGGCCGCCTGTTGCAGGAGCGGGACTACGAGCAGGCCCGCCAGGTCAAAGTCCTGGATATGGCGTGCGGCTCCGGCTCCTTCCTCATCGAAGCCTTCGACGTGCTCGACCGTTACCTGGCGAATATGCGCGGCCAGCACCATACTCCCCTCTCCCGTCCTTCGGGAGAGGGGCCGGGGGTGAGGGCTGCTGGCGACGCGCACGACCTGGCGCGGCGGATGGAGATCCTGACCGGCAACCTGTACGGCGTGGACCTGGACGCCCAGGCGGTGGAGATCGCCCGGCTGAACCTGCTCCTGAAGGCGGTCAACCAGCGCGGGCTACTGCCGCCGCTGGACAACGTGCGCCGGGGCAACAGCCTCATCAGCGGCGCGCCCGCCGAGTTGGAGGCCGCCTTCGGCCCCGCCTGGCGCGACAAGCACCCGTTTAACTGGGGAGAGGAGTTTCCGCAGGTGATGGAGCGTGGCGGGTTTGATGTTACAGTGGGAAACCCACCGTATGGTGCCGAGCTAAGCAAACCAGATCAGGAGTATTTTAGGGCAAGATTCGAATACCAGGACTATCAACTTGACTCATATCTCTTGTTCTTGGAACGGGCAGTTAGCCTCCTCAGCCCTGGTGGCTACCTGGGGCTGATTCTGCCAAACACCTGGCTTACCAGCCTGACGTACACAGGTGTTCGTAGGCTTTTGACCCAGCAGATGACCATTCTCAACATTGGGTTTATCAGCAAACAAGTTTTCCCAGATGCAGTCGTGGACACAGTGATCCTGATAGTTCAGAAGCGCCCGCCGCAGGAGGGACACGCGGTAGAAATCGTCCAAAGAAGGGAAGATGATTGGGAAGAAATCCATTCAGTCCCTCAGGAGCGTTGGATAATGCTTGATGGTCAACCGATCAACATCTTCTTGGACAAGACCACTATCAGTCTCTTGCAGCGAACTCACCAGATTTCGAGATCCCTTGGTGACGTCTGCATCATCACACAAGGCTGTAAGCCTTACCAGACGGGAAAGGGCAATCCTCCACAAACCCGTGAAGTTGTCGATAGTAAACCCTTTGACTCGGAGAGGAAAAACGACGACACCTTCCGTCCTCTTCTGCGTGGAAGTTATATGAACCGCTACGTCATCCTATGGAAGGACAACTATTGGATAAGTTATGGAGAATGGCTTGCAGAACCTCGACCTTCGGCTGGCTATGACCTGCCGGAGAAGATCGTAATTCGTCAGACGGGTGACTCGCTAGTAGCAACGCTTGATAGACAGCAATTCGTCGTGCGTGACAATCTGTACACAATCCGCCTAAGGGACAGAGGGGTCGATCTGAGGTACATACTAGGCCTAATAAACTCCCGGTTTATGACCTTTGTGTACCAGTCTATCAATCCAGAAAGGGGGGAGGCGTTGGCCCAGGTTAAGAAAGGACATCTGGTTCAGCTTCCCATCCGCCGCATCAACTTCGACGACCCGGCAGACGTGGCCCGGCACGATCGCATGGTCGCGCTGGTCGAGGAAATGCTACGACTACAGCGTGAGAAAGCCGCAGCGGAGGCAACACTGCTCGACTCCCGCCACGACCTGGTCCGCCAGATCGAGCGGCTGGACGCGCAGATTGACGCGCTGGTGTACGAGTTGTATGGGCTGACGGAGGAAGAGATCAAAATTGTGGAGGCGTCGTAGGCTAGGTATGACGAACCAAGAAACCTCATCAACAGAACTCGAACATCTCCTCTCCCTTTTGAGAGAGCAATACAAACACCTGCCCAAGATCGCTGAGGAGACCTTTCGCAGCCTTGGCAAAGAGCGGGCTGGGTACTTTACCCGCCTGTTCAATGATTGGATAGACATTCTAAGTGCCGTCCACGATACCTACTCCGAAGATGAGCTTTCCGATGGCTTGATGTACATCTACCTCTCCGGCCTATCCAAGGAGGTGCATTGGTTCCAGTTGCTCTTCCTGGCTGGCAACTACCCACTTTTGCATCGTAGCCTGCGATACGTATGGGAGATGATCTTTCGAGCATACTATGTGGATACTTATGTGCGCAAGTCTCCAGACGATCCTGAGCCGCCAGGCCCCACTGTTGACGACAAGGCTGAATGGCTGGCACAGCACGAACGGAAAATGTTTCAGTGGCATAAGTTTATGCAACCAATGCTTCGGCAGCTGTTGCCTCAAGCTGAAGGCACAGAGATTGAACAGTACTACAAAGCGCTGTGGGACAAGCTCAACGAATACGTGCATCCGTCCATGGCGCTGCTCTACAGGATGGTAGTCGATGTGCCTGGCTTGTTGATGACAGACAGCTTTGACAAGGAGTGGGCGTCAGAGACCATCAAGATGGCTACGATGATTTTTGATCTCGTGTGGGTGGCCATCATATCGAGATTCCCAAGTTGTGCAGAATTGATCGCGCAGAAGGGGCTTCTGCTAGAATATCCGATAGTCACGGCGGCGCTCAGCAACTTCTGAGCGATAGAACAACAGTAGGCAAGTGGGGGCGCGTATCCTCGTCTCTCAGTAGAAAGCATCTGGGCGCCACCATCCCCTGACTGGACACTCTATCAGCGGCGAATTGAGGCTACCGGCCGGCAGATTGACGCGCTGGTGTACGAGCTGTATGGGCTGACGGAGGACGAAATTGCACTGATCGAATCCGCGTAGGGGCACACAGCCGTGCGCCCTACCCTCCCACGGGTCCCAAACCGTTCGGCTGAGCCCCTTCGACAGCGCTCAGGGTGTAGCTCACGGCGAAGC
>Ga0172363_10002228_pt1 | contig 15625 bp, 14 predicted proteins | sample LakKivs2_kivu2a2_FD_114541 | JGI IMG/M metagenome (GOLD analysis project Ga0172363, IMG submission 114541) | Sediment microbial communities from Lake Kivu, Rwanda - Sediment s2_kivu2a2 | ecosystem: Environmental > Aquatic > Freshwater > Lake > Sediment | place: Rwanda: Western Province, Lake... | reverse complement strand
GGTGAGCAGCACGGCGGCGTCGAGCATGCCGAGGCCGAGCCCGCCGTGCTGCTCGGGGACGAGCAGCCCCGTCCAGCCCTGGGCGACCATGCTGCGGAAGAGCTCCGGCGAGAACGCGTGCTCGTCCTCGGAGATGCGCCGCACGGTCGTCGCCGGCGACTCGTCGGCGAGGAACTCGCGCGCGCTGTCGGCGAGCATGAGCTGGTCGGCGGTGAGTCCGAAGTCCATCGCTCAGGCCCCCTTCGGCAGGCCGAGCCCGCGCTCCGCGATGATGTTCTTCTGGATCTGCGACGTGCCGCCGCCGATCACGAGCCCCAGCGTGAACATGTGGTCCTTCGGCCACGACCCCTTGTCCTCGACGTGCGGCGCGTCGCGGCGCAGCTGGCCGTAGCTGCCGAGGACCTCGAGCGCGACGGCGCAGATGTCGTGGTTGAGCTCGGTGGTGACGAGCTTGTTGATCGACGCCCCGATGCCTGGCGGGCGCCCGTGGATCTCGTCCGAGAGCTGCTTGAGCGCGTGGTACTTCATCGCCTCGGTGCGGATCAGCACGTCGGCCATGCGCTGGCGGACCGCGGGGTCGCGCGTCGCCTTGACGCCGTTCTTCGTACGGCGCTGGGTGAGAGCCACCAGGTCGTTCATCAGCTGCTGCGTGCGTGTCGTGCTGGCGAGCATGTTGCGCTCGAACTGCAGCGTCGAGTTCGCAACCTTCCAGCCCTCGTTGAGGTTGCCGACGAGGTTGGTGCGCGGCACGCGCACGTCGTTGAAGAACACCTCGTTGAATCCCGGCTCGCCGGTCATCTGCCGGAGCGGGCGCACCGTGATGCCGGGCGTCTTCATGTCGATCAGGATGTAGGAGATGCCCTTGTGCTTCGGCGCGCTCGGGTCCGTGCGCACGAGGCAGAACATCCAGTCGGCGAGCTGGGCGGCGCTGGTCCACACCTTCTGGCCGTTGACGACGAAGACGTCGCCGTCGATCTCGGCGCGCGTCCGGAGCGACGCGAGGTCGGACCCCGAGCCGGGCTCCGAGTAGCCCTGGCACCAGATCTCGTCCGCGACGAGGATCTTCGGCAGGTGCTCCCGCTGCTGCGCCGGCGTGCCGTGCCGGATGAGCGTCGGACCGACCATCTGCAGGCCCATTCCTCCGATGAGGCTCGGGGCGCGGTTCAGGATCAGCTCCTCGCTGAGGATGGTCTGGCGCACGATGCTCGCGCCCCGGCCGCCGAACTCCGTCGGCCAGCCGATCGCGACGTAGCCCGCCTGATAGAGCGTGCGCTGCCACGCACGCGCGGCCGTGACGCGCCGCGGGTCGTCGTAGCTGAAGTCGTCGCCGCCATCGACGTAGCTGGTCCGCCTGGGCATGTGCTTGCGCAGCCACGTCTTCAGCTCGCGCCGGAACGCCTCGTCTTCCGCGCTGTGCGTGAGATCCATGTCGGTCGTATCGCCGCCCCCGGCCCCGGCGGTCAAGGGCCCTCGCGATCTCCGTCGCGATCTCCTCAAGTCGCAGCCCGCGACGGTCGTACCTGCGCACAGAAGCAGCGGAAGGGGAGGCGGCGATGGGTGGGGGTGTGTGGCGCCTGGGGCGCGCGGTGGTTGCGGCGGTTCTGGTCGTGCTCGGGTGTGCGGCGGCCGAAGCGAAGCAGTGCGGCGGCGGCGTCGCCTGCGCGTGCGGCGACAGCGTCGGCGGTGCCGCCACGCTCGAGGCGGACCTGGTCGGCTGCGCGACGGGGCTTCGCGTGAGGAGCGATGCCGTGCTCGACTGCGGCGGTCACGCGCTGCTCGCGGACCCGCTCGACGCGGCCGAGGGCATCGTCGTCGAGGGCACCGCCGCGACGGTGCGCAACTGCGTCGTCGCGGGCTTCCGGACCGGCATTCGCGTTCGCGGCGGCGGTGGGAACGCGATCGAGGACAACGCCGTCGTCGACAGCGGTCGTTACGGCATCGAGCTCGCCGTCCAGTCGACCGGCAACCGGATCGCCGGCAACCTCGTCGCGGACAGCGGTGACGAGGGCGTGCACGTCGGCACCGGCGCCGACGACAACGCCATCCTCGGCAACGAGATCGTCGGCAGCCGGCGCGAGAACCTCTACCTGCTCGACGTGACCGGCTGCACGGTCGAGGACAACGTCCTCCGCGGCGGCGGCGCCGCGGCGATCTACGTCAAGCACGCGAGCCGCAACGTGTTCGTGGGCAACGAGGTCTTCGACCGCCCGATCCAGCTGCGCGGCGCGTCCGACGACAACCTCTTCACCGGCAACCGTCTCGCCGGCGTCGGCTTCCTGCTGCAGGCATACAGGGACGCGGAGCTTGGCTGGAAGGCCCCGCGGCGGAACCGGGTGCACGGCGGGTCCGTGCAAGGCACCGCGACGTGCTTCCGCTTCGACGGCGCGTCGTACAACGTCGCGGACGACGTCGGGTCGAGCGACTGCAAGGCAATGGCGCAGAAGCAGTCGGGCGGTCTGAGTCCGGTAGGCAACCGGGTGGCGCTGGTGCAGGCACCCTGAGCCGTCACGCCTACTTGACGCGTCGCAGCAGGCGACGGCGCCTGCGCACCTCGAGCTCCTTCTCGTAGCGCGGGTCGACGGTCGTGTCGCCGGCGAGGGCGGCCTGCCCGTGCAGCACCTGTCCGGCCGCGTTCTCGCTCGCGTCGCGCGCGCACGCGGCGCACAGCTGGAACGCGAACGTGCGGCCGTCGGCACCGGGCACGCGGACCTGCGCCGCCGGCGGCTCGGTTGCGCACCAGTCGCACTTGCCCGCGCGGCGCTGCGCGAGCTTCGCCAGCGTCAGCAGCTCGTCGGGGTACAGCTCGTGCTCGCCGAAGCGCTCGTGGCAGCCGACGCACAGCCAGATCCGGCGGTCGGAGCGGTCGCCGAGAAACACGGCGCGGGCGATGACGGCGCTCGCGCAGAGGTCGCAGGGACGCACGTCGGCACCATACCATGCCGTGCCGGCCGGCGCGCCCGCGTTCGCCACGTGGCAGCGCCTCGCTCACCCGGCGCGCGCACACCGCCCGGCACGTCGGGCCGCTCGACTCGGGCGCGGTCCGGCAGTACCTCTGCCCCGTGATGCGCACACGCCGGGTCGGGTGGGGGGTCCTCGGGATCGTGGCGCTGGTGGCCTGTACGCCGGCGCGCGCGCTGGAGCCGATGGTCGACGGTCGTCCGCCACCGGACGCGCCGGGCGCCGAGAGGGGCGCTCCGCCCGCGCGGGTGGGGGAGTCTCCCGGCACCACGACCACGGCGTCCGTGCCGCGCTTCTTCCTGCACGGCGACGGCGTGCTGCACCTCGAGAACGCGCACACGCGCGAGAAGGTCGTCGTCCGCTTCCGCGATCCGGACGGGACGTACTCCGAGCAGGCGCTCGCGAAGGTCGACGCGCTCTTCCGCTCGCGTGGCGACGACGCACGGACGCGCGTGTCGCTGCGCCTGCTCGAAACCATCGACTACCTCGAGGACACCGAGCAGCCGAAGACGCTGCAGCTGGTCTCGGGCTACCGCAGCGAAGGCTACAACGACGCACTGATCGCGAAGGGCGGCCAGGCCGCACGCGCGTCGATGCACAGCGAGGGCCTCGCGGCCGACCTGCGCTTCGGCGGCGTGGATCACCGCGCGCTGTGGGAGCGCCTGCGGGCGCTCGAGTGCTGCGGCGCCGGCTTCTACGAGAAGAGCGGCTTCCTGCACGTCGATACCGGCAGGCCGCGCTTCTGGGAGCAGCACACGTCCAAGGTCAAGGAGAACCTGTCGAAGGGCAACGCGCGCGTGATCGCGCGCACGGACTACGACCGCTACGGGGACCTGCTCGGGCTCGAGACGACGCTGCACGCGATCACCGTGCACCCGCTCCGGGTCGCGCGGCAGGCGAAGCTCGTGGCGAGCGACGGCGGTCGCGAGATCGCGACGCTCGACCTCGCGTCGCTGCACGCGCCCGCGGTCGACGGCGACTGCATCGCCGTCGACGGGCGCGGCGCCGGTGCACGCGAGCACCTGCGCGTGGTGTCGGTGGAGCCCCCGGGCGGCGGCCTCGCGGACCCGGCGCCACGCGGCGGTCCGGGGGGCGCCGTGCGTGCACGCATCGCGCTCACCACGTGCGAGCCGCGCCTCGAGGCGACCCCCGAGCGCATCGAGACCAACCCGATCGAGGTCTCCGTCGCCGCCCTCGGCGCGAGCCGGGGCACGGGCGGGTGAGAGCGGGTCGTCCGGGCGCGGCGAGCGTCTGACGAAGCAGCCCCTGCCGCGGCGAGCGCTTGACGAAGCGGCCCCTGCCGCGGAAGGGTGCGGACCGATCAGGAAAGGGCCGTGCGCAGATGACCACCACGAACGCCGAGGCCAGGGAGCTCGTCGTCCAGATCACCAACGAGATGTTCTCGCTCGGGCTGCTGACCGCGACCGGCGGCAACGTCTCGGCCAAGGGTGAGGACGAAACGATCTGGATCACCCCGAGCCGCCTCTACAAGGGCAACCTGCACGAGCAGGACCTCGTCCGGATCCGTCCCGACGGCTCGACGGTCGAGGGGGAGCGCAACCCCTCGGTCGAGTGGCAGATGCACTTCTCGAGCTATCGTGCCCGTCCCGACATGACCGGCGCGCTGCACACGCACGCGCCGATCGCGACCGCGATGGGCATCGTCGGCCTGCCGTTTCCGCCGATCAACACCGACGCGATCTTCCTGCGCGACACGCAGCTGGTGCCGTGGTTCATGCCCGGCTCGAAGGAGCTGGCCGACGCGGTGGAAGAGGCGATGCGGAAGAGCCGGGGCTGCTTCCTGCAGAACCACGGGCTCATGACCGTCGGAAAGACGCTGCGCGACGCGGCGACGCGCGCGATGAACCTCGAGGAGACCGCCAAGATCGTCCTCTACTGCAAGCAGTTCGGCGGTGAGCTGACGCTGATCCCGGACGAGTGGGTCGGGAAGCTCGCCGCGATCGCCGACTTCATCTGACGTCCGCACCGGCTTCGCCGACCGGGAAGGATGGAACCGGCACGGCGTTCCCTCCGACGTCCGCACCGGCTTCGCCGACCACGACGAACGAATCGGCCGGTGCGTTTCCTCCGGCCGACGGGTCGGGCAGACTGGACACAGTCGGATGTCGAAAGGAGGTCGCTCCATGCTCGAATTGAACGGCAAGGTCGCCCTGATCACGGGCGGGGGCAGCGGGATCGGGCTCGCGGCGGCGGGCGCGCTGGCGAACGCCGGCGCCACGGTGGCGCTGATGGGGCGCGATGGCCCGCGGCTCGCGCGCGCGGTGCACGAGATCGGGTCCGAGCGCGCGTGGGCGGTCGCGGGCGACGTCGGCAACGAGGACGACGTCCGGCGGGTCGTCCAGGCCGTCGTCGACCGCTTTCGCCGGCTCGACGTCGCGGTCAACTCCGCCGGCACGGGGTTCCTGGCGGGCGTGACCGAGCAGAACGCCGAGGACTGGGCGATGACGCTGCGCACGAACCTCGACGGTGCGATGTACTGCGTCAAGCACGAGGCCGCGGCGATGATGCAGGACGGGCAGGGTGGATCGATCGTCAACGTGTCGTCGATCGCGGGCAAGCTCACGCATCGCCTGATGAGCGCGTACTGCGTCTCGAAGGCAGGCCTCGAGATGCTCACCCGCTGCGCCGCGGACGAGCTCGGCCCGCAGCGCATCCGGGTGAACGCGCTGCGGCCGGGGCTCGTGCCGACGGACCTGTCGCGCATCTTTGCCGAGCACCCGAAGGTACGCGCCAACTACGAGCAGCACATGCCGCTCGGCCGCGTCGGCCGGGTCGAGGAGGTCGCGGACGCGATCCTGTTCCTCGCCAGCGAACGCTCGTCGTGGATCACCGGACAGGTGCTGTCGATCGACGGCGGCCACACGCTCCGCGGCGGGCCGGACGTCGGGCTGCTGCTGACGTGAGGAGGCCCATCGGAGGAGCGGAGCGCGGCCTTCGCCGCGCGAGCACCGCACGGGGGCGAACGTGAGACGAGCGAGCGAGGGCTTCGCCCGAGCGAGGAGGCCCATCGGAGGAGCGGAGCGCGGCTTTCGCCGCGCGAGCACCGCACGGGGGCGAACGTGAGACGAACGACCGAAGGCGTCCGCTACGAGATCGGCGACGATGGCGTCGCGACCCTCACCCTCGACCGGCCCGACAAGCGTAACGCCGTCATGCCGCCCGACTGGCGAGCCCTCGAGGACCGGCTCGACGAGGGCTCCGCCGATCCGAGCGTCCGCGTGTTCGTGCTCACCGGCGCGGGCGCCATGTTCTGCTCGGGCGGCGATCTCAAGTCGATGGGCGAGCGGCTCGCGCAGTCGCCGGTGCGCCGCTCGCGCGAGCTGCTGCGCATGACGCGCGCCATCCAGCGCTTCCGCGAGACGCCGAAGCCGATCATCGGCGCGGTGAACGGCCCGGCGATCGGTGCCGGCTGCGTGATCGCGCTCGCCTGCGACGTGCGCCTCGCAGCCGCCTCCGCGACCTTCTCGGTGCCGTTCCTGCGCGTCGGCATGCAACCGGACTTCGGCGGCGCCTACTTCCTGCCGCGGCTCCTCGGCACGGCGCGTGCGCTCGAGCTGCTGTGGACCGGCGACACGCTGCCGGCGGAAGAGGCCGCGCAGCTCGGGCTGGTGAACCGCGTCCTGCCGGACGCCGAGTTCGCCGCCGGGGTGCGCGACTTCGCGCGCAAGGTCGCACGCAACCCGGCGGGTCCGCTGGCGCTCTCGAAGCTGACGGTCTATCACGGCGCCGAGCAGACGCTGTCCGAGTTGCTCGACATCGAGGCGCTCGCGCAGACGGTGCTCTCGAAGTCCTCCGACGCAGCGGAGGGCGTCCGCGCCTTCGTCGAGAAGCGCCGCCCCGAGTTCAAGGACGAATGATGATCCGCGCTTCACTGCGACGAACGAGGGCTTTGCCCGAGCGAGGAGGCCCATCGGAGGAGCGGAGCGCGGCGTCAGCCGCGTGAGCACCGCACGGGGGCAAAATTGAGACCGACGAGCTTGGGCTACGCCCGAGCGAGGAGGCCCATCGGAGGAGCGGAGCGCGGCGTCAGCCGCGTGAGCACCGCACGGGGGCAAAATTGAAATGACACCAAACGGAATCGTCGCGCTGGGCGCGGTGCTGGGCGGAGTGGCGGTGGGCGTCGGCGCGTTCGGTGCGCACGGCCTTGCGGGCCGCGTGTCGCCGGAGATGCTGGGCGTCTTCGAGATCGGCGTGCGCTATCAGATGTACCACGCGCTCGCGCTCGTCCTGCTCGGGCTCTTCGCAGGCCGCGGGCCGGCACCCGCGCCGCTCGAGATCCCGCCGAGCGTTGGACCCGCCGCGTGGCTCTTCGTCGCCGGCATCGTGCTGTTCAGCGGCAGCCTGTACGCGCTGGTGCTGACCGGGACGCGCTGGCTCGGTGCGATCACGCCGATCGGCGGCGTGGCCTTTCTTGTCGGATGGGCGATGTTCGCACGCGCGGCGCTGCTGCGGGCGTAGCGGCACGGCTGGTTGCAGCCGGACTGCTTCTCGGCGGGAGCGCTTTCGAGGCATGACGGCGCGGGGAGGGCGTACCATGGCCGCGCGACTCGACCACCTGATCCTGCCGGTGAACGACGTGCCCGCGAGCGTCGAGTTTTACGAGGACGTGCTCGGCTTCGGGTGCGAGGGGGAGCGGCCGCCCTTCACGGTGCTGCGGGTCGCCCCCGACCTCACCCTGCAGCTCGCCCCCTGGAGAACCGGGGGCGGGATGCACCTCGCGTTCGCGCTCGTGCGCGCGGAGTTCGACGCCGCCTTCGCGCGCGTGCGCGAGGCCGGCATCCCGTTCGGCGACTCGTTCCACGCTGCCGACGACGGTCGCGGCCCCGGCGACGAGGACGGCGCCCGGGGGCCGGGCAAGGCGGTGTATCTCTTCGACCCGAGCCGCCACCTGATCGAGCTGCGTCACTACGACGACTGACGTCCGCAACGGCTTTGCCGACCACGACGGATGGAACCGGCAGGGCGTTCCATGCGACCGCGCGACCGAGAGCGGCCGCGCACGCGCGGCGCGCCTCACTCCTCGAGGAAGTCGAGGTCCCTGGCGAAGGTCTCGTCGAGGACGGCGAGGCTCGCGAACGCGACGACGAGCGCGACGACGCCGACCGCGATGCCGCTGCCGACCACGCCGAGCGCCGGCGTCGCCGCCTGGAAGGCGAAGGTCAGCAGCACAACGGCACCGCGCACGAAGTTCGGCGCGCTCGTCGTCGCGGTCGCGCGGACGTTGGTGCCGAACTGCTCGGACGCCATGGTGACGAACACCGCCCAGTAGCCGGTCGCGAAGCCGAGCGCTGTGCACACCGCGTAGAACGTCGTGAGGGACGCCGGCGCGAGCGAGAAGTAGAGCCCGACGCAGACGACGGTGAGCACGAGGAAGACCAGCACGACCTTCTTGCGGCTCCGCCAGAGCTGGCTCAGGAGCCCGCTCGCGACGTCGCCGACCGCGAGGCCGACGTAGGCGAACAGCACGGACCGCCCGGCCGACGGCTCCTCTGCCATGCCGAGCGCGCGGCCGAACTCGGGCGAAAAAGTGATCAGGATGCCGACCGCGTACCAGATCGGGACGCCGATCAGGATGACGCAAACGTAGCGGCGCGCGCGGTCGGCGGTCGCGAGCAGGCTCAGGAAGTTCCCGCGCCGGACGTGCGCCTGCGCGCGCGTCTGCTCGAACATGCCGGACTCGTAGACGCCGATGCGCAGCAGCAGGAGCGTGATGCCGAGCCCGCCGCCGACGAAGTAAGCCGTGCGCCAGTCGAAGAAGTCGCCGACCAGCGCCGCGGCGATCGCGCCGCAGATGCCGATGCTGGCGATGATCGTCGTGCCGTAGCCGCGCGACTCGCGACCCATGAGCTCGCTCACCAGCGTGACGCCCGCGCCCAGCTCGCCGGCGAGCCCGATGCCCGCGACGAAGCGCAGCGCCGCGTACGTCCCGACGTCCTGCACGAAGCCGTTCAGGACGTTCGCGACCGAGTACAGGCAGATCGAGCCGAACAGCACCGAGAGCCGCCCACGCTTGTCGCCGAGCACGCCCCACACCACGCCGCCGATCAGCATGCCGCCCATCTGCATGTTGAGCAGCAGCACGCCGGTCGACAGCAGGTCGGCCTCGCCCACGCCGATCGCGCGCAGGCTCGCGACGCGCACGATGCTGAACAGGATCAGGTCGTAGATGTCGACGAAGTAGCCGAGCGCGGCGACGAGGATCGCCATTGCGGCACCGCGGGGCGGGGCGGTGACGAGCCCGGGGGCGTACCCCGCCGGGTTCTGGTGTGCCCCGTGCCCGGTTCCGGCGCGGGTCTTCGTCGAGCTCTTCACCGAACGCACCTTCGTCCCCCCGTCCCTGCGCCTCGAGAGACCCGGCGCGTGCCCGGCGGCGTGCCCGTCTGCTACGTGCGTCGCCGTGCCCCCCGTGATCCAGCCCCGAACCGCTGCCTGCGCGACCCTACCGCGCGGGCCCGCTGGCGCATGCTTCCCGTAGCAGGATTCCTGCTGCTGCTCTACTGCCTGTGGCGCGGCGGACACCCGGTGGGCGTAGCCCTGCTCGCGGCCGGCGTGCTGATCCACCTGGTGCTCACGCTGCGGCTGGTGAAGGCGACGTCGGGCGGCGTCGGGGGACACGCCGAGTGGGTGCGCGACGTCGAGACCAGGCCACGCATGAGGAGCAGCCCGGCCTGGCTGCTCGGCTCCGCGCTGGTCGCGCTCGGCGCGTCGCTCGCACTCTTCCTGCACTAGGAGGGCGGTGGCGTCGCAGAGCCCGCGGCGCTTGCTCTGCCGCGCCTGGCGTGGATCTTGACCGGATGCGCGTCCTGCCCGGCTCTCCCGCACCGCTCGGTGCGCACTGGGACGGCGAAGGGGTCAACTTCGCGGTCTACTCGGAGAACGCGACGTCGGTCGAGCTGTGCCTCTTCGAACAGCCGGACGCGCCGCACGAGGCAGCGCGCATCGCCCTTCCCGAGCGCACCGGCTTCGTGTGGCACGGCTTCGTGCCGGGGGTCGGCCCGGGGCAGGCCTACGGTTATCGCGCGCACGGGCCGTATGCCCCGGCGCGCGGACACCGCTTCAACCCGGCGAAGCTGCTGATCGACCCATACGCGCGCGTCATCGCCGGTCCCGTGCGCTGGCACGATTCCCAGCTCGGCTATGCGATCCTCGAGCCGGGCGGCGCGGTGCTGCCGAGCAGCGCGGACAGCGCGCCCTACGTGCCGAAGTGCCTGGTGCACGCCGACGCCTATCCGTGGGACGGCGACCGTCCGCCGCGCCGTCCGCTCGAGGACACGCTGCTCTACGAGTGTCACGTGAAGGCTATGACGATGCGCCACCCGGGCGTGCCGGCGGCGCTGCGCGGCACGTACCCCGGCCTCGCCAGCGATCCGATCCTCGAGCACCTGCTGTCGATCGGAGTGACCGCAGTCGAGCTGCTGCCGATCCACCAGATCGCCGCGGAGCGTTCCCTCGGCGAGCGCGGCCTCGTCAACTACTGGGGCTACAACTCCATCGGCTACTTCGCGCCCGACGTGCGCTTCGCGACCGGCTGCACGGGACAGCAGGTGGCCGAGTTCAAGACGATGGTGAAGCGCTTCCATCGCGCCGGCATCGAGGTGCTGCTCGACGTGGTCTACAACCACACCGGCGAGGGCAACCACCTCGGGCCCACGCTGTCGCTGCGCGGCCTCGACAACGCGACGTACTACCGGCTCGGCGCCGACGATCCCGCGGCCTACGTCGACTGCACGGGCGTCGGTAACACGCTGAACATGGCGCACCCGCGCGCGGTGCAGCTGGTGGTCGACAGCCTCCGCTACTGGGTGACCGAGATGCACGTCGACGGCTTCCGCTTCGACCTCGCCCCGACCCTCGGACGCGAGGACGACGGCTTCGACCACCGCGCCGCGTTCTTCCAGGTGCTGGCGCACGACCCGGTGCTGTCGCACGTGAAGCTGATCGCCGAGCCCTGGGACCTCGGCTTCGACGGCTACCAGACCGGCAACTTTCCCTCCGGCTGGCTCGAGTGGAACGACAAGTACCGTGACACCGTGCGGCGCTTCTGGCGCGGCGACGCGGGCGTCGTCCCGGAGCTCGCGTCGCGCATCTCGGGCAGCAGCGATCTCTTCCAGGCGGCCGACCGGACGCCGCTGGCAAGCGTCAACTTCGTCACCTGCCACGACGGGTTCACCCTGCGCGACCTGGTGACCTACGAGGCGAAGCACAACGAGGCGAACGGCGAGGGCAACCGCGACGGCAACGACAACAACCTGAGCCGCAACTGGGGCGTCGAGGGGCCGACCGCGGTGCCGGCGGTCGCGCGCGTGCGCGCCCGCACGGTGCGCAACCTGATGGCGACGCTCCTGCTGTCGCAGGGCGTGCCCATGCTGTCGCACGGCGACGAGATCGGACGCACGCAGCTCGGCAACAACAACGCCTACTGTCAGGACGGCGAGCTCACGTGGCTCGACTGGGACCTCGACGCCGAGTGCCGCGAGCTGCTCGCCTTCGTCCGCGCGGCGACCGCGGCGTTCCACGCGCACCCCGCGCTGCGCCGGCGGCGCTTCTTCACCGGGCACCCGGTGAACGGCGGGGAGCTGCGCGACATCGTCTGGCTGCGTCCCGACGCGCACGAGATGACCGGCACCGACTGGGCGAATCCGGCGACGCACGCGTTCGCCATGCTGATCCACGACGACGGCTGCGGTCCGATCTCGCCCCGCGGCCGAGGCCAGCGGCACGATCTCCTGCTCCTCGTGAACGGGGGAAGCCGCTCGCGCGCCTTCACGCTGCCGGCGCTCGGTCTCCCGGGGCGCTGGCGCGAGGTCCTGAGCACGTCGCACGCCGGCGAGCGGGTGCTGCGGTCGCCGGGCACGCTCGTCCTCGCGCACGCGCTCGTGCTGCTCACCTTCGCGGCGGACTGACGTCCGCACCGGCCCCCCCGGTCGCCCGCCACGATCCCCGGGGGGAGGCGGCGACGCCGGGACGCGCGTGGCCCGCGACGTTCGCCTCGCGCCCGACCAGGAACACGCCGCGCGCGCCGATCCGCGCGAGCGCTTCCGAGGCGACCGCGAAGAACTCCTGCGGGTCGATCGCCAGGCTCGCGCCGAGCGTGAACACGACCGGCGGCGGACCGTCCGCCAGGAACTCCGCGAGCTGCGCCGGCATCGGCGCGGCACGCGGCTCGTCCCAGAGGGCGAAGCCGGTCACCTCGATCGACGCGGGCCAGTCCGGCTGTCGCGGCGCGTAGTGCGGCGAGCAGAGCACGAGCGACAGCTCCGGCGAGAGGCCGCTCAGGAGAAACAGGTCGCGCGACGGCGGCAGGCCCAGCTCGCGGCGCACCGCGTTCAGCTGCCGATCGAAGAGCCCGCGCAGCACGAGGCGCGAGAACCACCACGCGTAGCGGTTCATCGCGCGCCCGAGCGGCCCGGGCAGCGCCGGCAGCGGATTGCCCTGCGGTACGCTGTACGCGCTCGGGATGTTCGCCGGGAAGACCGTCGCGGTCGCCCAGCGGAGCTGCCGGCGCTCGGCGACCATGGGAGCTGCGAGCTGTGCCGGGTGCGTCACGAGCAGATCCGCGCCCGCGCAGGCCGCGTCGAGGTCGCTCGCCGTGCGCGCGAGGTTCGGCAGGATGAAGAGCCGCATCAGGTTGCGGATCCCGGCGAGGCCGTTCTGCCGCTCGTCGAGGATCTCGGGGTGTGCTGCGTACTCCTCGAGCCCGAGCTCGATGCCGATCGGCGCGAACGCCACCCCCTCGTCTTCGACCATCGTGCGGAATGCCGGCGTCGCGGCGATCGACGTCGCGTGTCCGCGCTCGCCGAGCCTCTTCGCGAGCGCCAGCAGCGGGAAGAGGTCGCCCCAGGAGCCCAGCGTGGTGAAGACGATGTGTGCCATCGCGCGCGGGGTTGTCGCCGTCACGGCAGGCGAGGTCAAGCCCGGTCGCGGTTGCGCGAGGGCGGCGCGGCGATCAACCTGCGCTGCCGTGCGCGAGGATGCCGACCACCACCCGTTCCTGCGTGCGCCGCACCGCACGCTGCTCCGGCTTTCGCTGCCCGTGCTCCTGTCGCTGATCGCGGAGCCGCTCACCGGGGTGGCCGACACCGCGTTCGTCGCACGTCTGGGTGCCGGCCCTGCGGCGGCGCTCGGGGTCGCGACGGTGATCCTGTCGAGCGCCTTCTGGGTGTTCAACTTCCTCGGCATCGGCACGCAGACGGCGGTCGCCCGCGCGCACGGCGCGGCGGGCGCGACGGTGCGCGAGGCTGCCGACGCGGTCGCGACGGCGCTGGTCGCCGCGCTCGCAGGCGGAACGCTCCTGGCATTGCTCGCGTGGCCGTTCCTCGAGGAGCTCGCGGCATTCATGGGGGCCGAGGGCGCGGTGTGCGACGACGCGGTGGTCTACCTGCGGATCCGGCTCGTCGCGGCACCGGCGATCCTCATGACGATCGTCGCGTTCGGAGCGCTCCGCGGGCGGCAGGACATGCGCACGCCGTTCGAGATTGCGGTTTCGGTCAACGTGGTGAACGTCGTCCTCGACGCGCTGCTGATCTTCGGTGCCGGACCGCTGCCCGCGCTCGGCGTGGCCGGGGCGGCGTGGGCCACGACGGCGAGCCAGCTCGCGGGTGCCGCGTGGGCGGTCGCCGCGACGTCGCGCGCTCTGGGCCCGTTCGCCCGCGTTCGCCCGCGCATGCTGCTCGACCTGCTGGTCGTGGGGCGCGATCTCGTGCTGCGCACCGCGCTGCTGCTCGGATTCCTGCTGCTGGCGACACGCGCCGCGACGCACGCCGGCGCGGAGGCGGGCGCGGCACACCAGGCCGTGCGCCAGGTGTGGACCCTGACCGCCCTGCTGCTCGACGCGTACGCCGCGACCGCGCAGACGCTCGTCGGCTACTTCCTCGGCGCCGGACGGGCCGCGGTCGCGCGTCGCGTTGCGACGGTCGCGTGCGGCTGGGGTGCGGCGACCGGGATGCTGCTGACGCTCGCGATGCTCGCGGGCACGGAGTCCGTGGCGTGGCTGCTCGTGCCGGTCGGGGCGTCTGCGGCGTTCCGACCCGCCTGGGTCGTTGCCGCGCTCGCGCAGCCGCTCAACGCGCTGTCGTTCGTCACCGACGGCGTCCACTGGGGCACGGGCGATTTCCGCTACCTGCGCAACGCCATGCTCGCATCGACGCTCGCCGGCGCGCTGCTGCTCGGGCGCGCCGACGTCGGGGCCCCGACCGCGCTGCTTCACGTGTGGCTCGCGACCACGGCGTGGATCGCGCTCCGGGCCGCGTTCGGCGTGCTGCGCGTGTGGCCGGGCATCGGGCGGGCGCCGCTCGGCGGCGGTCGCTCGGGCTCGCCTGGCGAAGCCGTCTGAGCCATTGTCGTCACCGGTGACGACTGGCCTCGCGGGCGCGCTCAGCCCAATCACGAATCCGTGGACCACCTGGGGCACGGTGCCGCTCTTCGCGCTCGCCTTCGCAGCGGGCCAGGTCTGCCTCCTGCTTCACGGTGCGATGGTGGTGCAGCACCTGCGCGACGACGCCGGCGTGCGACGCTCCTGCGCGGTGTCGCTCGCGCTCTTCTGCGCGGCGCTCGCTCTCCGTCTCTTCTGGCCGGAGCGCGTGCACTACACGTTCAACGACGAGTACGAGTACCTCGACCACGCGCAGCGCCTGCTCGAGACCGGCGCGTACCGTCTCTGGACGGCACCGCCCGCGGCGATCGCGCTGCACGCGCTCGGGTTCGCGCTGCTCGGGCCGTCGAGCACGGTGGCGTTCCTCGTCACCATCGTCCTCGGGAGTGCCACGGCACCGGTGCTGTACGGTGTGCTGCGCCGGCTCGGCACCGGCGACGCGGTGGCTCTGGTCGCGTCCCTGCTGCTCGTCGTCATGCCGCTGCACGTCAAGCACGCGGCGTCGGCGTCGATCGAGGTGCCGTCGCTGCTGCTGCTCCTGCTCGTGATCGGCACGTTTGCGGCCTGGCTGCGCGCACCGCTGCCGCTCAACGCGGCGTCGCTCGCGACCTGCCTCTTCCTGGCGCTCACCGTGCGGGTCGAGAACTGGGCGCTGGTGGTCGTGCTGCCCGTGGTCGCGTGGCTGCTGCGCGACGAGCTGCGGCGTCCGGGCGTGGCGCAGGTGGCGGCGGTCGCGCTCGCCGTCGCGCTGGCGGCGCTCTACGTGCCCGGCATCCTCGACGCGCCGATCCGCTACTCGCCCTGGTGGAAGAGCCGTCTGCCGGCGGCGCAGCTGCTGCTCGTCAATCTCGGGTTCTGGGTCGGGCCGGAAGCGGCGCAGCGCAAGCTGCCGCTCCTGCTCGCGCTGGTCGGACTCGCCCGGGGCCTGCGCCGCAACCGGACGGCGACGCTCGCGATGCTCTGGCTCGCGCTGGTGCTGTCGGTGCTGTTCGTCCTCTACGGGCTCAACATCGGCTGGCTGGAGGAGGCGCACCAGCCGCCGCCGTGGGGCGTGCGCGGCGCGGGGCACGACATGTTCCGCTTCGACGTCCTGCTGCTACCGGCGGTCGTGCTGCTGCTTGCCAACGGCGTGGTGGCGCTCGCGCGCGCGGCGCTGGCGCTGGCCCGCGGCTCGGGCGCCGCGGCGCGCTGGCCGCGGCGGGTGCGGCTCGGTGTGGCCGCGACCATCGCCGCGCTGCCCGTCGTGCTGCTCGGGTGGCGCGGCGAGTGGCGCAG
>Ga0172363_10002227_pt1 | contig 15626 bp, 14 predicted proteins | sample LakKivs2_kivu2a2_FD_114541 | JGI IMG/M metagenome (GOLD analysis project Ga0172363, IMG submission 114541) | Sediment microbial communities from Lake Kivu, Rwanda - Sediment s2_kivu2a2 | ecosystem: Environmental > Aquatic > Freshwater > Lake > Sediment | place: Rwanda: Western Province, Lake... | reverse complement strand
AGATTTCTCTGGTTTCTTTCTTCTCTGGCTTCTTTCACCAGCTTCGGCAGTCCCAACCCAAAGAACTTCCGCGGCCGCTATTCCAGAGAAGCCACCCTTTTCAGATACTCCTTGAAGAAGCCCTCCTGGAACCTGAGGGAATCTTGATCCACGTTTTCAAAGACATCCGTATAGTAATGGTAGTTCCCCAGCCTGCCCTTTCTGTCTTTTCCTAAAAAGGAGATGATCTGATAACCTGATGCGGCGGCCGGAAGGGAATCCGTAGGAAGAAGCAGGTTCTTCTGTTCCAGGATCTCCCCCGGAAAAGACTTCTGCATCTCCCACGCTACTTTAAGGAGATCCTTTCCCGCCTTTCGGTAGAGGATCATCCCCTCGCCAGTGAGGAAAGTCACATTTCCGGTCCCCAGGTTGTCCAGGACGATGAACTTCGTGGAATCCCGGGGAAGCTCCTTTTCTTTTTTCCTGAGGAAGGCCTTCATCCCCTTGGTCCCGGCTTCCTCGCTTCCTGTAAAAAGGAAAAGCACCTCAGTATCTGAGGGATAATCTGCGCGGTTGATCTTAAAATCCTGGGCCAGAAAAAGGGCCAGGGCAGTTCCGGAACCGTTGTCGTTTGCCCCCTGGGTGTATCGCCCTCCAAGGTAAGCGAGGAAAAAGACCAGAAAAATAATTGAAGAAAGGGCGATCCCGATCCAGAGAAACCAGAAGGGAACGACGGAAAGGGAAAAGAGCCTGAGGATAATACCCAAAAAGACCAACCCCATCCCTGAATAGCTCACCCCGAAAAGCAGGGGGATTCTGTCCACGAAAGAGGGGTGGAAGATGAAGCTTCCCCTTTGGGTATCGTAGTGGGCGGAGACGATCACCAGCTTTGAAGGTAGCTTATCTGGCAAAGTGTAAACATTTTGAGATCCGCATCTGGGCATGGGCGTTAAGTCCAGGTCGAGTCCGGAAACCTCAAGAAAGAGGAGCACAAGGCCATACACCAAAAGGAGCAGGGAGAGCCAGGAGAGGTCGGTAAAGATGGAAAGCAGGCCACCGATTATCGCCAGAATTAGCACCTGGACTGGCAGGAGGTAAAAGTTGTCCTTGGTGGCACGGAATCCCTGCTCCACCACTTTGTAGCCGAACCCCTCGAGCTTTTCCCGGATCAGGGCGGCGGCTTTCCTTTCCTCTTTCGTTGTCGAGCCTCTGTGCGGGAAGGAGCAGAGTTCCCTGAGAAAATCCACACTGCTTTTCATTTCATTCACCCTCCAGAAAAATGATCCTTACATCCGCCAGGTTGTTCCCCGTGGGCCCTGTAAATATCAGACCCCCTGTTTCTTGGAAAAAGTGATAGGAATCGTTGCGTTCCAGATAATCCTGGGGAATCAGGCCCAGCGCTTTTATCTTTTTATAATCCTCAAAGCTGGTAAAGGCTCCCGCAGCGTCGGAGTTCCCGTCCTTGCCGTCGGTGCCGCAGGAAAGGAGGTGGAAGCGGCCCGGGCACCCTTCCATGGCCAGAAGAAAGTACAGGGCGAACTCCTGGTTCCTTCCCCCTACGCCCTCACCTTTTAGGTTCACGGTGGATTCGCCCCCCGAGAGAAGGGCGCAGGGAGGTGAAAATTGGTATCCACTTGAGATGGCCTCCTGAGCGACCTGAGCGTGAAAGCGGGCAAGGGATTCCACCCCTCCCTCCAGGCGGGAAGAGAGAATATGGGCCCTGATCCCGCGCTGAGCGAGGAGATCCTGACACTTCTTTAAAAAGAGGAGGTTCGAGGCTACAATCAGATTTTTGATACGGCCCTGGAAGATCTCGGGCCTCGCTTGCTCCGGCTTGCGGTTTGCTAATTGTCTCAGGTATTCCATCACCCGGGCGGGGATTTTCTCCTCCAGATTGTAAGAGGCGATGACCTCCAGGGCTTTTCCGGGAGGGTCCGGATCCGGGACGAACGGTCCTGAGGCAATGGTAGCCAGATCGTCCCCTACCACATCCGAGATTACTAAATTGATCACGGTCGCTGGATAGCTGATCCTGGCCAGGCCCCCTCCCTTGATCCGGGAGAGTTTCCTGCGCACCGTATTTATTTCCTTAATGGTCAGGGGCGCGCTAAGCAGGGCCTGAAAGGTCAAAGCTTTGTCCTCCAGGCTTAACCCTTCTTGGGGATAAACGGCGATGGCCGAACCCCCTCCGGTTGTGAGAAAGATCACCAGGTCGTCCTGGCCCAAATTTGAAAGAAAGGAATGGAGGCCTTTTCCCGCCTCCAGGCTCTTCTCGTCCGGAATGGGATGAGACCCCTGCATCGCCCGGATAAAGGGAGGGAGCTGAACAGGGAAGAAGTGGGAGTCGATTAGCCCGGATTGGATTTTTTCTCCCAGAACCTCCAGGACCCCCCGGGCCATTAAAGGGGCGGCTTTTCCCAGCCCGGCCAGAAGCACCCTGCGGAAACTTTTCAAATCAGTTAGGAATTCGCCTCCCCAGTAGAGCTTCTCTCCCTCCAGGCGCAGGTTCTCCACAACCAGCCGGTAAGGATCCAGGACCTTGATCGCTTCCCTGAAACAGGCTTCCAGGATCTCTTTCATTGCAATTCAATTTTAAAGGCAGCGGGCGAAAAAGAGAACCGGAAGGAGGCTAATAATATTTATCCAGATCTCCTTTCCAGTTTTCGTATTTGTATTCTGGAAGTTCCCTCACTCGATACCTGGGCTTGACTATAATCTCTCTGACTTCGAAATCCTTAAAAAAATTCATACTATACGCAGTCCTCACCACCAGCGCCGTATCTAAACCCTTGTAGGTGCCTGCACAGGACACAACCTCCTCGCCTTCGTTTACTTCGCCAGCGTCTGTTGCCATAACTGCTACTTCGATAGCTATTTTTGTACCAGCACCAAATATCTCAAGGGTTTTGTCCAGGATACCTTCAGGGGTTGGAAACTCCCACTTAATTGATCGAGACGGTGGGGCAAATGGCCTTGAACCCTGAACAATTTTTACCCCATTTTCCAATAGTTTTTTTCGTGTCTCTGAGTACTCCTCCCTCATCAATCCTATAGGTATATCGCCCTTTGGTCCCCACGTAGTCGCAGGATAGTGTGTAACCACAATTATCTTCGTTTTCGTGCCGCGAAATGCATCAACAGCTTTCAGTGCGCTTCTGCCAGTTTCCGATGCAATGACAATTTCGTCAATTCCCAGTTCCTCACACCTCTTTTTAGCACCGTGTAGCACTTTCTCAGTGTTTACCTCACCGCAATATCTAAAGTAAGTTATTTCTCTTGTGGCATCATTCATCGTCTAATCCCTCCTATCTCTATAACCTTTATTTTGATACTGGACAAAGAAAATGGTTTAACCGTCAAGGCCAATCTTTAGATCTTTTTCTGCATGAGCTTGATGCAGTAATTTTTTAGTATCAGCGACTAAACGACCAACTAAGATAAAAAGCGAATCTTGAATTTCTGCAGGAATTTTTTGCTCTTTATTGTCTTTTTCATTGCCCCTTTGCATTGGGAAAATGCCATCCAGCATAGTCCCATTTATCCCCTGGCAATTATTCAAATTCATCCCCTTTCCCATAAATCTAATTTTACATCCGAAGTTGAGAGGTTATCCAAGGGGCTTCAGATTCTCTGAGAGTTTTCGAGCAAAGAAATGGAAAATTGGGGGTCAAAAAAGTAGCCTGTCCCCTTTTTGTTCTTATAGAATCAGTTCGAGAATGGTATGCAAAAACAGAGATTCGACACATAAAAATCTGGGAAGCTTTTGATAGAATTAATCAATTCCTGCAAACCCTAAGGAGAAAAATGGACCTTGTAGAAATTAAAGACCTGACCAAGGTTTACGGTTCGCGAAAAGCAGTGGATAACGTCAGCTTCACAATCAAAAAAGGCGAGGCCTTCGGGCTTTTAGGCCCCAACGGCGCAGGCAAAACCACCCTGGTCTCCATGCTTTCCTGCCTTCTGAAACCCACCTCCGGGGACGCCTTCATAGGCGGAGCAAGCATCATCCACAACCCCATGGAGGTGAAGAGGAAAATCGGGGTGGTCCCTCAGGAAATCTCCCTATACGGTCAGCTCTCAGCTTTGGAGAACCTGAATTTCTGGGCGCAGATGTACGATGTCCCTCTTAGGGAAAGGGCAAAGAGGATTGAGGATCTCCTTGAGCTCGTGGGGCTTGCAGACAGGAAGAAGGACCGCATTGACCGTTACTCGGGCGGGATGAAAAGGAGGATCAATATCGCCGTGGGCCTGCTGCCAAATCCGGAACTCCTGATCCTGGACGAGCCCACTGTGGGAGTGGATCCCCAATCGCGCACCGCCATCCTGGAGACCTTAAAAAAGCTCAATCAGGAGGGCCTGGCCATCCTTTACACCAGCCACTACATGGAGGAAGTGGAGTTCCTGTGTCCGCGGGTGGGGATCATGGATTTAGGAAAGATCATTGCCCTGGGCACCCAGGGGGAGCTGCGCCTGCTCGTCGGGGAAAAGGACTCCCTGCGCATTTACACCCAAACCCTTATCCCGATAAACATAAAAGAGGAGATCGCCCAAATTGAGGGGGTCTCGGAAGTGAGAATCGGGGAGAACTTCATCGGCGTCCTATCGAGCAGGGGCAGGAGAACCCTTCCCGCCATCCTGGACCTTCTCCACGACCGGGAAGTGAAGGTCAAATCGGTGGAGGTCAAGGAGCCCAACCTGGAGAACGTCTTCCTCCACCTTACAGGGAAAGAACTCAGGGAATGAGGAAGGTCTGGCACATCGCCTGGAAGGATGTCAAGCTTAGAGCGCGCGATCCCAGCTCATTCATCGTCCTTCTGCTGATGCCCTTAGTTTTAATCTTTATCCTGGGCTCGGTCTTTCAGGGTGGGTTTCAGAATACGCCGTTCAAAGTCCCTGTGGCTTTCGTGGATCAGGATGAAGGTGAGCTCTCCTCGATTTTGAAAGACGAGGTCCTGAAGGGGCCCGAGCTCTCGGAAATGATCATTCTGAAAGAGGTGGACTTCCCTGAGGAAGCGCGAAACATGGCCATAGCGGGCAAAGTGGCCTGCTCCATAATTGTCCCCCAGGGAATGAGTGTGGAGATTATGAAAGGAAAAACTACCACGATCGAGGTGATTGGCGATCCCGAGCAGAGTATAAAAGCAGGGGTGGTAAAAAACATTGTGGAGCAGTTCGTGCTGGAAGCCACAAGAAGGAGCGTCATTCTCTCGACCGCAGTGGAGCAGCTTCTCTCTCGCTCCCTGATCCAGCCCTCACAGATTGAGGGCCTGGTCTCTTCGTGGCTGGAAAACGCTCCGGCCGCGGAGAACCTGATCGAAATCAGAAAGGACACCGCACAGGATCAGAACAGGCCCTCCTCGGCCATGGACTACTACGCCGTGGGCATGGGTGCCATGTATTTGCTTTTCGCTGCCAATTACGGGGCGAGAAGCATCCTTGAGGAGAAAAGGATGGGCACCACAATCAGACTTTTGACGATGCCCATTAAGCCTCTCGGAATACTTTCGGGGAAGCTTTTGGGCATCGCCTTATTTACCCTGCTCCAGTTCCTCCTGATCATCTTCTTTTCCGCTTCCGTGTACGGGGTGAATTGGGGCTCCTCCATTTTTGGGATTGCCCTGATGGCCCTGGCCTCCGTTTTCGCCATGTCCGGGCTGGGGGCATTCCTGGCTTCTTTTTTAAGGACGGAGGGGCAGGTGGCAGCAATTGGCCCTGCCGTAGCTATAATCATGGCTTTTCTGGGAGGAGGCATGATCACCATATACGGCTGGCCGAGCTGGGCGGTTTTGATAAGCCGGCTGACGCCCAACCGCTGGATTCTCGAGGGTTTCCTTTCCCTGATGCGGGGAAATGAGATAGGGGAAATAATCCTTCCTCTTTCTGTGCTTGGGGGAATGGGCCTTTTTCTTTTCTCCATTGCCGGATTGAGAATGAGGTGGCGCGGCGATGTTTAAAAAGGCCTGGTCCATTGCCTTAAACGATTTAAATTCCCTATGGAAGGACAAACTCTCCTTTCTCTGGCTGATTTTCCTCCCTATCCTCTGGATCACCATGATGAGCGCAGTCACGGGCGGTGGGGACGAGAAAATCCCCCTGGGGATAGTCCTCGAGGATCAAGGAATTCTGGGCCAAGCCCTAGTGGAAAACCTCTCCGATTTAAAGGGAATCGAAGTGGAGACCGTGAAGACCGAAGACAGGCTCACTCAACTCGTGGAGGAAGGGAGCATCTCCTTGGGCCTGGTTATCCCTGATGATTTTTCCGCCAGCATTCAGGGAAACCAAAAAACCTCCTTGAAATTGATTCTCTCTAAGAGGCAGTCCTCTTATTTCCTGGAGGCTCTGGTCTATAAGGAGCTCCAGAGAATTGAATCCCAGAGCCAGGCCGCAAACTTCTCCCTTGAGCAGGTGGAAAAATTTTCTCCACTTTCTTTCAAGCAGAAAACCGAATTCTGGAAGGATGCTTTCCAGAGCGCTTCAAATTTCTGGCAGGACTCAGCCGTAAAGGTGGAGTACTCCACAGTGGAGAAGGAGGAAAGGATTATTCCTGAAGGGGCCAGCCAATCCTCCCCGGGCTTCACCATCATGTTCGTGCTCTTCGGGCTTTTCTTGGGAGCGGGTTCCCTGGTCGAGGAAAGGAGGACCTGGACGCTCGCCCGGATCCTCACCACTCCAACCTCCCGGGCCTCCCTTCTTCTGGGAAAATTTCTGGCCTACTTCCTTGTGGGATTCATTCAGTTTTCCATACTCATCCTCTATGGGCAGTTCGTCCTGGGGGTGGATTACGGCTCTTCAATTCTGGGAGTGGCTGCTGTTGGCATTTGTTTCGTCCTGGCGAGCGTTGGCCTGAGTACGCTTCTTGCTTCCCTCGCCAGAACCCACGGGCAGGCGGAAGCTTTCGCCATACTTCTGGCCAATGTCCTGGGGATGTTAGGAGGGTCCTGGTGGCCGTTAGAAATCGTGCCGCCAGCGCTTCAGACCGTGGCCAGGTTCACTCCCGTTTACTGGGGGGTTAACGGCCTGCACAAGCTGATCACTTACAATCAGGGGCTTTCCTCGATTCTCGTGAACCTCTATGTCTTCCTGGGATTCGCCGCCTTTTCCCTCCTTTTGAGCATTCTGCTTTTCAGGTATGAGTAGCCCGCTGATTTCCTTTAAATTTCAGTTGAGAAAGTTTGAGAGAGAAAAGGCCCTTTTAATTTAGACCATCTCCCAGAGAGCAGTCGAAAGCTTTAGCCATTAGAGAGGAAATGCTTATTAATATCTGGCAGCACTACAGCTGTGCAACCTCGAGCCATTTCCTCGAGGTGCCTGGCAAGGCTGAATATCCGTAAATATGAACGAGGCCGTTTCAATCTGGAACGAATGAGTTGGATAATGGAGGGAGGAGTCTGAAGAGAATGAAAAAAAGGATTCATCTCAAAGAAGACCGCTACGGAATGTATTACTTGTTTGCAGAGTATGTCACCGCCGGAGAAGCGGAAAAGGTATTCGAGGAAGTCAAGGTTAATATGAGGCACTGTCCCCATCTCGTCCGCGCCGATCGGCTGGATCCTGAAAGCAAAACGATTCTCTACCAATACGCATTGCCACTTGATAAGAGATGGTGGGTAGAGGCCCCGGTAGAAAAACCCGCCCTGGCTGGAGCGGTCAGGGTAAGTCTTCTAAATGTAGAGGAGCCGTGGTCGGAGGAAGTGGAGGTGGAGTGGGTCGAGGTCCCTTTCGACTCCCCTCCATGTGGCTCTAACTGCCCCACATGCATTTTCTTCAAGCAGGGCCGGTGCGCGGGCTGTCCTTTGGTCTTTGGCTGAGCTTTATTCCTAAATCATGAATTTGCTGCTCGTAGCAGGTTGCGGTGAGACTGCCCCATTGGTCCCGCTAACTTGCAAATCGCCTTTTCGAATCGTCCGGCGAGATTTTCCTTCAGTCTTCTCTTTTTACTTTAACCTTCAAAACTCCAATGGAGGGGCTTCCTGCCTCCACCACGTCCCCGTCCTTGAGCGGGCCCACGCCCGAGGGAGTCCCCGTGGCGATGATGTCCATGGGTTCCAGGGTCATAATCCCGGAAATATAGGAGATGAGTTGGGGGACAGAAAACATCAGGTCGTTGGTATTCCCCCTCTGCTTCAGTTCCCCGTTCACCTTGAGCCAGATCTCACAGTTCAGGGGGTCAATTTCCTCTTTCGGGACGAGGCACGGGCCGAAGGGAGCAAAAGTGTCAAACCCCTTGGAAATGGTCCAAGGGAGTTTTTCCCTCATGGCCCTGGCTTGAAGGTCTCGAGCCGTTACATCAAGCAGCAGGGAATAGCCTAAGACAAAATCCAGCGCTTCCTCTCTGGATACTTTCCTCGCTCTTTTACCCATCACCACGGCCAGTTCCACTTCGTAGTCCACGCGTTGAGAAGTTGCCGGCAGAATCACCGTTCCCCCCAGAGGAAGGAGGGAAGAGGGCGGTTTGAGGAAGAAGCTGGGCTCCGCGGGCACTTCTCCCCCCATTTCCTGGGCGTGCGCCTTGTAGTTTTTGGCCAGGGCCACGATCTTGGTGGGAAAAATTTCCACTTCTTTATCCCGGAAGGGAATCTTCATCTTTCACCTCGCGCCGAAAAATAATAGCTACAGTCGCATTATAGCGCAGAGGGAAATCCCTTGAGGGCTTAAAATAGCCTATTTTTTCAGGCGCTCCCGGTAATACTTATAATCTGGTACCAGGCGGCAGTATTCCTCGTTCATCAGAGGGGATGAGATGAGGAAATCAGCTGTGGCCCGGTTGCAGGCCACCGGGATATTCCAGACCGCTGCCAATCTGAGCAGGGCTTTCACGTCCGGGTCGTGAGGCAGAGGTTCCAAGGGGTCCCAGAAGAAGATGAGAAAATCGATTTTCCCTTCGGCAATCAGAGCCCCTACCTGCTGGTCTCCCCCTAAAGGGCCGCTTTCCAAGACTTCTATTTCCAGGTCCAGGGCTTCTTTTAAGAACGAGCCGGTCGTTCCCGTGGCAAATAAGTCATGCTGAGAAAGCAGATTCTTATTGAACCTCACCCATTCCATAAGATCTGCCTTTTGGTTGTCGTGAGCCACTAAGGCTATTTTTTTTCTTGCACCCAGAGGAATCCGCTGATATTCCATGATTTTTCTCCAAAACGCTTGAGCGTTTAAGGTATCAGGTCTCCCGAATATCCATCGGAGACCACCGGGGATTGAGGGCGAGTGTACTTTTTGATATTGGCCTGGGCATAGGAGAAAGCTTCTTCGATGGAGACAGATCCATCTCCGTTGGAATCAGCTTTACCCAGAAGAATCCCCTGATCCACCAGAAGGTAGGTGAAGTAACCGTGCTGGATGGTGGAGGATTCTCCAGAGAACTGATTGGCTTTGCAGGCCATGGTGTTCACGCGGGCAATCCCTCTCAGACCATCATCCTGAAGGGCGTCGGCCATGCCGCCCGAATAGCAGGAGTCAAAGCCCAGCCATATTTTGGAGGACTCCATGTTTAGGAATTTGGCTGCCAGAGTACCATCCCAGAGGAAAGCCAGCTCCCGGGTGACGATGCACTCGTCGGTCTTTTCCCCATCTCCGTCTCGATCAGAGGAAGATTTGGAGCCGTGCCCGGAATAGTAGAATACCACGGTAGAATTGGGACCCTCGTTCTGAGCCAGCCAGTCCAAGGCGCTGAGGACGTTGCCGTAAGTGGCTTCACTATCGGTGAGCTTCATAATGTTGTTTGCGGGGAAACCGTACTTATTTACCAGGACATCGTAAACGTCGTTGATGTCGTTCACGCAGTAGCGCAGGTCGTTCTGGGTACCGTCGTAGTCGTTGATGCCCACAAGCACCGCCAGCTTGTCCAGGGTGGCAACTGCGCTTGTGCTCTGTGGCAAGCTGATATCCGGCTCCATGATGGGGTTCTTGTTTTCCACCAGGTTCAAGCTGGGACCGCCACGATAGATAGTGGCAAGCGGGAAAATGGACAGGGAAAGTAGCACAGCGAAAATTAGAACACCCTTGATTAACCTCAATTTTTACCCTCCTTGTCTTGCTTTCCTATCTTTTAATTCAGAAGCGTTAAAAAGTAAAGCACCTTTTGCTGAATTGGGCCTCGTTTTTGGGAAAGAAAAAGGACAAATTTAAAATCCTCCGACCGATTGGGACGCTTTAAGAATTGCTTCTTTCGATTTCATTCGCTATAAAGACTCTACTTCAAAACCCCCAAAGTTGGCGAGCTCCTCAACTGGAGCTTGAGGGCGATTTTTGAAGAAGGAGTATTTTTCACAAGCGACGCTCACCAATTTTCCATCCGCGAAAACCCCGAAAACGCACAAATCGTCTATCTGCACCTGTCCCAGCCTGAGGTCCCTCTCGCTGCATTGGTTTTTCAATTCCAGAAGTTCAGGCTGATTTTCTCCTCTTAGCCTAAGAATTGTCTCTTTTTGGCCATCTATTTTATGGAGCCTGTCCCGATAAAAATTTTTTTCTCCTTGAGATGTCTGTACTTTCTTCGCGCACATTCAATTCGCGATGCGATTTCGTCCTCCGAAAGCAGCCCCTTGCAGGTGTCCAATTTCAATTCCTTGATCTGAGGGGAAAAGGCCAGGAGGCTGAGCGGTTCTAGAAGCTGTAAATGTGAATAAACCTTTGAAACCTTTCACCATCTACAAAAAGTCCTTCCGGCCCGAGGGAAGGGGGCTCCTGAACCGAATTTTTTGGAGAACATCTCATAGATTAAATGCAAACCTCGAGCGCACATGCAGGATTCCTGGTCCTTTCGCGCCATTTGCAGGGGAATTTTACCTATCCGCAAAAGGACCAAGCAGGCAGCCTTTTATTTGATACAGACCACCCTTCCTCCGGTCATTCTCACGAGATCTGCGGAAGAAAGGGCGAAGACTGCGCAGGGAGTTCCCGCTGCGGCCCACACCACCTCGTACTGGAGCAGATCCTCATCCACAAAGGCCTCTAACCTGGTTCTGTGGCCCAGAGGGGGAACTCCTCCAATGGCGAACCCCATCTTTTCCTTAACGAATTCGGCGTCAGCCTTTTCTATCGGCTCCCCTAAAAGGGAAGCGATGTGGGCTTCGCTAACCCTGTTGATACCTGAAGCCGCAATCAGAATGGCCCTGTTTGATTCTTTAGTGCGGAAAATCAGGGATTTGACGATCTGCCCCACCTGGCATCCCACAGCTTGAGCGGCCTCCTGAGCGCTTCTCGTAGTTTGTGGGAGCTCGATCACCTGATAATTATACCCGGCTCCCGGAGAGAATTCTGCACCTTTTCTGCGCCTGGGCTCAAAGTATCAGTCATAGGAGAGTGCCCCCTTTTCTCAAAGTATCCGGTGCCTGTCCCAGCAATTATGGCCCCCCTTGCTTTCGTCACCCTGAAGAGTTTAAGGGAAGATCATTATTCCGGGCTGGCAAGAAGGTCATTAACCGCGCTATCTAAGTGGGAGCGAACGGCCTTTTCCGCTCCTTCAGGGTCCTTGTTCTTTAAACACTCTAATATCCTCCCGTGCTCCACTATGCTGTGGGGCATCCGGTTGGGAGAGGTGGAGGTGTAGTAGCGAGAGAGGGTGATCTGGGAAAACTGTCTGGTGAGGATGTCGATCAAGATCTGGGACCTGGAGCTGGTTACTATCATGGAGTGAAATTTCAGGTCGTAGTTGCGGAATCTGCGGTAGTCAGGGCTGGGGTCGTTGACGAATTCATTGTGCCACTTCTCAATGGCAGCAAGCTGACTCTGGGTGACCCTTCTGGCTGCCATGGAGGCAGCAAGGCTCTCGCACATCCCTTCCACAAGCAGGATGTCCACGAGCTCCTCCTTGGTGAAGGTGCGCACGTACACCCCCGAGTGGGGCTTGATTACCACCAAACCTTCCTGTTCCAAAATCAAGAACGCGTCCTGAACTGGAGTGGGACTGACATGGAGTTTTTTGGCAAAGTGATCCAGGGGAATACGCTCTCCTGGCTGGAACTGACCGGATAAAATGGATTTCCGAATAGCCTTGGCTATTTCTCTCCTGAGAAGGATCTTCAAACCCATTCGCGAGCTCCCTTTTCTAAGATTTAAACCGACCCAATTTTATAACATTTTACTCTATTTATAAAGCCTTCAGTGAAAATAAATATCTAATGGGAACAATCTGAAAGGACAAAGAGATAGCGCAGTAATATGTTAATATAGTAAAATGTAAAATTTTTTATTTTACTTCTCTTGATTTTTCCTCTTCAAATGGTGAAAATATATCTAACAGGGCGTATGAGGAAAAGTCTTTCAAAAGCAAAGAACTCCAGCGTGGGAGAAGAATTTCCCTCCCTGAGAGGGATTGTCTTCAACATCCAACGCTACTCCATTCAGGACGGCCCGGGAATAAGGACCACCGTCTTCCTGAAAGGCTGCCCACTTCATTGCCTCTGGTGCCATAACCCCGAAGGACAGAGCCCGAAACCCGAAATTATCTGGTGGGAGAAAAGGTGCCTGGGATGCAGGGAATGCGTGAAGGCTTGCCCCTTAAATACCAACATCTTCCCCCCGGTTTTCGACCTTAGGTGCGACTTTTGTGGGAGATGCCTTGAGGTCTGTCCGGGAAAAGCCCTGGAGCTGGCGGGAAAAGAGTTTACGGCCGGCCAGCTCATGGAAGAAGTCCTTAAGGACCGGATTTTCTACGACCTCTCAGAGGGAGGAGTCACCTTTTCCGGGGGCGAGCCTCTCTTTCAGGGTAACTTCCTCCTGGAGATGCTTCAAGCCTGCCGAAGAGAAAGGGTACATGTGGCCGTGGACACTTCCGGCTACGCTTCCCGGGAACTTGTGCTCAAAGTGGCCGAGCTGGCGGACCTTTTTCTTTACGATTTGAAGCTCATGGACGAGGAAAAGCACCTGAAGTACACTGGAGTATCCAATTCCCTGATTCTGGAAAACATCTCGGCACTTTTGAGGTCCGGGAAAAAGGTAATCGTCCGCTTTCCCGTGATACCGGGAATCAACGACGATGATAACAACATCAGGCTTATGAGAAACTTCCTTTATCCCTTAAACGTTATGGAAATTGACCTGATCCCCTATCACAAAATCGCCCAGGACAAATACAGGAGGATCAGAAGGGCCTATCCCCTGCCCTCTCTTGAGCCCATTGCTCAGGGAAGGCTGGAAGAGATAAGAAAATTTTTCGAGAGCTTTGTGCCCAGAGTAAAGATAGGAGGGTGAAATGAGGGAAAGAGTTGCCAGGCTCAGGGAGCAGAGCCTGAACACAAAACCGTGGATTTCCGCTGAGCGTGCCCTGTTAGTTACCGAGTTTTACAGGGATTACGCAGAGCCGCACCTGTCTGCGCCCATGCGCAGGGCACTGGCCTTCCAGCACCTGATGCTTAACAAGAAAATCTACATCGGTGAAGACGAGCTCATCGTTGGCGAGCGCGGGCCCTCCCCGAGATCGGCCTACACTTACCCGGAAGTCTGCTGCCATTCCCTGGAAGACCTGGAGATTTTGAACTCCCGCCCCAAGATCCCTTACGCCGTGAACGAGGAAACAAAAAAGGCCTACGCCGACAAGATAATCCCTTTCTGGAAGGGAAAGGCAATGCGCGATCTGCTATTTTCCCGGATGTCCCAGGAGTGGAAGAACGCTTATGAGGCCGGAGTTTTTACGGAATTTATGGAGCAAAGAGCGCCTGGGCACACTGTCCTCGACGACAAGATTTACAAAGAGGGCCTCAGGGACTTTCAGGAAGAAATCAGCCGGGAGCTGGCCAACCTCGATTACTATAACGATCCAGAGGCTTACAGGAAAAGCGAGGAGCTCAAGGCCATGCACATTGCCTGTGAGGCGGTCATTCAGTTCGCCAACCGCCATGCGGACAAAGCTGCGGAGCTTGCCGAGAAGGAAAAGAATCCTCAGCGCCGGAAGGAACTCCTGAAGATCGCGGATGTCTGCCGCAGGGTGCCGGCTCATGCCCCGACAAATTTCTGGGAGGCGCTCCAGGTGTACTGGTTCGTGCATTTAGGCGTGGTCACGGAGCTGAACACCTGGGACTCCTTCTGTCCGGGACACCTGGACCAGCACCTTTATCCTTTCTATAAAAAGGACCTGGAGGAAGGAACGCTGAGCGAGGAGGACGCCAAAGAGCTCTTAGAGTGCCTCTGGGTGAAGATCAACAACCAGCCAGCTCCTCCCAAGGTAGGAGTTACTGCCCAGGAAAGCGCCACTTATACGGATTTCTGCAACATCAACCTGGGAGGGCTCAAAGCTGATGGCTCGGACGCGGTAAACGAGGTCAGCTACTTGATCCTGGACGTGATAGACGAAATGAGGCTGGTCCAGCCCTCATCCAACATCCAGCTCTCCAAGAAAAACCCGGACCGATTCCTCCTCAGGGCCTGCGAAATCATCCGCCAGGGCTGGGGTCAGCCCTCGGTGTTCAACGCGGATTTGGTCGTGGAGGAGCTCCTGCGTCAGGGAAAGAAGATCGAGGACGCCAGATGCGGAGGGACTTCGGGGTGCGTGGAAACCGGAGCCTTCGGCAAAGAGGCCTACATTTTGAGCGGGTACTTCAACCTGGTCAAAGTGCTGGAAATCACTTTGAATAACGGCGTGGACCCCCTCACCGGGAAACTGATCGGCCTGCGCACCGGTGACCCCAGAAAATTTCAGTCCTACGATGATCTCTGGGGCGCTTTTTCCAGGCAGCTTGAGTTCTTCATTGATATAAAAATCAGGGGCGGAAACATCATCGAGCGGCTGTACGCCGAGCACGTGCCCGCACCTTTCCTCTCTGTGCTGATTGATGACTGTATAAAGAAGGGAAAAGACTACCACGATGGAGGACCGCGCTACAACACCACCTACACTATGGGAACAGGCGTGGGAACCCTCACCGACAGCTTGAGCGCGCTCAAGTATCACGTCTTTGAGGAGAGACACTTTTCCATGAGGGAAGTCCTGGAAGCCCTGAGCTCAAACTTCGAGAACAACCTGCCACTGAGGCAAACTCTCTGGGAAAGAACGCCAAAATTCGGGAACGATGACGAATTTGCGGATCAGATACTGCGGGAGTGGTTTGACCTCTTCTTCAATAAAGTGGCCGGAAGGCCGAACACCAGGGGCGGCTTCTGGTACATCAACTTCCTTTCCACCACCTGCCACGTTTACTTTGGTTCCAAAGTGGGAGCGACTCCCGATGGCAGGCGCGCCCTTCAGCCCTTATCGGACGGAATCTCCCCCACTCAGGGTGCTGACCGCAAGGGGCCCACTGCGGTGATCAAATCCGCCTCCAAGATGGACCACGCGCGCACAGGAGGAGCTCTCCTGAATATGAAATTCACGCCCAAAGTCCTGGAGGGAGAAAACCTGAAAAAGCTCGCGCAGCTGATTAGGTCATACTTCGCCCTGGATGGGCACCATGTGCAGTTCAACGTGGTCAATGCGGACACCCTGAGAGCAGCCCAGGCTAATCCTGAAGCCTACAGGGATTTGATCGTGCGCGTGGCTGGTTACAGCGACTACTTCTGCGATCTGACGAAAGCTTTGCAGGACGAGATCATCGCCCGCACGGAGCATGAGATTTAAGGGGAATAAAACTTAGGGACCCTATCACGAATTTTGAAAGGTTCGGGATCTCACCCCCAGGGCTTTGAAGGGTCAGGTCCATGAAAAAAATGGGGACAGT
>Ga0172363_10002223_pt1 | contig 15645 bp, 6 predicted proteins | sample LakKivs2_kivu2a2_FD_114541 | JGI IMG/M metagenome (GOLD analysis project Ga0172363, IMG submission 114541) | Sediment microbial communities from Lake Kivu, Rwanda - Sediment s2_kivu2a2 | ecosystem: Environmental > Aquatic > Freshwater > Lake > Sediment | place: Rwanda: Western Province, Lake... | reverse complement strand
AGTGAGTCGTGAGAAGTAAAAAGCTGTGGAAATGAAAAAGCTTTAAAAAATCACTCTTCATCTTCAATTTTTCTAATTCTCAGCTTTTTTCCAACTCAACACCTCAACGACTCAACAGCTCAAGAATTGAAATTTTCATCTTCATATGGTGCTGCAAAGCAGCATGGCGGTCTATCCTGGAAATACAATGAAATGTAAAGAGTTTAAAGAGACTCAATCATCACCCTATCCGGACCTCTCCCTTTGGATAAAGGGAGATTGAGAGGGATTCGATTGGTTGATCGTCCATTTCAAATCCCCCCTGACCCCCCCTTTTCTAAAGTGGGGGAAAGGATTTCCATCATCTATGGTGCCGTTTCACGGCATGAGGATCTATCCTGGAAATTCCGTGAGTCGTGAGGAGTGAGTCGTGAGTCGTAAAAAAATCTCCCCCTCAGCCTTTTTTCCTACTCAACAACTCAACACCTCAACAATTGAAATTTCCATACTCACATGGTGCTGCGAAGCAGCATGAGGGTCTATCCTGGAAACTGTCACAGGATTCGATGTTAATCGTCACCCCTGAATGTTTCTATCAGGGGTCTAAAGTAAAAAAACCATAGATTTCTGATTAATGCATTCAGGAATGACGTATGAAGACGTCACTTATCCTGTATACTGTCAGGATGGCAGCCTATGGCGTAATATGAAAAAATTCAAAACAACATGCATACACTTAGAGAAAGATTCCAAGAGTATGGTGTGAGGATCTCATCTTTTTATCTTTTCCAACTCAACAACTCAACCTCTCAACACCTCAACATTTTGGTGTTTCCATCTTCACCTGGTGCTGAGCAACATGGCGGTCTATCCTTGAGGGTATTGAGATCATATTCACATCTCCGGAATTCAACTTGAACTGAATCCCCGATGGTGAGCAGTGACCAACAGGCTCTCCAATCTCCATCTTTCGGGCGCCCGACACTGCCGTCGTTAATGACAGTAAGTGAACTGATAAAGCGGTGGAAGGGGATATGGGTGTGACCGCATATAAGGATATTCCCTTTTTCTTTTTCCATCATATGGAGGAAACTTACGTCGGGACGGTCGGGAAAGAGGTATTCATTGATACGACGGGGACTGCCATGTACAAAAAGAATTCGGATGTTTCCCACCTCGAGCTCGTGGCGAGGAATGAGTGAGCGCAAGTAGGTTTTATTTTCTTGAGTCACTTTCTCTTTCGTCCATTCCAGAGATATTTGACCCAATCTCTTTTCCTCGTCAGTCCGGTAGGCGCACCCACAATCATCGAGATCATGCCCGACTCCCTGATCATAATTTCCCATGATGACCGGAATGTTCAGCGTTCGAACCGTCTCGATGATTTCATTTGGGAGAGGAGCATATCCAACCAAATCCCCAAGGCAAATCATTCGATCGACATAATGGTTTTGAATATCAGCAAGAATAGCTTGCAGAGCTGGTAGATTGGCATGGATGTCGGAAAAAACAGCAATCTTCATAGGTTCTCCTTAAATACATTGGGTCTTCCTTTCCATTTTAACAAAATATTTTTCAATTTTCCCCCATTGAGGAGGGAATGAAAATTCCAATTCCCTTGAGGCTAAAAATTCCCTCCTGGAAGGGGTTAGAAGAAAGTGCTTTAATTATTTATTTTAACCCATTTAACCGGTAGTAACTGGAAATTTGCTATAATTATTTCAGTTTAAATAAAAAAGGAGGGTTCAAAATGGGCAAAAAATTTACATTTATAATTGTACTATTCTTTTTGCTTCTTTCTCTCTCGACATTAGTGTCGGCTCAGAATCCAACCTTTATTGAATATATTCTCGATGCTTCCAGTAGCATGAAAGCCAAGCTTCCCGATGGGATGACGAAAATGGAAGCGGCAAAGTCAGTTCTCCTCACTTTAATCGAACAAAGTATGAAAACCGCCGATCTTCAGGTTGCTCTGCGGGTCTATGGAGCCAAAACCAGTGATAAAGATCAGGATAAACCGTTTTCCTGCCGGGATTCCGAGCTGGTGATTCCGTTTGGATCTGTGGATCTTGCCCTTTTCACCCATCAAATTAAATCTGTTCAGGCTTCAGGGTATACTCCCATCGCCTATTCACTCCAATTGGCGGGTGATGACTTCCCGGGTGATGTCAACGGGGAAAAGATGATCGTATTGATCAGTGATGGGAAAGAAACCTGCGACGGCGATCCGGTTGCATTGGCGAGGGCTTTGAAAGAAACAATTCAGGGAGTGAGGGTCTATACCATTGGATTCGGTGTCGATGATAAAGCCAAGCAACAACTTACCAGTATTGCCGAAGCCGGTGGAGGAAAATATTATGAAGCCAACAATGCCGGAGAACTCCTGGCTTCGCTCCAAACCATCCAGAAAGAAATCGAAAAAGCTCCCCAGTCCGAAGTCAAACCAGGAAAATGGATATCCCAGGCTCCGGAGATCGTTCCTGGTGTCTATCATGCCGCCATCGGGATGCATGAAATCCATTTCTACCGGATAAAAGTTTTTCCCGGGCAAAAATTAACGGTGACCTCTCTGCTGAATAAAACTCCCTATCAAGCCATGAATTCGGTCATTAACCAGATGTTTACCCTGCAGCTCTTCCGCGATACCATCGAAGAAGCGGTGATCACCTTCCAAGATGTCATCGGGAACCCCGAGGAACCAGTAAATTTGAAAGTATCCTATGAACCCGAGCAGAGCGGTTGGGTCTATATCACCCTTTCAGCATCCATCAACCATGATCAAGATGGCAATCCCATCAAGCTCTATCCCGAGGACGCAGTGGTGGAACCATCTCCCTATACCCTCAAGGTTTCTTTAAAGGGAGAAGCTACTGGGGAGGTTGATTCCCAGTTCTTTCCTGACCTACCGGAAGAAATGATAGCCGGCGGATCCAGCCTGGAGGAAGCAGTTGAAGCACCTATGAACTCATTTATTACTAATGGTATTGGGCTCAAAGAAACCCGTTTCTACAAAGTCATTCGCGAGGAAGGCAGCGGTGACAACTGGCGAGTAAGTATTATTGTCCAAAAACCCTGGTACAACGCCGACAATGGTGAGATCGCTCTCGACTACATCCTGAAAGTCTACGACGAAGATTGGGGCGACATGGGTAGTACCCAGATAACCTTCTCCAAAAACCCAGCTTCCCCCAGAAGTGCCATCTACTCTTTCCCTCTTTTAGAAAATGAAGAAATCTACCTTTCCCTTACCGCGAGTGACAACCACGCCGAAGGTGATCCATCAGCAATCGTGCCCATCTATCCCCGTGATTTCGGTATCCAACCCGCCCCCTATTCGATCCTGGTTCAATCAAAGTAGATGTAAATATAAATAATTCTGGCAATAGGCTGTCGCTACAAAAAAGGCGCGATCTGGAGCTCTCGTTTTTTGAGGGTGTAAGGATCACATCTTTTTTTAAATCGACCCTTTGTAATGAATTTGATGTATCAAACCCGAAAACAGATGTCCATGCCAGGCCAAAACCCTGGCACCAATAGAGGATGAAAATGAATCCTTTTTCCAAACGACGATGGTGACATGCCATGGCATGTCGCTACATTATTTTATGTTTATTTATTCATTCCCCCATCGAGGGGGGATAAAGGGGGGTGTGCCTTTTCATTTTTTAACTATTCACTACTCACCGTATTTAAGCTATTTCATAAAAGATTCTTTTTATGAACCAAGTAGCGGAAAGGCACCAGTTGGAGCTTTGCTGAATGTAAACACAAAGCTATTCTTTGCTTTCAAAAGTGATGGATTCCAGGATTTTCTGAAGGATGGGGACAAATTCTTCTTTAGAATCGCTTTGTGCCGTCACGTTCAGGAAAACTCCCTCGCCATCCGAGAAGACTTTCTCGGCAACGATGAACCAAATGCTGAGGTTCCGCTTGGCGTTTTTCAGGCTGACGGATCGGACTTCTTTCCCTCCCAGGGTGATTGTAGTGTCTTCGATCACTTCCGAATCTTCAGTTTCACTTCCCATGAACATCTCCAGAAAGGAAGTCACTCCTGCTCCCCGAGCCATGATCATGAACTGGCCAGGATTCTTTATATCACCACTGTACCATGCTGCCTCTTTTTCGCTGAATCCCATTTTTTCATCTCAAATTCCTCCTTTTTTGCTGTTGGCTTAAACGCGAGTGCTCACCCTGCCTCCCTTCTCTATCCAAGAGCCTTTTTTCACTTCTAAAATCAATAATTATGCCAAAATGATCTCTATAGACCCTCATGCTGCTACGCAGCGCCATGTGAAGATGGAAATAAGAGGGTCTATCCTTTTAGTCTTTAGCTTTTCAATTTTTTTAAATCTTACGCCGTAGGCTGCTATCCTGGGTGGTTTCCAGGATAGTATTTCACCTAAAAAGCCCCACCCCGGCCACCACCAGAACCGCCTCCGATACTGCCTCCACCACCGGAGAATCCTCCTCCGCTCCAGCCTCCGGAAGATCTGCTGGATTTGGCCTGGGATAGGGCGATGGTAGCTGAGGCGATGTTGTGTAGCGCGTAGAACTGGTTGCCGAAAAGAAAAATGGATGGGCCATAGAAATAACTATGATGGCTCTCGGCTTCCCACACCTCCCGTGGGACGCTGTTTTGTAAAGTTTTAATGACTTTTTCCGCTACTCCCAGGGCGGTGGCGTAGATAAGGTACTTTTCCCACACGATCACCGACTCGGGCGGACGTTCGGAAAGAAGGGAAAAGTCAGAGAGAAAGCGGCCGAAGTTCTTCCATTTCAGGTAATATTCCCTTCCCTCTTTGGTCCAACGGCCGAAGAAATCTTTGCGAATCATGAGCATTACTCCCCCGGTAAACCAGAATACCGCTGAGAGAATGGTCATCTGCGGTAACAGGAAGGAGGTGACATACTGGGTAGAGAGACCTACCACTGCTGAGGAAAAGAACATCATCAACACCGCCAGCAACTTAGCCAGAACGTTACCGGAAGTGTTAAAGTAATGACGTTTGGTGACCTCTCCCCGGACAAAATTTTCATAACCTTCCAGTAACCGGTTGAAAGTTCCAGCGTCAGTAGTCGATTTCGAGAGCCGGGATTCAACTTCTTGAAAATCGAAGACATTGTTGACTGCGAATCGCGCCAAAAATTTTATAAGGAATCCTTCTGAAGGCGAGAGGTCGTTTCCTGGTTCGGTTTTTTTCAGTTCGATAACCTGCCCGTTCTTTTTTTCCCGGAATTCGAGGTAGTCTTTGTGATAGAGGTCCATAAGAGCCGCCATTATTCCGTCCTGATCAATTGAACCTGCAAGGTTTTTCACCATAGCGTTCACGAAGTCGGGCGGGTCGCTGCTTGGTAACTCTCGTTCGTATATCCCCTGGTAGGAGATGTTGGGTTCTTTACCCAGGAACCAGAAGACCAGAAAGAGAAGGAAACCGAAGATGATCAGAAGCGCGACCCAGGGGAGCCAGGCCTCTCGGACCTTGAGGAGATATTCGGTTTCGATGCTTTTCACTTCCGCCATGGTCAGGGTGGGATTTTCGGTGGCAAACCGCAAGCCGGGCATGGGTTCGGCAAGGAAGCGAACCTCGGCAAAAGTTTCTGGAGGAAGATTGCGGGCGGTGATGGTAAATTGATTTCCACTTTGTTTCATCCGAACCGGGGGATGAAGGTAGATCGCGGTGACGTTCATCGACTCGGGAAATTCGAAAACACCGGTGACCTCACCCGCCGGAGCGTCCCATCCCCCCCAGTATTGGCGGAAGATCTGGGCGATCTGCGGTCCGTTTTCGAAGATTCCGCGCGCGGTGTAGGTAATGTGAAGCTGGATACGGGGATAGCGAGCGGGATCGAGGCGCTGGGAGCTTCCAAAGGGAACCACCCATACCCGGGCTTCAAAACCGTTCGATTGCTGGCGGATAAACTCGACATATTTGGTCTCGATACCCTCCGTCCAAAGTTGGACGTTGTCGATCTCCACGTATCGGGAAGGTGGGATTTCCCGATAAAGACCACGAAAGGGCTTTCGCATCTGGTAATCGATTATTTTGTGGATTTCAAAGCGCCCGTCAGGGAGCATCCGTTGTTCGATAACGGCGGATCGGATCGAATAGAGGGAGTTGAAATACCATTTGAAGTATGGGTTTTCCCCGATGGTCTGAAAGAGGATAAACAGCAAAATGAGAATAATAACTCCCACGATCCGCTTGATGATTTTCTTCGCTCGCAACACCTTCACCTCGCTTGCACTGGATTGGGTTCTCTCTTCTTTGATTTTTGTTTTAATATATTACGCCGTAGATTGATCCTGGTATTTTCAGGATAGACCGCCATGCTGCTTCGTAGCACCATGTGAAGATGGAAATACTGGCGGTCTATCCTTTCAGTTTCTTTCTTTTCTATTTTTTAAATTTTACACCGTAGGTTGTTATCCTGGTGTATTTCCAGGATAGACCCTCATGCTGCGTTGCGGCACCATCTGAGAAATGAAAACACATATTTGTTTCACCCATCAATTACCCCCCTTTTAGCAAGGGGGGAAAGATCCAGTGCTACAGAGAGTATTTTCATCCTCTACTGGTGCCAGAGTTTTTGTCCGGCATGAACATCTATAATGAAGAGAGACCTCACCAATCTCTTAACAATATGACACCGCTTGAGGTCTATCTCGGTGGGAGGCGGATGTGTGCTAATGTTTTTAAAACAAATAATTCAAGCTGAAAAATAAGGGAATTATCACGATAAAGATATTAATAATCAACCGGAGTTTATCACTTTAAATTTCATTCAATTTTGTCTTGACAAAGGGTACACTTTACACTTCAATCTTAATCCGGTGGAACGAAGATATAAATATACTGACGTTTTGGATCCCGATTATATTTCTTACACTTTTCAATGGCATCCTTCTGGGCTTTGGTGTAGGCATCAACCGCTTTGTCGAAAGGAACTGATTTGGGGTCGATTTTCACCAGAGTGTAGGTGAGGAATTGACCAGGAGAACTGGTAACTTTTTTGATATATGGTGAGACTTCAACATCAAAAAGCTTAAGTGTTAAGTGGACAATTTCCGAACCGATCACCCAGAAACCCATCACCAACCCACCTAAGGGTTCGATGACTGAAATGCCGGCGTCGATAGCAGTGGCACAAGTATTCCGTGCTGCTTCTTTCTTGGTTAATACATCATCGGCCTTGGTGTAGAGGTACACATTGTATCCGGTCTCGATGGTTCCGGCAATAATCCCGACCACGTTGAGTGACCCGCCAATGCTTTTCACCGGAATTCCCTTCACCCAGAAGCTCTTTTCCGGCATGACCAGGTAGGATGGAAGGTAAGACCCCAACCGGGTTTGAGCAGCAATCCCGGCTAACTTAAACACCTCGCTTGATAATTCAACTCCACCCTTGAGAGTATAAACGGTCACCCCAACCCAATCATCCTTGGAAGAACAGGTATATATCTGGCTTCCATTACTGATGATGATGGTTCCAATTTTAGCCCCCACCAAAAAAGTCTTAAACTGGATAGAGTTTTGCATCTGATTGAGCAGAGAGGATTGGTTCACCTCGGCTTCATCCACTACCTCGGATTTTTCCTTAACTCGGTTCAGCGTCCCCTCAGGAGAGGATCGAACATCGGTGGTTTTCTGGTTGATTATTATTCTTCCTGATTCACCTTTTTGCATGGTTAGGGTCTGCAATTGGTCGATTTCAGAAAGGGTTTCATCTCCCAATTCAAACCAGGAGGTCAGAATGGTATCTTCTTCCGGCTGAGCCTTGGCAATTGTTTTATAGGAACTGTAGATTTTCATCCCGGATGAAACCAGGTTTTTGACTTTTTTAAGCTGTTCAAGAAGAGGATCGGCTGATGAACCATTTGAAGAGACCTGCTCCATAGATGTTTCTTCAGAAAGGTTGAAAGAACTGGAAGAAAGGGTGGTTCCTTCCCCAGTAAGACTCTCCCCTTCTAACAACCATTCCCCGTTTGAACCCCAGGGAAGGCTTTGATAGAGGAGGCTACGCTCATGTTGGTTGGGTGCAATGAAGCATACCACATCCACACTATCCAGGGAATTTCTTTGGATCGAGTCCTTGAGGGTGGGTTCCAAACCGCCTCGTTTCCATTGATTCCGCATCCCAATAGTATTGATACAACGGATGGTATAGTTGACTCCATTCACTGTACGGGAATAGTCGTAGCTCCCAAGGTTTGGAGGCCAGGGATGAGATGAAGTGGTCACTGCCTTAACTAATTGATCGAGGATGGTATCATTCAATGGATGGTTGGGTCGGGGAGTGAGGCGATGAATCCACTCCTGAACCGGACTCATGGTTTCGATAATAATCCCTGATACCGTGATCGGGAGATAGGGTGGTTCCTGGATAAAAGCCAGGACTGATCTTCCTTCTCCAAGAGTGATGATTTGAGAGCTCATCGGTGGAAGCTTGAGGGGTTCAAATGCGATTTTCGTTCCGGATTTTTTTACCCAGAAAGGAGTCAGTTTTATAAAAAATGCGTTTCCTGGAGTTAAGTATTCACCTGGCAAAATGACTGATGCGTAATAGAGATGGTCACCTTGAGATTGAGCAAATACCTGATCGCTATAAAGAACTTTATTCCAGGGAAGAATTGGTCCAGATTTTTGGGCTGAACCCGATGTACTCGATGGATTAGTCAAGATTAATACATTCCCGGGGCGGAGAATCACATCACTGGGATGATAAACCTCAACCAACCAGACCATTTTAGTGAATCCATCTCCTGGGTAAGAAGGAAGCCGGGTTTCATCCATCTCGGCATCAATTCGCCACTGGAGGGTCAGAGTTCGGTCAGAATATTCGTTGCTCCCCGGAACTTTCACCACCATATACCCCAGATGGATACCGGTTTCGGGAAAAGTGGAAACATCAATGGGGTCAACATTGTTTACCACTCCATTTGCCACTGCAGTATTGGAATAATAGTAAAAATCAACAAATTCTTCGTGGGCTTTCTTAATGGTGAATTCGTGCATTCCCAAATATTCTTCTTCAGGAGAGGTTTGCAGGGTGTTTCCTTCGAATGACGTAATGGCGAAAGGTGGAGGGGTTGGTTCTCCTTTCCCGGAAGAAGGAGGTTTGAGGTGAGACTGGGTCTGGTTTTCCGAGGGGAGGGTAGGGATTTCGATATCCACCAAGTTATCGAAGTCTTCTTTAAGCTGGTTTTTGATTGAATTCCAGGAAGGAGTATCGAATTGATTTCCATTTTTCGGAATCACCAGCAAGTTCTGGTTTGGAAGGGTGGAAGTGTATGGTGAATGAAAATCCCCGGTTTGTCCTGGGAATAACATAGAGTTGACGAGTTCTTTGTTTTTTTGGATAGATGAGACATCGCTTTCTATGATTCCCTCTCTCCCCAAATCATGAGTAACTTGGCGTTTTTGATGGTGTTCATCTTCTACAAAGTAATATCGTACAGTATGGCTTCCTACCCCTCCAATTCCATAAAAACAGAGCGGGATGGTTTTACCTAACATCCCCGGATAATAGACTTTTTGCCAGCACTCTTGGTAGGTAGTCCGGGGAGCAAGGTCTTTTCCGTCGATCACACCATCTCCATCGGAGTCGGGATTATTCAAAAACGTGGAGTTCAAATTATCATTGTCAGCCGATATTTCGCGAAGGTCGGGCATCCAGTCCCGATCTTCATCCCGCATGACTAAAAGTTGAAAATCGGCGGTGAGCAGATTTCCGGTTTCGCCTTCTGATAGGGTGGTCTGGTCAATTCGGGAAAGAACGCAGCTCACCGTGACAGTTTGGGAATCAACATTTGGACTTTGCCATAAGATTTTATCTTGAGATTGAGAATAAACACCGGTATCGAAGGATACCTCCAAATGGGCGTTGGGAAGTGGGCGGGGTCGATCGGGATTGCTGACATCGACTACATAAAAATGGAGCTCATGTTCGGCATTGGCAAAAAAGTATGGATTAACCAGGGTTTTGAGATCGGTCTGGATTTCAATTTGAGAAAATTGACGGGGGTCGGTTCCCAGTGCCAATTCTTCCCGGTTGCTCAAACCGTCACCATCGTCGTCGAAAGCTACCTGAGCCGTCGATTCACTGGAATTTCCAGCGGTATCCCAAGCCACCACTTTCACCTCGATTCCAGTATCCCGGTATTCCCGACCGACAAACCAGCTGGCTAAGATTCCCTGCTGTGGACGGAGTTTTACGTTTGAATCGACTGTATTCCAACCCCGCTCGCTTCCGGCTTTTCGGTACAAGCCCCCGTAGTGATCAAAGATTTTCTCCTCGATATCCCCTCCCAGGGTATATTTCTCCTTGTTAACAGTCACCATTCCTCCCGAGTCAATTGTAACTCGGGGAGGAATGTTATCGATTTCAACCTGACCTTGAGCCAGCAAAACATCTTGATTGACGCTCCAATTTTCGATCCGGATTGGCCCGGGCTGGGAGTGGGTGGTTTCAAATTCCATAATTTCCAGGTAATCCTGGTTGGCTAAAAGCCATGGAATTGAAAAAGACCACCCGGGTTCTTGCCCTAATGACCATTGGAAATTTCCCAGCCGATCATAAGCAACCACCGAATGGAAATAAACTTTATAAAAATAATCTTTTCCCACTGCAAAAGGGGTAACCAGGTCATCTTCGATGGAATAATCCATCCTGGGGATCACCAGGTTCATTTCGTCATCCAAGTTTCGGGAAATAAAGGTTCGGACTTTATCGGTTTTAAGATCCAGTTCGCAAAATGCCGGAGTGAATTTTCCCTTTTGATCTTGATATATCATTTGAACATATATTCCATCTTCCGAAGCAGAGATTATTGGACCAAAAAACCCGGGTCTTTCCGGCCAAGAGGGAGAGGAATCTTTCCCATTTGCTGAGCTATCTAGGCCTTTAGGGAGAAATATGGTTCGTAAAAGGTGTCCGTTAGGATCAAATATCCAGATCTTTCCTGGATACCTCTCAGTGAGAATCAGGTTACCCTGATGATCAACCAGTAATCCACCCCAACCGAAAAAATCGCTGGTTTTCACTTCTAAGGGAATGATTTTCTGTAACCTTCCCTGGGGAGTAATCGAGACCACTTGGTTAAAACCGGGAAGATAGATGAAGCCATCGGGGCTGGTATAGACTCCTTGAACTTGTTCTGCCTCATTAAAATAAGCCCAAATCGGAATGACCAGTTCCACTGTCCCATCATTTTTCATCACGACCAGCCGTTCCAGAGCATTATCAAGGAGAACCAACCGGTTTTGATCAAGGCGAGCCATCCCCACTGGTTTACGAAAGGTGTCTGGAGAGGTCGATAGGGTAGAAAGGATTCTCCCATTTCCATCCATGGCGACCATCCGGTGAAAACCATCCTGGTCGGTGACATAACAGATATCATTTTTGATGACCATTCGACCGATTCGACAGAATTCACCAGGCTTCCCCCAACTGGCAAGGAGCTGACCCTGGGGAGAAAGCTTACAGAAATAATTGAAATCGGGAGAAACATCATTCCCCGAAAACTGGAGAGGAGGGAAAGGTTGAGAGGTAGCCACCAGGATCGAACCATCGGCGAAAACTCCAATCGCTCCCAATGCTGGCATAGGAATCGGACCTCCCCCATAAATGTTGGTGATGGTCTGGGTGAGGATTCCATCTGGAGAAAAAATCTTGATCATGCCTACCAGCATTCCGTTTTGAAATTCAGTCAAGGTGACATAGAGCCGGTCATCTGGTCCAAGGGCAAGTTCATGTACCTCATTATATGATGAAGTGTTCTCGATGACTTTGAGTTCTCTGAGAAGACTGCCGTTTTGAGAAAAAACCAAAACGCTTCCCCGACTCTGACAGCCGACAAATATTTCCCCTTGGCTGCTCACTGCCAGTCCATCCTGATAATCAATGGATATCCCGAAATCCTTCAAGTCACAGAGGATGGTTTCTTCCAAACCATTGGGATCGATTTGGAAGAGGCGGTTTTGACCCAACCCAATCAGCTTTCCCTGAGGAGTGAAAGCCAGCGCATTGTATACCTTCTCCTTTCCCAAGAATCGGACAAACTCCCCTGAGGGGCGAAAAACCTGTATCGGGAAGCCATGGCTGGCGATCACCAGGTTTCCGGCATCGTCAACCGCCAGAGCTTGAGGTTCGAAAAGAATTCCCTTCCAATCTCGGCGGAGGGTTCCGGTTTGACGGTTTAACCGAACTGGGGTTGAAACCTTGACATCATAAAGACCAGAAGGAAGAGGTTGGTTATGAAATCCATTCCACTGAAAGCGATCAGGAAGAGTGGTTGCCACGTTTCCTCCTGAATATCGGTTTATTTCCTTGGGGAGGGTGGTATCGACCAGATCCTCACCTGAATAAAAACGAAAAATTAAAGGGATTTCCCGGTTGAGTTTTCCGCCAATTTTGGTGATGTCCTTTTCCTTTGGGCTCCAGGCGGGCGAAAAGGGATTGGGATCGATGGTTAAATCGTTGAACAGGAGAGAGGTATCGGACGGTGCCGAACGCCGGACATTGAGTATATAACTCTTCAGAATTTCGCCCTCTTGAGAAAAAATGGTTATCCGAATGGTGTTGATACCGACTTCAAGAGGGATAGGAGGAGAAGCATTTCCACTTGGCACCGCAATATCAGCAATTTCGATTGAGAGGTCGGAGCAGGTGGCGAGAGGAGTCACGGTGATGGTTTCGGTTTCATACCCGACGTCGACTTGATAAAACTCAACCTCAGTATTAAATTGAGGTTCCAGTTTCCCCTGGCTGAGGGAGATTCCCTGGAGGGTTGAATCCCGGCAAACTAGGTTGATGACAATCGGGTTTGAAGCCGAGTTCTGATTGCAGTTGTTGGTGACGGTAAGGGTGGCGGCATAGGTTCCGAAAGTTGAGTAGGTATGGGTGGTTGATGGTTGTTGAAGGTGTTGGCTGGTTCCATCTCCATAGTTCCAGAAATAATCCTGAATATTGGCGCCAACTCCAGCGGTTGATTGGCTGGCATCAAAAACAACCATTAGCGGGTTTTCAGCCGATATTTGGGTGGTAAAAACCGCGGTGGGAGTTGGACAGGGAGTAGGGGTTGGGGATGGTGTTGGAGTTGGCAATTCAGTTGGGGTAGGGGTTGGTTCAGTCACGGTAACCGTTCTCTCTGATGAACCCAAGCTATTACATGAATTGGTAATCGCCAGCTTTACCTGGTAGGTTCCTGGATTCAAATAGGTGTGGGAAGGATTGACTTCGTTCGATGGCAGGCTAAGATCGCCAAAGGTCCAGAGATAGTGGGTGATGGTTTCGCCCGCCCCGGGGTCAGTTCCGCTCGAATCAAAGTTGACAGTGAGGGGAGCCGAACCTGATGAGGGATTGATGGTAAAGACGACCGACGGATCGGGACAGGAGAGTATGGTTGGAGTTGGGGTCGGAGTCGGAGTGGTAGGACTCACGGTGATGGTTGTAGTTACAGGAACGCTATTTTGATTGAGATTATTTGTTACCCGGAGGAAAATGGTATATACACCAGAATTTGAGTAGGTATGGGTTGTGGTGGAACTACCTCCAGAGCTCATCCAGTCATCGGTCGGACTCTCGAATTTCCATTCATAATTGGTGATGGAGGTTCCTCTTCCAGGGGTGGAACCGCTGGCATCGAAGGCGACGGTGAGGGGAATAGATCCGGAGGTGGGGTTGGCGGTGAAGGAAGCCTGGGGAAGGAGATTGTCTCCAGCCAGGGCTTGTATTTGAAAGCACCAACAAAATATCAATAAAAGCAAGATCAGGATGAAGCCCTTCCAGAATTTTTTCATTGGACACATCCCCCCCAATTGTCAATTTCTCCAGACCGGTGTAATTCCATGAGTTAATAATATCTCAATAAAGAAAAATTTTCATCGATTTTTATAATTTTTATTAAATGATTGTATTCATAACTATCATTGCGAGGAGCGCCCTCTGCGACGTGGCAATCTCATCTTTGTCCATCCCGCAAATGGGTTTTCAGGATAGACCCTCATGCTGCTTCGCAGCACCATCTGAAGATGGAAATATGAGGGTCTATCCTTGGTTTAGTTCTTTTCATTTTTTTCGTCTTACGCCGTAGGCTGGTATCCTGGGTAGTTTCCAGGATAGACCCTCATGCTGCTTCGCAGCACCATGTGAAGATGAAAACTTCGACGCAATAGATTTTTATGGCGGATATCGATAACATCCGTCATTCCCGAATGTATTAATCGGGAATCTAAGTCTTTTTTTACTTTATTTTAGACCCCCGATAGAAACATTCAGGGGTGACGATTAACATCGAATCCTATGGCAGTTTATAGGTTATATACTGTACCCCGAAAACTGAACAGTGGTTTAAGGTTATAAAATACTCCTGGTTGAGTAAAAAAAGAGATACCAAATAAAAAGATCAATCAGAAAAAGATACGATGGAACTTTTAAAACCAAAGTCGCCTTAATATGATAAATTGATATTAACACACAAAGAAAATATGATCAGTGAGGAGATGGTTCGATGAAGAAGTTTGTTGTCTTGTTGTTTGTTATGATTTTATTGTTTTCTTTTTCAGTGACTGGGCAGGCAACAGATATAAATTCTGATAACTATCGTTTTATTGTCATTAGCGATACCCGTCCTTCTTTCACTGGAGCTCCTTTCTCGCCGGCGTATATGAAAATCCTCGAAGAAATTAACTGGATTAACCCGGATTTTGTTATCCATACTGGTGATCTCATCTTTGGATATGGTGAATCCGGTGAAATTCTCAGAGATGATTATGGACGTGCGCTGGAACTTCTCTCCATGGTGAACCCAAAAATTTACTATGTTCCCGGTAATCACGACTATCAATCGCCGGAGGCAGCTGATTATTTTGCTCAATTGAGCGGTTATAAGGATGGGTATTATTCTTTTGATGCCCACGGAGCCACTTTTATTATTCTCAACACTGATATACCCGGTCAACTCGGTCAGATAACTGGAGAGCAACGAGAATGGTTGGAAAAAACTCTCCTCAACGCAAAAGACTCCAAGGCGATATTTGTCTTTATGCATCGCCCAGTTTTTTCTTTTCTCCTACCCGATGAGGACCAGCGGGGAGACATTCCGGAATCCGATTGTAATTTCATTTCAAAAAAAGCGAAAAACGACTTTCTTGATCTCCTCACCAAATATCCGATTACGGCGGTTATTGCTGGACATGAACATCTTTTTTACTACACCGAGTATAAAGGAATTCCGTTCTACACCATTGGCGGCGGCGGAGCAACTTTTAGCACTTCCCCTGAAAAAGGGGGGTTCTTTCATTATTTAATCGTGAATGTTCACAATGACAATATCAGTTACAAAATCATGGAACCCTATCATTTCTCAGTCGATACCAAAGTGATCACCGAAAACGGTGTCAGCCGAGGAGAGGCACTCATCCATAACATTGATGGTGAACTTCAAAGTGGTCTCATCCAACTCAACGGCATCAAATTTACTCTTCCAAAAGGGGATTATACAGTCAAGATCGAACCGGCTGTTACTACTGAACAACTCGTAAAAGTCAGAGAAGCCACCGGTCTTTTGAAAGAAAGCACATCACTCGGTACTTTTTCACAGCTTCTCAAGTTATTCGAACCCACTTTCTTCAAAGTCGAACCCCATCCACAAAACGACCAGGTTGT
>Ga0172363_10002219_pt1 | contig 15673 bp, 13 predicted proteins | sample LakKivs2_kivu2a2_FD_114541 | JGI IMG/M metagenome (GOLD analysis project Ga0172363, IMG submission 114541) | Sediment microbial communities from Lake Kivu, Rwanda - Sediment s2_kivu2a2 | ecosystem: Environmental > Aquatic > Freshwater > Lake > Sediment | place: Rwanda: Western Province, Lake... | reverse complement strand
TTTTTCTTTCATTCGAGACCTAATTCTGGTGGTTTCTGTATCTTGTCAATACCTGCCTTGGATAATACTTGATTAAAATCATCAAGTTCTTTCTGAATAAAATCATTGAGTTTTTTTACGGATTGAAGTATGGCATCTGTTATTTCGTTTACCTGGGATATCTCAGATACAGTTGGTTCTCCTGGATATCCGGCAATACTGGTTTGCAAAAAAAGCAACCTTATGTTCACAGGGCCACGGAGAAATTTCTCGTAAGGGATATTAAGACCTAACAACGTTCCTTCGGTTTGAAAAATATCTGTTGTAGCTAAGAAGTTCTTATTAAAATTGTCTAAAAGAGCGTTCAACTCGCCTCTTCGGTTCTGGTCAGGAATTTTATTGATTTCTGTCCTTGTTGTGTCCAGGGCTCTGGAAATGTTTTTGGTAGTTGTGACCGCTCTCGCGTAAAGATGATTGATTTTTAATAAGTCTCCTGCCAGCTGATGTTGCTTTTTAATAGCATCTACAGCGAGCTCAAAACGAGGATCTGAGATTATGCTGAACTCTGAATTATATTCCTTATCCGAGACTTTTATCCGCGCTTTATAATTACCGGGTAACGCATTGCACATAATCGCCATGGTTGGGGAAACTGGATATTTTTTTCCGTCGCTGGCTTTGGGCACGAATTGTAAATTCCAGACCGTTCTATGCAGTCCCGCCTTCTTTTCAATGGGCAGCTCGGATATTGTCTCGCCTGTAGAATCTGTTATTTTAATCCTGATATCCCCTTTTAAATCGTCTTTGAGAAAATAGGTTATTCCAGCCCCACTATAGGGATTCTTGGCAGAAAAGCCAGGGCTGCCAAAGGTCTCTCCCCTGCTGACCGTAGAGAACTGATAGGCGTGTCTTGTGTTAAAGAGATACAATTCACTATTAAGAATGTCAGAAGTAAGTTCGGATAGAAATGTAGCATCATCCAGGATCCAGATGCCGCGGCCATGAGTACCTATTATTATATCGTTTTCCCTGGGATGAATAGCGATATCATGGACAGCTACAGTAGGCAAATTTGTGCCTTTTAAGTTTTTCCAGCTTAACCCATTGTCAAAAGAACAATAAATTCCGAATTCTGTTCCAACAAATAGTAAGTTTTTCTTTCCTGGATATTCCCTTATCGCGTGCACCCATCCAAAGGCTGGCAGATCAGCTCTTATAGATTTCCACGTCTTTCCGTAATCAATAGTCTTATAAACATAAGGGGCATAATCGTCACTCCTGTGGTTATCAAAGGACACATATGCCGTGCCCGGCTCAACATAAGAAGCTTCTACTCTTGAACACCAGGATCCTCTGGGGAGTCCGGGTATGTTCTTGGCCACATTGACCCAGGTCTTACCGCCGTCTTTAGAAACGTGAAGATTACCGTCATCAGTGCCGCACCAGAAAATCCCTGCCGTGACTGGCGATTCGGCTATGCTGGTTATGGTGCAGTGAACCTCTGCTCCGCTGTTCTCAACCGTAATCGGTCCGACTCCGTCGATTTGTTTTGCCTTGTCGTCTGTCGTAAGGTCGGGACTCAGCTTTTCCCATGAATAACCTCCGTCGGTTGACCTGAAAAAGAAGTTCCCGGCGCAGTATATGGTCTGATGGTCATGGGGGGAAATCAGTATCGGAGCATTCCAGTTGAATCTATAAGGGGACTCATTCAGGGAGGGCTCAGGCCTGATTGACTTTGATTGTCCGTGTCTTAAATCTTTTTTACCCAGCCCATTGTTCTGAGAATTGCTATAAACAATAAAGTTATTCTTGGGGTCAGGTCTGATGAAAAAGCCGTCTCCGCCTGAAATGAATTCCCAGTGCTCATTGAGTATACCGCGAGTGTCAAGAGAGTTAGAAGGTGCACCCCAGCAGCCGTTGTCCTGGAGGCCGCAGTAAACCCGGTAAGGCACGCTGAAATCATATCCAACCTGATAAACTTCAGCGGCATCAATATTAGTAACAGGAAGCCAGGTTTTTCCTCCATCATAGGAAATATCAATGCCGCCGTCGTTTCCGTCCATAAGATGAAGCGGATTGGAGGGATCAATCCAGAAGGCGTGATGGTCAGAGTGGGTACCTCCTCCTATGCTCCTGAATTTCTGGCCCATATCGTTTGAGACGTATAAACCGGTTGATTGGACATATATGGTTTTATCATCAGAGGGGTCAACGAAAATCTGACTGTAATAGAAGGGACGATTATTAACATTTTTATATGTCTTATTATCAGTAACCCGTTTCCAGGTTTCCCCCCGATCTTCTGAACGCCATATTCCAGCCTCCTGATGCTCAATTAGAGCATAGACTACTCCAGGCTTGCTCCTGGAAGCAGCCAGGCCGATTCTGCCCATTATTCCTTCGGGTAGGTCTTTGGTTAACTTCTTCCAGGTTAAGCCCCCGTCAGTTGTCTTATAAATTCCGCTTCCAGGACCACCGCTGACCATTCGGTAAGGCATTCTTCGGTGTTCATAAGCAGCCGCATACAGAATCTGAGAGTCGAACGGATCCATAACCAGGTCAGCGAACCCAGTATTTTCGTTGACATAAAGAATTTTTGTCCAGGTCTTGCCTCCGTCAATTGTCTTATAAATACCCCGCTCCGTGTTTGGTCCCCATAAATGTCCCATGGCCGCTACATAGACTATGTTAGGGTCTCCCCTGCTGATTACTATACGGCTTATATGTCTGCTTTCTTTGAGCCCCATGTTAGTCCAGGTTTTGCCTCCATCTATGGATTTATAGACTCCATCTCCCAGGGTCACTGAATTGCGGGAAGTGGCTTCGCCCGTTCCAACCCAAACGATACTGGGCGATGTCTGGGCCACAGTTACATCTCCCACAGAGACCGTGGATTCTTTGTAAAAAACAGGTGTCCAGGTAATACCATTGTTCTCTGATTTCCAGACCCCGCTCGGACCCACTGCAGCATAGATAATCCAGGGCTGCCTTTCAACCACATCCAGGTCAACTGTCCTTCCTCCAGGAAGTGCTGGTCCCACGTTCCTCCAGGTAATAAAACTGTTCAGAATCTCGGTTAGTTTACCCGGCCCTTGTGCATAAGATACTGATAATAAATAGATTACAAGAATTATGGACATGACTGCTATCTTCACTGCACGATGAACCCAGGAAAGATTATCGCTGGAATTTTTTTGGACAACACTCATTCTGACCTCCAGATTTTTTTCATTGAGTTTTTCTCATTATAAGACAAGTGACCCCTGAAATAAAAGCAGGTTCCTTTTTCTAAACCGTGGCAATGGTTGATGGTGATTAAAATCGACGTTCATCTGTTCGCCCGGTGGAACCCTTCCCTACTTGTTGACAGTTTAATAAACCAGGTGTATATTACATTTCGATATTTGGCGAAATGAGAAAATATAAACTGAAAGAAATCGATAAATTCTTTGCCGCTCTGGCCGAAGAAAACAGGTTGCGCATTTTGATGATTTTAAGGTCAAGACCCATGGCTGTCTGTGAGATAAGAGAAATTCTGGGGCTCTCGTTTTCGACTGTTTCTAAACATCTTTCCGTCCTGAAGGAAGCTGGTTTGATAATTTTTGAAAGGAAGGGCAAATGGATCAATTACAGGCTGAATAAGAAGCTTCCTGGCCTGGTTATGGATGTTTTATCAGAAATTTACGAAATGACCTCGAGTGATGAACAAATTCAGGCTGATCAAAAGAAAGCCATGACAGTTGATAAGTTTAAGATCTGTCAAAAAACAGCTACCAAATATACTAATCTTTTAAATCACAGGAGGAATAAATCATGAAAAAAGCAATTCTTATCTGTGCCTGCAGCTTTGCCTGCCCGAGCATGAAAGAGTTAGATTTTTCTGAGCTGGCTGAGAGAGTAAGGCTGGAACTTCCTCATGATTTCATGCTGCTTCATCCCAGGCTCTGTGAAAGCAACGGAGAAGCCATGATGGAGGACCTGCTCAAGAAGGAAGGTGTGATTTACCTGACTGCTGCCTGCAAACCTGAAAAACAGCACAAGTTGTTCAGGGATGGTTTTGACAGGGCCGGGGTTAAGATGCACACGGGCATATTCAAACCGGTCTGGATTCAATTCAAAAACACAGATCAAGCCTTTGAAGAAATAAAGAAGGCTCTCGAGGAGCTGGAGAAATGAGCACTCGCTCCCATTATCTTGGGATTCCCAGAGAAATGATTCCGTGGTTTCCTACCATCAATCCTGAGTGCTGCACTAACTGTGGCACATGCCTTTCTTTTTGCGCCAATGAGGTTTTTGCTCCTGGCGAATCCTGCCCTGAAGTGGTCAATCCGATGAACTGTGTGGTTGGCTGCAGCGCCTGCACTCGAGAGTGCCCGGCTGAGGCCATCACTTTCCCCAGTCAAAAAGAGCTCATAGCAGTTCTTCAGAAGCTCCGTCAGGAGCTGAGTTCGACTAAATAAAGAGAATGGAGCAAAAATGAAAGTAAGAATCATTTTAAACGGAGAGATAAGGTCCTGTTGCTCAAGCTATCCCCCGGATCTGGTCAGAGAAATAGTCCAGAACTGGCTCGGCGATAAAGCTGAACTGGAGGTGATGGATAAGAACCAGGGCAACTGGAAGCCTGATCAGATAGCTTCTCTGGCTGAAAAATATTTTGGAGAATCAATCTATCCTCTGGTCTATGTAGGAAATAAACTGGCTTATGTTGGAGATATTCCTGACAGCCAGATCCTTCTGGAAATGATAGAAGATAAAGTAACTTATGGCGTCAGTGAGAAAGTCATTCTGGAAGAAGCCAGGAAGCGCGGTTTGTTGAAATAATAATTTTAGAATTCAGAAGAGATTTCTGGTATTGACAATTTTAAAAGTGTAACACCAGGAGGAGATCTATTAAGCTATCCGACTGGAGTTCAGGGTTTTATCAGTTGCTTTGATTTTGGTTCTCACTCCAACATTATTACCAGCAGAACGAAGAGCCGATCCAAAAATTAGATTATCCCTATTGCGTTGAATCCCGCATTTTCATTTCGTGATTTCATTTTAAGCTGATCTTTAATAAAATTAATTTAGAATTCATAAAAAGAAGGCAGATCAGAGAGAATGGCAAAATATCATCTAAGAATAGAAGGGAGAGGCAAACAATTTCGACTGATAGCAGGACAAGGAAACCTGTTCTCTGAAGTCCTGGATAGAGCTGGTCTGAATCTGAGGTTCTATTGCCAGGGCCGGGGAATCTGCGGCCAGTGTTTCGTAGAAATAACCGAAGGTGATATACCCCGGGAAAGTCTGAGAGAAAGAGAGCTCAGGCAGGACAAAAAGCTGGCTGATAATTTTCGTTTAGCCTGCCAGCTGAGGGTTTTCGGTTCCCTGACAATAAAAATTCCCGATCATCTCTGGTTGAATCTCCAAGACCAAGTTGAGTCTGAAGCGGAGAGCCGGTTTAAGGGCCCAAGTTATGATTTTAATCCATTAGTCAAAAAATATGTTATCAGGCTCTCGGGTAGAGCTAAAGAAGAAGCTTCGAGTCTTGCTGATGAATTAAAGACTCATCTTTGTCTTGGTAAGCTCAAGTTTTCACTTTCCGCTTTAGAAAAAATTCCTTCGATGGCCGAAATCCCGGGCCAAAAAATTACGGTTGTCGTTTATGAGGACAGGGAGGTCATCGATGCTGAGCCAGGTGACACTACTGAAGATTTATATGGCCTGGCTGTTGACCTGGGGACGACCACAATTGCGGCTCAACTGGTTGATCTTAATAGCGGAAAGGTAGTTTCACAAAAAGCGACTCTCAACAAACAGGGTGTCTATGGTTCAGATATAATCTCCAGAATAGCTTTTGCCTCAACAAGTTCATCTAATCTGGAAAAGCTCCAGGAGGCAGCTTTGAAATCCATAAAGGACGCTGTTTCTTTTCTTATTGAAGAGTCCGGGCTGAAGAGAAATAGTATTTACGCTTTGAGCCTGGCTGGAAACACAGCCATGAATCATCTGATGTTAGGTCTTCCGGTCTCTTCGCTCGGACGTTGGCCGTTCAGGTCCGTATTTTCCCTCTTGCCTCCTATCAAAGCCCGGGATATGAGGCTTGAAGTCAATTCACAGGCAGTTATCTACATTTGCCCCAACCTGAGAAGTTTTATCGGCGGAGACGTGGCCTCCGGGATCATAGCCACAGGACTAAGCGATGAGCCGGGAAATGTTCTGTATGTTGACCTGGGGACAAATGGAGAGGTGATTTTAAAAAAGGGCAGATCCATCCTGGCTGCCTCCACTGCTGCGGGTCCGGCCTTTGAAGGCGTTGGCGTTTCCTGTGGTCTGATAGCCGTGCCTGGAGCTATTGAATCTGTCAGCTGGGAAAAAGGTAAATTTTCCTGGAGGACGATTGGAGGAAGAGAGCCAGAAGGCATCTGCGGAACCGGGCTGGTCGGCCTCATGGCTGAAGCCATGAGAGCTGGTTTGCTCTCGAGTTCAGGGAAAATACTGGCCGGTGAGTCTGAGATTCCGCTGACGCCGAAAACAGGTTTGAAGCAAAAAGACATCCGGCAGCTGCAGCTGGCCATGGGAGCGATAAAAGCCGGAATAAGGCTTTTGCTCTCTGCGGGCAGGTTAAAATTGAATGAATTAGACAAAGTCTATGTGGCTGGCGCTTTCGGTAATGGTCTTGACCTCAAGCAATGTCTGGAACTTGGATTACTCCCGCCCCTGCCCCCCAAGAAAATCACTTTTGTCGGGAATGCTTCTCTTGCCGGTGCCAGAAGGATTTTGCTCAGTCTTAAGGCTAAAGAGAAAATTGAGACTCTGGCGGGCAAAATCCAATTTTTGTCCCTGGCAGACAAAAAGGAGTTTGAGCTTGAATTCTTAAGGGCCCTGAAAATTGGCCAGGACTACTGGAAGAAGAATGCTTAAGCTTGAAGACATCCTAAAAGACCGGATCTTTCTTCTCGATGGGGCTATGGGTACTGAGCTGATCAACTCAGGTTTGCCTCAGGGGCATTGCCCTGAAGCCTGGAATGAGGAAAATCCAGAAGCTATAGCCAGAATCCACCGGTCTTATTACCTGGCTGGCGCTGAGGCGGTTCTGACGAATAGTTTTGGTGGAAATGAGGTTAAACTCAGTGCTTATGGTCTTCAGGAAAAAACTTATGAATTGAATTTTAAAACAGCCAGAATAGCCCGGACGGTCTGTCCAGAGAATAAATATGTAGGGGGTAGTCTTGGACCAACAGGAAAGTTTTTAAAACCTCTTGGCCATCTGAGCGAGGATGAGATGGAGCGGGCTTTTGTTGCCCAGGTCAAAGGTCTAACCGCAGGAGGAGTCGATTTTCTGTTGATCGAAACTCAGTATGACCTGAAAGAGGCTCTTCTGGCTCTAAGAGTGGCCAGGAGAGAAGCCTCTTTGCCTGTCCTGGTTACCATGACTTTTAACCTGACCGGCCGCGGCTATTTTACACTTATGGGCAACAGCCCTGAGGATTTTGTTCAGGCCATGGAAGAAAACGAAGTAGAGGCTTTTGGTGCCAACTGTACTCTCAACTCCCGGGAGATGGTAGGTTTGATTGAAGAAATGAGCAGGCTGACTCGCAGGCCGCTGGTTGCTCAGGCTAACGCTGGAAAGCCGGAAATTCAGCCTGATGGCAGGATAAGATATAGCCAGGGAATTGACGAATATGTGAGCTTTGTTCCCAGGTTGATTGGAGCCGGAGCCAGAATAATCGGCGGTTGCTGTGGGACTTCTCCTGATTACATAAAAAAGATGGCGGAAGCTATCAATGATTTTCATCAACAGAAACCATCCGGAGGAGTGAAGCATGAATATTGAAAAGGACAAGATTCTCCAGGAGCTTAACCGGGCCATAGTAAGAGGTGAAATAGAAACAGCCAGATGTCTGGCTGAAAGAACTGTGAAATCCGGGTTTTTGCCACTGGCAACCATTCAAAAAAGCTGTTTGCCGGCCATTGAAGAAGTTGGCCGTCTCTGGGAGGTCGGTGATTATTTTCTTCCAGAATTGATTGCTGGAGCAGAAGCAATGAAAGCCGCTATGTCCGTGCTTCAGGTTGCCCTTAAAGACTCAGGTCAGACCCTCGAATCATCAGGAAAAGTCGTCATCGGGACAGTAGAAGGTGACATTCATGATATAGGAAAGAACCTGGTGGCTTCCATGCTCCGGGCCACTGGCTTTGAAGTCATTGACCTCGGGGCTGATGTAAAGCTGGAAAAGTTCATAGAAATAGCATTGAGAGAAAAGGCTGAAGTGATTGCGCTCTCTGCTCTGCTGACCACCACCATGCTTAACCAGAAAAGATTTGTTGGGCTTCTGGTAAATCAGAACCTGAGGCAGGAATTCAAAGTGATTGTGGGAGGTGCGCCTGTTTCTGAGCGCTGGGCAAGAGAGATCGGGGCCGACGGTTATGGAGAAAGCGCGGTTCAAGCAGTAGAACTGGTCCGAGAAATCTTAAAAAAAAAATGAGGCAACCATGATAAAAAAAAGAACACCAAAAGTTGAATTCTTGAGTCAACAGGCAGTGGAAGCCATTGTCGGGGAAGCATTTGAACTTCTGCAGAAAATCGGGATTTTTGTAGAGAATGATGAAGCTCTTAAGCTTCTGGCCGAAGCTGACCAATCCATAGATCGGTCTAAGAATCGGGCGTTTATTTCCAGAGAGCTCGTGGAAAACTCTTTATCAACCTGCCGGTCCGGGGTCAGGCTTTATGATTTTAACGGCGAGAAAGAGTACCTGATCGGAAAGGATGAAATCCATTTTAACCCTGGTTCAGCAGCGGTCAAGATACTTGATTCGGAAAATCTAAGAGAGAGAGAGCCACAAACTCAGGACCTGGTAAGATTCTATAAGCTGACTGAGACTCTGGAAAACATTGATTTTCAGAGCACAGCTATGGTGAGCTCAGATGTTCCTCAGGAAGTAGCTGATATATACCGCCTGTATTTAGGGCTATTGTTTTGCCAAAAGCCCTTCGTCACTGGAATATTTCGCGTAGAAAGCCTCAAACCCATGCTTGACCTTCTGGTTGCGGTCAGGGGAGATGAAAAAAGGCTGGCTGAAAAGCCACTGGCTATTTTTGATGCCTGCCCCTCTCCCCCGCTCAAATGGAGTCGTCTGACAGCTCAAAGTCTGATTGATTGCAGCCGGCTTGGTGTGCCTTCTGAACTTATTTCCATGGGCTTGACAGGAGCAACTTCGCCCGTAACTCTGGCCGGGACTCTGGTCCAGCATACAGCTGAGAACTTATCAGGTGTCGTGATTTGCCAGATGGCCAGACCAGGCTCTCCTGTCATCTTCGGCGGCTCCCCAGCCAGCTTTGATATGCGCAAAGGCACGACTCCTATGGGAGCGGTAGAAACAATGATGATTGACTGTGCCTGCAGTCAGATCGGGAAATACCTCAACCTGCCAACTCATGCTTATATGGGACTGAGCGATTCCAAGCTGGTCGATGCCCAGGCTGGCCTCGAAACAGCTATGGGTGCAGTTCTGGCCGGGCTGGCCGGGATAAATGTTGTCTCCGGACCAGGAATGCTCGACTTTGAAAGCACCCAGAGCCTGGAGAAGCTTGTAATAGACAATGACATCTGCGGTCAGATTCTCAGGATGGTCCGTGGTGTCGAACTTCATGAACAGCCCTTGGCCCTTGATCTTTTCCGGGAAATCGGCAAGGACTTTAACTTTCTGACCCTGGCTCATACCAGGAAATGGTACAGGCATGAGCATTATTTCAGTTCTGTTCTTGACCGGGAAGTATATGATACGTGGCTGGCCTGTGGAAGAAAGGATGCCTTTAATAGAGCAAGAGATGAAATTGAAAAAAGACTGAGAAAGTATAGATTGTCAGAGCTCTCATCTGAAACCTTAGCAGAGATAAAGTCGATCATGCGTTCATATGCACGTTCCTGCGGCCTGGAAAAGCTTCCAGAAATAACGGAATAACTTCCACACTCAGGTTGACTGACTTAAGTCTATACAGAAAGTAGCTAATCGCGTCTGGCTGATCCTGGTTCAATTTTATCTTACTGAACCGGCGTGGCAAAGACAAACTAAAAGAATGAATCATGAATGAGTTGGACAATTCTTTAAATGTTTAATTCAGCACAAACTCTTCCAGGTATTGGGGTACTTCCACGTTCCAGCCCATTTCAATTCTGATTTCCTGTGCGAAGGTGCCAGTTGCTTCTTTCTCCCCATGGGTAAGGAAAAGGGCTTTTGGAGCCCGTTTAAGAGTTTTAAGCCATTTTAGAAGCTGCCTGCGGTCAGCATGGGCAGAAAAGCCTTGAATCTGGTCGATAGTAGCTTTCACCTGATACATCTGGCCATAAATGCGGACAGGAGACTGACCGTCCAGAATCTGTCTTCCCAGCGTTCCCCGGGCCTGATAGCCAACAAACAGGATGGTCGATTCCGGCCGTGATATGTTCCGGACCAGGTGTTGCTTTATCCTTCCTCCCGTGCACATACCGGAACCGGCCATGATGATAGCTGAACCTTTGACTCTGTCTATGGCTGCAGATTCATCTGGACTTTGAACGAGTTTAAGTCCGGGAAAGTCAAAAGGATTCTGGCCCTGAGAAAACATCTGTCGGGATTCCTCATCCAGGTATCTTAAATAATTGCTGAAGACCCTGGTCACGCTCACTGCCATTGGACTGTCCAGAAATACTGGCAATTGAGGTATTTTCCCTTTTCTAACCAGGTTACCCAGGTGAAACATGAGCTCTTGAGCCCTTTCGATGGCAAAGGTCGGGATGACCAGATTACCGCCTCGCTTCACTACCCGGTTCACGTTTTCAGCCAGGCGCTCAGCTACCTGCTCTGGATGATCATGGTCGCGGTCTCCATAGGTTGATTCCAGAAAGAGATAATCAGCTTCAGTAAAAGTCTCCGGGTCCCGCACCAGAGGTTTATCCCACTGGCCGAGGTCTCCGGAGAAAATAATACGCCTGGATTGGTGGTTGCTATTGACCAGAACCTCAATAATCGACGAGCCCAGGATATGGCCGGCCTCATGGAAAACTGCGTGAACGTCCGGTCTCAGCTGGATTTTTATCCTATAATCAACTGCTTCTATCAGTGGAAGTGCTTTTTCAACGTCAGCTCCGGTATAGAGCGGAACTTCAGGGAAAGGGCCCCTGCGGCCTTCTTTTTCGTGCCGTTTCTTTTTAAGTAAAGCATCTTCTTCCTGGAGCTTGGCGGTATCAAAAAGCACTATGGGTAAGATTTCAGATGTTGGCGGAGTGCAAAGAATTCTTCCGTCGAAACCTTCTTTAACTATCTTTGGAATTAACCCCGAATGGTCAAGATGGGCGTGGGTCAAGAGAAGACAATCTATTTTCTGCGGGGAAAACGGAAAAGGATTCCAGTTTCGGCTGAGGTAATCACGTTCCTGATAAAGTCCGCAGTCGACGAGAAAGTTTAATCCGTTAATCGAAAGTAAATAGCTTGAGCCTGTTACCTGTCCGGCAGCACCAAAGAACCTGGTTCTGATCATCGCGGTCATCTGTTCACAGAATAATAGGTAGTTTCAAGGCCAATAAGCACAAGTTTCGTGAACAGCCTGAAGAAAATATAAGCCTGCCCCAGAATAATGATAATTAGAACACCGGCCAGGCTGCCTGTGCTGAAGAGCCGGCCAACCAAGAGAAAAACGATAGAAATCATTAAGAAACCGAAGCCGACAATTAGAAAAAGAGCCCAGAGTTTAAAGAATTGTTTCTTCGAAAAACTCAGAGCGGTGCGGATGACTGGAATAACCTTCTTTGATTCAAAAACTATTATTATTCTGACCAGGTCGAAAAACAGTTTAAATACAGTCCAGAGGAGGATGAGAACGAGCATCCGCAGATTAGACCCAATGATTACCGGCCACTGGCTTGCAGTCTGAGATGTCCAGGCATTTACAGGCCAGACCAGGAGGCGGTAAAAAGCGAGGATCAGAAGGAAAAAGGGAAGCGAAATCAAAACCGCAAGGAAAAACTGGCAGAAATGACGGCAGCCGTCATCGAGAAAATCTCTGAAGGCGACTTTCTTTTCAGGTTTAACCATTCTGCCAAAAACACCGGCGTTTAAGAACACAGAAAGCAGGCCAAGAAGAAGGATTATTATCAGCAAAAGTGAAAGGTATGGCTTAAGAATATTATCGTTAGCCATGAAGATTTCGACCAGGTGCAAACCGAATGGCATGAGAGCCGGCTGGCTTAGATGAAAATGGCCGAGGTTAATCCTGATAACTGAGGTTAAAGGAGCAATAGCTATGAGAGAGAAAATCAAAATGATCAACCATAGATAGACAGCCAGTCTCAACCTCGAGAATCCCTGTCTTATTCCAGAACCTAAATAGTAAGCTGTTCTCATCTTTTTCTCCTTTTATCCTTACAATATGCTTGATATAGTCAGCAGGAGGTTTTGCATGGGCCAGAGAAACAGAGTGCTGCAAAGAGCCAGTATTCTTGACCTTGAACCCGAAGCTGAATAGCTGTTGTTAGAAAAATTCGAGTCAACGAGCCAGATGAAATCCGGGTCCAGGACAGCAAATTTCACCTTGCACGGCTTTTCAAAATTGAACCTGACCCATCTTGTCTGGCCGTCCCATTCTCGCGTTTCCATACTTCCGTCTTCAAACTCTACTCTGAGCCCGAGTTTTTCCTCGGGTCCAATTCGGGCCTGGCCATAGCGCCTTAGAGTTATGGCGATTTCATAATTTTTTTCTTTATTTTTTGCTGGCTCAAGGTTACCTTTATTCGAATTTTTTACAGGCAGGTCATCAAAAATTCCCTGAAGCTTTCTGGGCTTTTCTCTTGTATCGACTGAGGCAATGCCATAATCAAATTTTCTTGCCCCTAAGAAGAACTCTTGAAAAAACCAGCTTAGATCCCGACCTGAAACCTCGTTGGCCACCCTGATAAAATCATCAGTTTTCGGGTGCTTGAACCGGTATTTCATCTGAAATACTCTCATGATTCTGGCCATGGTCTTCTCCCCAAGGTACCTCTCCAGAGTGTTAAGACAGGTTGAAGCTCTATAATAAACATTAAGGCCATAGGAGGCTGAATTGTAGAATTTCCAGGAGGCCGTGACGATTGGGTCGAGTTCAGCTACGGATGGAGAAACCAGTCGGTCAAGTTGCCAATCATAGATCGCAGGGAGGTCGATAAACCATGTTAAAGGCAGGCCGTTAAAGCGCATCGGCATCTTTCCGGGTCCATAAGCTTTAGCCACGACCTTTCCGGTAGAATATGTGTTAATCCCCTCATCCAGCCACGCTTCTTCAAACTCATTGTTAGCTACCATCCCATACCAGTAACCATGTCCAAATTCATGAATGATGACCGATTCGGGCGAAAGTATATCCTTAGCAAGAATCACTGAGGTGCCGGCAGTGAACATAGTTGGATATTCCATTCCTCCGCTCCCAGTTCTGAAAGGAGGGTCGACCATGGTAATCGTCCGGTAGGGGTATGGACCGTACCAAAGACCATAGTATTTTAAGGCTGCTCTAAGAGCTTTAAAGTGCCGCTGGATTTGATTCTTATGCTGCTTTTCAATGAGTAGAATCATCCTGACATCAGGCAATTTTATTTCTTCAGGACTCAAGTCCAGAAGCTCAGCCATCTCGCGGTATTCTTCTTGGGTTACTTCTTCATCAGCGTTGAACATCTTCTCGACCTTTATAAACCGGGGTGAAGCTGTCCAGGCGAAATCGTGGATATTTTGCTGAACATAAGTATAAGTTGCTTCTCCCCTCGCCGGGTCCACCGTTCTCTCGACCTCTTCTCCACAGGCACCAACCACAAAGTTTTCAGGAACTGTTATTTTGACCCGAAAGTCAGCAAAATCAGCAAAGAACTCCGAATCCAGGTGGTATTCATGGCAGTTCCAGCCGTTCCCTTCTTCATAAACTCCTGGTTTCGGAAACCACTGGGAAATAAAAAACCCATCTTTATAGTTTCCGGTTCTGAGGCCGCTTCGCGGCACCTTAGATTGAAATTCCAGCATCAAAGTAATGGACTGGCCAGGTCTGATCGGTTCTGGCAGGCCAACTTTGAGGACTGTCTGGTCTTCAGGATTGGCTGGTTCATCAGGACTGATAAAAGAAGCAGCAGGCATTAAGTCTTCTCCATCACCTGTCGTGAGTGAAGTAATTTTAATCCAGCCCCACTCGCCTTTTTTTAAGCTGATTCTCTTAAAAAGTTTCTCTCTTCTGGCTTCCCTGGCCAGAGTCGAAAGTTCGTTCTTAAAGGCATTCCAGTACAGATGAAGCTGAATATCAGGAATGTAATCCCGGGTCAGGTTAGTCCAGACAATGGTCTCCTTAGCCTGAAGTGTCTGGGTAGCGGGCAGAAGTTCAACGCTCAAGTCATATTTAACCTGACGTTCATCGTTCATCGGGAAAAGCTTTACAGCCAGGAAAAAGAAAAAGACAAGCAAGCTAATTAAATACGTGCTTTTTGTTTTTATCATTGTTTCACCTCAAGTCTCATAATTTTTGAAGCCTTCATGTTGATAGAAAATCTGTATGATTAATCATTACCACGGATTTTTTTGAGAAAAATCAAAGAAAGAATTCATCGCTTCCGCTGCAGAATAAGTCAAGATAACATCAGATTTGTCTGGCTATCCAGGCTTCCCACGCCCGGCGTCTTGGGAAAAAGATAAAAAGAACAATTATTGATATAGCCAGGAGAACATAGAAATCACGGTTAAATCCACGGATTAGAAAAAGTGCAAGACCGAACAGAGCTGGTAATTCACTCATCACGGACGCTACCAGAGATGTTCGATGCAGCTTGTTTATAAGGTCAAGGGCCGTGTCTTGAGGTTTTTTTCTGAGCATAATCGATTGCAATAATCGGGCCAGGATGACACCTGCTGCCGAAAGCCCATAGAATAGATATCTCAAAGTCTGCGGGTTAGAGACAGGATAAAACCCATGGAAAGGGGCCATCTTCATTCTGATCAACTCTTCCAGAACCAGATACAGAACCATGGCGGCCAATATTGAATAAGCGACCATAGCTGCTATCCGGTGAGTTCTTCTGACGATCTCCTGGGTTTCCATGTCGCCTCCTTAAGCCACATTATATTCATTTTTTTTGGCCGCAGCAAACAAGCTTATTTTCTCGAGCAAGAAAAAAAGAGCCTGAAAAATCAAATCCGCGGTCCAGATAAATAATGCAAAGTATGGTCGCTTCTGTTCTCAGACCACGTAAAGCAAGAAACCTTTCAGGTAATCGCTTTCAGGATGAAATATGCTGACCGGGTGGTCAAAAGACTGACGGTGACGCTGAAGAATTTTAACTTCCCGGCCAGCCTCCAGAGCTGACTGGAAGATGATTTTTTGAAAAAGCTGGTTATCAATGTAGTAAGAGCAGGAAAAAGTAATGAGAAAGCTACCAGGTTGCATTTTTTCCATAGCCAGACGGTTGAGCTGGCGATAAGCTTTAGTGGCTGCTTTCAGGTCAGCTTTTTTCTTGGCAAAAGCCGGTGGGTCAAGGATAATTAGCCCATAATCAAGCTTCTCTTTCTGTTCCAGAAAATCAAACATATCCTCGTTAACGAGGCGAAAAGAATCCTCGGAGAATCCGTTTAGAATCAGATTCTCCCGAGCCATTTCAAGTGTTTTCGGCGAAACATCGACCAGGTCCGCCTGAAGAGCGCCGCCTTTAAGAGCAGCCAGGCTAAAACCACC
>Ga0172363_10002218_pt1 | contig 15681 bp, 10 predicted proteins | sample LakKivs2_kivu2a2_FD_114541 | JGI IMG/M metagenome (GOLD analysis project Ga0172363, IMG submission 114541) | Sediment microbial communities from Lake Kivu, Rwanda - Sediment s2_kivu2a2 | ecosystem: Environmental > Aquatic > Freshwater > Lake > Sediment | place: Rwanda: Western Province, Lake... | reverse complement strand
TGCTATCGCAAAAGCACCCCGATGGATCCAACAGAGACTCGCGCATCAATTTCAGACACTCAGCGACCCGGAACTCTATGCAGACGTTCTGTTAAACGCGAGCAGACTGTATGCAGATGAGATAGCGTTTTCCATCGCCTGCTGCCCGACCGGAAGAATCCCTGATGCTGCGCTTCTGAAAGAAAACGCTGAAACGTTGTATGAGCATGATCAGTGGATTTCCTATGCGGACATCGTCGAATACGATGACGGGCGGGGGAATTACTCTTCTACTATAAATTACCGGGTTGTTGAAAACGGAACAGAAAAACAATACCTGCTTCCATCTGAGATATACTACTGGTATGTGGTCCATCCGAAGATCGCAAACGAAGAGATTGACGCGGTGTACGGACCACTCTGGAGAAACTACCTCTTCAAGCACAATGACCTCGGCTACCCCTTGCTCAAAGAAAAACTCCAAACGATTCAGTACCTCTGGGATGGTGAATCGTATTCCCAACCCGCAGAACGCTTGTGGAGCATCTGGATCGCCCAGCATCCGACTGCAGTCGAAGCGGTCAGTTATTGGATAGGGAAAACCGTGCCGAACCCAGCCATCGGGGACCGACCTGGACAAGCCTCGGTGATCGCCCATGAACATAACGGCTGGTGTGGGGAGCTGCAAAAAATCGCGGTCGCCGCACAGCGAGCAGCGCTCATCCCTTCCATACCTGCGTGTAATGTCGGTGAAGATCATGTCTGGCGAGAGTTCTACGAACGAGGCTGGCATCAGAACGACAACTGGTGGAGCGATACCGGTGGGGCGGTGGACACACCTGATGTGTACGCGTATGGATGGGGGAAAAACATGTCCGCGATCTACCAACGGCGAGGTGATGGAACCATCCTGCAGGATACCGCACGGTACATCCATAAGGAAGACCGCATCACTGTTGATTTCACCGTAAAAAACCTGTTGCTCCAACCGATAGACGGAGCACGCATCATCGTCCTTGTGAAGGGTCCGAAGGATATTACGTTTTATAAAAACCTCCTCTGGGAAAAGATACAAACCTTCTGGGAGAAACTCCCAGAGTTCCTCAAAGGAAAACTCCTTTCTCTGCTCTTCGACCGGATTGAGGAACGATTCGAGGAGATCCCAGACATCATCAATGGGGCTACGATCACCACCTGGAACTATACCGATTCGACGGGACGATGCCGTATCGAGCTGGGGAAGAACCTGGATTACCTTTTCTTGATCCAGGAAGGAAATCTGAAAAAACCCTGGCAGCTCGCCCGTCATACTACCATTCGTCGGCTGAAGACCGGGGCGGATACCTCATTTTCCATCACTCTGATGGATATCTCCCAGAAACCCCTGAAGATAAAACACAAGGACCTGCCTTCCGGTGAATGCCAGTTCAACCTTGCTATCACGAGTAGCGGATACCAGCTCGTGAACCATTTTACCCATGAGAGCTTCGGCAGGCATGAATCTCAAGGATACATAGATTGTTTTTTTGTTGACCAGGAAAACCTCCAACGGTACCAAAACGGGCAGTCATTCATCGGGTATCATCATTGGAACGGACAGGAAACATTCCTCTCTGTCTCCGCTCAGGACCAAGACTGGTATCTTATCCTTAGAAACCACAACCGTCAGACGCACGTTGTCGTTGATTTTTCCATTGACGTGTCTGTTCAGACCACCCTTGACCATGTGCAGATCGTCACCCCAGATACGACTCTCTTTGAGACACCTATCTTCTGTGTCGGTGACATCGTTCAGGTGTCTGGCGTTGCAACAACAGATCTGGTTCACCTCCGGCTCGGTGATACTGGTACGATTCCGTGTCCTGTCGTGAACGGGCAATGGTCGTACGCCTGGGACACCTCAGGTGAAACCCTAGGTACGCAAGTCCTTCTCGTTGAGTCCGGCGACATTTCCGATAAACGCCCTGTTCTTCTCATCGATGCTCTCCCTCCGTCGCTCACCATTGATACGCCTCTTGACGCTGCGATTGTTGAACACGGGATTCTGGATATCTCAGGTCATTGTTCTGATAATATGGGTGTTGACAAAATTGAAGTCACGCTCGATTCTCTTACGAAAGTAGCGGATGGAACAACAGCATGGAATCTCTCATGGGATCTCGCTGGCCTTCCTTTGGGTGATCATCTCTTCTCTGTCCGAGCGATCGATATCCAGGGTCTGGTTTCTCTTCAAACCCGCTCGTTTGTACTGAATGAAAGCGGTCATAGCTGGGGTCCTCAGATTAATATGGTAACGCATTCGCCTGCAACCCCCACCAATACTAGTAATATGATTATTTATGCAAACGTGAGCTCAACCGGGCCGTTTGCCATTCGAACCATTACCCTGTTCTGTTATGATGGAACGGATACCGTGTCCTACGAGATGTATCGGTATGCGGATTTCCCGGTGCAGAGTCGTCATGAGGAAGATCCGTTCTACAATCAATCAAATGATCCTATTTTCGGAAAAGAGCTCGGTCAGTTCGAGACTGGTCAGAGCATCGGATATTGGATTGTCGCAGTTGACACAGCTGGAAATCGGAGACAATCTGAGGGCGATTCGTTTACCATCACATAATATCTGGGGGGAGATGAAACAGACTGACAATAAAAAGATTCAACGCCTCCATCAGATCCATAAGCAACAAAAGAAAACAACCCTTTCATACGATTCTTGGATTACGGCATATTTCTGGGACCTTCCTTCAAAAGAACAAATCACTGAATTTCTTCAACCACACATCAAACAACATGGTTCAATTACTTCCGTATGCACGTTCCACCCTGAATTTCAGGAACACACCCCACTCCATCTTCCCTATCTCTACCAGCATACCGTCTCATTCGAGGATGGTTTTCACTGTATCTTGTTTCAAAAATTTAATTTTTCACAAAATGTTACCTCGTTGTGCACTTCATTCATCTGGTCGTATCTTCCGCAGCTTTCCACGACGTTTCGGAGGCAGCATCGCAAGTATGAAAAGAGTCTCGGCCATTCGCTGCCACTGGTCCATCCGCATCCACGATCCCTCTGGGAAAACTATACCGTGTTCCTCTCTACAATTGGTTCTTCATGGAAAACGAAGAAACCCACGATCCTTGGACCGATATGGGTTGTGCGTACTCATGTCACCGCAGTCACCCTTGCTGTACCAGGCAAAAACCGGGTGGTAGGAGTATCTGTGTATTCTCATCTTGTGAACGCGCTGCATCGCAATCACTTTCAGAAGAAACAGTATGAACTCCTCGGTACATCCGTCGGGAAGACGATTCGGTCCTGTTACGCACAAAAGGTTGCGTTCATCGATATCGGTCTTGGAAACTATATCCTTGATTCGGAAGGTGCAGTACGGTTTATCGACGGTGAGTTCCTCCAAGTGTTACCTGAGAAAGTTCCTTCGCATTACAAAGCACTGGAACTGGTGGCATTCATGGAAGACATATACATTGAGATGGTGCGTGACTATTGTCGAACAATCAACTCGAAGGATTCCGAAGTGATACGCAAGTATCATAAAGGATTGCTTGTCTTTTTTTCTTCGTTTCTCAAAGAACTTGATTTATCAAAGGAGGACCTGGTACTGGCACAGAAAATGTTCAATGATTGGTCAACAAAGGTAGGAACATTCTGTTTTACGGTGTTTCTCGTTCTACGGTGGGACGCTGAGGCGGTGTCTTCTTTTCGGGTATTATTAAAAAAGGAACTTGAAATGATAATCCAGAAACATCTCTGATTGAGCCTGTATGTTTAAAAACTTTTAAAAGAGGATGCGACATCCCAGATACTACAAACGTATTTATGGGGAATGAAAGATGAGTCCAATAGATAAACCACGGAAGCGGGTAGACAATCCACCTCAAAAACTTCAGACAGCATCACGGAAATGGATGTATCTTGCACTGATAATTATTGTTGTTGTGGTTGCTGTGGTCGCCGTAGCGGTATCACAAAATTTGTTCAATGCGCCAACAAACGGGACCCAGGAGAATCCTGTCGCACTCTTTGAAACCGACTTTGGGACATTTAAAGTGGAATTATTCAAAGATAAGATGCCAGAGACGGTTGATAATTTCATCACCCTGGCAAACGACGGGTTCTACAACGGGTTGATTTTCCATCGAATCGGCGATGATTTCATGATTCAGGGCGGGGGGTATTACCCGAACGGGACACGGAAAACCAGTCCCTATGGGAACATCGATTTTGAGTCCAGTGATGTGAAACATGTCGACGGTGCGATTTCCATGGCAAGCACTGGTGCACAAGTCGGGGGTGCTGCGGAGTTTTTCATTTGTGACGGAGCCCAGTCGGGCCTTGATGGGAGCTACGCGGCGTTCGGGGTCGTTATCGAAGAGGGGATTGAGATCATTCGATCGATTGCCGCGCAGCCTCACGATAACAGTGGTGGCGATGGCACCGGGAAACCACTCACCGATATCGTCATCAACAACATCATCATACTACGGCAATAATGGTGGAGCTGTGAAGAAATGGTGAACAGAAAAGCGATTTTTGAAACAAACAAAGGAACATTTACTCTTGAACTGTATGAGGATAAAGCACCACTGACGACGGGGAATTTCATAAAACTTGCGAACCAAGGATTTTACAATGGCTTGATTTTCCATCGGATGATCCCGCAGTTCATGGTTCAGGCAGGATGCCCTGAAGGAACAGGGACTGGGGGTCCTGGGTACACGATTAAGGATGAATTTCACAAAGACCTCAGCAATGTACGGGGGACGATCGCGATGGCGAACCGAGGACCGGACACCGGTGGGAGCCAATGGTTCATCAACGTGGTTGATAACTGTTATCTTGATTTTGATAAAAAACCGTATTCGAGTGCGCATCCAGTGTTTGGCAAGGTCGTCGAAGGCATGGAGATTATCGATGCGATCTCCCAGGTGAAGACCGAGAGAAACGACAAGCCTGCTAAAGATGTTATCATTCATAAAATAACAATCGCATAAGAGGATGATGTGGTTCACATGACGGTTCTTTCTGATGTCGATATCGAACAAGCACTCGAAAATAATAGCCTTGGTATTGAACCATTCGTCCGGAAGAATCTGACGCCGAATGGGTACGATCTTTCGATAGAGGAAGTCTATCTTCGGATCACCAATACCCATATCAAGGAAGGCGTTGCGGTTATCCCCCCACTCACTTGGTTTGCAATCAGTACCAGGGAATTCGTCACAATGGGTCCTCAGATAACGTCGCAGTTGTGGATCCGCTCTAGCTACGCCAGAAAAGGGATTCTCGCAAGCTTCGGGAAGGTCGATGCCGGGTTTCACGGAACATTGACCTTTGGCTGTTTTAACGCCAGTGATAAAGAAGTGGAAATCCCGATCGGTGATCGGTTCTGTCAGATTGTCTTTGAACATCTGGAGCAGACGCCGAAAGCGTTGTATCAGGAACGGTCCGGGAACTATCAGAACCAGCGTGGCGTGACGTTACAACGATAATTTTTCTAAAAAGATATATAAGTATATATATTATCCTCTTTTATCTTTGAAAAGAAAAATGGGTGACTAGGAACATTTCAAAAGATATCTCAGGATAGGAAACGAATGAGGAAATCGTTCGACCAGCCATTCCAGAAAAATGAAGACCTGGCTGTCGTAGGAGAACGGAATCTTCAGAGAAAGCGTTCCCCAATCGCTCTCTGCACCATTGCTATCTTGTGCTTTCACTTTTACCAAGTACGTCCCTTTTTCGTCCCAAATATGAGACACGGTTAGTTCCTCACCAGAAGGAAACGGTCCGACCCAATCAGTTGAAGTAGTATCCCCCCAATCGATGTAATAGGAGACATTGTCCAGATCAGGATCTGTCGTCACAACCGTGAAATCATAGGAAACATGAGGTTTTCCATGCGCAGCACCCTCAATATCCGGTGTGTCTGGGGGAGTATTTATTTTGCTGATTAACGCCCAGGTCGTATCAGTAATGGTCAAATCATCTGCATCAGTGACTGATAACACCACCGTGTAATTCCCTTCCCTCGCATAACTATGTGTCGGGTTTTGTACAGCAGAGCTATTGCCATTACCGAAATCCCACGAGAAGTCATAGGGTGGATTCCCGTTTTCCGCGGTTCCTGTGAATTGAATGACTTGTCCAGGTGTTCCATAGTACGGACCATGAGCATCCACATCAAACCCTAGGATGGTGAAATCAAACCCAGATATCGCAGACGCATTTGATTCGGATGTCGTCACCATCACCTTGATTCGACAATTCTCAGAACCACTGGCACTGATTAGCCATTGATACCACCCATCGTTTGGAATATCGATCGCAATGGGTTCCCAGGGACCAACATCACCATCACGAGAAAGAAAAATATCAACCGTGGACGCACCTTGTGCTACCGGGACCGCAGAAAGCCACCGGATATTCCGAATCGATCCGCTTCTAAATATCTCTCCCCCATGCGGTGATTGGACCGATGCAGACAGCACACTTGGTGCAACCCAGGGGGAAAACGCTTTTAAGATATTTTGATACGAAGGCCAACTCCCTTGTTCCGCCTGAATGACAACATCCTCACGACCATCATGGTCGAAGTCACCATCCACCAGAAAAGCAGAGAAGTAACCCGGAGAAGGCATCGAAAACGTCCCATCAAGAACCCAATGCCCGTCTCCATCACCAACATAGACATAGCCTGTGGGACCTGCGTAGGCGACGATATCGAGGCACCCATCACCAGTGATATCACCGAATTGGGGATAATACGCTCCCGATGTCGGAAGACCGCTGGATGCTGCATCCCAGTCGTTATTCCCTATATCATATATATAACAACCAACCCCCGAGGAGCCACTCCCCATCACCAGATCATCCCGTCCATCGTTGTTCATATCCCCGCAATCCAGGCCATTCCACGAGGTTCCCGGCAGACCGGTCTGTGTCATTGTAAAATTGAAGGTCCCGTCACCAAAAAAGACATGGGTTCCCTCACGGTTCCCCGCAAAATCCAAGAAACCATCGGCATTAAAATCAGCCACTTCCAGGTTATTGTCGTTATTCCCACCTGGCAACGACCATACTTGTGCCCAGGTTCCATCCCCATGATTTGCATAGAGATGATACCCGTTGCAGCAGCCAAACGATTGGGAAATAAGATCAAGACGACCATTGCAATCAAAATCAGCAAGACCGCATTCAAACATCCCCCAGTCTTCACCACTAGTCCCCAGTCCCGTCGCCCAGGGAATCCAGTTCGAGGCGGTCCCATCGCCCAATGCCGCTCCAAGAAGGGTATCGCCAAAACCAGACCCTGGGGTCGCATAGTTATGGTGGATGCCCCATACCACGTCAAGAAATCCGTCTAAGTTCAGATCCCCTGCTTCTATCCCACCATAGCCGAAGTTGCCGACTTGATGAACAGACCAGGTTCCCGCACCGTCACCAAGCCACACCATTATTCCATGCTGCTGAGTACCTATATAGGGAGATCCATGGTCACCGACCGAGATGAGATCTAAATGTCCATCGTTGTTCATGTCAGCAAGTTCGTACTCGGTGTTCCCTCCTTCTTTTGCGGGTGTTTGAAGACCCGAGGATTTCTCAACAAAAGTAATGGTTCGTACGAGCGGTGTCGTCTCATTTTGTTGGATACTATTACTTGTAGAAAACGAAGTCATGGTGGAAGTAATCACGACCAAGGGAAGAAGAAAAATCAGAGAGTTATTAATTTTTTTATATTTCATACAACAAACTCCATGTTTAAAATAAAGAGGAGTACATATATAAATATTGTTTCTTGGACTCGAAGAATATTGGTCCTTTTCTTACTATTACATAAAAATGAATATTTGAATTCTTATTGAAGAAAATTTGCTAGTAAAAGATGATTTTTCCCAAACGTCCGTATACGCATCTGCGTCTGCACCTGCGTATACCCCCTGATGGGTTTATTTTGTGGATTGGTTAGACGTTTTTGGCAAATTTTTTTCCGTACTCGACACAGGATTTCCTACCTGCGTCATCTGGGTTCCACAAGAGTTTCAATCCCTCGTCGACCACAGAGAACCCTGCTGCTTTCAGATGATCATTAAGGAGACGAACCGACTCTCCACTCCACCCATAGCAGCCGAACGCAGCTGCCTTCTTCTCCTTAAAACCTAACCCTTGGAGTTCTTCCAGCAGGGATGCGACCGCCGTCAGGATCCCTTTGTTAATGGTCGGTGAACCAACAAGGATCGCCTTGGATTTGAAGACCTCCGTGATCGCATCGTTTTTATCACTATGCCCAATATTGATCAGTTTCACAGTCACAGTTGCATCCGCTTGGACAATGCCTTTTGCGATCTGCTCAGCCATCACCCGGGTGCCATTCCACATCGTATCATATAGAATCGCGATCTGATTTTCCTTATACTTCTGAGCCCATTTCAGATAGGTGTCGATGATTTGTTTCGGATTCTTTCGCCAGATGACCCCATGGCTCGTACAAATCATGTCAACCGGTAGATTCAGGGCAAGGATTTCCTTTATTTTCCTTTCGACCAGTGCGCTGAACGGAGTAAGAATATTCGCATAATATTTCATCGTCTCCTCCATCAGCTCCGATTGATCAACCAAGTCATTAAACATGGATTCCGATGCATAATGCTCCCCAAACGCATCATTGCTAAAAAGGATGTTATCACCGGTGAGATAACAAAACATGGAGTCAGGCCAATGCAGCATCGGTGCTTCGATAAACACGAGCTCCTTTTCGCCCAGGCTGAGCCGTTCACCGGTTTTCACGACCTTAAAATCCCAGTCCTCATGGTACTGCCCCTTGAGGGATTTCACCCCATTCGCAGTACAATACACCGGAGTTTTTGGGATCTGTCTCATCAGTTCAGGAAGCGCGCCGCTATGATCGGTCTCTCCATGGTTCGCAACTACATAATCAATCTTTTTCAGGTCGATTTCTGTTGCAAGATTTTTTACGTATTCTTTCGCAAATGGACCCCACACCGTGTCGATGAGAGCGATTTTCTCCTCTTTTATAAGATACGAGTTATAGGTTGAGCCCCGACGCGTGGACAGCTCATTGCCATGAAACTTCCGGAGCTCCCAATCGATTTTCCCGACCCATGAGACGTTATTCTTCACTGGAATGTTCATACTAATACCTCCACCAAGGTAAAGCTCATACAATCCTCGTAAGTTCTTAAAAATTTCCATCCAACAAACCCTAGTTATTCTCTCAATTTTTTCCCATAAGCAAAATGAACATTAAACGTATTCATATGAATTTAAATAGCAGATGAAGAATCTCGAATCACCCCCAAGGGAGCCTCATGGAGATAATCCCAGGAATTCATCTAGTGGACGGTATTTTCGCTCATTGCTACCTCATTGATGGTCCAAAGCTGACCCTCATTGACACTGGCATGCCACGAAAAACAAAAAAAATCATTCGGTACATCACAGAAACCCTTCAGAGAACTCCTACGGATCTAAAAACCATTGTTCTGACGCACAGTGATATCGATCATATCGGAAACGCCCGGGAACTCCAAAACATCACTGGTGCTGTAATCGCGGCTCATTCTTTGGATGCTGAGGTAATTGCTGGGAAAAAATCGCGCCAAACTCCACAAAAAATACTTGGATTTTTTTTCAAAACACTTGGAGTAATTCTCCAGGTAAAACCATTCCCCGTCGATAAGATCATTGACCACGGCGACCGCATTGCTGGTCTGACCGTCCTTCATCTCCCCGATCATACTCCAGGCAGCATCGCATTATACGACCCCATACGGAAGGTGCTGTTCGTGGGTGATACACTGGGATGCAAGGAGGGGATTGTTCAAGGTCCACCAAAAAGCGTCACCTGGGACATGAAGCAAGCCTATCACTCTATTCAAAGACTCCGAACCCTTGATTTTGCCGTAATGCTTAGTGGTCATGGGGAACCAGTATCATCAGATGCATCAGCAAAGGTTCAACAATTTCTGACTACCATTCAAGAAAAAAACAAAACAATTTGATAAGGAGAACTATGGCGATAATAGAGACAACAAATTTAACAAAGAAATTCGAAAAAATGATTGCGGTCGATAATCTCAATCTCAAAATCGAAGAAGGGGAAATCTTTGGTCTTCTTGGACCGAACGGGGCAGGGAAGACAACCACACTTCTCATGTTGGTAACTTTAAAACCCCCGACCTCTGGAACTGCCACCATCAACGGTTTCGATTTCATCAAACAAGCAGATAAGGTTAGAAAATCCATCGGCATCGTGTTCCAAGACCCTAGCTCTGATGAAATCCTTACGGGTTATGAGAACCTGAAGCTGCATGGCTGGTTGTATGATATGCCCAATGACCTGCGTGAGCAGCGTATCAAAGAGGTTTTAGAGCTTGTTGAGCTAACTGATCGGAAAAACGACCGGGTGAAAAAATATTCTGGAGGGATGAGGCGTCGACTCGAACTTGCACGAGGCTTGATGCATCACCCAAAGATACTCTTTTTAGATGAACCGACTCTTGGTCTGGACCCCCAATCACGGGAACATATCTGGAAATATATCGAGAAACTTGCGAAAGAAAAAAAGATGACCATCATTATCACGACACATTACATGGATGAGGCGGATAAACTCTGTAACCGTCTTGCGATCATTGACAAAGGAAAAATAGCTGTTCTCGGTTCCCCGACACAGCTTAAGAAGGGTTTAGGCGGCGATATCATCAGGTTGAAAGCAAAGACGCTGGACATTGAAGCCTTAAAAACCTTACCGTATGTAAAGGAAATCAAGTCCTGCGATGGAGAGGTATGTTTAACGTTAGAAGATGCCAGTACCCATCTCCAAGAAATCCTCAAACTGGTCGGTAAAATCGATTCTGTTGAGATTCGATCACCGACCCTTGATGACGTGTTCCTCCATTACACGGGCAGAGCCTTGCGAGAAGGTACACCGGAGGGCAGTTGGGCTCAGAAAATGATGAATGCGAGTGTGAAAAAATGAGCGAACTGAAAGGGATCTACGCCCTATGGTACAGAGAAACAAAAGTATTCCTGAGAGAACGATCAAGGGTGATCTCGTCGATTATAAACCCTTTGCTTTGGTTGCTGATTATCGGAGGAGGCCTTGGGTCAGCAGTTTCCTTCAGCGGTATTAATTATCAGACATTTATTTACCCCGGAATCCTAATCCAAACGGCATTGTTTTCATCCGTTTTTTTCGGCGTATACATTGTCTGGGATAAGAAAATCGATTTCATGAAAGAAGTCTTGGTTGCACCACTGAGACGAACCTCGATACTACTTGGTAAAATATTGGGGGGATCTACGGACACGTTATTACAGATTTTAATCCTTTTCACAATCGGGTTTGTATTCCTGATAGGTGGATGGTTGCCTGGGTTGCAACTCACTGTTTTTTCAGTGCTTGTTTCACTGGCATTTTTGCTTATGACAACCATGGGTCTTGTGAGTGTTGGCCTCATCATTGGTTCTCAGATGGAAAGCCCTGAAGGGTTTCAATTGATCATGAGTTTTCTTGTGTTCCCCTTGTTCTTCCTTTCCGGCGCATTATTCCCGATTACCAACCTCCCGGAATGGTTAGCTCCATTTATTTTCGTGAACCCAGTAACGTATGCAGTCGACGGCATCCGTGGGGTACTGCTCGGGATTTCACAGTTCTCCCTTTTGTTTGATTTCGCACTCGTTACTCTCTTCTCCCTTATGATGATTCTTATTGGGACGTATGCATTTAAAAAAATGAAAGTATAAAAAAAAATTAAAAAGGAGAAAAGTATATGGAATCCTGGAAATCTTTTCTTCATGCTAATACCATCGAATGGCTCTTAGAAACAAACAATCCATCAGTACGATATTTCACTCTCCGTGATTTATTAGAAAAACAACATACTGATGAAAAGGTACATGACGCAAAACAGAAGATTATGCGAACGGGTGTCGTGCCTACGATTTTAAAAAAGCAAACGGATAAAGGGTATTGGGAGGAACCAGAACGATTTTATTCCGCAAAATACAAAGGCACGGTCTGGCAGCTGATGATTCTAGCAGAGCTTGGAGCAGATGGTGACGATGACCGGGTACGAAAAGCCTGCGAGTTCATTCTCTCATCTTCCCAGGACAGGGAAAGCGGAGGGTTTGCGTATTCCTCCAGTACGAAAAAAGAGGGAGGACGACATGGGGAAGTGATCCCCTGTCTCACGGGTAATATGGTCTGGAGTCTGATACGCTTCGGCTACCTCGACGATTCAAGACTTCAACGAGCTATTGAATGGATCACCACCTACCAACGATTCGATGACCGGATAGCTGAAGTCCTAAAAGGCTGGCCATATGACCGTCTAAAAACAGGGTGCTTCGGAAAACATAGCTGTCACATGGGTGCAGTAAAGACAGTAAAAGCCTTAGCAGAAATCCCAGAGAACAAACGAAACACTGCCGTGGAACAAACAATCAAGACTGGTGCTGAGTACTTCCTGCTGCATCATGTGTTCAAAAGCAGTCACAACCTCGATAAAATCCCAAAACCAGGTTGGTTAAAATTTGGATTTCCGCTCATGTACCAGACTGATGTGCTGGAGATTCTTGGGGTTCTCACAAGCCTTGGATACCACGACAAACGCATGCAGGAGGCGATAGATCTTGTCGTCTCGAAACAAGATGCACAGGGGAGATGGATCTTAGAAAACACCTATAACGGCCGGTATCAGGTCAATATTGAAACGAAAGAAAAACCAAGCAAGTGGATCACTTTCCACGCCTTACGGGTGTTGAAACGATATTATTGTAAATGACACCAACGCAAATGAAAGGAAGATATAAATAAGAAAAAGTGATACTTTTTTCGGATGCATATTTCGGATGGGTTGCGAGCCTATGGCATAAAGAGAAAAGCAGTAATCATTTTAGTGGTACTACCGTTTCTCCTTATTGGCTTGTATTGTGTAGAGGCATTCCCCGAGAATAAGTACTCTTCTTCTCATGTATCTTTACAAGATTCAGTATTTATCGCAGGAACGTTTCAATATCTCGACGTTATGCTCCCAACCGAGCATGAAAAAATCTGCATCATCGCATACAATGGACCAACTGAACCAGAACCACAGAATCGATCTGAGACTACATATTATAAATGGGAATACGACCACGGTGTATGGAACGATGTCAGCGGTCATGATTCAACTTATATGAATTCCACCAGATGTTCTGTGAAAAACACCACTTATTCGTTCTGCATAAAAATCTCCCAGAAAGCGCACCCAGGGAGCTGGACGTTCAAAGTCCTTGTCGACAATAAGGAAACATCCTTGATTTCCTTCAATGTGATAATTGGTGATTTCTGCCTGTTTTTCACCTCACTTCTCGGTGTGTTCGAGCCAACCATACGACAGAAGTATGTATTGTCTGAACAGCAGTTAAGATGGTGTCCTATTGAAAAAAAACCAGCGTTTGAGGAAAAAAATATTGAACGAATCATCGATACTGTTCTAAAAAGACAATCGACTAAATCAAAAGACGAAACACCTCCTAGAACGAACAAAGTTCCAGTAGTCTTTCCAAACAATCTCATAACGACCCAAGAACCACTTCGCTCGACGATTACTCAGTATCCTCGCAGTAAACTACGAGGTACAACACATGAGAAAATCTATGATGGGTTTTTTAATAAAATCCGTGGGGTTGGAGATGATTTTTCCGCTCAAAAATCAGAAGGATTAAAGAGGTTTTTTATCATCACAATGATTTGCCTTTTACTTTCTGTTTCTCTCCTACCTCTGGTTTTGTTACCAGGCAAGGATCTTGGTTCTGATGACATCACCATCATTAACGTACACAGCTATCCTCTTGTTGGTGGGAAATGGACTGTGTTTTTTACCACCCTCGGTCAAGCCAATTTGACCATCTCTGCTGTAAATGGAACGACCTGGAGTGATATCGACCAGGACCATGACTTAAGATTTTTACATTGTACAAAAGGAAATGAAACCCTCCAGTATCAATGGAGGAACAACTCTATGTTTATCCCTTCTTTTTCCTCGAATGTCACCTGTTATGAGGTTTCAGAGGCTCTTACCACCGGGGCTCATACACTTCTATTCCAGTTTGGAAACCACAGAGTCTATGCGTATAACCTCGCATTGGAGAATTGGATGCAGACGACGACAAATGATTTTAACAACGGAACAAAAGAAAACATCAACGTCAGTAATGACGCATTTCATCTTATGGAGCGGTACTATCTTCGTAACTTCACATTACTCAATAACGAAGGATTTGAAGGCAGCTGGCCGCCGACCGGTTGGTCTGAAGATCCCCCAACCAACAATTGGAACCGTGAAGGTGACCAACCATATCAAGGAACCTATTCAGCGGATTTCGACGGAGCGACCGGTTCTGGTGGTGCTTCTGGAAATCTCCTCTCACCGATTATGAACTGCTCTGGATTAAATGTCACGGCAATCTATGTGAAATTTTGGGGATACTCTGATAGGGCAGACAATGGAGAATATTATCTTGATTTTTATGATGGAACTGCATGGGATCAAATCACGAGATTGGATAATTTTGGAAGTGGCGCATGGGCAGAGTATTCACAAAAAATCACTGATTCACAATATTTCAAATCCAATTTTCAGTTACGATGGCGCGTCGTTGGTCTTAATAATAATGAACATGTCTACATTGATTTGGTGAATGTAACAGTTGAGCGAAACGAGAGTGGATATCATTCAGCTGGCAGTCTTCTCTCGCAAGCCTATGATACCACAAGGAATATGCCGGATTACTATGATATTCGTGTTAACATCACAGTTCCCATGGGAACCACTATCACAACTTGGGTGCGAGCTGCAGATTCACAGACAAATCTTTCCAATGCAACCTGGTATACCGACATTACTCAAGTACCTGACAGACGCTGTGTACAATGGAGGATCAATCTCACTGGAGATACGTATGATACTCCTTTTGTCAACGAGGTGAATCTCACATGGATTTACGATGACGAGTATCCTGTCTCGACAGTCACTTCGTTGTCATCGTATTGGCTGACCATAGCACCATTTCAGATCTCAGCAATTGCATCAGATAATGGGACCGGGATAAAAGGAGTAGCATTATACTATAATTTTAGTGCAGATAATTCTTCAGCCTGGTCTGGTTGGACTCTATATGGGGTGAATGATACCACTTATCCTTATACCTGGTCATTTACTGCCCCGCAGGGTGATGGATATTATCGATTTTACAGCAGAGCAACCGATGGGGAACTCAATATTGAAGATCCTCCTGTGTCTCCTATGTTTGATATGTTTTGTGGTCTTGACAGTGTTAAACCCACCTCTCGATTAGACAACATCACCCCATATTGGTATTTGGAACCTGCAAGAAATGTCATTGTGAATTGCTCAACAGCTGATGACTCCCTCAGTGGTCTACATCATATTGTCTTGTATTATCGTTATCGGATGGATAATGAGTCCACCTGGGGGGACTGGTCGTCCTACGGTTCAGATTTCAATTCTCCCTGGTCATGGGTCTTTAAATTCCCAAAATCAAAAGGATTTTATCAGCTCTACACCGTCGCGTACGATAACGCTGGGAATGAGGAGGATCCCCCCGTTTCACCTGATAATGATACAGAATGTGCATACAATACGACAAGA
>Ga0172363_10002215_pt1 | contig 15693 bp, 19 predicted proteins | sample LakKivs2_kivu2a2_FD_114541 | JGI IMG/M metagenome (GOLD analysis project Ga0172363, IMG submission 114541) | Sediment microbial communities from Lake Kivu, Rwanda - Sediment s2_kivu2a2 | ecosystem: Environmental > Aquatic > Freshwater > Lake > Sediment | place: Rwanda: Western Province, Lake... | reverse complement strand
TTGGGTATAGCAATCGCCGCCAGGATGGCAATAATCGCCACCACAATCAAGAGCTCAATCAGTGTGAAACCTCTTTTCTTCATAATACATTCACTTCCTTTCATTTAAAAATATACGATATATGCAAAAAAACACGCATTCATAAAAATTCAGAAGATCAGTTCACTGTGTTTCTATTGTTACGCTTACTTTATCATCCTTAAAAATAGATGTTTGGCGAAAATTACGTTAAATAAATACCCCTTAAAACACTCGGATGTCAACAAAAAGTAAGCCATGACTTGTTAAAAAAATGGGCATATAGATTAATACTATATGCCCGAATATTGAAAGAGCCTTTATTAATAAGGCGTGTTTTTCTTGTTTCGAATACGGTCATACGCCGGAAGCAATGTGAATAGTGGACCCGGACCTCCGCCAATACGAACAATGTCGCCTACGCTGATGGTTCCATTAGTGGGGTCATAGTCACAACCGCCAGACTCGGCGGCTTGTCCTGAATAATTAGCGGCGCCACCGCCAAAACAATTCCGCTTGTCGGGACCTGCGCTGACAACATGCCATTGCGCCCCTGAACATAAAGAGGCACCGCGGATACCCCCAAGAATGCCACTTGGGGTAACCGAACGGGCATCCACATAATCATAAGTTTCATAATAGTTCGAAATAGTCCCATTTGGGGCATAAGCAAATTTCACCGCAGGGTTGATAAATGGGTCTCGAAACACGGATGTTATGTAAGCTTGGGGTGTTGTAAGCCGGATAAAACGGGAACTAACCGCTTCATTAACTCCGGGTTCAAACACTGAAGGTCCATTAATTGACCCGCCCCCACTTAAGGCAAAAGGAGAATTTGGCGCCACGATAAGAGGGTAGTATTTGCAATCCACGCAGTAAGCTTCTATAGCCGTGGCAAGGGAACGCATATCCGACTTTGCGCGGCTTACCTTGCTCCGCACCTGCGCCTCAAGAAAGTTGGGTATAGCAATCGCCGCCAGGATGGCAATAATCGCAACCACAATCAAGAGCTCAATCAGTGTGAAACCTCGCTTCATAATACATTCACTTCCTTTCCTTTAAAAATATATAATATGTGCAAAAAACATGCATGGACGAAAATACATAAAACCGGGTCATTGCTTTTCCGTTGGTGTAGTTGATTTGTCCTCCTTGAAGACAATGGCTGTCCCGCGCATGAAATAACTGTAATCAGACCCCGGCTTCCAAGCGGGAAAAGGCACCTTTTCATCGGCAACCATCCCCTGAAAACGTTTGGGGAGTATGCGTATATCCATTACGGCATCGGCTCCAACCCGGCAGGCAAGATTCCTCAGGTCGGCAAGCATCTTCTTCTTGTTTTCCTTTGACTGGTCATCATAATACTTTGACTGCAGGATGGCGATTGCCTCACAGGGACGTTGGACCTGTCCCACGAAGAGCTCTATGCCGGCTGACCCCTCCCTTGGCGGACGAGTCTCCCACGTGAGTTTCTTGACGGTTCCTGTGTTGCAACTGCTTAACAGGAATAAAAAGAGACATGCAAAAAACAATAATATGAGCGCTTTTCCCCTGTTTTTCATTATATACCTCCTAATATTTTTGTTTAACCAATCCACTGACTGGCTGTCAACATGAAATTGCCCGTGAAATTACCATCAAAAACATAAAAACAATTTTTCTTGATTTATATCAAATGGGTATGTAGAAGTTTCATAGTAAATTCGAAAATAAAAGAGACATTTATGGGAATTGACCTCTCACATGGTTCGGATGAGGAGAAGAGTTACCCTGCGCTTAAGGTTATCCTTGGACCGGATGCCGATAATATTTTCTTCATTACAACACCAGTTGTCACCATCGGACGCGATAAGGACCGTGATATTCAGTTCACTGACCGCGCCATGTCACGGAAGCATTGTGAAATTGTCAAAGTTGAGGACAAGCTGATTATCCGCGACACAAAAAGCCATAACGGCATAAAAGTCAACGGACGTCTCACCTTAGAGCAGGAACTCAAGGATGGTGACCAGGTGGATATCGGTTCATCCCGCCTGATCGTCTCCATTCCCAAATAAGCCGCAAAAATTGAGGTGTCTGATGAAAATCCGAGCACGTGCCCCGATTCGCATCGATTTCGGTGGAGGGTGGACGGATGTACCGCCTTTCTCTCAGCGCGAAGGAGGAGCCGTCGTCAATGCCACCATAAACCGTTACACATACGCCACGCTCGTCCTGCGACCGGACAACACCATCCGCATCATCTCCGCAGACTTTGACACCTTCATTGAGGTGAAGGACTTCAAACAACTGGAGTATGACGGCAATCTTGACCTCATCAAGGCGGCAATCCGTGTTCTGGAGGTGAAGCAGGGGATGGATATTTATGTGCGATGTGACGCCCCGCCCGGCTCCGGCACGGGTTCCTCATCATCCATCAGTGTCGCCCTCATTGGACTCCTGAACACCCTCCAGAATGAAAAACTCAGTCCGCATGAAATCGCCAAACTGGGGCGAGTGCTGGAACTCCAGGAACTCCATATCGCCGGTGGCAAGCAGGATTATTATGCCTCCGCCCTTGGCGGCATCAACTATCTCGAGTTTGAAGACCCCGCAGTGAGCAACAGTAACCTGAACGTCCGACCGGAGGTCATCTCCGAGATGGAGAAACACATGGTTCTGTGTTACACGGGCAAATCCCGCCTGTCAGGCAACATCATCTCAACGGTCATGGGGGCTTATGAACGTGGTGAGGAAGAAACCACAAACGCTCTATTCAATCTCAAGCGGATTGCCCATGAAATGAAATCGGCACTCCTGACCGGCGACACGAAGCGATTTGCATCACTGCTTGATGAAAACTGGCAGAATCAGAAGATGCTCGATGAGTCCACAACCAACCCACAGATTGACCAACTCTTCGAGGCGGCTTACAAGAGTGGCGCCATCGGAGGGAAGGCGCTTGGGGCGGGAGGCGGCGGCTGTCTCCTGTTTTATTGCGATGATAACCGCGAGCATGAAGTCCGAAAAGCACTGCAGGAAAATGGCGTTCAGATTATAGACTTCAATTTAGAATTCCAGGGGCTGTCCACATGGACAGTGCCAGATTGAACATGATATGTTCATTTTTAACCGTTTCGGCTTTCCAAATTTTCTAAGGAGGCGAATTCATGAAAATATGCTACGACAGGGAAGTTGATACTCTCAGCATCATATTTCGAGACACCACCGTGACCACCAAACGCCTTGCAGAGGGCATTTCCGCAGACTATGATGGGGACGGGAATCTGGCAAGTATAGAGATTTTTGACGCCATCAAAAAATTTGGAGACTCGGAAACGTTAAGACAAATCATCATCGAGGGTGCATGGCTCACACAATAAAGGCATTGTGGACAATGCTGGAGTGAATATGAAAAACGCACCAAAAAAGGCTATTGAAATCATTGTCAGGGTCTCAGAGCCCGACAGAATCATATTGTTCGGCTCATATGCAAAAGGAAAACAAAAAAAGAGAAAGTGATTATGACCTTCTGGTTTTGAAAAAGCGGCTTCGGAAACCGCGCAATCTCGCCCAAAAAATATATCTGAACTTTAAGAACATAGGTGCACCAGTGGATATTATTGTTGCCAGCTTGGATAAGTTTGAAAAATTGAAATCAGACCCTTATCTGATATATGGTGAAGCTTCCCGTCATGGGAAAATTGTTTATGAAAAGAAATGAACGGGCAAAAGAGTGGTTAAAAAGGGCGCGGAGTAATCTTGCCCGGGCAAAATTGGGCGCTGTATCATCCGATATCCTGCTGATTATGAATCGGTAGGAGAGAAGAAATATAAAGAAGCATTAGCGATAGCTGATAAAGTTGTCAAATGGGTGGAAACACATTTTAGAGATGTCCTAAATTAGCTTATACTAAGTGTTGCACATATTCCATGTGTTCATTGTGCCCACCTGTGGTGGATAGTGAACGGGTTTTATTTACATGGTCAATGCGGCGAGCGTCACCCCCGCTATAAGGAATATAATCCCAAGCTTGACCACGATATTTAATACGATAATCGTGATAACGATGGTGGTCGCCTTTTCCTCCATGACCTCAACCATTCCCATGATGATGGCACGGGCGGTGAAAAACCAGGCTATAAGATATATAAAGAAATTCACAAGGCAAACTGGAATTAACATGCATAATTTCCATATAATACCGCCAGTAAGGGAGATGATAATGCCCGTGAGAATTGCCTTGGGGAATGAGATTGGTTCACCGGCGGCACGGACACTCAGAAGAACAATAAAACCATTGATTATCGCCAGAATTGAGCGAATAATGACCTCAAGTAATATACGCCCCGACCTCGTGCTCATCATTCTCCCCAGACCGAATAGTCGGTTTTCGTCGACCGCTTGTCCCTCCGTAGTTTCCCGGGATGCAAAGCCAGAAGGAGGACTCCCCGTTTCTGAGTGTTCTGTCTGCTGGACGTTATTAAGGTTCGTAAGAAAGGCGGGAGGGGCACCGGGGCGATTCTCTCCCATCGCGGGTGTTGGCGTTGCAGTATGGGCAGGTGTACCGGGCTGGGTGGGAACCGCCTGCGTTGGCGCAAAACCAGGAAGAACAGCTTCCCCAGAGGGCGGAGGTGCAACCGATTGGGTTGGAACAGGTGGCTGGGAGATGCCCGATGTCCCCACAGGAGTCACAGCAGAGGTAGCCTCTGCTATGACCTCAGTAAACTGCAGTTTTGAGATTTTGGCGCTCATCACCGGATATCCTATGGAATCCGGAGCCGCACCAGCTGTCCGTATGGTGAACACACCTGCGCCATCCTTTTTCTCATATTTCACAACAGAAACACCATCAAATTTCCCCCATAACCCATGAGGAGATTTGCGGTGCGCCCCGAGGACGGCGCCGCCGTAAGGGCAAGCGACTTAAATTCAATGCTGATTACCATGTCCTCACTGACGGGAAAAGACTGTTCGGCAACCTTCCCCTCCGTTGCAAGACGGATGGAAAATTCACCCGCAGGTGAGCCTCCCGAAAATGAATCCACCCAGACCTCAGGAAAACTCTTCCCGAACGCCATCTCCATTGAATCCGAAAATAAAAAGGGAGAAGCGAGACAGAAAATAATTGTCATGGCACAGATGATATATGTCCTCATAAGCGAACCCCGTTTTAATGAGCTACTTTAATCTTCAAAATTTACCCACATCCTTGCACATGTCAAGTTGAAAAGGGAATTCATCAGCGGCGGAATTCCCGAAAAGCAATGCTTGAGCACAATACACAGATTTCGCAGATTTGCACAGATTGAAAAATTCAAAGTTTTCTTCTGCGTCATCTGTAAAATCTGTGGATTGAATTCATGATAGAGATATTATTTCATCTGTGGCGGGGGCATCACAATTTGCTTGCCCGTGCGGGAGCGGCGTGGATTTATAATTCCCTGAATCGCCTTTGGAGGTCTGAACCCTTTGGAACTTCTTGAAAATCTAAACCCGATGCAGAGGAAAGCGGTGGAGGTTACAGATGGTCCGCAACTCATCATTGCTGGCGCCGGCAGCGGCAAGACACGCGTCATCACTCATAAGATTGCCTATCTCATCAAGGTGAAAAATGTTCCCCCATGGCGCATCTTTGCCGCCACGTTCACCAACAAGGCAGCCAATGAAATGAAGGAACGTGTGCTGAAACTCCTCGACCTGCCGGGCGATGTCAGACTGAACGTCTCCACATTTCACTCCTTATGCGCGGGATTTCTGCGCCGAGAGGCGCCAAAGGTGGGACTTACACCGCATTACACAATCGTGGACGAGCGCGACCAGCTCGTTATCATCAAGGACTGTCTGAATTTTCTCCGCATCCCGCTGGAGATATGTCAGCCAAAACAGGCGCAGGAAAAAATCAATCTGGCAAAAATCAATATGCTGGAACCCGAAGACCTTGAAGGGTTCTTCCTCGGAGCCGAAATTGAGATGCTCCCTGAGGTCATGCGTCTTTACCAGAAACGCCTGTCTGAAAGCGATGCCGCTGATTTTGAAGACCTCATTCTGCACATTGTCAGACTGCTCAAAAAGGATGCGGAGACACGTCGGTTCTATCAGGAACGGTTTCTCTATATCCTCGTGGATGAATACCAGGACACCAACCTTTTGCAGTTTGAACTCATCCGTCTCCTTGCGGGGGCACATGGAAATCTCAGCGTGGTTGGTGACGAGGACCAGAGCATTTACAGTTGGCGCGGGGCAAAACTATCCAACCTCCTCGACTTCTCCAAACATTTCCCCAGGACAACCATCACCAAACTCGAACAAAATTATCGCTCCACGGGGAACATCCTGAAGTCCGCCGATGCAGTCATATCGCACAATGTGGAGAGATTCGGGAAGACACTCTGGTCAGAAAGGCAGGCGGGCGACCCCGTCTTTCTGATTGAGTCCATGGATGAAGTTGAGGAGGCACGCAGGGTTGTGGAAACTGTTCTCACAATCCACCACCTTGAGAATATCCCCCTGCGCGAGTTTGCAATCTTTTATCGGCAGAACAGTCTGAGCCGCACATTTGAGGACGAGATACGCAGACGCAAAATCCCATACCTCATCGTTGGCGGCATCCGTTTCTATGACCGTGCGGAGGTGAAAGACCTGCTCGCCTATCTGAAGGTGGCGGTAAATCCCAATAACACCATCGCCCTCCAGAGAATCATCAATGTCCCCCCGCGGGGCATTGGTGAAAGGTCAGTTGAAAAACTTCTTCAAATCGGTCGCGAAAAGAACCTGACGCTTTACCAGTCCCTCGAACTCGCGGTGACAGAAAATCTCTTGCCGGCAAATGCGAGCGAAAAGGTCACAAAATTCCTCAAATCCACCAAAGAATGGATATGCGCCGCCACACGCATCAGCCCCTTTGACCTCCTCCGGCGCATCATCGACGAGACAGACTACATTAAATCCCTCGGAGACCCGCACAGCATTCAGGTCATCTCAAAAAAGGATAACATACAGGAACTTCAGAATGCCATTCAGGAATTCTTTGAGAGAAATCCCGAGCAGACGCTGGAAAATTATTTTGAAAATCTTGCCCTTGCTGCACCGGTGGATGAACTGCAGGGACATGATGACTTCCTTGCCCTCATGACGCTCCATTCCGCAAAAGGACTCGAATTCGACACCGTTTTCATTGTGGGGATGGAGGAGCCGATTTTCCCGAACCGTTGGACGATTGAGGAATCGCAGTCTATGGAGGAGGAGCGCCGCCTCTTTTACGTGGGCATCACCAGAGCAAAAAACCGCATCTTCCTTTCACGGGCGGAGAGTCGTCTCTTCCACGGTCAGCGCGAATGGAATCTCCCCTCAATCTTCTTAGACGAAATCCCGCCGGAGATGAAAGTGATATGGAATCCCACGACATATATGTGGCGCACCACCTCGCCAGCGCTTAAGGGACGTTCATCCTGAAAGGAGAAAAATACATTTTTTTATTGTTCGGGACGTCACATTGGTCTATATATTTTTACATATTTCCCTGAACAAAGACAGGAGGGTCTGAATGCCCTGTGCAAAAATTCTCGTTGCGGATAATAGCGCCGAGGTGCAGGAGCTCTGTCAGAAGTTCCTTGGTGAGAAATACAATCTCACCTTTGCCTCAAGTGGCGCTGAGGCGGAAGAAAAACTCGCCGCCGAAAAACCCGACCTCATCATCATGGACATTTATATACCGGGAGTGGACGGGTTGACACTCGCGGAAAAATTTAAGTCTGACCCCGAACTTGGGCATATCCCCATAATCATTTTATCCGGCATAATGTCAGACATGGACCTCCCGCCCGGATTCTGGAAGATGGGTACGCCCGCTCAGGGATTTCTGCACAAGCCCTTGGAATCCGCCGCCCTGCTCAATGAGGTGCAACGGGTCCTTGCGGCATCGCATGGGATTGACATCACCAAGCCCAGATGGGGAGGTTATCTGTGACATGAAGAACATCGGTCGATGCCAGAATTGCGGTCGCACAATCCCGAAGGGCGAAACCCTCTTCGAAATCCGCATCGATATATACGCCAAGGGAGGACCGATTGATATAGACCCGGAAGACCTCAAAAAAGACCATATCAGGGAGATGAAGGAATTGATAAAGCGGATGGAAAACATGGACATTGACGAGCTGACGGATGAGGTCTGGGAGAGTTATCGCTTTGACCTGTGCAAGACCTGCAGGAAGGAATTTCACAAGAAACTGAAACTCAGAAAAAAGGGGGGACTTGTCCCACGGGCAAAAAGTAGCTACAGGAATAATTAACACCAGACTTCACAGCATAAATCATATTTTTGAACGAACAAAGGAGGAACCTATGCAAGGATTTCTCAAGGATATCCCGACGGTTTATCAATTTACTATTGAGGTGGTGTTAATTGTCGCCGGTGCAGCCATTGCCCTTCCGGGGCGAAAAAAATTGGGCTGGTTTATATTCCTCCTTGGAATCGCAGGCGTCATCTGGACAATCAAGACCCGTGTCCTAACCCTCATGTGATGTCCATTTGCTTTATCTCATTTGTGGAGTAACTGTTTCATGAAATCCAGGGTTGCAGTCTTAAAGACATCCCCCGCAACGGTCGTTGAGGACATCGGTCGGCTGATGCGTCTGGCGGAGTATGCGAAATCTCTCCCGAAAGACCATGACACCATTCTCAAGGTCAATGTCTCCTGGCACTATTACTATCCCGCATGCTCCACCACCCCCTGGCAATATGACGGCGTGGTGAATACTCTTGTCGAGGATGGTTATGCACTGACACACATCATCCCCGCCCACAACCGGACTGTCGTCGTCAATGACAAAAAGGGAATCGTGAACAACCATCTCGACACAATTGACTGGAAGTATGGGTTGAAACCGATTCATCTTTATGAAAACAACCCACCGGTCAACTGGCAGGTCTATAGACCAAAGGGAAAATTCCGCGTCCTTGATAAGATTTATCCGGAGGGGGTAAAGATTCCCGGATTATTCATCGGAAAGAACATCATCCACCTGCCCACGGTAAAAACGCATGTCTTCACCACAATTACCGGCGCAATGAAGAACGCCTTCGGCGGTCTTCTCTCCGAAAAACGCCACTGGACTCACAGCGTTATTCACGAGACCTTGGTCGACCTCCTCATGATTCAAAAGGAGATTCATTCGGGCATTTTTGCCGTGATGGACGGGACGATTGCAGGTGACGGCGCCGGTCCGCGCGTCATGGTGCCATACGTCAAAAATTTCCTCCTCGCCTCCGCTGACCAGGTTGCCATTGACTCCGTCAGCGCCAAGATGCAGGGATTTGACCCGATGTCCCTTGATTTCATCCGTCTTGCCCACGAGGACGGGCTCGGCATTGGAGACCCGCGTGAAATTGAGATAGTCGGCGAGGATATTACCGGCGTTAATTTTCATTTCCACGGTCAGAAACAGACGCTTGCCTCGCGCGGACAGTGGTTAATCTATCATGGCTGGTTGCATCCACTGGAGAAAATCCTCCTGCGCTCACCCATTGTCCCCTGGTCATACGCCGCCTCGCGCCTTTACCATGACGTCTACTGGTATAACTGTGTCGGCAAAAAACGAGTACGCACAATTATGGGCACGGAATGGGGAAAATTGTTCAAGGAGTATGAACTGTCTCATTATCAAAAAACCCATGGACAGCATCCAAAAAAATAAAATTTATTCACCACAGAGTCACAGAGGACACAGAGTATTTATTATATTCTCTGTGCTCTCCGTGGCTCTGTGGTGAAGCATTTTTCATTTTTTAGTTTCATTAAATCTTAACGGAGCGGGAATGTGAATCTGAAAGACCTTTCGCCGAGTCAGATTGAGGAGCTGGTGAGGACGGTGACGGCACGTGTGGCAGAGCGGCTCACAAGCGAGGGAAAGCCCGCCGGCGCACCCGTTGGGGTCACTGCCCCCACATGTCCAATCGTCAGTTCGGGAGCACCATGCACGGGGTGCGGGGAGTGCATCGCAAAAAATCCATCCGCCGTGAAGTCCATCATCGGAGCGGGCGCTGACCGCATCGGGTCTAAAACGGCGGGCGGAGCAAGGGACATCGCCCCAATGATTGACCACACCCTCCTCAGACCCAACGCCACCGATGCCGAAATCGAAAAGCTCTGCAATGAGGCGAAGGAGTATCATTTCGCCTCGGTGTGCCTGAACTCTGCCTATGTCCCGCTCGCCTCGCACCTGCTGGCAGGAAGCGGTGTCAAGGTCTGCACCGTGGTGGGCTTCCCGCTCGGCGCCATGAGCACAGAGGCAAAGGCGTTCGAAACGCGCGACGCCGTTGCAAAAGGGGCGGATGAGATTGACATGGTCATCAACGTAGGCAAACTGAAATCCGGCGATTATGAATATGTATTTGATGATATTCAATCGGTCGTGCGAGCGGCGCAGGGACACTGTGTCAAGGTGATTCTGGAGACTGCCTCGCTGACGGATGACGAAAAGGTGGCGGGATGCATCATTGCCAAGGCGGCAGGGGCGAATTACGTCAAGACGTCAACGGGGTTTGGAGCAGGTGGCGCCACGGTTGAGGACGTTGCCCTTATGAGACGCATTGTGGGACCCAAAATGGGGGTCAAGGCTGCGGGGGGCATCCGCACTGCAGAGGAGGCGCAAAAAATGATTGCCGCCGGTGCAACACGCATTGGCGCAAGCGCCTCCGTGGCAATCGTTCGCGGCAGGAAATAAATTAAACGGACGCCGGCAGTTCTTGAGTAATTGTGAACATTTTCTATTATTTTCTAATTATTTCACTTGCCCGAAATAGAATACTTTTGTAATAATAGATTTTTATTGATTATATATTTTATGGATAGTGATTCATGCATTTTTCACAAATAGCGTGGAGATTTTTCCTCCCACCACTGGCAGTTTCTATTTTACTATTCATCGCAGGATGGTGGATAGCGGGGGCGGTCTTTATCCTTGGCGCCCTCTTCATCCTTTTTTTCTTCCGCGACCCCGAGCGAATACCTCCCGCCGAGAAGGGCGCTCTGGTTTCGCCTGCAGATGGCAAAGTCGACGTGGTGGAGGAGGTCGAGCATCCCCCATTTGCCAGTGGCAGGGCGGTCAAGGTGGGGATTTTTCTTTCCATATTTGACGTCCACGTCAACCGAGCCCCTGCCGATGGGCGCGTTATGGAGACGAGTCACCGTTCCGGCAGTTTCATAAGCGCCATGAATAAGAAATCCTCCGAGGCGAATGAGAGCAATTCAATTGTGTTTGAGACCATGCAAGGGGCGATTTGCGTTCGGCAGATTGCCGGACTGATTGCGCGGCGGATTGTCTGCACCCTCAAAAAGGGAGACAGCGTTCATCGGGGCGATAGAATCGGTCTCATCTGCTTCGGCTCACGAACGGAAATCTTCCTGCCCTCCAACGCCCTCATCAAGGTCAAACCGGGGATGAGGGTAAAGGGTGGCTCCTCCATCATTGCCTTCCTGCCGGATACTGGCGGCGATGGAGCATTTTAAAACCATGAGGAATAAATCATGAGAAAGGTATACATACTTCCAAATCTCATTACGGCGGCAAGTCTCTTCTGTGGACTGTTATCCATCACATACATCTTTAGATCTGATTATGAGGTCGCATGTTATCTCATCCTCATATCAGCCCTGCTGGATGGTCTGGACGGGAAGCTGGCGCATCTGACGCGGACGCAGAGCGCCTTCGGGTTGCATTTCGATTCCCTCTCCGATGTTGTTGCCTTCGGCGTTGCCCCTGCAATGCTGATATACTCCTGGATGCAGGCAATCACAACAAGCGGGACGGGGAAGGTAGCGGCGGGCGTGGCGGCACTCTATGCCATCTGCGGGGCGCTCCGCCTTGCACGCTTCAACGTCCAGGCGTTAAGGGAGGAAAAAAAGAATTTCACCGGACTCCCCATACCGGCGGCGGCGGGGGCTGTGGTATCCACCTTTCTCGCCCTGTGGCGGACCGGTCTCTGGCGCGAGGAGGGCGGCGCTGTGCTTCTCAAAGTCCTTCCTGTCATAGTCGTTGGGCTTGCTTATCTCATGGTGAGCAACATCCCCTATCCAAGTCTGAAAAACATAGACCTCCGGCAGAGAAAACCGTTTGATTATCTTGTCCTGATTGTCGTGGTAGTCTGCTTCATGGTGGGGTTATGGCAGATGCAGACACTCATCCTGTTCCTTGGTTTCTGGGGATATGTGGCGTGGGGCCTGGCGGGTCGCTTTCTTCGCGCCCACAAGCCCCAGCAAAGCCCCGTTCCGGGAATAACATTGCACAAACAATAGAAATTATTCACCACAGAGCCACAGAGGACACAGGGGATTTTTTATATTTGAAATGAAACTCTGTGCTCTCTTTGGCTCTGTGGTGAAATTGATTTAAATCTTGCTCGCTTTTTTTACCGCATAATCCTTCCAGAGTTTCGATAGCATGTTCCAATCCTTTGGCTGGATGGCTTCGCGTGTGGTGTCAATGTGTGTGGCGTAATACAGGGATGGGATGCCAAGGGAGGGCTGGAGGCGCATGTATTCCAGCCACGCCCTTCTGGAAGGACAGGGCCAGTTATCCGTGTCAATGAGGAGCCCTGGACAGGCAAGCCGAGCCATGGCGGCGCGGAACTCCATCTTCTTCACCACAGAGTCCTGATAATTTTTATCAATGTCATTCAGTCGGATGGCGTCACAAACGTCCATGAAATATGGATTAGCGGCATGGGTGATGATGAAGGCGTCCTTTTTTATTCTCTTCGCAGTGACATAGATCTCCCTGAGGTATGTCTTGAGGAGTTCAATTCCCCAGGGGACGCCAGCGCGCCTTGCCTCATAATCCGCCGGCGTGGCGGCGGTAAAATCAATCTTGAAGCCGTCCGCATTGTAGCAACCCTCTTTATCCGAAAGCATCCTCTTTACCGCCTTATGCAGTTCTTTCACAAATTCAGGATTTGTCGGGTCTTCACAGAGTTTCTGCTCTCCCTTAGTTATGCACATTCGTGGCGGGACGCCCTCACCGGTGAATAATCCCCACCAGAGAAGAACCTTTTTCCCCTTCCTGTGCAGATGGTCTATGAATCCCCTGATGTCAGTCCATTTGCCCTCATCCGCCTTAGGCAGTCCCCGCTCCTTCTGCCACTTATCGTCAATAATGAGTGTGCGAAAGGGGATTTTATTTTTTTCCAGAATATCAACCATGTGCTCATAAAAAGCCTGATTGGAATACTGGAAGGGATTCCAATCCTGCTTCATATCCTTATCGCCAAGCCTGTTATGAAAGTCCGCCTGATACGCCTGCTCCCCCCAGCCGCAGAACATGGGTTCGCGCCACCATGGGGCATCATGTGCGGTGCGGACGGGGACAAGATGGTTCGAAAATAGAAAATCGACATAAGATTTCAATGCCTCTCTTTCAGATGCGCCGAAATGGATAACAAGATGAGGCGTTGTGAAGGAGCCCGTGGGCTTTGTCTTGCCAAAATATGTCAACAAGAGTGCGAGGGTTCGTCCGGCGGCAAATTCATAATCATTGAAATTATAATCCCCGGGACTGGCGGCAATCCCCATGCTCATCCAGACTGATTTGTTCTGGTCGGTTACCGCGAAAGCAATCATACCGGGTGTAAAAAAGGCATTCCCCCCATTAAAATTGAAATCATAATTCACACTGACCTTGCCGTTCTCCTGAGCGGACACCCACTGGCGGTCTAAGGCGTTTGGCTCGGGATTGAAAAGCCATGCGAACGTCTTTGAGGTGTTGATTTCACTAATCTGGATGGCGCCGCTGACAGTTTCAATCTGTGGCTCAACCTCCACCTCTCCCAACGGGGCAAAGATACCCGGAAGCCCCCATCCCTGAAAAAAATAGAGTTTATCAATTGGAAGGGCGGGCTCAAATTGATAATAATACTCAAGATAGTCCTCATAACAGTCAAAAATGAAAACCTTTTTCCTATGCAGAAGACTCATCCCCTCAAAGATAATCCTGTGACCATCTGGAATCTCCTGAAATTGTGGCGTCCGGACAATGCGCACCAGGACATCCTTTTCGTGGACGCCATCGCACGCAGACCAGATACAGAGCTTCTGGCTCAACTCCCCAGCCGACAGGCGCACAAACCCTGGCTCTTTAGCATTGTAACTGAGCGAATATACCTTTGCAGTCAGTGTGAAGGCGTCCTTCCGACTCTCAATCAATATCCTCATTTCCCCACTCCTTAACGGACTATACGCTCCCTTTAACTACATAAAATGACACAGTTCAACAACTATTTGTTTGACTTTCGTAACTGACTGCAATGATTGATTATCCGATTATTCGCCTGCGATATAAAATGATATTTTGGAAAAGAGGTTACCATGCGAGCATTGATTACGGGCGGGGCGGGATTTATCGGCTCTTACCTTGCAGAGGCACTTCTGCAAAAAGGTTGCAATGTTTCAATTATTGACGACCTCTCCACGGGCAGTATCAAAAATATCGACCACCTGAAATCCCATCCCAACTTTGACTACACGATTGACACCATCATGAATGTCCCGCTGATGGCGGAGATGATTGACCGCGCCGACCATGTTTATCACCTTGCCGCAACGGTGGGCGTCCGGCTCATTGTGGAAAGCCCCGTGCGCACCATTGAGACTAATATCAAAGGCACAGAGATTGTTTTAGAACTGGTCGCTAAGAAAAATAAGAAAATCATCATCACTTCATCGTCAGAGGTTTATGGCAAGAGTAACAATGCGCCGTTCCGGGAGGATGATGACCTCGTCCTCGGACCCACCATCCGCGCCCGTTGGTCTTATGCCTGCTCAAAGGCAATTGATGAGTTCCTTGCCCTCGCTTACCACAGGGAGAAAAAACTGCCGGTCATTATTTGCCGCCTCTTTAACACAGTGGGACCGCGCCAGACGGGCGCTTACGGCATGGTGATTCCGCGCCTCGTCACGCAGGCGCTGAGCGGAGTCCCTATGACAGTTTACGGAGATGGAACGCAGACGCGCACGTTTACCGACGTGCATGAAGTCGTCTGGGCTTTGCGTCACCTCATGCAGGAACCCGCCGCTATTGGAGAGGTGGTCAATATCGGCGGCGTGGAGGAGATTTCCATACTCTCACTTGCGCAAAAAATCAAAGAGCTGACGGGGAGCGCCTCGGAAATCCGCTTCATCCCCATAGACGAGGTTTATGACAAAAATTTTGAGGATATGGGAAGGCGCGCGCCAGAGATTGAAAAGGCGCGTCGTCTCATCGGTTTCAATCCCCGCACAGGCATTGATGACATATTGCGGAAAATCATCGCATACATGAAAACGGAATCTGTCAATCCACACGATTAAATACAAATCCACACTCGGCTCACGGCATCATGTCAGGTGGATAGACACCAATCTTGACGCTGTCAATCATGAGCTTGGCGCCCGGGTCGTCATTAGTTGACAGGTTGATGAAATCAACTGCCGCCTGCAGAGAGACATCTTGAATCGGGTTTTCACTCCCATCCGTCGGTGATAACATGAATATCTTGTAAGACTGGTCTGTGGCTATAGGTGAATCCTGTCCCTCGTCTGTGCTGTCAATCGTCTTGCTCACAGCCGCCTGATTATCCATAGAGTTCAGTCTGAAACGGATTCTCGGCATCATGTCCTGAGTTGTAATGAGGTCCCTGCGGACAACGAACTCTGCGTAAT
>Ga0172363_10002214_pt1 | contig 15694 bp, 10 predicted proteins | sample LakKivs2_kivu2a2_FD_114541 | JGI IMG/M metagenome (GOLD analysis project Ga0172363, IMG submission 114541) | Sediment microbial communities from Lake Kivu, Rwanda - Sediment s2_kivu2a2 | ecosystem: Environmental > Aquatic > Freshwater > Lake > Sediment | place: Rwanda: Western Province, Lake... | reverse complement strand
TAATAGGGACATCAACAAAAATGGATCAGGTTGAGCCAGGAAACATTACAATATCGGTTTATTTAAAAACTTTACAAGATTTACAAATAGATATTGATTTTGGAGATTACGTGGGTTATTACGATAGTGAAAATTTTGTTCGTTATTATACGGTTGTAAATGATGGTCGTGTTGTATCAGACACAAAACATACGTATAAAGGTTATAAACCTTTTTACCGTAGTATAATCGCGGCTCCTGTTGGGCCAAATGAATTTAGAGGATTATAATGGCAATACCAAAGAAAGGACCTGTTAAACCTACATTACCTTTGACTTATCCAAAAACTCTTTTACCAAGGAGAGAACAAATCAAAGATATGATTACCAAAGATGGAACTTATCTTCCTAAGTCACTTCTTCATGCAGATTTGGATCGTGGGTTTTTGGATTTTGTGAAAGACAAATTTAAAATTGTTTCTGAAGGAATTAATATACCTGTTGTTGATATATTAGTGACAACACAAAATTGATCTCAGTTTGTTGAAACATGGGACTTTCAAAATATTGATAAGAACTTAGAACCACCCTTTTTAACGATAATCAGAAGTCCCGAAGTAAAATACGGAAATAATCCTTCGGTTCAGTATAATATTCCTAATAGAAGAATGTATTACTATATGGAAGTTCCAACATGGAATGGAAATTTTATGGGAGCTGACATATATAAAATTCCTCAACCAATACCTATAGATTTAAAATATAGTGTGGCTATCGTTTGTAATAGAATGAGAGAAGTTAATACCATGAATCAACGAGTTATGGAAACATTCGCATCTCGTCAAGCATATCAGACTATCAACGGACATTATATTCCAATTATTAATGATGGATTCACAGACGAGTCTTCGATGGATTTAGAAAAAAGAAAATACTATGTTCAAAAGTATGATTTCACAATGATGGGGTTTTTAATCGATGAAAATCAATTTGAGGTCAGTCCTTCAATATCAAGAACTATTCAAATGTATGAAGTAGATCAAAGACCAATAAAAAGACCTCAAAAAAAACAAGATCCTGTCCAACCACAAATAATAGTACTTAACTATCCTATAGAGAACGTTTCTCAAGAATATTTTTTTGAATATACATGTAATTTAAACTATCAAAACACAGTTAACATTATAAGTTACTCAGTATATATCAATGATCAGTACTATGGTGATGACGTGACAATAATTCAGATTAATACGGATGACACTTTAAAAATTGATGTTACTAAGTTAAATCTTGGATTGGAATCTGAAATATCTTTTACACAAGTTTTAATTTAAAATTCTCCGTAAATATCTTTTTTTTCTTTACATTTTTCTAAAATTAAATTTTCCAAAAATTTATACATTTTAATACCTCGTTTATCACAATATTTTTTTAACACATTGTGAACTTCTGCATCTATTTTTAGATTTTTTATTTTCTTTAGATCTTTCATGACATAGGTAGAATAAAGGCAGAATAAAATCTTACCAAAATATAAATAGTTTGATCAATGTAAAGTTTTTACAAAAAATTGTAATATTTATAGTAAAATAAAATATATAAAGACATTTTAAACATGGCAACAAATAGTAAAGTTTTCGTTTCACCAGGAGTGTATACTTCTGAAGTTGATTTGAGTTTCGTAGCTCAAAGTGTGGGGGTAACTACATTAGGTATAGTAGGTGAAACTTTAATAGGTCCAGCATTCGAACCTATTTTCATAACAAATTTCAATGAATTCCAAACAGTATTCGGAGGAACTTCACCTGAAAAATTTGTGAATACACAAATTCCAAAATATGAGGCATCATATATCGCTAAAGCATATCTACAACAATCAAACCAATTATTTGTAACAAGAATTTTAGGGTTATCAGGTTACGATGCTGGACCATCTTGGTCAATTACAACTTCGGCTAATGTTGATCCATCCACGATAGGGATTTGGTGCTTGAGTTCTATTACCAACTTCAACACCTGTGAAAATGTTTGTGTTATCCCCAAAGAGTTAGTGTTTTCAGTACCTTTTACGGCCTGCACTAACTCAACTTCGACTATTGGTTTTCAAGCAACTTTTCCTTACGAAATTGAATCGATTCTAACAGAACAGTATGAAGAATTTAATGGAGATACTTCAACATTGGAAACTCAAATTAATGATTTAATTTTCAACGTTATTACAAGTAATAACCCATATTTGGCTGAAGATGAACAAATCGCATATTTTGGTTCAATCGATACTGGTGATTATAATATTTTAAATGGAGCTGGTTGGACGGCAGAAACAAATGTTTTTGAAGTTCCTTCGGTGTCATTAGATGATACTAATTTGGGATCACCGTTCAACGATTCATGGTATTACTCTTTGTTCGATAACATGGGTAATACCAACTATACTGGTTTTTCGTTCTCTACTTTGGTTTCTGGTTTAACATCATATTTTCCTAACCCGACACCAACACCACAGGTGAGTGCATCACCAACACCAACACCATCTGCGGTAAATCCATGTATAACTCCGTCTCCTTTTGTATCACCAACACCAACCCCAACTCCTGTGAATATAGAATGTTATTCAGGAACTATTGTTGGTAAAATATACTACTTTACAGGAACATCTTACGTTGATTACGACAATGTTGTGGTTGCAACATTAAGATCGAGAGGTATTTCAACTTACACCACAGATGAAAATCCACGTTATTCGGTAACGGGACTTACAGACGCTAGTTTAGATATGACAGGTAAATATGTAGGGGTTCTTAAAAATCCTTATTTAACATTTGCAGTAAATTGTACAGACAAGTTTGGAACAAATTTTACATTCGAAACATCTTTATCACAAAACGATCCTGAATATATTAGTAAAGTATTTGGGATTTCTAATTTCCAAAAACCAAGAATCGAAGTTCCTTTGTTTAATGAAGAGGTTTTTCAATCGTGGTTAAATTACTCTTGGAGAAAGGGTTATATACGAGGACTTAACCCCAATTTTATAGAGTTAGATTCTGCTCAAAGTGGAGACCCCAATTCTATTGGTTGGTATTTAGACAGATGGCAAACACCAGTTTCTCCATATGTTGTTTCTGAGTTACGTGGTAACAAAGTCTACGATTTATTTAGATTTTACACAATTTCTGATGGTGACGCAGCAAACACTTTGATTAAAATATCTTTAATTAATCAAACCTATAGTAATTTAACATTCGATGTGTTAATTCGTGACTATTTTGATACGGATGCAAATCCTGTAGTCTTAGAGAAATTTACAAATTGTACAATGGATCCTGGTCAGAACAACTTTATTGCAAATAAAATTGGTACTCTTGATGGGGAATACCTTTTGAATTCAAAATATGTGATGGTCGAAATGAATGAAGATGCTCCAATTGACGCACTTCCTTGCGGATTTAACGGGTTCAACTTTAGAAATTATGCAGGAGCAAATTCACCTTTCCCAATTATCAAAGGTAAATATGACTTTCCTGGTGAAGTAATCTATAACCCACCATTCGGTTTATCTTCAGGAAATGACAATTCTTTAGTAAGTCCAGGTGATAATGTAAGAAGAACTTACTTAGGTATATCTAATAATTTGGGTTGGGATCCTGCATATTTTGAGTATGTTGGTAAGAGAAATCCTTTAAATTCTTGTGATATTGAGGGTCTTCCATTTAATTACAGATCTGCAGGTTTCCACATGGACGTAAATGCAAGTGGTTTAACAATCGGACCTGAGTTTTCAACAAGCGGGTCTCCAAGATTTATCTGTGGTAACTCTTCTTTTATTACTGAACCCGAATTACCAACAAATGCATACTATAGATTATTCGCACGTAAATTCACATTCTTAGTACAAGGTGGATTCGATGGGTGGGATATATATAGAGAATACAGGACAAACGAAGATAGATTCCAAATTGGTAGAGCTGGTTATCTACGAGGAGCTTGTCCATCGAGTAGATACCCTAACGCAACTGGTTGGGGAGCATTTAAAGAAATTTCTTTGGGAGACGGAACTCAAAATTTTGCAAACACCGACTACTATGCATACTTGTTAGGACAACAAACTTTTTCGAACCCTGAAGCGGTAAATATAAATGTTTTTGTAACACCTGGTATTGACTATGTAAATAATAGTAACTTAGTTGAGGACGCAGTTCAAATGATAGAATTTAACAGGGCCGATTCTTTGTATGTATGTACAACACCCGACTATGATTTATATTTACCAACTACAACCGGTATTGATGGTTTCATTTACCCAACAGAAGCGGTTGATAATTTGGATAACACAGGAATCGATTCAAACTATACGGCAACTTATTATCCGTGGGTATTGACAAGAGATAGTGTAAATAACACTCAAATTTATATCCCACCAACAGCCGAAGTAACAAGGAACTTAGCACTAACAGATAATATCGCCTTCCCATGGTTTGCGGCGGCAGGATATACTAGAGGTATAGTTAACTGTGTTAAAGCTCGTAAAAAGTTGACTCAAGAGGATAGAGACATTTTATATGTTGGTAGAATCAATCCAATTGCAACTTTTTCTGACGTAGGAACTGTAATATGGGGTAATAAAACACTACAATTACGAGAATCCGCTCTTGATAGAATCAATGTAAGAAGGTTATTGTTACAAGCACGTAAGTTAATTTCAGCAGTTTCAGTACGATTATTGTTTGAACAAAATGACGCACAAGTTAGACAAGACTTCCTAAACGCAGTTAATCCAATTTTAGACTCAATTAGAAGAGATCGAGGTTTATATGACTTTAGAGTTACAGTTTCGAATGACCCTGAAGATATTGATAGAAACCAATTGACAGGAAAAATTTACATCAAACCAACAAGGTCTCTTGAGTTCATTGACATTACATTCTATATCACTCCAACTGGAGCATCTTTTGAGAACATTTAATGTGGTTAATTTAAAAAAAAGGGGGACATACGTTCCCCTTTTTTATTATAGTAATATTTATTAACATGAATTATAAAAAATTAGTCAAAGAGATAATTTCAGAAATTATACACGACCAAATGAAACCAACAATGAAATACTATGCATTTGATTGGGATGATAATTTAATGTTTATGCCCACTAAAATTTATCTCAAAGATAAAAATGGAAAAAGTGTAGGTATGTCAACTGAAGATTTTGCAGAATATCGAACGGAAATAGGTAAGGAACCTTTTGAATATGAGGGTCACACCATCGTTGATTTTGACGAAAAACCTTTCAGAGATTTCAGAGTAACCGGAGATAAAAAATTCATAAGGGACTCAATGACCGCAGAAACGGGTCCATCTTGGAATGATTTTGTTGAGGCGGTAAATAACGGTTCAATTTTTGCTATAATCACAGCACGAGGTCACACACCAAGTGTTTTTAAAGAAGCAATATACAACCTAATAAAAAAAAATAAACACGGTCTGAATCAGAAAGAACTTATTAAAAATCTTAAAAAATATCGAGACTTGGCCGATGAAGATGATTTGTCAGACGATGAATTGGTTAAAACTTATTTAGATATGAATAAATATCATCCAGTTAGTTTTGGAGTAGGTTCTGAATCAAACCCTGAGGAACTTAAAGTTAATGCAATGAGAGAGTTTATGTCTTATGTTCAAGATTTATCACATCAATTACAAGAGAAGGCATTTATGAAAAACAAAATAAGTAATCACTTTAATCCATATATTGGATTTTCAGATGATGATTTAAGAAACGTTCAAGCGATGAAAAGAAATTTTGATGATGAATCAGGATTGGATATTTATCATACAGGAGGAGGAAATAAAACTAAATTTGAATAATTAAATCACTAGATAATAATTAACTTAAAAAAAATTTGAAGTAAATAGAAAATTTTTCAAAACTTTATATTTATAATAAAAAATAAAACAAAATAAAAAAAATTAAAACATGGCTGATTTGTTAATGAAAATGCCGATCCCTTACGAACCGAAAAGGGAAAACCGATGGATCCTTAGATTTCCATCATCACTTGGAATAAATGAGTGGTATGTTGAAAGTGCCTCGAGACCAAAACTTTCTATTACATCAAAAGCAATAGAGTTTTTAAACACAGAAACGTATGTTGCTGGTAGATTCAAATGGGAAGCAATATCTGTTAAGTTTCGTGACCCTATTGGACCATCTGCGTCTCAAGCAATTATGGAATGGATTCGTTTATGTGCGGAGTCTGTTACAGGTCGTATGGGATATGCTGCAGGTTACAAAAAAAATGTAGATCTTGAAATGTTAGACCCAACAGGTGTTGTAGTTGAAAAATGGATATTAGAAGGTGCATTTTTATTAGGGTACGACGGAGGATCTCTTTCGTACTCACAAGATGGTATTGCGGGAATTACTTGTTCGATGCAAATGGATAGATGTATATTAGTTTACTAATAAAAAAAACATACATATTATAAAAGACCGTATACTTTACTAGTTACGGTTTTTTTTTATCTTTTTTTTAAAAAAAAATGGAACAAAATGAATACACTGTAGGTCATGGGAATTTAACTCTACCACATGACGTTATTAACCTACCAACTCAAGGAGTTTATTATAAATCAAAAAAAAAATCAGTAAAAGTAGGATATCTAACGGCAGTAGACGAAAACATACTGTCGGATTTCAATGGGTCAAGAAGTGTTAATGAAACTATAATACTACCCCTGTTAAGAAATAAACTTTTTGAACACGACTTAAGACCAGAAGAATTATTAGACGGGGATATTGAGGCCATACTTTTATTTTTAAGAAATACCGCATTTGGACCAGAGTATAAAGTCACCGTTATAGATCCGAAAACCAACGAAAATTTTTCAACCTCTGTTTATTTAGACGAACTAAATTATAAAAAAGTAGAAACAAGTCCCAACGAACATGGACTTTTTGAAGTTACATTACCTGTTTCGAAAAAAAATGTAACATTAAAACTACTATCTCTAAGTGAAACAATAGATCTTAATAAAACACTAGCCAGTTATCCCTCTTTTAGAGTGGCACCAACAATTACTACAAAATTGAATAAACATATTGTTTCTTTAGATGGTGATACAGATAGAATTAAAATATCATCGTTTGTTGAGTCAATGCCAATATTAGATTCAAAATACATTAGGAAATTTTTATATAATAACGAACCAAGATTGGATTTATCAAAAGAAGTAATCGCCCCGTCAGGAGAAAGAGTAATGGTTGACATTACTTTTGGGGTGGAGTTTTTTCGGCCTTTCTTTGCCTTATAAAAAAACAATTCTAGATGAATTTTATTATTTTTCAAAAATATTCCGAACTCAATATTCAGAGTTTATGTCAATGCCAACTTATGTAAGAAAGTATTTAATACAAAAATTTGTTGAAGAACAAAACAAAGATTAAAAATATTTATTTAAAAAACTAAATAATGGCGGATACATTTACTAAAGCAGAGGTTGAACAATTAGTTGCTGACGAGATTGCAAAGGCTAAAAAACAATGGATCAAAGGTGGTTTAGGAGAAATAGAGGAAAAAACAGCCTTACTTGATTTCGATACAAAAATAATTGATTCTTGGAGTGTCGGGTTAGAAGGTATTCAGAAAGCAACACAAGAAACTATGAAAGCAGTAAGTGATTCCTTAGTTGGCGAGGGATTAGCTAAAGATCCATTCATTAAACTTTTAGATGAACAAGCAACATCCTTGTCGGCTACTATGGGTGTTGGTAAAGGAAGAATGGAAGAATTCAGACAATCAATAGCTGACGTATCACCCGACTTAATTAGAATGGGAGTTAATCAAGCAAACGCAACACAAAATATAGGAAAAATGGCAGACGCTTTAGGTGGGGCTGCAAGTATAGGTAAAGAGGCTATTGTCGAAATGACAGCGGCCGCACAAGCATCTGGATTACAAATAGACAAATTAACTACAGCCTTCAGAGAGGTTGGAATATCAATATATGATGTTGGAGATGAAATGTTAAAAGTTGCTAACGCAGCAAGAAGTGCTGGAGTTTCAGTAGGAGCGGTGTCAAGTTTAGTTGTATCAAATATTGGTAAATTAAATTTGTATAATTTTAACAATGGAGTCGAGGGGTTAACTAAAATGTCCGTTCAAGCAACTAGACTTGGGGTTGACATGAATAAAGTATTCAAAATTGCCGACGATTTATTTTCTCCTGAAAAAGCAATAGAAATGTCGGCCGAACTCCAAAGATTGGGAGTTGCAAGTAGTGCATTATTAGATCCATTAAGATCAATGGACATGGCTCAAAATGACCCGGCTGCATTACAGAATGAAATACTAAACGTATCTAAAGAATTTACAAAATTTAATGAACAATCAGGTAAGTTTGAAATAATGCCAGGAGCCAAAAGAAGATTACGAGAAGTTGCAGGGGCTCTTGGAATGCTTCCTGATGAACTTGCCGCTATGTCCATCAAAGCCGCCGACTTTGATAAAAAAATGTCTCAAATAAAACTTCCAAGTTTTGCCGAAGGTAATGAAGAAACAAAAGAGTTGATCGCTAGCATGGCACAAATGAAGGATGGGATTGCAACGATAAACGTTAAAGATGAAAAAACTGGAGAAGTTTTGTTAAAACAAGTCGATCAATTAACTCCCGAAGATATTGAAAAATTAAAAGAAGCTCAAACTACACAAGCAAAAACTGTTGAAGAATTAGCATACGATCAATTAACTCAACTACAACAAATTAATAGTGCGATAGGTGATACGAAGGCGGCCGTTGGTTTTGGTAGGGCAACCGCAGAACCTGTTGAAAAATTATTTACTACTATGATGAAACTAAATACAGATTTCTCGAGGGGCATAAATCAACCAATAACAACAGAGGGAACCAGAAAACCAATCAGTAGCGGATTAATGCCGATAGAAGATGCAATTAAAGCTTTACTTAAAGGAGACGAACAAGGAGCACAAAAAGCAATGACCGATTTAGTTACAAACCTTTCAAAATCGGAAGAAGAAGGAAGAACAACTGTTAATGATGCTTTTACTAAAACACTCGAAGAAATGAAAAATACATTCGTAAAAGCATACGGAGATCCAAAAAAAGTTGAGGCCTCAGGTGAAGTGACTGTAAAACATGAAGTTACTGTTAATGGAGGATCTAATACTGCGAATTTGAGTAAATCAGATTTTCAAAATGTGGCAGAAGTGGCATTTAATGATCAAGATTGGGCTAAAAGTATTTATAGTCGTATGATTGGATCTACATCCCCGACAGCAGACACTGGAACTAAAAACAAACCGTAGTAAGTGATTTATTTGTAAAAAAACACCTCTATTATCTATTTATAAAATAAAATAATGGCAGATAGTTTTTTGTCTTTTGGTAATTCTGAATTGTTTCGAAAACAGTTGTTGGTAAGAAATTTACAACCCTACAATGTTCCTGGCGCTTATACTTCACCAGGAAACCCAATAAATTTTGAAACAACTTTAACAGTAAGTAATGTTATTGACTCCCCAAATAACTATGTATCGAGCAATTTATTTGCATCGGAATTATATCCACTGAATGAATATGGACCTGACGGCGGGTTTGGTGAACCTATTGGTGTTAATGTTACACCTGTATCAGAGCCAAATCAAGGACCTTACTATCCATTAAACGGAGAACAAATACAAGGATTGGTTTTATTGAACGAATTTTATATTGAATCTGCTTATGTTACAAATAAATTCGGACCTAGTGGAGGATACAAAGATTTAATAGTCATTACAGACGTTCAAGTTGGAAATAATATTTACCAACCATATTGGTATCCTAACTATTTTAATTTTTCTTCATACTCACCATTTAATATTGTTTTTCAAGATGATCCAATAGGATCTAATGGACCTCTATCTGCAGACAGTTACATAGCAAAAATAGGTGCAGCACAATTGAAATTTGCATTCAATGAAAGAATTGCACAAGAAATAGAACAAGCAACGATTGGATCAATTAATTTAGACACAATTACGGATCCATTTTCAGCTAGTTTGTTGGCAACAGGACAACAACCATTATTTATTAGAGATTGGAGAATAACAGTTCCTGAAGGTCCAGTATTGGCAACAATTTCTTTAGCCAATAGGTTAACAGGTACATATTTTCCTGTTTCATTTATACCAGGGGATTATTTTGAAGAAACAAATCCTTATACTAACCCACAACAAACCAACTCTGGATTAAATACTGTAAATAATCTTACAGGTGGTTTATTGGCTCCTATTTTAAATAAAACAAGAAATCCATCAGAAATTTTTGTCGCAAATACCGGTAACGGGACAAGATCAGTTTTATTTGCAACTCTTAACTATAATATTTATAGACCCTCCTATAACATAGGTTTTATACAAGGGATTTCGGCTTTAGGGGGAGCTTTAGTTGGACAAGATACACCTGCAACAGGAACCTATTATGTAGGAAATTCAAACGCTGAACCAAGTTTGATTGATTCACCACCAAATCAAGTTCCAGTAAACCAATTCGGTGAACAACAAGCCACAATTGTTTATGGACCCCAAGAACTTGCAATCTTATACGAAGGAAATGAAAATCAATTAAATTTTGGGCTTAAAGGAAAATCATACAGTGATGGTGGAGGAACCTCAGGACAATTAGTTTGGACCTCACCCAAATATAAAGATAATGCAGGTTTTCATGCAACACTCGGCGGTGGCGTTGGATCTTTGGATGGTGAATATAATGAAATTTCCGCAGATTACTTAAGGTATCAATCAACCGACATTGAGTTCAAACCAGGATCTATCTTATACCAAACTCAAAAATTAGTAGAATCGGCCGATCAAGTTCAAGGACAAACAAGATTGAAACATGTCGGCACGGCAATAAACCAAGTATCAAAAGTCTTCAACGACGGTTACAAAGAGTTGACTAAAGGGTCTAGAGTACTTTCATATGTTAATCAATCGGACGGTTCTCAGGCTGGATTGGAGTATTGTAGAATATTCCAAAAAGACACACCATATTACACTTATGCTGATTTACAAAAAGTTGATGGTATAACAACATCAGGTAGAAAGTTTGATTATTCTATATTTGATAACACGTATAATTTAAATATTGCACCACTGAGAAATCCTGGATCCACTAATATTGTTGATGGTAAGGTAAAAAAATATATGTTTTCTTTAGAAAATTTAGCTTGGAGAACATCAGACAGACCTGGTTTTACTTACGATGATTTACCTGTTTGTGAAAAAGGACCTAATGGTGGTAGAATAATGTGGTTTCCACCGTATAACTTGAAGTTTTCTGATGACTCGAAACCGGATTTTAATTCAACATCTTTCATAGGAAGACCTGAACCAATTTACACCTACAAAAATACATCAAGATCGGGTTCACTTTCTTGGACAATAGTTGTTGACTCACCATCCATGATGAACACAATTATTGAAAAACAAATGAAAGGTGCGTCAAAGGAAAGAATACAAAGTGTTGTTGATTCATTTTTTGCTGGTTGTACTAAATATGATTTATATGAGTTAGGAATTAAATTCAACACTATACCAACAAAAGATCTTTATACGTATCAACAAATACTTAATAACCCGAGATTGACAAGTGAAGAACAAATACAAGTTTATGAAAGTATACCCATCAACCAAGAAACAACCGTCGAAGGGGATTCGTCAGGATCAGACAATACTCAAAATTCTACTAGTACAGGAACTCAAACCCAAACAAACATTCAGTACGATAAAACTAATGTAGATACTTTTGTTGGATACGCATTTTATTTTGAAAATGATATTCCAAAAGGCAATCCAGAAACTGTTGCCGCCTCACCATACGATATTTATTATAATCAATATATAGGACTACAACCAACTTATCTACAACAAGCCCCCCAAACAGTTTATGTTGGAACTGATCCATTTTCAAAAGATGGAATACCTAACTTTTTTTCTTCGGTAATACAAGGTAATTTTGAATTTATACAAACTGACTTTTTGAATAAATTAAATGAAGTATTAGTTGATAAAAAAGGTAAAGTTACAATGCAGTTAGTTGGGTCGGCTTCAGCTCCCCAAACAATATCATATAATAAAAAATTATCTGAAAGAAGAAACGATTCGGTGAAAAAATGGTTTTTAGCTCAAAAATTAAAAGACGGTAATACTTTAGAAAAATATCAATCCGATGGTTTTTTTACCATGAACTTTGATTCTGCGGGCGAACAATTGGTCATACCAAAAATACAAGAAAAACCCAAATCCCCAAATGATAATGTTGATATAAGTGTTACAACATCACAAGGTGGTCCTGTATTAAACGCCTCAGTTGACTGTACAAAAAATATAACAACAGTCTCAACAAATAACCCAACATCGGGAGATGTTGCATCTTCTAGCAAAGCGCAGTGGTATAGTATACCGGCAATGTCTTGTAGGAGAGTTTCGATTAAAAGTGTAACAATAGAAGTACCAATTACTGAACAACCACAACCAAGTCAAGCACCACCAACCCCAACACCAACACCAGTCCCAAATATCTTGACAGGCCAAACCCAAAGTATTAAACCCGAGCCAAAACTTACAGTTGAACAAAAAATCAAAGAAGGAATATCGAAAAAAATACTAAGAAATCTTTTTACTGAATGTGACTATTTTCAGGTTATAAAAGAAAGTGACCCAATGATATATGATACAATAAAAGAAAAAATTAAATTTTTTAGCCCAACTTTCCACTCAATGACACCTGAAGGTTTGAATGCTAGATTAACATTTTTACAGCAATGTACAAGACCAGGACAAACAATTCCTGTAATAGGAACGGATGGTCGACCAAAATATAATGACGCACTAAACACTACTTTTGGTGCTCCTCCTATACTAATCTTGAGAGTTGGTGACTTTTATCACACTAAGATTGTACCAACTCAGTTATCGATTGCTTATGATCCCTTATTATTAGATCTAAATCCCGAAGGTATCGGAGTTCAACCTATGTTGGCAAACATAACCTTAAGTTTTAATATAATCGGTGGAATGGGATTAAAAGAACCAGTACAAGAACTTCAAAATGCGTTATCATTCAACTATTATGCTAATACTGAAATCTATGATGAAAGAGCCACGCCAACAGAAGACACTAGTAAACTAGACCAATATGTAGTCCAACAATTAACATCGGCACTTCCAAACCTTAGTTCACAACAGGCGGATAATATTGCAAATAATATCCAACCAAAAAAAGGAGGAACAACTGTAGGAGTAGTTGCAAGTGCAACTGAAATGGACTATGACTTTACATTACAATCTTTACAAGACGGACTACAACTTTATTTTAAGTCATATTATGAATGTATTGCTAAAATTAATAATGATTATAACTATGGTTTAGTTCAAATTGCACTTCAAGATAGGTCTTATACTGAAGGAGAACTTTCTGAATACACCAACGACAAAACTAAAACAATTCTTTTTGGTAAAAGTAATGTAGATTTGGGTTATATAGATGTGTTAGTAGTAGATGTTCAAAAAGACATTGAAAAAAATGATGACCCAATATTAGACTTTTTAAAAGGAGTAAGTCAAATGACAAACAAAATAAAAAGGGAACTTGAAACTAAATTACAAAATTATGCTAACGGAAGAAAAGGTCCGATGTCTGATATTGTTATAAATAACACTTCTAATCTAATAAAAAATCAGACTAGTTTAAATTTTATTTTTAGACAATTGGACGTTGTAAGTTCAAAATTAGATGGTGAACTTGGATCTAATAATGAACCCGTTACATATGATTTGAGTGGTGATACTTTTTTTGGACCGGCAACAACAGAAGGAACTCTTGCGAACTTGTATACAAAAAAAGTTCCCGAGGCTCTTTCTAAATTTGAATCTTTGTTGGTTAGTAATAATGTTACATCTAAAGATGGATTTTATAATAAAAAAAGATCTACCATAGAAAATGGACAAGACTGTAAATTTCAAAATAAAACTGGCGTTGGTAACCAATATCCTTTTGGAAATAGTTGTGCCTATAATAGGTTTTATATTGCAATGTCCCCATTATTCACAAAAGAAGATTTATATACGAAATTTATAGAAGATTTAACAAGCGGTAATGAAATTAAAGGAAATGCAACCGTAATTGAAAAATTAAAAGAAAGATGTTTAAGTTTAAAAAATAATTATACGGAATTTCAAAAAGGATGGAAAAACATTTTTGAAAATATTGAAAAATCACAAGAGTATGATACTTTGTCAAAATTTAAACTTCCAGACACACAAATAAAAAAATGTAATTTTGTATCACCATCAACAACAAGTTTGAACGATAAGAACAAAAAATTGAAAGATTTATATAGCAGTGTAAATCTTAACGAAAATAAAAAAACCTTTAATGGTAAAGTAACATTTAACTAAAATGCCATTTCAATATTGGAACAGATATACTGAATTTTTAATAAACGGAGAACAAAATGTTGTACCATTTGTACCGATTCCGTCAAAAACATCTGATAAAAATTATATTTTTATTATCGGTCAATCTCGATTGGACAAAGTTTCACAACAATTTTATGGAACACCATACTTTGGATGGTTGATACAGGCCGCAAATCCACAATACTCGGGAAGTGAATACTCAATACCCGATGGTGCAGTATTGACAATTCCTTATCCATTAGTAGCTTCATTACAAGATTATAAAAACGCACTAGATAACTACTTTTTTTATTATGGCAGATAACGGTGAAAATATACTTGTTGAATTTGATTACGATAACATAGCTTTAATTGATCCCAACAAACTCGTTGATCAAGAAGGTAACGTAAAAGACCGACTTGTGAAACAAGAAGATTTAATTTTCTACGCCAACTTGGAGTGTAACGTCTTACCGAGAACAAAATTAGCAGTTGGATCTGCAATGAATGACCAACAGAGAACAATTTCTGTTGGTAAAATTAACTTTTTAAATCCTGGTCATAAAAAATTTTTAGATACCGCATGGTCTGATGAATTGACAGGAAAAAATACATTACAAGGTCAAGGAGTTAATCAACCTAAATTAACCTCTGTTAAAAATCCAAATAAAAGTGATGATTATTACATAACTCAAAACCTTTGGTCAAACGGACAACCAGGTGCAGTAGACAACGGTTTTTTGGGTATTACAAATATTAGATTTTCGCTTGGTACAGATTTTTTACCAGTCATAGATATTGAATTACAAGATGTAAAAGGAAGAGCTCTTTTTGAAGGAGGAAACAACTCCCCTTATTCGGCGTTTTTTCAACTACCTTATCCACAATTTACACTAACAATGAAAGGTTACTATGGAAAAGCCGTAAAGTTTCCTATAATGTTGCAATCATTTACTTCAAAATTTAATGCATCAACACATAATTTTGATATAACTCTAAAATTTTATGGATATAAATATACTTTACTTTCATATGTAAATTTTGGATCTCTTATGGCAGTTCCACATATGTATAATAATGTAGTAAATTTGGCCGCTGCCGGTAAAACTCAAGGATCACAAACAAAAGAAGAATCAATTCAGAGACCGCAAATTGTAAGTAGGGGATACCAAAAAATGAAAGAAATTTATTCGGATTATAAATCAAAAGGACTAATACCGGATAATTTTCCCGAGTTAACTCTTAATCAATTGAATTTTAGAT
>Ga0172363_10002213_pt1 | contig 15695 bp, 17 predicted proteins | sample LakKivs2_kivu2a2_FD_114541 | JGI IMG/M metagenome (GOLD analysis project Ga0172363, IMG submission 114541) | Sediment microbial communities from Lake Kivu, Rwanda - Sediment s2_kivu2a2 | ecosystem: Environmental > Aquatic > Freshwater > Lake > Sediment | place: Rwanda: Western Province, Lake... | reverse complement strand
TGATAAACCATAGAATTATGATTGTTTTTTAAAAATAAAAAAGAAAAAAAGGAAGCAAAGTACTTCCTCTTTACAGCCGATCCTACACAGCCGTTATGACTGGCGAATCAACTGTACCTGTTACCTCTACTGTCGAAGCTGTTTGGCCTACAAGTTTGGTGTCATATAGCTGTAATGCAGCACATGCAACTTTAGTTTCAGTTCTAGTTGTACCAGCAACAACCACTACAACTTTTCCAGGGTTGTATGCATCATCGATTACTTTAATCAAGCCAAAGTTTCTTGCTGGCCAGTTAGCACATGTGTATGGGAACGAGCCTGTAGCTGCTAAATCAGCTACAACTGTGTTCTTACATGGACCACCTACCAAGACAAGATTCTTTGCTGTGTACGTAGCCTTAGCCGACATCACATCAGAATCGAGTACAGCCACGGTCGATGTCACTGGAACTATCTTGTTGTATGTGTTTTCTGTCGGTGTAGTTGCACCTTTCACACCCAAGTATAGTTTAGCAGCTAATGCTTTGCTCGGTACCTTGAATACAACCTTGTCAGAAGCGGCGTTCGTCTTTGTGTCCAAGAGTATTAGTCCTGTATCGTCGACTATATCTTGGGTCCTTGCGCCGGCATTTCTGTCAGCACCTGTGCTGGCTTCTGTCGTCGCATTGACTTCAGTAGCTTCTGCAGAGTTGATCGTTGCACCAAGCTTTATGAATTGCTGCTCAAATCTAGCTCCAGCTTTGTCCCACGATGTATAGTTCTGGAATCCCATGTCAATCGATTTGCTGGCTGCTCCATCTCCAGCATATACAGTGATAACATTGTTGGTTATGTTACCAACCTGTACGTTGACATAGAAGTTCTTCTCCCCGTTGTTTATTTTGAACGAGTACCAGAACATTCCGTAGGTGCTGTTCAAAGTTGCGTATGCATATTGCGTAGTTACTGAATCAGTTCCGTTACCAGTTTCTAGAGCACCCAGATTTCTCCAATTGTCAGCTACTAACAGTTTTCCTGTAGTAGTGTCTGGCCATGCAATAACAACTGGGAAGTCAGGAACTGCTGGATTCGATGCGTTGAACAACACATACGCCTTGGAATAATAATCGGTTCCTCCGTATATTACTCCGGCTTTGTTAGAGCTTATCTCAATACCATACAGGTATGTTTGCTCCACTGCCTTATCTGTATCATTATATACAGATACCGGTCCATACGGTCCGATTGTTATTGTCGCAAAGTCGTCTGTGTTCCAGCCTTCAAACCCAAGTTCTCCGTAGTTGTTTGGCAATGAGACATGTTGTCCTGCAACATAGTATTCGGTTGTCGATGGCTTGTACACGACTTGTATCTTGCTGCCTGATCCGATTGTTCCGGCAGAACAGCCAGATGCAGAGAATTGTATTCCCCATCTCGGTGCTCCTGGGAACGCTTCGTTTGCTGAACCTGTTGATTCAACATCGGCAGTTGTATCATAGTCGTGTGTCGTTGTTCCTGTAGGTCCGACTACCATATTAACTCCTACGACTGTACCCTCAGTAAGAGCGGATATGGATGTTACGGTTACGTCAAGACCCAAACTACTGAATGTCTTTGTTTTAGAAGTACCGCTACTCCAATCAGATACCGTGTCAGTTCCAACAACCTTGCCATCCTTGTCTTTTATACTTACGGATACAAAGGTCGTTCCACCTAACGGCGTGTATACAGAGTAATCTCCATACACACATGGGTTAGTAGCAGTCACTCCTGTACAAACGCTACCTGTCAACATCAATATGGAGTCGGAATCTACTCCTACTACTGTGAATTTCTTACCCAGTAGCTCGATGTCGATTGGGTAGGTGTAGTTTGGCGTGTCAGGCGATCCTGTACCTGTCAATGTTTTCTTGAACACGTACTCGTATTTAATGTCGGAATCTCCTATTACCATCTTTTCTGTACCGTTTACGTTCGTTGCAGCAAGCTTGTGTCTAACTATGACTCCTTCGATATCTACCTGCTCTGCATAAGTATAGCTAGTAGATCTCCAAGTGAATGCCCCATCTTTTAGCGTAGAGTAGTGTGTGTTCTTTATTTGCGCTGGCATTGCTACGCCAGAGCTAACAGCTTTTGTAACGTTACACGAATTGAGACCTGCGGTAGTAGTTGTATCTATTGTACAAATATCTATTCCGTCTCTCATTATACCCGTGTATTCGCTACTTGCTGTTCCAGAAACACTTTTCACTTCGTAGGATAACTCAGCTAACCTTATAGCAAGGTTTATAGCCCCTACTACATCAGCTGTAGCTGCTGTTTCACCTACAACTACGTATGCGCCTAGTGTATGGTCTGTTGCTAGAAAAGTTGGGTATTGTCCTAAGTTTGACGCTGCTGAAACTATCGGTGCAATTACAGTTAATGCAACCAAAAAGCTTGCAATTAACTTTTCTTTCATTTTTATCCTCTTTTCCTACTCCTCCTACCCGCCATATTTTAGTATAGCGAATAGGGTCTAGGGAATTTCTTAAAATTAAATTGTATTTGTACGGTATATATAAACTTCTTGAAACCATTTATAGACGTTTGCAACTGTTTCAAATATCGGTTTTAAACATGTAAATAAAGAAAAAGAAAGTTTATGATTGTTTCTAAAGTAAAAGTAGATTTGTTTTTAAACAAAGAAGGTTTATTTTTCTTTCTTCAAAAATATTTTCAAAATTTCATCGAAATGGGAGAATTTTGCTCTTACAATAACATTTATCTGAATAAAAACATTAATTAATTTAATGGCGAGAGGTAAAAGAATGATTGATATTATTGCTTTGGTTTTAATTCTCGTTGTGGTGATAAGTTTTGGCCAAGTACTTATGAAGCGAGGTTTGAAAAATATGGGTGGTATAAACTTGAATGAAGTGCTTTCTGCAAAACTTTTTTCTGTAATATTTGAAAAGAATATATTTTTTGGCATTGTTTTATATGTAATATCAACTTTACTATGGTTGGTAATTCTTTCAAAAGTCGAACTAAGTTTCGCCTATCCTCTAATTGCCTTAGGTTACGTTGTAACAGCTATTTTGGCAAAACTATTTTTTAATGAGAACATAACTTTGATGAGATGGATGGGAATCTTGCTTGTACTTGGAGGAGTATTCCTAATATCCAAAACTTAAATTGTGAACTTCTTTTTTATAAGTTTCAGCTTGTTTCTTCTACCAATTCTTTCGATTTCTATCAACCCTCTTTCTACCAAGCTTTTGACAACCCTACTAACTTTTGCTTTCGATAGGTTGGTGTCTTTGACAATCTTTTTTTGATCTACTACACCCTCTGAAGCGATGATTAAATTCATTACCTTTCTTTCATAATCGTCAAGAACAGAAAGGATGAGTTTTTGCGGCTTTCTGAAGTGACGTATGTAAATAAACCCTATCACACCACCTGCTGCCACCCCGAAAATAAGGATATATCTTAACCTAATCTGGACTAAGGGTGTTGGTACTATCCCTTCATACATAACTTGAGATGTCAAATATTCTCCTGCTTCAATATCATTTAATTGCCACATAACTATAATTCTCCTTCCATCAGTTATCATTGTTGAGTTTTCAGGAGAGATTAATTTTTTGTCTTCTTCCTCGACTACCATACCTTCTGGTAGTCTGATAAAGATAAATGCTGATTCTATGCTTTGGTTGAGACTTAAATCTGCAGTAAAACGTCTTTTCGTATCCAAAACTTTAACGAAGTCGGAAGTCGTAAAATTTACATACACGCTGGTAAACTCTTCCATTTCTTGCGGTAAAAGAAAAACGCAATCTACATAGCTTACACCCTCTATCATGAGAGAACAATTCATAGAGCCTTTACTGCTGGCTGCCTGAATATTTTCTATCTTCCCGACAACAATAAATTTTAAGTCAGTAATTGGTTTGGTAACTGTTAACGACAGTTTGACTAAACTCTTTCCTGTCTCGTCTAGAAGAATATCTTCGTAATAGTTTTGTACAGAAGCTAAAACGTTGGCACTAAGCAGAATGAATACCAGCAAAAATGACATTACTGCAAACTTTTTCACAATTAATACACAGTCTTGAATTAATTTATTTTTAACTCACTATGTTTATACTTAGGCCACAGTTGGGACATCTACCATTTACAAGATTTGATTTTTCTAGAGTAAACGCGGATCTCTTAATTAAAAGTTCTCTGCAATTGTAACAATATGTGTTTTCATCAGTATGACCAGGAACGTTGCCTATATATACATACCTCAAGCCTGTTTTTTTCGCTTCTTCTATGCATCTCTCTAGGGTTGCAACTGGTGTAGGTGGTAATTCTAAGAGCTTATTGGAAGGGAAGAATTGTAAGACGTGAAAAGGCACATCCGAATTTATCTCAGAAGATATCCATTGTGCTAACTTCCCGCAAAGTTCGACGCTGTCTCCAAACTGAGGAACTATTAAATTCGTTACTTCTATGAAAACTCTCTGTTTTTTCATCTGCTTCAAAGCTGCATATATCGGACTTACATCCGGAACTGACATGAATTTCTTGTAGAATTCCTTGTCACCAGAAGCTTTTATGTCGACAGTAACCGCGTCCAAATACTTGGCAATCTTTTTCAACGCTTCCACTGATATATAACCATTGGTAACGAAGGTGTTCAGGATGTTGCTTCTGTGTGCAAGCTTGGCTGTCTTGTAGGCGAACTCGAAAAATACAGTTGGTTCTGTATAGGTATAACTTATGCTTCTACAGTTATTATCCTCTGCCATTTGGACTATTTGCTCTGGTGTATAGTTGTCACCTTTTATTTCCAGTTTGGTGTCGCTGACTCCCTGACTTAACTCCCAGTTACAACAAAATGCGCATCTGAAATTGCAGCCAGGCGATGATATGGAAAGGCTCTTGCTACCTGGATAGAAATGGAACAAAGGTTTCTTCTCTATGGGATCGACGTTGACAGAGCAGAGCTTGCCGTAATTCAAACTATAAAGCTTGTTATCCTTGTTAAGCCTAACCAAGCAGAAACCTCTCTTGTCCTTTGCTATAAAACAGCTACGCGCGCACAAATCGCAACGTACTCCATTCCTTTCTTTATGCCAAAGCATTGCCTCGTACGTGTCAACCACCAAAATTGGTAATTTATATATTGGTTAAGAAGATTATTATAGATTAATGCCCCAGTAGCTCAGCTGGTAGAGCAACTGCCCCGTAAGCAGTAGGTCGCGAGTTCAAATCTCGCCTAGGGCTTTGGGTGGTAGTATGGAATTGGTATTGTTGATAAAATCAGAGGATTATCCGAAATTGAAAGACATTTTGCTGAAAGATGACATTGTCTCTAGGGCCAGTATACAGTTTAAAGATGGCAAGGAATTTGGAAAGGAAGGATATGTATGCTATATGTCTGGTTTGGAGGAACAATGCAAAAAAGCTTTGGAATTAATTAAAGATGAAAATGGAAAAATACTGGCAGAAGAGATTAAGGGAAAAGATAAAGAGAATATAATAAACAAATTCAAGGAAGAAGAAGACAAGGCAATGGAAGGGTTTGGTGGAATATTTGGATGAGCGGTTGTAGTCCAGACTGGTCTAAGATACGACCCTGCCAATGAAAAGTAGAACGGTCGTGACGCGGGTTCAAATCCCGCCAACCGCATGTTTATCTAAGAAAAACTTATATGGACAGCAAACAGAAATTAATTTAGTAGGTGTTTACAAATGCCGCTTTTTGGAAGAAAGAAAGTTGAAGAAAAAATTCCTGAGGAATTCAAAGAACTGATAGAAAAGTCGGAACCTATAAAAGAAGAGATTGTAAAGCCGACTGCTGCTCCACTATTTGTCAAGTTAGAAAGATATGGAAATATATTGGAAGCGATAAATGAAATAAAAATGACTGTAGTGAAAATAAAAAACGCACTTGCAATCCTATCTGACTTGGATAATTTGAGAAATGAAAATTTGAAACTTATAAAAGATGCGACTGATGCCATGGAGAACAGAGTTGGACTGCTTGACACAGAGTTCTTGAAACCGTCTGGACTTGAAGAAAAGTTGCCGCCTGAAGTTTACACAGAAGGTTTGGAAGATGTGCTGGACAATTTAAAAGTGCAGGTTGGGCAATTGAAGGCTGAGTTGGAAAGCATATCGTAATTTTCTTATTTTATCAAGATAAAAACTTTTAAAAAGCAAAGAATATTTATAGAACTGCAGGGGTAGCAAAGTCTGGTTAAATGCGCTAGGCTCAAGACCTAGTCGGTTAGTCCGTTCGTGGGTTCGAATCCCACCTCCTGCATCTTGTTTTAATCTGATTATAGAATTTTATTTCAATATTTTTTTTCAAAATTTTATAAAAAAATTATTTATACTTCGAAGCACATAATAAATAATAGAGAGTTATTACATGAATTCGGAATGTGATGGAGAAGAACCACCCCCTAGCTTCTTTGGCCTTGAATTTTTTATTTCATACTCTAGAAAGGTGATAAAATAAATGTTGTATGAGTTAGTTACGTTGCTAAAATTCCTACCGAAGATAACATTGTGCTACATTCTTTTCTCTTTGATTAATGGAATGGCTTTAAACAACATAGCGCTAGCGATAACAATAACATTCGATTTGATAGATTATATACCATTGTCGTAAAATAAAAATTTTGAAATAGTAGAGTATTTAGATTACTGTTGAAAATAAAAAAAGAAAGGAAAAAAGAAAAAAGACGTCTTTTATTTTTCTACCAATACTTCATAGCCAACGAATATCGTTCCTATTAGCGCAAATAGCCATCCTACTATTTCAAAGAGCATCGCTACTGGCAGTCCTGCTAAGTATCCGCCTGTACCAAAGAGTGTTGTCGTTGCATCAGATGCACCTGAGAACAGGAACATCACTCCTGCGACTGCAATCCAACCGAACCCCTTGTCTGCCTTGTTTCTCATTTTAGCGTACTCTGCTATAGCTGGCGCTAATAGACATGCAATACCGAGGCCAACTACCCCTTCGAAGAGTACCATCTTTTCACCTAATTCTCATTTGAGATGGTAAGGATATAAAGACTTCTACCAGTTATTTAAACATAACTTTTTAGAAGTGGTAACAAAGAAATTACTATTAGAATGAGAAAGTTATATTATGAAAATAAATCCTGAACAATACTACAAATTGCTTGCTCCCCGACCGACTGTAGCTATAACAACATTCAATTCATTGGATGCAATAAATGCTTGCGTGATTAGTTTCATTTCCCCTGTGTCTTCCAAGCCGCCGATACTGATGATAAGTTTAGCATCTGTTAGACATAGCTATGAGAACATCACTCGAACGAAAGAATTCGTTGTGAACATCTTGGGAAAAGAACATGCAGATCAACTTTTGATGTGCGCTAGAAGATATCAGGAAGGTGTAAACAAAGTTCAGCAGGCTGGATTGAAATGGTATTCGTCCAAACTTGTAAAGCCGCCGAGAATAAAAGAAGCGAAGGCGTGGATTGAATGCAAGGTCGTTGAAGAAAAAAAAGTTGGTGACCATGTTGTAATATTTGGAGAGGTTATGGCAGTGGAAGTAAAGGATGATGTTATGGCCAAGGATGAAATAGATTTGACAAAAATTAATCCTATTATGCATATAGGTGGAGATGAGTTTGCTGTCGATTTCAAAATTATAAAACATAAAAGATATGATTAATGCAGTTCTATTACTTCTCCTCTTGGTTTTTTCTCGCAAAATATTTGGGCTTGGAATTTCCATATCCTCGTGTTCTTATCGCGAATCCATTCCAGAGTTAGACCAGCCTTGTAGCATAAGTTTTCTAAAAACTCTTTTGCATCCCAGTTGAATTCTGTAGCAACTTGCGGCAGAAGCAAACCACTGAATGGGCCGCTCTGCATAATAAGACCGTCTTTTCCGATTTCAATTTTTTTTTCATATTCTTTTGGATCCTTTACTTGTATTAATTTTGGCATAGTTAGAACAGAAATTTCAAATGTTATTTTATCAAGCTCCTCTGTTTTCAACGGAGAAAATCTTGTATCTTCGAAGGCAGAAGAACATGCAGCACGTTGGACAGCTTCGTACAGTGGCAAAACTGCAGAAGGATAGCCTATGCATCCGCGCAAACTTTTGTCCGGAGAATTCTCTATGGTTACAAAAACTCCTCTTTTCTCATTTAGGATTCTATCTTTAGTTTTTTCTATCACAAGTTTTTTATTTCTAAAATAATTTTCGACAGATGTTCTAGCAAGTTCTACAAGCATTTTGCCCTTTTCCAAACTCAACATAATTAGAATAAGGTAAGAAAAATAAAAAAGGTGAAATAATTAAGACGTTACCATTCTTCGTCGAATTCTGATTCTTCGTCCACATCTTCGCTATCTTCAGGATCTTCCTCTTCTTCTTCGTCCCAATCTTCAGCCATTCATTTCACCTATATTTTTCTTTAAAGAGTCATGAAACTATTTAAATTTATTCATTTTCGTGAATGCTAGAATTACTTAACAATAGTAAAAATTATTTGCCTTGTTTCTTCAACCATTCGGAATATTTTACCATTACAGCAAGAGATTTTATCGCTTGTTCAGGGGTAGAGTATACAGGCATACTATTCGCTTCTAGAATTGCTATCAATTTTTTAGTAAACTTCCCACCAGCCGCACAGCATAGGACTGGTTTTTTATATTTCTTTGACAAATCAATTATAACATCCACTACTTTTTCTTCAAGGGTAGGAACTTGGAATAAAGTTATGACTACTACTGCGTCGTATTCTTTCAAACATTCTTCTATTGCCAAGGCATACCTATCCGAATTCGCATCACCTGTCAAATCAATTGGATTGTGCAGACTGACATAAGATGGCATTTCTTTTTTCAACTTATCTTTCAGTTCATCATTTGGTTCTTGCAATTGTAGTCCTTGCCTTTCGCATTCGTCCGCTGCCAAAACGCCGAACCCACCACCATCTGTTACTATCGCAACTTTTCTTCCTTTAGGTAGAGGTTGGGAAAATATTTTTGCAAAATCAAACAACTCCTGCCAGCTGCCGGCTTCTATTACACCAGACTGCTTGAACACTGAAGAGTAAATTTCTGCAGAACCTGCTAGAGATCCTGTATGGCTTACCACCGCTTTTGTTCCTTTCTCTGTTTTTCCTGCTTTCAAAATAATCACAGGTTTATTCATTGTAGTTTTTTTAGCTATCTCTATAAACTTTCTGCCATCACTCGCCACGCCTTCAAGATAAAAAACTATAACCTTTGTATTCTCGTCTTTTGAAAGGAATTCCAAAATGTCAGTCTCGTTCACATCCATCGCATTACCATAAGAAACAAACTTTGATACTCCTATTTTTTCTTCTGATAACCAGTCTAAAATTGTAGAACCTACTGCACCGGATTGCGTGATAAAAGCTATGTTGCCCTGCTTCGGCCTACCCAATCTTTCCCGAGATAGAAACAAAGTATCAGTTGCAGTATATGGGTCGTACACTCCTATGCAATTGGGACCGATGACTCTTGTTTTTGTTCTGCTAATTATTTTCTTGCACCTGTTTTCCAGAAGTTTTCCATTTTTACCATTCTCAGAAAATCCAGCAGAGATTATTATGATAGATTCGATTTTTTTCTGTATGCATTCTTTCAGAACTTTTGGAACGAAAGCAGCAGGAACAGCTATTACAACCAAGTCGATTTTTTCAGGAATCTGTTTGAGTGAGGGATAAACTTTTTTATTTAGGATAGGAGTTGTATCAGGGTTGACAGGATAAACTTCGCCTTTGTACCCACCCGAAACAAAATTTTCAAGAATGGAATATCCTATCTTTCCAGGAGTATGGGAAGCACCTATTATTGCAACAGATTTTGGATTAAAAAACTTTTCCATCATAGTTAAGTTTTGGTATAGAGAAAGTAAATTAGTTATGCATCTACAGTAATCTTTAAATTAGATACAATCATTATTCTTTTTGCAGGAGATAGGTCGGGGCGGCTAAACCTCGCCTTTATCGGAAAATGGTTTTATGTCCGAGCCGAAGTCCAAGGGCGATATTGCTCTTGTAAATTAGTCTGAATGCCTGACTGAGAAGTCCAGCCTTATGTGGTTGGTTGTATAGCGAAACTGGTGAGATGGGGAACCAAGCAACCATAAACTATGCGACCAATGCTTATAAGTAACTGGATGGAGAAGGGCATTCGGGATAACTGATTCGCGGGGCTGTATCCACCGAGGATGCTCTCCTGCTATTTTTATATTTTAAAAAAATAATGATAATTCCATGAGAAAAAATTTGAAGTTCATGCTTTCTGCGATTGTCATGTTTGCCTTGATTTTAACTTATCTGAGTTCAGCCAATCAACTGAAAAAAACCCAGGAAAATTTAACTGGAGAAACTTGCTTTACACATGCAACTGAAAACTTGACATACTATGAAGTGTCAATGAGAGTGCCTGCAGTAGATGAGGAAGGAAACGGTGTCGCTACTAAGTTGACAGTCGAATCTAAACATGGTACTGGAAGGGTTCTGGTAGATGTAAACCAATTATTTTTCTGGGTCGATACGCAGGATTCTATAAGAACTGCACAGAGGGTTGCACAGAATGTTACAAAAATTAACCTAACTAATGTCGACTTGGTATATGCTATAGAGACAGATGCTTCACTTATCGGTGGTCCGTCAGCTGGAGCGGCACTTACTGTCGCGACTGTTGCTGCAATAGAAAAAAGGGATATAAATTCAAGCGTGATGATCACAGGAACTATAAATTATGATGGAACTATAGGACCTGTTGGTGAAATTCTTGCAAAAGCCAAAGCTGCAAAGGATATAGGAGCAAAACTGTTTCTAGTTCCCGAAGGACAATCTGTTCAAACCTACTATACGCCAGAAGAAAGTTGTAAACATTTTGGACCGATGACCTATTGCACGACTAAATACAAAGTAGAAAAAATCAACATAACAAGGGATGCGGAGATAGAGACAAGAGAAGTTTCAAGCATAGAGGAAGCATTAAAATACTTTTTAGAATAATTTAATTACATGCAGTTATTCACAAAAGAGGAATTGAAAGACATACTTATAGCGGTTCTTACTGTCACGCTTATTTTTTCTTACAACGCGGACAATCCTGTAAACACTGTCAATGTATTTCCTTTCTATATCTTAACAACCGTTATTGTTTTTCTTTTTCACGAGCTGGCTCACAGATTTGTTGCAAGGAAGTTCGGTTGCTTAGCTACTTTCAAGTTGTGGCCTCAAGGCGTTTTGTTCGGTTTGTTGTTCATGCTGATTGGTATAAGATTTGTCGCAGTTGGCGCAATACAAGTCCTTCCTTTTGCTTTCGGCAGGTGGGGATACAGGATTGTTGAACTGACAGCGGAGGAGATGGGACTGATTGCAACTTCAGGTATAGGTGTGAACATATTTTTTGCAATAATTTTCAAGCCACTTGCAGGCACTTTGATGTGGCAGGGGATAGATGTTTTTGGCTCTTTGGCTTTCGTCAATTCCTGGCTGGCGCTAATCAATCTTTTGCCACTACCTCCCCTGGACGGTAGCAAGATAATTGCATGGAAACCTTTGATTTGGTTCATATTGTTTTTGGCAGCGATATTGTTAGTTTTCTTGTAGTGAAGTAAAATGAAAATATTTGCAGACTTGCACAACCATTCGAAATACTCACGCGCCACTAGCAAGGAAATGGATTTGGAAGGACTAAGTACAAATGCCAAGTTGAAGGGATTGAATCTTCTGGGAACTTCCGATTTCACATTCAAGCTTTGGCTTAACGAGTTGAAGAAAAAGTTAGAGCCGATAGAAGGTACTGGACTTTTCAAGTATGGTGATATTTTTTGGATGCTCACAACAGAAGTCTCCACCATTTATGTGCAGGATGGAAAAGTTAGGAAAGTGCACCATGTAATTCATGCGCCAAGCTTTGATGTAGTGGAACAGATAAACGACTTGTTATCAAAATATGGTAATTTGTCTGCTGATGGAAGGCCGATAGTAAAAATAAGTTCTCCGGAATTGGTGGAAAGTTTGATTGAAATAGACAAAGATATACTGATTGTTCCTGCGCACATTTGGACTAGCTGGTATGGTGTGCTTGGTGAATTTTCTGGATTCAATTCTATTGAAGAATGCTATCAAGACCAGACAAAACATATACACGCCCTGGAGACCGGAATGAGCAGTGACCCAGCAATGAACTGGCGTTTATCTGCACTGGACAAATTCACTTTAGTTAGCAATTCCGATTCTCACAGTCCGTGGGTGTGGAGACTTGGAAGAGAATGCAACGTGTTTGAGTTGAAGGAAGTAAGCTATAACCAAATAATAGAAGCGATAAAAAAGAAAGATAAAAAAAGATTTTTGTTCACAATTGAAACAAGCCCGTCCTATGGAAAATATCATTTCACCGGACACAGGAGTTGTGGTATAGACTTGCATCCAAGTGAAGCTTTGAAACTCAATAACATCTGTCCTAAGTGCGGTAAAAAATTGACAATCGGGGTTTTACAACGCGTAGAAAAGTTAGCAGACAGACCAGAAGGATTTGTGCCGAAAGATGCCATTCCCTTTAAGGACTTGCTTCCTCTGTACGAAATTATTTCTTATGCTACTAATGTTGGGCAATTGTATTCGAAAAAAGTCATTGAAGAGCAAAGCAAGTTGATACAAAGATTTGGGACTGAATTCAATGTTTTGTTGGAAGCGACACAAGAGGAATTGGAAAATGTGACTGACAAAAAAATTGCCGATGCTATCATTAAAACAAGAGAAGGGAATGTGAAATATATTGCTGGATATGACGGAGTTTACGGAAAACCGTTCTTCTCAGAAGAGGAATTTAAAAAGGCTGAAAGACAACAAGAAATTAAAGTCAAGGAACAGAAGAGACTTGTGGACTTCAAGGGTCCGTAGTCTACCGGTAGGACATCACCCTCACAAGAAATCTGGGACCGGTGAGAAAAGGAGTTCGATTCTCCTCGGACCCATTTTAGAACTCAAATAAGAATTAAGCTGGGCATATTGCAGATTCATCTATACATCTACTGAGGCTTGCACACCACTTTTGACCGGTTGGGCATCTACTGCTTGTTGTCGAAGTTGTAGTAGATGGGTTAGTAGTGGTTGTTGTACTCTCTTCAGGAGTGAATGACTTCAACACTTTAACCGTAGTCGAGCCGTCCAAATAATAATTATAAGATAATTCAACTTCTACTGGTATGGTTGTATATTCCACGACTTCCGACGGAAGGTTGAATGTACATGAAATTGATTTCTGCCCGCTTCTTGGAAGTCTTGGTGTAGTATCGCTAATAGTTGTAAGGCAGTCTGTGTTAGCAACTTTAAACTTAGTCACGGTTATTTCCATGTCTGTTTCCGTTTCTCTGTATGGGTATCCTTGTCCTTCATTGTCGATAAGAATTGAAAGTGAAGATGATTGTGTGCCACTTCTATAAATCAAAGGTCTTGCTACACCAGATAAAGAAATGTTAACAGGCGCTTTTGTTACACTGAATGATGCTATTCCCGAACTTCCCATAATTTCTTCTGCTTCTGTTGGGTTAGCTTTCAGATAATTTTGATTGTAAACCCAAATGGTACCAGAAGCTGTTGTTTTATAGCTATAGTAAACTCTTACTCCGGCTGTATAACTGTTGTCGACTTTCAATCCTGAAGGAGAAGTTGCATCCCATGTAGCATCGCCAGTACCACCAGAAATATCAGCTTGAGAATCACTCTTCATAAGACTACCTATCGTTTGCTTACTAGAATCCCACGTCCAGTCAGTTCCCAATCCGAAAAGTTTTGCCTGAACATTGGAAGCATCTTCTTCTCCGACATTCTCAATGGTCAAGGTAAAAACAACAGAATCTCCAGAAAATATTTCCGATATGTCTGGCTTAAAAGTTTTAATTATAACTCCTGTGGTTGTACCTTTTTTCTCTTGATTTATACAACCAGATAAATATACAAGAAATATCAACGAAAGTAAAATTAGAGCTTTTTTCATCTTTCCTACCTTTATTATATTTTATTTAAAATCAATTTAAGTTTATTCTTCTTCTATTGCTTGTACGTTAAAGGCTTCTGTATTTATGTATTTGTAATTATAGCTGAATTCCGCCCATATCGTAGCCATAGTTTCCAATTCTACCGTAGAAGCCGGTTGAAGATTGCACGTTAATGTTCCAGGAACTTCCAACTCTTTATCGGAAAATAGGAGATTGTTGTATTCTGAAAAATCGCAAGATAATTCAATGCCATCAGATTGCCCTATGACCAAGCTTCCTCTTAGATCAAGGTTTACATTTCCAGCTGCGATATTAATTGGTTGGATAGATCCTACAGAACTGCTTCCGACATGTTTGAAATTCATTTTTATTTCGAACGGGTTATTGCCAACTATCCAGTATTCTTTTATTGTTGTACTGCCCTGCTTCCTCTCTTTACCAACAGGCGGTTCGAATGTTAATGTCACAGGACCATAAGTAGATGTACTTTGAGAGAATTCAGCAATCGGTTCTTTTCTTGTTATTCCATCTACTATTGGTATGTCTGCTTTTCTGAAACCTGAATATTCATAATCAACACTATAGCTGACTGTATATGCACCTGAGGAAATTGCTTTTAATGTTAAACTGATAGTTCTGAAGTCCAAGGATTCTATACTTCCAAAGTCAGTTTGATCGCATTTGGTTTGCCCCTCTTTGATTTTTCCATCACAGTCTATGGACACTACTTCAAATCCAGGAGTATCAAAAAAATTAACTTCAACTTCATTCACAGCCTTGTCTCCGTTATTTTTTATTGCAAACTCTATTGTAGTCGTGCTGCCGACATATGGGTTCACAGTAGAAACAGAATAATCTTCGACTGTAATTATATCATTTTTATAACTCGTCGTTGTCCCATTCTGACCTATACAGCCAGACAATACCACGACTAAAACAAGCAGTAAAATTAACTTTCTCATCGATTAATTTTTGAACTTAAAGAAATATTAATTTAATAATGTGGCAAGATATATTGGATTATTTTTTGTCCCCGACTAAGACTGGGTATGACGTTCCTAAAACGTTGGTGTATTCCCTAGCACTTGTTCTAGCTGTTTATGTTGGATTCAAGATATTTGAAAGATTGAAAATAAAAGTCGATAGAAGGCTTGCATTGGCTACAGCACCTTATGTTGCTTTTGGAAGTGCATTAAGAGTTTTGCAGGACATTGGAGTAACAAATTCGATTTTGTTCGTCACCCCGCACATCTATACTTTTGTCGCTTCGATAACCGGCATCATATTCTTACTTTCTATTTTTTTGGAAAGAAAAATTGGGATACCGTATTTTAAAATACCTTTCGTATGCGGTATAATTATATTCGCGTTTACTATATGTTGTCTGATGCCGATAAATTTTTACGGCATGTTTTTAGTTTTGATTTTATTTCTGCCGTGGGTTTTGGTTTTTGTAGCAATAAAATGGAGTTTGTCCAATAAGATAGTCACGTTAATTCATATGTTTGACGCAACAACGACATTTGCCGCTGTAAACTTTTTTAGTTACGGAGAACAGCATGTGTTTCCAAGATTTCTGATTAATTTGTTCGGACCGTTTTCTTTTGTTCTTGTAAAATTAGCTGCAGTGGTTTTTATATTATTGGTAATCGACAAGTTCTCAAAGGATAAGGAATTCAACAATTATCTGAAATTT
>Ga0172363_10002209_pt1 | contig 15699 bp, 14 predicted proteins | sample LakKivs2_kivu2a2_FD_114541 | JGI IMG/M metagenome (GOLD analysis project Ga0172363, IMG submission 114541) | Sediment microbial communities from Lake Kivu, Rwanda - Sediment s2_kivu2a2 | ecosystem: Environmental > Aquatic > Freshwater > Lake > Sediment | place: Rwanda: Western Province, Lake... | reverse complement strand
GGAGACTGGATAATGTGGTTTATCGCTTGGGTTTTGCTGATTCACATGCTCAGGCCAGGCAAATAGTTGGGCACGGCCACATAATGGTGAATGGGCGCAGGGCAAGTATTCCTTCCTTTCTGGTGAAATCGGGAGATGTAATAAAATGGTGTGAAGCCAGTAAGAAAACGGAATACTATAAAAGACTGGCTGAAGAAATTGAAGGGAAACTGATCCCCAACTGGTTAAGCTTTGATAAAGAGAGCATGACAGGCAGGGTGTTAGGTATGCCTGGCAAGGACGACGTTGAAGCCAGGTTTAGTGCCCAAGCTGTCGTTGAGTATTACTCGAGGTGAGTTATGCCCGAATTGTCTATCCCCACTGTAACCTGTGTTGAAAGCGGCGTTAATTACTCTCGTTTTCTTGCTGAACCTCTCGAGCCTGGTTTTGGCATCACCTTGGGGAACGCGCTACGGCGTGTGCTTCTTAGTTCATTGCCTGGTGCGGCGGTAACATGGGCTAAGATCGAAGGAATCCAGCATGAATTCTCTCCTATTCCCCATGTTAAGGAAGATGTTATGGAGTTCTTACTGAACGTGAGGCAACTGAGACTCTCCCCTCTTTCTCATCAGCCTGGCCAGTTGCTGTTGGAAGTGGAAGGCGAGGGCAAAGTCAGCGCGGCTGATATTAAACCGTCGGCTGACTTTCGCATTGCCAATCCTGAACTCTATTTAGCCTCTTTAGACTCCTCGAAAGCCAGGCTTTACGTTGAACTTAACGTGGAGCTAGGAAGAGGTTATGTGCCAGCTAAGTCAGCTAGTGGGTTGCCTGTGGGAGCACTGCCGGTAGATGCTATCTTTACCCCAGTGCGGAAGGTCAATTTCTCTGTTGAGTCTGTCAGGCCTGGCCAGGAGGGAAGTCCAGAGAAGCTCACCGTGGAGATTTGGACGGATTCTACGATTTTTCCCTGGGAGGCACTTACTCAAAGTGCCAGCATCTTAGTTAATCAGTTCTCTTCCTTCAGGGATTTTGAGGTTCCGATGGCTAGAGCACTGCCGATTCCAGCCGAGCAATATGATACCCCTCTGGAGGAACTGAATTTATCGACTCGCTCCTATAACAGTTTGAAGAGAGCAGGAATTTTCACTTTGGGACAATTGTTGGAGAAAGGCAAGGAGGGTCTGCCGCCATTGCCAGGTTTGGGCGCAAAATCTCGAGCCGAAGTAGAAGAGTTGATGGCGAAATTAGGCTCGCCTGTTCCTGAAAAGAAGGAAGGATGAGGCACAAGGTAGCAGGTCGAAATTTAAGTAGGCCGACAGAGCACAGGTGGGCTTTGTATCGAAACCAAGTCACCGCCCTTCTGGATCACGAGAAGATCACCACCACTGAGGCCAAAGCCAGGGAAGTCCGAAGTCTGGCAGAGAAGATGATCACCCTGGGTAAAGATGGCAGCCTTGCCTCAAGGAGAGAAGCCTTAGCTTTCATTACTGATAGGAAAGTGGTTGAGAAGCTGTTTGCCGAACTTGCTCCAAGTTATGCTGACCGTAAGGGTGGTTACACAAGGTTGCTGAAGTTGGGACCTCGCCCCGGCGACAGCGCGCCGATGGTTCAAATTGAGTTGGTCAAGTAAGTTCATTTTGCTCATCGAATATGACGGTACCCAATACTACGGCTTTCAGTGGCAACTTGGTCTGCCGACCATTCAGAGTGAGCTTGAGCAAGCTATAGGGCGATTGTGCGGACAGAGCAGCCGGGTTGTGGCAGCTAGTAGGACTGATACCGGCGTTCATGCCAAAGGACAAGTGGTAGGCTTCTGGGCGGAATCGACATTGGATACTATGACGTTAGTTAGAGGTTTGAACCATTATTTACCCGGCGACATCGCGGTCAAGGCGGCTTACAGGGCTAGCGATGATTTTAGTGTCCGGCGCGATGCCCTGAGTCGGGAGTACCGTTATCATATTTTGAATAGCAATACTCGCTCGCCGTTCAGTCGAAGGTTCGCTTTATTTGTGCCCAAAATGCTGGATATAGAGGCTATGAATGAGGCCTGTCAACTTATTCAGGGTGAGCACGATTTTGCCTCCTTTGCCAGTTCTCTAGATGATAGCAGGAGCACACTGCGCAATGTCTATGAAGCAGGAGTCGAGAAGAAAGGAAATTTTGTCGTTTTTCGTATCGTGGCCAACTCTTTTCTGCCTCACCAGGTACGAAGCACAGCAGGTCTTCTGATCAGACTGGGCCTGGGCAAGATAGGCGTCGCAGATTTTCGTGATATAATGGAGGCCAGGAGCGTGGGTTCAGCCAGTCCCGTATCGCCCGCGTGCGGCTTGTGCCTTACGAGGGTGAACTATCCTAAGCCTTTGGGGAGCTAGCCCTGTCCTGAATTCGTTTTGAGGAAATGAAAACTTATAGTACCAAAGCCAAAGATATCGAGCGGCAGTGGCGGGTGATTGATGCCACTGATAAGACTCTGGGAAGAGTAGCGACAGAGGCAGCTAATCTGCTGATGGGTAAGCATAAGCCGCTTTATGCCCCTTATATTGATACCGGTGATTATGTTGTGGTAGTTAATGCCGCCAAGGTGCAGGTGACCGGGAAGAAATCCGAACAAAAGATTTACTATAGGTACTCGGGATACCCCGGCGGATTAAAGAGTCCCACATTTAAGGAAGTATTTGATAAAGACCCTACCCGTGTGATTGAGCTTGCGGTTAAAGGGATGTTGCCTCATAATCGTCTAGGCAGAGCTATGTTAAAGAAACTGAAGGTCTACCCCGCGAATGAGCATCCTCACCAGGCCCAGATTCCACTTCGCCACGCTGGCGAAGCGAAGGGCGAAGAATGACCAGGAATAGCGGAAGCGAAATGTGATCAAAGGAAAGGTGATGAATTATGAGCGAGGAAAGTTATGTTTGGGGAACCGGTAAACGCAAATGCGCCATAGCCCAAGCCAGGCTTCTCCCTGGTAGGGGCGAGATAATTGTCAATGATAGGCCCTATCAGGAGGCTTTCCCTCGCGTCGAGCATCGCCGCATGATTGAACATCCTCTGCAGGCTACCAATACCATGGGTAAGTTTCTTATCACGGTGAAAGTGAAGGGTGGTGGTCTCAGTGGTCAGGCCGGAGCAATCCGACATGGCATTGCTCGAGCCCTCGCTAAAGAAAACGAGCTATTTAAGCCCATGTTGCGCAAAGAAGGCCTGCTTACCCGGGATAACAGAATCAAAGAACGTAAGAAATACGGACTCAAGCGAGCTCGCAAGGCCCCACAATACACGAAGCGGTAGTTTTCCTCCAGCCTGTTGGTGGACAACGGGGCGCCGATTCTATGGATTTTCTTTGATGCCACTCTGTAGGCGCTCTGCTATTGCCCCAGAGAAGGGTAACAGCTATAATATGAGCACGCTGGGGATTAGTCTAGCGGTAGGACAGCGGGCTCTGGACCCGTGAGGCCAGGTTCGAATCCTGGATCCCCAGCCAGTTTGGCCTATTCGTCTAGAGGCCCAGGACACCTCGCTGTCACTATCCCTAACGTCGTTCCTATTGTTGTGGCAAGTTGTCGTCGTTTCTATGTATAATTTCTCCCCCTTTCTAACATGAGAAAAGATTGATCGGCTTTTGGGAGCTGCCGCAGAAGGGAAATAAGAACACCTCAAAATACCTTAGCAGAATCGTAGAAGGCCGGGACTTCCGGCTAAGGTTGCGTAAGTTGCGGACGCTTCAAGCCTAGTAGTTGACTGCCACTATCAACTTGATTGTTGGCTTCAAGATGTACGAAGAACCAGCTACAACCACAGCTTTACGAACGTCAAAATCGGCTGTAACCACCGCAGTCCCATTAGCAGTCACTTCGAAGTGGCCTATCGCTTTATAACCTGTCTCGCCACCACTTGGGGCGTAGAGAGGCTCAGTGGAATTATCGGCAAATTCGATATAGCAGCCTGGATTCGCCGGACGTGAACCCTTTTCTCCAATATCCAGCATAAAGCGAATCTGAGTGTAAGTGCCAGCAGGCAATGCAAACTCGCCCAATAGAGCGATATTTCCGCCAGTTAATTCCAACAGGTCGTATGTTTGATTACCTATGAATTCCTCACACGTTATCCATTCGCCGTCTAAATGGTATTGAATTTCGTTAATGGTGATATAAACACCCGTAACATTCTCAGCGTCCAGCGGCGCATCGGAAAGATAGAGCTTCAAGGTCCCTGTCCCTGGTGCCAGCCCCGGAACCGTCTGTCCCGGGAGTGTCTGGTCTGGGAGTGCCTGCCCTGGAAGTATTTGGTCTGGAGTCCTAGAGAGCAGTCCAAACACAGCTAATACAGCCACCACTATCAGGACAACCCACGCTAAAAACGAATTCTTGATTTCCATGCTCTCTTTCGAAATTGAAGACTGTACAGTCCTGTGGATTCTGGTCGCAGGATATTATTTGGAATCCAGATGACGCTGTCCCGAATTTCCCCCTAATACCATTATACCGTGGTCTTCTTGGCTGTCAATCACCCGTTAGTAACGGTACTGTCCGGTCGTCCCCAAAACTGAAATAGGTCAAAGACGGGCATGCGAACACCAGGAAGTAGCACGCGCCGTTTGGATCTGGCGGGCTTGCCTCTTGTGGTCGGGATAAGATAGACGTGGCTCCGTCAGCGGCGTTGTGAACACCCCGGGATTTCTGGTACTATTGCCATGTGTGGCGCATTCGTCTAGAGGCCTAGGACACCTCCCTCTCAAGGAGGAGATCACGGGTTCAAATCCCGTATGCGCTACCAGGTTTCTAGTGTACAGGATCCCCTAAAGGAAGTTCCATCTTTGTAGAGGGTACCGGTAAGGGGATTAGCCGGACTCACCCGCTCCGATATGGATTTGCGCACGCCGTGAGATTAAGAAAGAAGTTATGGTGCGAGGAGAAGACATGTTCGAACATAGATATGCCGATGTCAATGACATACGTCTCCACTACGTAACGGCGGGCAAGGGGAAATTGATAGTGTTTCTCCACGGTTTTCCTGAGTTCTGGTACGAGTGGATGAATCAGCTTACTGAATTCGGACGAGATTACCAGGCGGTGGCTCCGGATATGCGCGGCTTTAACTTATCATCGAAACCTCCCGAAGTTGAGCAATACAGAATGAAATACCTCATCGGTGACGTTCGTACGCTTGCCGAGCACCTCGGGTGTAAGAGATTCATCCTGGTGGCTCATGACTGGGGTGGCGGGGTGGCCTGGCCGTTCGCCATGCGTCATCCTGACTATCTGGAGAAGCTCGTAATAATAAATGCTCCGCATCCTGTTACGTTTTTGCGTGAGCTCCGTGACAACCCGGCGCAACAGAAAGCCAGCCAGTACATTCTGGTGCACCGGACTCCCGAAGCTGAGAGGATACTGGCAAAAGACAACTATGCAGTGCTTGTCAGCAGCCTTTTGAAGGACGGTGTGAAACAGGGCTATTTTTCGGAGGAAGACAAGAGAGCATATATTGAAGCCTGGTCGCAGCCTGGAGCTCTCACCGGTGGCCTAAACTATTATCGAGCCGCCCATCTCGGCTCTTTTGCGGGGGAGAGCGACGATATCTTGTCCGCAGACCCTTCGCTGTTCACGGTCAAGGTGCCGACGCTGGTCATCTGGGGGGAGAAAGACAGATACCTGCTTACAGGGAATCTGGAAGGCTTGGAGAGATACGTACCAAATCTGACCATCAAGCGCATTCCTGATGGCTCACACTGGGTCATTCATGAGAAGCCGGCGCTGGTTAATTCCTATATCAGAGAATTCATCGAAGGCTGAATTTCTGAGTCATTTCGCGCAGTCCTCTGCTGGCAATCGAACCCAGGATCCGCCCCCAAAACCTCTTTCAATCGCGAATCAGTCTTTTGCTGCAGACAGGGAATTTTCCGGAGTATACCCGACTAGCATCAAGCGGGATTGGGCACAGCTTAAGTAAGCGGGGGAACGACACAACGGTACTTTTGATTGCCGAAAATTGAGAGTTTTGGCCTATTTACAGAAGCCTACGGGCCACCTAAACTGGGAATAGGCCGCCAAGAAAAGGGCAACAGCTTCAACAGGCCGAGATTAACCCATGGAAGGGGGTGATGCGACGCAGAGAATCAATCACGGTGTAGAGGACTTTATTTCGCTCTAAGTAATTGACAGCAAGGAGGATACATTTATGAAAAAAAGGATAGTGCTCGTTGTCACAGCTCTAACTCTTGTTGCGCTTCTAGTGGGCGCAACAGGTGTGATGGCGGCCAAACCGCCACATGCGGGGGAAGGCAACCAGTTCATTCCGCGGCCAAATGGATTTCCAGCCGGACAACATTTCAACCTGAATATCCACGGCAAGGACCCGGAGACATTTGTCTGTGATGCGACACCGGGGGGCAAATCGCTATTTGTCGCTCTGTATGGTGCCTCAACCATTCAATACGTTTCCAACAAGAAAGCGTCAGTTTATGACTTAACGGTGCTTGACCCATGCGCCATGCCGGAGTCATACGGCGGTGATGGAGTGGCCAAGGTCCAGCTACCCTACCAGGTACTGGTGGATGACGTACCAACCCCGGCAGGCGGCTACTATGTGTACGCCAGAATCCTGGCAAAGCCGAACAACGGCAACGATGCCAACAATGAGCCCCGCAGCAATATCATCCTGTACCCGAACACGGTAGTAGAGGCGTGTAATGATCCCGGCAATCCTGAATTCGGGAACTACACTGAATGCCCTGAAGACCCTGAACTTATGCTGGGACTCATCGTCGGAGAGAATCTGTATGTACCTGATCCCGAGAATGAGCAATTGTACCGGTTTGAAGACCCATCAGCAAAGGGCAGGGGCAAGTCCACGGCAGTGAATATCACTCGCCTATTCATCTATACCGGCTGGGTGGTTGATGCTACCCTTGATGTCAATGAGGATGGAATCATTGACATAAACGATGTTCCGGTAGCTGACTATGGCGAGAACATGCCTGGAGAGAATAGAGATTACAACAATGACGGTGTTGAAGATGAGGCTGATGTAGAAGCCTGGTTGACTGATATGGCTGCCCTAGCGGAACCAAAGGCCTGGTACTTTGCTAACGAATGGATCTTCAATATCGCCGACCTCGTGATTACGGAGCAGGGTCTCATGAATGACGGCACCAGGCTGGTGCAAATAAGATTCTACCCCGTGGTTACGACCACGTTCTCCGGGTAAGCTAAGTTTAGCTGTTAACCTGGAAAAGGTCAGTAGGAGGGGAGGCCGGGCAGGTGGCCTCCCCTCTCGCTAATTCTGCTCCATATGAGCTTGCTAGAGCACGCTGCTCAAGTAGATGCTCGTTCAGTTTCTTATAGCCTTGTTACCTGTTTCGGCTATGTGCTAAACTTCGCCACAAAAATGAGAAAGCGCGTTTTCTCGGGGGCGCGCCCCACAGGTCGACAGCATATTGGTAACTATGTGGGAGCGATCCAGAATTACGTCGCCCTCCAGGATGAATATGACTGCGTCTATTGCATCGTGGATATTCATGCTCTGACCACTCTGGAAAACACAGAATCCCTTCGGGAAGACATTTACGAAATGGTGCTTGACTGGCTGGCGGCCGGCATTGACCCACAGAAGAGCATCATCTTCGTTCAGTCTCATGTTCCTCAGGTAATGGAGCTCCACACCCTGCTCAGCATGGTGACTCCTTTAAGCTGGTTATTGCGCGTGCCGACATTTAAAGAGAAGGTTAAGATGCAGCCGGATAATGTCAATTATGGGCTGGTGGGTTATCCTGTTCTTATGACCGCCGATATTGCCCTTTATAAGGGAGAGGTTGTTCCTGTGGGCGAGGACCAGCTTCCTCACCTGGAGCTGGCTCGCGAGATAGTGCGCCGTTTTAACTCGCTTTTCGGGGTTGTATTTCCCGAGCCGCAGGCGAAGCTTACCAACTTTCCTTTGGTTTTGGGCCTGGATGGGGGGCAGAAGATGAGCAAAAGCTATAATAACCATATTGAGATATCTGCCTCTCCCGAGGAAATCTCGAAGCGGGTCATGATAGCTGTTACTGACCCGGCACGGAGATACCGCTCTGATCCCGGGCATCCTGAAATATGCAATGTTTTCCGACTCCACGGTTTTTTCACCCCGGCCCGTGTAGAGGAGATTGCTTCGGAGTGTCATAGCGCTCGCATCGGTTGTGTAGAGTGCAAGAAGATACTGGCCGAGAGTATCAGTTCGAATCTGGAGCCTTTCCGGGAGAGGCGGGCTGATCTGGCTTCCAAGCCTGGTTATGTGAATGACGTTATGGCTAATGGGGCAGATCGAGCTGAAGCCATAGCTAGAGAGACTATCGGAGAGGTTAAGGGAAAGATGAAGCTCCTTCAGCGTGGGGATCTGGAGCGGCCCACCTGAGGTCGCAGGATTTCTGATCGACTATCTTCAGGTTCATACTCCTGATCTATTTGAAGCAAAGCTGTAATCTGACTGACGCCGTCAAGGATAGCGGCTCAACGTTGACAACCGACAACCGGCCGGCAGAGTATTTAGAAGTGAGACAATGGGGTTTTCAAAGAGGATGGGGAAATTCATGGATAAAGCGATTGATAAGGCCTGTAGGGGCTCTGGAGTGCCCCTGAAGGCATTCTGGTGTGAAGCCGGACTCCGATTTCTTGGGGATCCGGCCAAGTGTGGGACGGAGTCTATCGGGCTACCGAAGAAAACACCAGCCTTCTGTGGGACCTAAGTCAATTGCGATGCCCTTGCCTGTGTGGTAAAGTTAATACACCCTGGCAAACAACATGTACGAAGGTATGGGCAGTTGGCTCAGTGGTTAGAGCGTCGGTTTCACATACCGAAGGTCACAGGTTCAAATCCTGTACTGCCCACTATGAAGTAAGGAGGAAAAGAGATGGCACCTGATGGTAGTAATAGGAGCGGGCTACTTACCGCCGGCGCAGTCTTAAGCATAGTGGGTGGGGCACTTCAAGTGATCGGTGGACTGCTAATTGCACTCTTGACGATAGGCGTTAGGATACTGCTCAGGCTGGCACCCATTCCGTTCCCCCCAGGAGATTGGGGGGGACATGCTGTATCTTTTATCCCATTCTGGTTGATTATACTGGGACTGCCTCTTCTTGCTCTGGGCATAGTAGCCATAGTCGGTGGGGTCTCAGCCCTAAGAAGGAAGAACTTTGGCTTGTCCCTAGCCGGGGCTATCTGTGCCCTTCCGTCGAATGTTCTGGGGATACTGGCAGTAGTCTTCATCTCCCTGTCAAAGAAGGAATTTGAAGCAAAGGAGTAGATGCCGAAGTGGCGGAATGGCAGACGCGCTACGTTCAGGGCGTAGTGTCCTTAAGGACGTGAGGGTTCAAATCCCTCCTTCGGCACCATTTGTTTGCGCATGTATGCGCCTGTAGCTCAGCTGGATAGAGCGCAGCCCTGCGGAGGCTGAGGTCGCGGGTTCAAATCCCGCCAGGCGTGCCACGGGCGGTTAGCTCAGCGGTGAGAGCGCCTGTCTTACACACAGGAGGTCAGAGGTTCAAATCCTCTACCGCCCACCACTGACTCAGCATACTCAGCCTCAGCAGCCGCATCCGAAATTAGCTGTTATGGAGTAATCCCCGTTCATGGTGATGGTCGTTGAGAACGACTTGACAGTGTTGATCGTCGCCACATCGCCGGTCCATCCGGAGAACCCGTAGCCGAGAGCCGAACGAGCCCATAGTCTCACGACTGTTCCCTCGTTGTAGGTAAAAGTGCCTTCCCCGGGGGTAATTACCGAGCCTCCTTCGGTGCTGGAGACGGTGAGGCGATACTGAGTAGGAACACAGCCTGCCATTCCCACAATCAAGGCTACCGCAATCAAGAAGATGCCAACTCTTGCCATGTATCCGAGGCCCGTAATGCTATTCTATCACTGGTGAAGGAATTATCGATAGGTTGCGACATCTTAGACATGCTACCTGGATGAGTATCACAGCACTACGTTGCTAGGGCGTAGGCAACAAAACGAGTGGTCGTCGCCACAGTTGAATAATACCCTCTATGAGTTGACTGCGTTTGCTATGGCAGAAAGCTAGTCCACCTCACTTTTCGTCAAGAGTGGGATACATCCGGTCGCCAAGGTTGTTGGGATCTATTGCCCGTTTGATCTTACGCTGCCAAGTGTGTGTGATTGGCTGCCTGGCCAGGTCTTTCTGCAGTTCTTCGTGTGTTTTACCGACAGCCAGGTACATGCCTTCCTTCCCGGGCGGGATATTATGCCGGGCTTCTTCTTTGATACAGTGCTTCATCCACGCTACCGCGGCAGCAGTCGACCTCCTATCGGCGATATCGTAAAAACCGAACTGCTCCAGCCCGCATTGCCCCCCGCCGCCGATGGAGCCTACGCACCCCATCATCGAATCCGCGCCGCAGTCCACCAGTAATCCCGTCTGTTGGTATTTCTCGGTGGCATCTTCGGCGATCGGTTCGTATTTCTTCACGAAATCTGGCGTCCCGGACTGCATGAAATTGCCTATCCAGCCGCCGGTATAAACGAAGTTCAGATTTTTCTTGCCCAGCCTAAGCAGGTACAACAATGAAAACTGCTCCATTTCCGGCTCCAGCCACTTCTCGACTTTCCAGCCCCCGGTTTCCTCCAGTATTCGCTCCAGCACCTTCTCCTTATACTCAATATCCCGCTGGCTCATGCCCACCAGCACCAGCTGGAATGATCTCCTCATTTCTTCAGTGAGCTTTTTTACCTCCTTCTTCCGCGCAAACTCCTCGATGTCGTCAAGCGATTTGGTGGGGTCCTGGTAGAGCATCCAGAAAGCCGGACCGAGGTCCGCACCCAGCATGGTCCACTGCCGGTGCGCATAGTAACATATCTCGTTATCGTATATTCTGTAATAGGCTTCGAATAGACTATCCCAGTCCTTGAACGCCACAGTATATGCCCTGAAGTTACCGGGCAGGGGAGACCGGTAGGCGGGCACGGTACCCTCAACGGGAAACTCGGCCGGTCCCGGCCAGGGAGACAGCTTCACGGCGCATTTAGTGTATACGCCCAGACCACCTCTGGCTCCCAGCGCCCCCCTGATGATAGCTCTCATGCTCGGGCCCGGGCCTTCAGCACAGAACCAGCCACACCCAGAACCGAGGGAGCCCGTCCTCAGTATTTCTCCATTAGGCATAACCCACTCCGCCCCCAGCAGGTTCTCCCTGAGCTCGCCGGTGTAAATTGAGGTACCGCCGCTTCCGTGATAACAGGCAGCACCGACTAAGGTAGAGCAGCTGGCCCCGGCACCAGTCACGGTGCAATTCAGCCCCCGTTTCATGACCTCAGCCTGGAGCACGCCGGCGATAACATACGGCTCTATCACGGCGAACATGTTCTTCTCATCGATCTCAAGGATGTGGTCCATACGCCGCATGTCGAGCTGGATGACGCCCTCGCTAAGGGGGGCACCGTAAAAGTACCAACCTGTGGAATAGGCTTTGAACTTTATCTTGTATTTGTTGCATATTCTTACTATTGCCTGGACATCTCTGGTACTAGCCGGCAACAGAGCGGCCTCCGGCCGGGTCATGAACTTGCTCTGGTTGGGACGCACGGTTTCAGCCAGCCACTGGTAAGCGTATGAGTCCATTACAGCGGGGTCTTCCGAAATATATCGGGCGCCCACAATATCTTCCAAAGCACGGTACGCGTCTCTTGATAATGCCATCTTCTGCTCCCTCTCCTTGCTATAACGCCATCTGAACAAGGTCTATGATGTCATAGACCTTGATTTTCTCATCCTGGTTTCTGACCGCATCGGCAAGAGCCCCTTCACACCACGGGCAAGCGCTGACCATCGCCTCTGCGCCCGTGGCCGTTGCTTCGGCAAGCCTTTCCGCTGCCGTCCAAGAGGCAAAGTCTGGATATGCCTCCAGTACCCCGCCGCTGGCACCACAGCACCAGGCATACTCCCTAATTCTTTCCATCTCCACCAGCGATAGGCCTGGTATGCTCATTAAGACGTTCCTTGGGGCATCGTATACCCCCCAGGCGCCGGCATACCTGGGTCTGCTCGGTTTCCAGGCCGGAATCTGCCCGTATATTTTCTTTCTAGTGCCCTGCCAGGGCACATACGGCTCGCCCAGCCTGCCCAGGTGACAGGGGTCATGGTAGGTCACGGTCAAAGGCACACTTTTGGTCAGCTTTATCTTGCGTTTTCTGATAAGTCGGTCGATGTATTCCGTCACGTGAACAACCTCAATGGTGAGACCTATCTCAGAATAAAGCCGCTTGAAGGTGTAGTAACACTCAGCACATGGTGTCACCACTGTCTTCACTTTGGCACGAGTCCATGCACGCGCGTTTCTTCGGGCAGATGCGTTCAACTCTTTACGGTATCCCCACTGGTAAGCCCTGCCGCCGCAACACGATTCTTTCTCTCCCATGATGCCGACATCCACGCCACCATCCCTGAGCATCATGACAGCCGTCCTAGCCGTCTCCCGCAGTTCCTTGTCATAGCTGTAACGGCAGCCGGCATGAAAGACCACCGCGGCCTTTTCTTCAGTCAGATTTTTTACATCAAGTCCGTCAGCCCACTCGCCCCTATCGGCGCGGGGCTCCATCATCATATTTTGTTCTTCATGAAGGTTATCAATGTAAGGCTTGTGCTGGGGCAGCATCTGTCCATCCTCAACCAGCCTGAAGCGCATTTCACGCATTACCTCCAGCCCCCGGATGTTATAGCGGCAGATCTTGTCGGAGACATCGCATGCCCCATCCATCTGGCATTTCCAGACAATATCTTTCAGCTGGTCGTTATAATCGATCCTGTTCTCAAGCAAGGAAAGAGCGACAGATAGCCTGCCGCCGAGGGAGTAGGCCTGAAAACTGCAGTACTCAATGCTGGGACAGGCCCTGGCGAACCTGGCGCTTTTTATGTGGTCAAGCGGGATCCACTTGCAGTAGGAGCAACGGCTGCAGTCTGTACAATCATCCCTGTAGTCCTCTAAGGCCATGTCCTTTTATACCTCAACTTTCCGTCCTTGCTAGAAACAAAGCTTGCCCGGGTTCAATATATTATTGGGGTCGAATATCCCTTTTATGGTCCTCATCATTTCCCTGTTACGGGCATCCCGGTTATATACCATATCCGCCCATATGCCGTAAGGCCGGGAGAAATAAGCCCCCTGCCTTATTAAGGCTTCGCTGCACGTCTCCAGCAACTCCCGGACACAGTCAGTCTCTGTTTTGTCCTCCGAGTCGTAAGGCAGATTGAATTCACAGTGACAGGAGGTACCTTGGTGCTGCGGTTGGAGGTAAACGCCGATGTCCGAGACCGGATACTGCAGCGCGTTTGCCGTGGCAAAAACCGTATTAACAAATTCAGGGGTCTTATCCAGCGTGGTCATGAATAAAATATCCTGACAGGCGCCCTTGCAGGCTAGCTTCCAGTAAGGCTCCGGAGACGGATTGAGTATGGTGGACATTACCTCCGCGCCCGCGATGCCTGCAACCGCCGGAAGTAGCTCCAGACCTGACTGCTGCACTATGTCCCTGGCGTCCTTTTCCTGATAGTCCACCTTTTCCTCTGGGAAAAGGTCACGCCCGGCGATGCCCATAATGATAACCCATGGTGGTAGGATACCTTTCGCGGCTTGTATTGCATCAGCATCTCTAATCAAGATGGCTGCCAGGTTGGCACTATTCAACACGAAGAACTCATCTCCCAGTCTGACTCTCAGTAATCGGTAAGCGCATTCTATCAGGTCTTTCAGGTCATCCGCCGATATGAAGAAGAACTTGTGCACCTTAGGCAGAATCTCACATTTCACCGATGCCCAGGTCACTATACCCATGCTGCCCTGAGCACCGGAAACGAGCCGGTAATAGTCCACCTGACCGGGACCTCCGGAGAACACCTGGGCCAGGCCCATTTCCCATTGCTGCTCAACCGTAGGGTAATAGCCACCTGCTTCACCGGTCCGCATTATTTCCCCATTGCCCCACACCACCTCCAGGCATCTCAATGGCTCAGGCAGTGCGTAGCTGTACTTGGGCTCCAGTCTTGGCTCCCTCTCCAGCAGACTGGCGACTACCGACTTCGACTGCCGGGGGAGCAGTGGCGTAGAGAGTCTCAAGCCCAGTTCGGCTAAGGCCGGTTGCAGTTGTGTGTAGGTTACTCCCGGCTCAACTATCACCATCCTGTTTCTGCGGTCAATCCTGATAATCCTATCCATCCCGCTCAAATCAACGATGACCGCTTCCGGCACGCTCGGCACAGTATCACCACGAAAGCGAGGCTCCCCTGAGCTTACCGGCACCAGGGGCGTTTTTGTCTGGTTGGCCCACGCCACAATCCTCTGCACTTCATCTGAGTCACCGGGTTGTACAACTAACCGTGGCCGCATGGGCGAAGTGAAGCTATTATCGTGAGAGTATCTGTCAAGGACGCCGGGTTTATTGATGACCTTCTGCTTGCCTATTATTTCGGTCAGATTACTACTTGTTTTGGTCTTCAATTCTCAATCCCCCATTGTCATTATCAAACTGATTGTGTCTCATTCCTTGATACTGTTTACTTCTACGGAGCAGAGGGTCAATCCCCGGAATTTGGAGAGATCTCAAGCTGAGTCCCACCTGCGCTTCACGTTTACCTATTAGCACCCTTAGCAGTTACAGAAGAAAACAACTCAGTCTAGGTAATAATAGAAACTTCTCTGGTATATGTCAACACTACCATCGATAAGAAGTAGAGCCAATGATGAGAGTTGTGAGAACTAATGGGACGGACAAGTGAGTGGTGGTCTACACCACTTGACGGGACGCTATCCATCAGGGTAACTTATGACCTGCCAATTGATGGTAGGAACCTACCAGGGTCCGAGAGAATAAATTAGGAGGGCAAGCATGGCTATTCTGGAAGAACCAGTAAAAGGGATAATAGAGGTCAAGAATTACGTCGACGGAGGGTGGGTCGAGTCCAAGGGTGAGATTCAGGATGTGGTGAATCCTGTCAATGGAAAAGTCATTGGCCGAGTCCCGATTTCAACTGAGGAAGAGATTGACGCTGCGGTCGAGGCAGCCAAAGCAGCCTTCCCTGATTGGCGAAGAACTCCGCCGGTTGCTCGCGCTAGATGCCTCTTCCGTCTGAAGGAGTTGCTGGAGGCCAATTTCGAAGAGTTGAGCAGGGTACAAACCCAGGAGCATGGGAAGACAATAGATGAATCCAGAGGCGAGACCCGGCGCGGCATTGAAAATGTAGAGGTCGCCTGTGGTATTCCTACCCTCATGCAGGGTTATAATTCTGAAGATATCGCTTCCGGTATTGACGAATATCTTATCCCTACACCGTTGGGTGTCTTCGGCATCATCGGACCTTTCAACTTCCCCTTCATGATTCCGCTCTGGTCAGCACCCTACGCCGTGGCGACTGGCAACTGTGTCGTAATCAAGCCCTCCAGCGAGGTCCCCCTAAGCCAGATGAAAATTGCGGAGCTTGTAGACGAGGCGGGCTTCCCTCCTGGCGTCTGGAATGTGGTGAACGGCGGAAGAACAGTGGTCAACGGAATGCTGGACCACCCGGATATCGAGGGCATCACTTTTGTGGGCTCAACTCCTACGGCCAAGAATGTTATCTACCCGAGGTGTGGTGCCACCGGCAAGCGGGTCATTGCTCAGGGTGGAGCCTCAAACTTCATGGTAATCATGCCCGACTGCAATTTGAGAGCAACCATACCGGCACTGATGACATCTTTCTT
>Ga0172363_10002208_pt1 | contig 15704 bp, 13 predicted proteins | sample LakKivs2_kivu2a2_FD_114541 | JGI IMG/M metagenome (GOLD analysis project Ga0172363, IMG submission 114541) | Sediment microbial communities from Lake Kivu, Rwanda - Sediment s2_kivu2a2 | ecosystem: Environmental > Aquatic > Freshwater > Lake > Sediment | place: Rwanda: Western Province, Lake... | reverse complement strand
GCAAAACTCCTTTCTGCGGGTCTGATAAATCAGACCCCTACCTTTACATAGACAGGCGGGCCTGCCCTCGTGAAAACGGGGGACGCCTGTCCTACCGGTGATATAGAGATTGCTTCTCCTGCTTCCGCAGGAATGACGACATAGATGGTTGAGATTGCACGCTCTCTTCGGTTTCCGCAATGACATTTGATGTAGGGGGCGGATTCATCCGCCCCGTTTCCTTACGGGTTTGATGAATCAAACTCCTACAATTCCCCCTCACCCTGATCCTCTCCCGCAAAGGGGAGAGGGGAGTAAGGGTTTAGTATCATCCCCCAAATTTCCTCCCCCCTTGAGGGGGAGGATTAAGGTGGGGGTGATATCATAGACAGGCGAGACGCCTGTCCTACGATTTTGGATTTTTCGGTTTTAGGCCATAAGGTATTTCTATTTGTTGTTTTAAGTATTTTCGGTAGTAGACCCATAATCCCCAGTCGATCCTTTTCTTCATATAACCCGCAAAGGTAACCGGTGGTCTTTCCTGATAATCATATACTGCCAAGATAAAGAGTAGGGAGGCTTGTTGGAAGATATCCTCATATTCAAGTCCATAACGGGAATATCTTCTGGCCCTCGATTTTAATAAGGGTTTAAATTTTATAAACAGTTCTTCCATAGCTTTTACATCTTTTTGTTTAGCTTTGGCAATTAATTCTTTTAGTTCCATCATCTTTTTTCTCCTTTCTTCTTTTGCCATCTTCTCTCCATTTGATAACTGGGGGTGATAGCAGCCAATCTTTGCCTGGCCAGGCGAATCTGTTTCAGAGCTTCATCCCTGGATAAAATTTTATTATTTTCTGTTGACAGGCGAGACGCTTGTCCTACATTTGATTTAGAGATTACTTCGCTTGCCTTGGGCAAGCTCGTAATGACATTAGGGGTAGGGGACGGATTCATCCGCCCCGGAGGTTTGCGGGTTCGATGAATCGAACCCCTACATTGGGGAGAGGGGATATGCAGGTAGAGAGATTATCTTGAATCAACTTGATTGCCTCCAGGGCTTTTTTGCGAGAAACCTGTTCCGGGGTATTTATGTCATTCCCGCTCCCCTTTATGTCATTCCCGCGAAAGCGGGAATCTATCCTTAGTGGCTGAGACTCCTCCTCCACATCCTGGTAATCATTCTTAAGTGCTGCCATTAGCCAACCAGCAGGATTTTGGATATTTGTTTTGATCAGCAGCAGTTCTAACTTTTCCTCAATCTTCTCTGCCGGATAGTCTTTAAGTATTTTCTCAAGGAAGCTCTCCTTAAAATCTAAATCCCTTAACTGTTCTCTTATGGCCTGCATCTTTTCTTCTCCTTCCTCTCTTAATTTTTTAAAATCAACAACAGCATCTTGGTTGTTGTATTGGTTTTGTTTATTGGTATTGTTTAAGGGACAATTTGTCCCTAAGTTTGGGACATTTTTGTCCCCTATATGGGGGACAAAAGTTCCCCTAGAAAGAGACATTTTTGTCCCCTTCGGATGAGTGAGCTGGTAGATATTCCTCACATAGTTACCAGAGGCGACCTTGCTTTTGGCCACCTTTTTAATCAGACCGGTCTTTACTAATTTTTGGTGATGTCTGGTGATAGATTTAGTGGATCTATGCAGACCCCTGCTTAAGGTCTTAAGGGTGGGCCAGGCGGTATCCTGGTCTTTATGGCAGTAGGTCAGCAGTTCCAGATAGAGCAGGAGAGGCCCATCCCCTAATATTCCGGTCCATTCTTTAAAGAAGGAGTTGGGGATGATGATATAACCTTCTTCGGGTGATTTGGTTTGGTTATTTGGTTTTTCTTTTGGCATAGATTTTCTCCTTTTAGTCGAAAATAGTCGTGAGTTACAAGTTGCAAGATAGTTACGGGTTGGATAAATCCAACCCCTACCTTTACATAGACAGGCGGGCCTGCCCCCTGCTTTCACAGGGGCAGGCTCTGTGAAAACGGGAGACGCCTGTCCTACTGACGACTATTCACTATTCACTATTCACTAACGACTAATTTGGTTGGTCAACCTTTTCTATTAGAACACAAAAATTTTTTCTTGTATCGAGTTTTCTCCTTGTTTTCTGCTGAATTTCTACCGAATTTTAACCGAATTTGTGCTGGTGAAGCTGATAAATTAATAAAAAAATAAAATGCTCATACTTTGCAAAATAATATATGTAAATAACATATTGACATGTTTTGTAATTTGTGTTATTTATTAAATAGAAAAGTGAGAATAAAATTTGAAAATGAGGTGGGTGAGAAATGTTAGAAGTAATTGGTAGAATAGCAAGAAACGGTCATCTTACTATTCCTGGAAAAATTAGAAAAATTTTACATATTGAAGATGGTGATATTGTCAGAGTTAGTATAGAAGATAATAAGATAATTATTACTCCAGGGGTTATTGTCGATAAGGACCAGGCCTATTTCTTTAATGAAAAGTGTCAGACGGAGATAAAAAAATCTGAGCAAGAATTTAAAGAGGGGAAATATTCTACTTATACATCTATTAAGGATTTAAAGAAAGCAGTAGATAGTGATAAATAGAATACATATTCCAGATCATTTATTAAAAAAATTGAAACACAAAAAGAAATTTTCAACTCCTATAAAAGAAAAATTTTATTGGTGTTTAGAAATGCTTGTAAAGAATTCACAACATCCTTCTTTGCGAAATAAGACCATAAAAGGAGTTACTAATATTTGGGAGTTTAGCGTCGATAAAAATTATAGATGTATATATAGAAAAGAAAAAGATGAAGCATTTATTCTTGCCATAGTGAAACATGAAGATGCTTTTTAAAGAAAAAATGAGTACTTCCGCTAAAGATTATCAATTAGTTTATTTCTAATTCCTCTTCTTCAATATTTAACATTAAACCTCTGCCCGAGATGGTTTTAAAAATATTTTCAACCTTACTTGCATTATCTCCTTTTTTATCCATTATTTTTAGAATATCTTTTCTAATTTTACAAATATGATAATTTATACGAGTATAAATTGCATCTTCTTCCTCTTCCCATAAATCCTTTAACATTTTCTCATAACTTACTACCTGTCCTCTATGTTGGGCTAATAAATATAACAAAGAGAAACTTATCGGAGTAAGTTTTACTTCTTTGTCTTGAAAGATAATTCTATCGGGTCGGTATTGGTCGATTTCTAAAGTGGTTTCTGGTTTATAATTTTTTGTTTTTAGTGAAGGAGGAAGGTTAGTAGGTTGCAAGTTCAAGGGTATAAGTTGCGAATCGTAAGTTTCCACTTTTTGACCTTTAAGCATTAATTTTTGTTTCTGCGCTTCCTGATTTTCTTTTTCTTCTCTTATTCTCTCCTGAATCCTCTGGATCAATCTCGCCGGTAAGACCTTTAGCAATTCCGCCTCCGCTGCCGCCCCCAGACACTTTTCATCAACATAACCTGCGTTCACCAATCTTTTAATATAATAGCGACTTAAGCCAGGGATATATAAACGGCCCCAATTCAACCCTTCTTCTTCCAGGCCTTCGCTCACTCTTTCTGCTAATAGGATTATCTTTTTGAGGTCTTTCTTCCTCTTTTTCTGCCAGCAAGAACTTTCTACTATACCCGCTAAGCTATCCGCCAGCCAGCAAAATCCTCCAGCTAAACGCAGGATATCCCCCTTACCCAGAAGATACTCCTGTTCGAGGTCCTTCATCTCTTTATTCCCCTTTATCCAATCATACATTAAAAGGGTCTTTTTACAAGACAGATGCTCCTCAAAGCTTGAGGTGTCCTCAGTTTGCTCTTTTATGATCAACTTATCCCGATAGATTTCTTTTTCTCCCTCACCCTGGCCAAAGATTAGACCTAAAATCCTATACCAGTAAATTCCTTCCTCCTCCCACTTAAGATTAGCTACTCCTCTGGTGTAATCATTTCTATAAGACCAGGAACAGGGGATAGGGAGTTCTTTACCATCCCGGCTCAAGGCTAAGACCAGAAGTAATTCTAAATCGCTGATTTCGCCCTTTTTACTATTTTTCATCCAGTGCTTAAAATAAAGGTAGGTTTCTACCTTAATCCCTTTAGCTATAACCAGGACACCATTAGGAGTGGAAGCTAAAATGCCACTATTTTCTTCGCTAATCAGTCTGTTTTCTACTAATAGGGCAAGAGCACAATCTATCTCCTGTTCGATCTGCTCTTTCCCAAAATCAAACCTCCAGTAACCAGAAAAATCTTTTTCCGCCTCCAGCTTAATCGGATGACTAACAGAAGTAGCCCTGATTTCCCCGAGGTATTGCTTTAGGCCATAGGAACTGTATTTATCTTGATGATTTACCAGTAATCTTAAGAGAAAAGTGGGCAGGTCCTTTTCCTTCTTTACTAACCGTGGGGTTATCCTTTTATGATTATGATGATTATCCTGACCATAATTAAAGTAGAGCTCCTCATAGATAGTCTCAGAGAAAAGGGAATGGGCTAAGAAGATTACCCGACCAAAGTCCTGCCCCTTCTGGAGATAATCCCCTTCTTTTGTGATATTTAATATTCCCGCTCTTCCGGCCATATTTTCTATATCCACCGGGGAAAGACCAGTGCGATAAAGATAACGCTCATCTTCCTCCCCATTATGAATTTTATCCAGGGAAATGAGGACATTCTAAAAAGGAATAGTAATACCCAGGGCTAAGATATTAGTAGCACAGATTACTTTTATCTCCCCTTTTTTGAGGTAAGTTTCCACTAAATTTCTTTCTTCCCAGGTGAGGTCCTGATTATGGTAGGCCACCCTTTTAGGTAACAGTTCCAATAATTCATCCCGGGATAAGGTCTCTTCCATCTCCTTGAGTTCCTCTATAGCAGAGGAGGTAGGAGTAGACTCTAATCGGGAGGCCAGCCATTTAGCCCATTTTCGAGTCTCGGCACTGGTAGAAAAGAAGATTAAGGTAGATTCATTCTGCTTGATAAAATATCTGACCGTCTCTAAGAGATAATCCCCAAAACAGTTATCCTGGACGGCCTCCTGATTAAAAAATATTTCTCTCTGATAGGTATGATTATCTGGAGGGGTAATATATTTAAAGATGCCTTCTCTTACCATCCCCTTACGCAGTTCTACCGGACGTTGAGGAGAAATAAGGGCAGGGGCGGAAAACCATTTCCGGAGGGCCTCCTGATTTTCTATCCAGGCAGAGAGGGCGATGATACGGAGAGTTCCATCCTTTCTCCGCAGGTGGTCGATGATATCTTCTAAAAGAGGACCCCATTTGGGGTGATGGATTAACTGCATTTCATCTAATACCACCAAGGAAACATCTAATAAAAAACGGGGGTGCTGTAGAAGAAAAGAGTAGAATTTTTCATAGACCATTACCGCTATTTGATAATTTCCCTGGATTATGCGGTAATCATCTACCTTATGGTTCCGGGTGGAGACTACTATCTCTAATCCACAATTACCGTATAAATTTTTAAAATGCCTATATTTTTCTTCTGCTAAACACCTTAAGGGGACTAAATAGAGCACCTTTTTCTGATGGATTAGCTGGGTGATAGCCGCCATCTCTCCGATAAAGGTCTTCCCCGAAGAAGTCGGCGCCACCACCAAAAGATTCTTATAGTCTAATTCTCTCCCTTGAGGGGAGGATTCCTCAATATCCCCTCGCCCTTGAGGGGAGAGGGCAGGGTGAGGGTGATTTCTGTCATTGCGAACTTTCTCTCTTTCTGTCATTGCGAATGTAGGGGTCGGATTCATCCGACCCGCTCTGTCATTCACTCTCCCCCCACCATCCAATACCCCATAATCCCTCACTGCCTCTTCCTGTATCGGCAGCAAATAAGGAGAATAATGTTTCTCCCAGATATCCAGAATATAGTAGGGGATACCATAATCCTTCAAACTTTTAATCTTCATTAATTTGGTCATTAGTGTTTTCCTTTCTTTATATCTTTCTATAAATGAAATTGATAATAAATAGGAGACTAACCTCTAATGCAACTTTAACCAAGAAGAAAAAATAACTTAAGTATCTAAGTGCAGTATTTTAACTTTTATTTTTATATTTTATTACCCCTCCTTAAAGTCAAGCAAAATTCCAGAGTAAAAGCCAGACTTTTTTCCATAGTGGTGAAACCCAAAAATTAAAGCCCATTACCTTTGGGTTAATTATTTAACAATTACTATTATACTTCTTTAATCTATTATTTCAAGAATTTTTTTCCATTATTAATTATTCACGATCATTTTAATTTAATGGTAGGGGTCGGATTTATCCGACCCGCTATGTCTAAAAAACATTTCCCCAAAAGCAGGATTTCCCCAAATTTTGTAGAATATTAACTATGGAATTTCTAAAACCTTCTTTTTTACTAAAATTTCTGTTATACTGTAATCAAACTTGCGTGGTATAATTACCAAAGCTCTTTTTTAGTAGGTCAGGCGCTCACTGGTCTACTCTATAAAAGATAATTAAAAAAGAGAAATCTAATGATGCCACAAAATAAAAGACCCATCAAACTAACTATCATTCTTTTACTAACCACAATTCTTATCGCCCAATTTTTTCTTATCTCTTTAGCCAAAACCGAAGCCTACTTCTCCCTCTATGATGACCCAGAAGCAGTGATTATTGAAAATATAAATAAAGCGGAAATATTTATTGATATTGCTATGTACACCTTTACAGATCAAGAAATCTCTCAGGCGGTAATTGAAGCAAAGGAAAGGGGAGTTAAAGTGAGAATCTATTTAGATCGCTCTCAGGTGGAAGCACCATACAGTAGCTCTCGTCTTTTAGTGGAGCAGGGCCTAGAAGTAAGAATAAGTTCAAACCCCTATATAATGCACCACAAATTTGCCGTGATTGATCGCCAGATAGTAATTACTGGCTCTTACAACTGGACTGCTTCGGCTAGCCTCAGAAATGATGAAAATTTATTGGTGATAGATGATGAAGAGGTTATTCTAAGATTCCAAAGACAATTTGAGAAGCTGTGGGAAAACAAATTTAGCCTGGAAAGAACTAAAGAACTATATAATAAAGCTAATATAAATTTAGAGCCTCTTGCCCCCTCCGAATCTATTGAGGCAACTCCTCCTACCCCAACTAAAATCATAAATATTAATACTGACTCATTAAAGGAGTTAGAACAACTCTGGGGAGTAGGCAAGGTCATTGCTCAAAGAATAATTGATTATCGGGAAACTTACCAGGGTTTCAAAAAGTCAGAAGATCTTAAGCTAATCGAAGGTATAGATGAGGAGAAGTGGAATAAATGGATAGAAGATGGTTGGATAATTACTATTGAATAGAAAAACAATATTTCAATTATTGAAATTATGAATCATTAATAATTTTTATTGCAAAATAATTCTCAATGATATACACTAAAATAAACAAAAAAGTTAATTATGGTGTAATAAAATGAGAAAAAATGATTTAATAAATTCTTTAGCTAAAAAAGGAAATATTCTTACTTTTGAAGAAGCTTTAGAAATAAGTAATTTATCCAGAGAAAGTCTACGAGTTATTTTATCAAGATTAGAACAAAGAGGAATAATCGAGCGCATAGAAAAAGGAAAATATTTAATCATTCCATTAGGTGCAGAGAAAGGCAAATACACTTTACATGAATTTATTATCGGATCAACATTAATTGATCATTATTCTATTGCCTATTGGAGTGCACTTAACTATTATGGTTTGACTGAGCAAATTCCGATTACTGTGTTTCTTCAGACGACTACCAGAAAAAAGAATCAAAATATTAAAATATTTGGGGTTGAATATAAAATAATAAAAATTAGAAAGGAGAAGATGTTTGGGATTAAAAAAGAATGGATTGAAGGAAGGCCAGTAAATATTACTGATAAAGAAAAGACTATCATCGATTGTCTGGATAAACCTCAATACAGTGGCGGAATAATTGAAGTTGCCAAAGCCTTAAAAAATAATACTTTTGATAACAAAAAATTAGCAGCCTATGCTCAACATATTGGAAATTCAGGAGTAACTAGAAGGCTGGGCTACCTAACTGACCTATTAGATATAAAAATAAACCTTCCTAAATTAAATACTCGAAATTATCTCTTACTGGATCCAACTATGCCCAAAAAAAGCACTAAAAATGCCAGGTGGAGATTAATCATAAATCTTGATGAAAAGATATTAGGAGAACTCGAATGATTCACTCGTTAATATTTAAAATATTTAGATTCGAAACTTTTGTGTCAGGACTATACGTATTCATTTAAATTTCATATAGTTTGTAGCGAGAGTTTACCATTGATAAATAAAGTAGAAATTTGTTTGCAAACTATAATGCAAATAAAATTTAAACCCTTAATTTTCAATGTATTGCGGATATTTTATTTACAGATTCAAAATATGAGCAAGAATAAAATATAGTAATAAGAATAATAACTTTTTAAAAAATTTCGCTAATGCTAAAGTTATAGCAATCATAAATTAAGAAATAAATAAAAAAAAGGATTATTATGAGTCTTTATAGTCAATTAAAACCAAAAGTTATTGAATGGAGAAAATCTCAATATTCTTCTGATTTTCCTCTTATTTCTGAAATATTAAACTATAATTATAATCCAGAAATGGTGAATTTACGTTTCTTAAGAAAAGCACAATTCGAAGCCCTAGAAACATATTGGTATTTAAGACTGGTAGAGAAAACTCCACATATATTTAATTTATATAAAAAAATATATGAGGATCCATCCGAACTTCTAAAAGCTTTAAATATTTCTATCTCTCAGGAAGATTTAATTAAAATTATGAGCAAGGGTGGCATAGAATCAATATTTGAAAAAATAAAAAATGATAATGGTTTCGTTAAAAAATATAGACTCGAAAATCTTAAAGAATCATTAACTCTGAGTTATCCAAGTTATATATTAGCTTTAGCAATGGGGGCAGGGAAAACTGTTCTAATCGGTACAATTATTGCTACCGAATTTGCGATGGCACTTGAATATCCGCAAAATTCACATTTTGTTAAGAATGCCTTAGTTTTTGCCCCCGGAAAGACTATATTAGGGGCCTTAAAAGAATTATCTGATGTTCCCTATGAAAAAATTCTGCCCACGCGATTATATAAAGAATTTATCACCTCTGTAAAATTTACTTATACCCGTGATGGGGAAAAAGATATACCGGTAATAAGGAAAAGTAATTTTAATATAATAGTTACCAATACAGAAAAAATAAGAATCCAAAAACAATCAATCTCAAAATCATTAATTAGGGATTTATTCACCGATTTATCCAAAGAAGATGAAGTAAAACAGGAAATAGCCAATAGAAGACTGCAAACAATAGCCTCACTTCCTAATCTGGCTATATTTTCTGATGAAGCACACCATACTTATGGCCAAGCACTGGATAAAGAATTAAAAAGAGTAAGGCAGACAGTAGATTATCTTGCAGAAAAAACCAATGTATTGGTTGTAATCAATACTACGGGAACTCCCTATTATAAAAAACAGATCCTAAAAGATGTAATTTATTGGTACGGATTATCTCAAGGGATAAAAGATGGAATATTAAAAGAAGTAAAGGATAATATCGTAGCCTATCCAGAAGTGGCTGATGAACATTTTATAAAGGATATAGTTATCGATTTTTTTAAAAATTATGAAGATGTCCAGATTTATGATGGTTCATCTTCTAAATTTGCTATTTATTTTCCCAGGATAGAAGATCTAAAAATAGCCAAACCTATGGTGGAAAGAACTTTAGTAGAAGTTGGTCAAGATCCTTCTCTTGTATTAGAAGTACATAACGAATCAAAAGATGAAATAAAAGATTTATTTGATAATAGAATAAATGACCCGTATCTACCTTATCGAATTTTTCTTTTGGTTAATAAGGGAACTGAAGGTTGGAATTGTCTATCTCTATTTGCCTGTGCTTTAGCCCGAGAACTAAAAAGCAGTAATAATTTTTGTCTACAAGCAGCTTGTCGTTGTTTAAGACAAACTCCGGGGAATACCAATAAAGCCAAGATATATCTTTCTAAGAAGAATATAAAGATTTTGGATTCACAATTAAAAGAGACTTATGGTGAAACCTTAGAGGAATTAAATATATCCTCAACAAATATAAAGAAAGACCGATTAATTTTAAGAAAGATAGAAATTCCTCCTGTATTACTTAAAAGGATGATTACGAAAGTTATACCCATTAATAAAAAAATTGACCTAAGTAAATTAGAATTTAAAAAACCTGATATCTATACAGAAAAAATTAAAAAAACAATTTATGATTTTAAAGATATACCTGATAGAAAAGGAGTACTAATAAGTCAAAAAGAAGAAAAACTAATCATAGAAGAAGATTTTATTGATATTTTCTATTTTGCTGTTGAATTATCTTCTCTATATAAAATACCTCTTTTACCTCTTTACGAGAGATTAACAAAATTATATCCAGATGGAGAAATTCTACAAAGTCATGTTAATGAAATAAAAAAACAGGTAGAAGAAAGACTTAAAAACTATGACATAATCGAAGAAGAAATTGAAATTGCTCTGGCTCTAATTAAACCACAACATTTTAATAAAGAAAAAAGAGAAAAGCAGACTATCTACACCACTGAAATAGTGTTTCACAAAGATAAAGAAAATCTTCTCTTGAAATATGATAAATTTAGAGAACAGAATAAAGGATGGTATCAATTAGATTTTGGTTTTCATTATACCCCTTATAAGTTTGATTCTAATCCAGAAAAAGATTTCTTTATTCGAATATTAAATATGTTAAATGAAAATCCGGCAGATATAGAAGATATCTATTTTACCGGAGCGATTACTGATCCTAATAAAACTGATTTTATCTTTGAATATAAGGGAAAAGATGGAAAATACCATAATTATACCCCGGATTTTTTAATAAAAAAGAAAAACGGTAAAATGCTTATAATCGAGATAAAAGCGGAGCCATATAGAGACGAGGAGAAAGAAAAAGCAATAAAAGAAGTAGAAGGATTAAATCCTGATAAACTAAAATATGAAATTTTAATTACAGATAGAGATGAGATAGGATTTGAAAATATAAAAAGAATTAAAGAAGATATTTATGGATATGAAGGAAGAAAAAATGAAAATACCTAGTAAGATTAAAAATTTTTATAAAAGATGGAATATCGATTATGATGAAGATAAAAAATTCATAGATTTTAAAAATCGTGCTTTGTCCACAATTGATAATACATTAGGAGAACTTTTTCTATCTGATAAAAATTTAGAGAGTAGTTTTTTGAAATTAACGGCTAAGCATTTTCCTGAAGCAGAAGTACAAAAAAGTTTGGGTGCCTTAGAAAATTATGGTAAATTAGTTTTTGGAAAAGTATTAGAATTTAAAAATTCCTATGCATATAAAGTTTTATCTGAAGAGAACAACTTAATTGAGTTTATTAAGGGTTTGCAAGTATTATTTTGGTTAGATTTAAACTCAGAAGTTAAAGAGAAGTTATTTTTGGGTTTTAAAGAGGATATCGAGTTATCACTCTTAGATATTCAAATAAAAAAAATAAAAAAGGACAATGTTATATTCTATCCAAAAGGAGTAAAATTATTAGATGAGAAGGTTATTAATGATGTTTTAGATTGGTTAATTTCGTATCCGAAAGTTCTAAAGAACTTCAAGTTTGCTTTAGAAAAATATCGAAATAAAATCTACGAGAGAAATCTTATTGATGATTTAAGATTGTCTCTTGAGTTATTACTTAAGAAGATCTTAAATAATGATGTAAATTTGAATAATCAGGAAAAACTTTTATGTGAATACCTTGAGAAGAAAAACGTACCAAAAGAATTGAGAAATATGTATTGGAAGTTAATTAATTATTATGATAAATATCAAAATAATTACGCAAAACATGATGATAAAGTAAAAAGTTTAGAAATTGAATTTATAATTTACTTAACTGGAACATTTATAAGATTTTTAATGACCTTGGAGGACTCCAAAAATGAGTGAAAATAAGATCGAAATCACTCCTGCCAAAGGCAGACCTATGCTTAACTGGGTGGGAAAGAAGCCGCTTGATTATGTTAAAGGTTTCCCTTCCCAACTTTTAGAAACGTTTGACCCGTTGAATTCCAAAAGAATTATTGAAGTACCAACCTTTGAGGAATTAAAAGATAATTGGCAAAATCTTTTATTTCATGGTGACAATAAAGATGTTTTAGCCACCTTATTAGAATTAGGATTTAGAGGAAAAATCGATTTAATTTATATCGATCCACCATTTAAAAGTGGGGCAGATTACATAAGAAAGGTTGAATTACGGGGATTAAAAAATTTAGGACAAATTCAGGATGACGAAGCTTCTATCTTGCAGCAAACTATGTATTTTGATATCTGGAATAATGATACTTATTTACAATATATATATGAAAGATTAATACTTTTAAAGGAGTTAATGAGTAATACGGGAAGTATTTATGTTCATTTAGATCATCGCGTTGTTCATTATATAAAATTATTATTAGATGAAATATTTGGACAAGATAATTTTAGGAATCAAATTGTTTGGAGAAGACAAGTACCTCGTGGTATGAAAGCTCATTCAGATTTTTTACCATTTAGTGCTGAGTATATTTTGCTATATACAAAAGATAAAAATGCTATTTGGAATCAACCTATAAAAATAAATAAACTTACTTTGAAAGAAGCAACAAAAAAATACATGAAGGATGAAAAAGGATTTTTTAGAACCTCTGATCCTGGGACTTATTCTTTTGAAAGTTTATTCAATTTATACAAAGAAGGTAGATTATATATTCCATATAACGGTAAAGTTATAATAAATGAAAAAAATAAAATTATAAAAGCATCAGAAGGAAATCTTGGAGTTAAGTATTATAGAAAACAAGAAGGGGATTTTATAATAGAGGAAATACCAGTTGATAATATATGGGATGATATACCAGGAATGGGAATAATTCCATCAGAATGGATAGGTTTTCAAACCCAAAAACCAGAAGCCTTACTTGAGCGTATAATTAAAGCTTCTACAAAGAACCCAGAACAAGCTTTAGAAAAGGGAGAGAACTTTCCACTAGTTCTTGACTGTTTCTGTGGCTCAGGTACAACCTTAGCTGTTGCCCAAAAGCTTGGAAGACGATGGATCGGTTGTGATATAAACAAAGGAGCAATTCAAATAACCAGTAAAAGACTACAAAAGATAATTCTTGAAAAAAATAAGAATAATGAAAATAGTAAAAAACAAGATCGCTTACAAGAAAAGAAGCTTATCCCAAAATATAATACTTTCGGCGTTTATAAAGTTAATGATTATGATCTTAAACTTTTAAAAACCGAAGCCATTGAACTTGCAGTTCAGCATATCGGAATTCAGAGAGTTAGAACTGATAGATTTTTTGATGGCTATTTAGGAAAGACTTTAGTAAAAATTATTGATTTCAACCATCCTTTAACTTTACTTGATTTACAATTAATTCAAGATGAATTAAAGAAAAGACCTAATGAAGATAGAGATATAACCATAGTCTGTCTTGGTAAAGAATTAGCAGTTGAGTCCTGGGTTGAAGAATGGAACAAAAAACATCCTGTAAATAAAATTAGATTAATTGAATTAAAAACAGATAAAAAATATGGTAATTTCTTGATCCACAAACCAGCAGAGGCAAAAGTAAAAGTTGAAAGAATTGCAAAGAGTAAGGCGCTAATAGAAATTCAAAACTTCATTTCCCCCACAATTATCGAACGTCTTAACATTGACAACAAACTATTTAAAGTAAAAATCCCTGATTTTAGAAGTATGATGGATACAATCTTAATTGATACAAATTATAATGGAAATACTTTTCATATTGTTTACTCTGATGTTCCCGAGAAGAAAAACAATTTAGTTAAAGGAAAATATGAAATAGAAATTTCCGCAGATAAAGCAAAAATTGCTGTAAAAATTATTGACATGCTTGGTGAAGAAGTTTTAAACATTTTTGAAATTTAACAAAACATTGGTAAGGGAAGTTAGTAATGGGGGATGGGGTCAGGCTTCACATCTTCACAAAAAAATAATGTGAAGCTGTGAAGCCTGACCCCATAAGCATTCCTTAAAGGTAAGATAAAGAATTATTTGTAACATAAAAATAAAGATACAAAATATCTTTAAAAATTATTAATATTTTTTAAATAAGGAATAAATAAAACGATTGGCATTTAAGAAGAGAGAGGGAAGGATTTTTTAAATTACTTTTTGGTGAGCCATATCTTATTTATATTTAATTGCATTTCCAACTACAAATTCATAAAAATTTAAATCTTTTCTATAAAGGAGAGAAAATAAGATGCAAGTACAAGGTAAAAAATTCCTGGAATTTTTTGAAGGTGCTGATAAAAGATTTGCAATCCCAGTTTATCAAAGAAATTATGATTGGAGAAGAGAACATTGCGAGCAGTTATATAATGATCTTTTAGATGTAGCAAAATTTAATTTCAGAAATCATTTTTTAGGATCTATTGTTTATGTATTTGATGAATACAGACCCGGGATGGAGTTTTTAATAATCGATGGCCAGCAAAGAATAGTTACTCTGTCATTATTACTTTTAGCTGTTCATAATTTATTGGAAAAAGAAGAAGTTGTATCTAAAACAGAACTTTTAAAAGAACAGATAAAAGAACTTTATCTGATAGATAAATTTTCTAAAGGTGATAAAAGGATTAAACTTAAACCAATCAAAACTGACAGTCAAGCTTTTCTAAAATTATTTAATAATAACCCAGAGGACTATATTTATAATTCAAATATTACTAAAAATTATCTTTATTTTGTAAATAGAATAAAATCATTTGAGATATCGATTGATGATTTATTTGAAGCAATTAAAAGGTTAGCTATTGTAGAAATTAGATTAAATAGTAATGATGATGATCCTCAACTAATCTTTGAAAGTTTAAATGCTACTGGTTTGGGGTTAACCCAAGCAGATTTAGTAAGAAACTTTGTTTTAATGGGGAAACATCAGGATATACAGAAAAAATTTTATGAAGTCTATTGGAATCCCATAGAAAAAAATACCCAATATAGTGTGGATTCATTTATAAGGGATTATTTAACGATGAAGGAAAGAGTTATCCCCAATAAAGATAAAATTTATATTAGTTTCAAAAAATATATTCAAAAAAATTACCCTAGTGGAAACATTGAAAATCTATTAAAAGAGCTGTTAACTTTTTCCAGATATTATCACCGAATTGCTTTTTCCCAGGATGATAATGAGAAGATTAAAAAGATTTTAAAGCGTATAAATAAGCTTGATGTTACTGTATCATACCCCTTTTTGTTAGAGATTTTTGATTATCATGAAAATAATGTAATTAACACTGATGACTTTATCAATATATTAAATATAATAGAATCTTATGCATTTCGAAGGTTAATCTGTAATGTCCCTACTAACGCTTTGAACAAGGTTTTTATGACTTTAGGACGGGAAATAAAAAAATACCCTGATTTTAAAGAAAACTATTTTGAAATATTTAAATATATATTGATTAATAAAAAGTTAAGTCAAAGATTTCCTACAAACGAAGAATTTTCCGAGATGCTTAAAACCAGGGATATTTATAATTTTAAAAGTAAAAACAAGCTTCATCTTTTAGAGAGGATTGAAAATTAGGTTCTTTCGTAATTAATGTGAATACCTCCTGGGGTTAAGCAATCCGCAATGTTGGTGGATTT
>Ga0172363_10002207_pt1 | contig 15705 bp, 10 predicted proteins | sample LakKivs2_kivu2a2_FD_114541 | JGI IMG/M metagenome (GOLD analysis project Ga0172363, IMG submission 114541) | Sediment microbial communities from Lake Kivu, Rwanda - Sediment s2_kivu2a2 | ecosystem: Environmental > Aquatic > Freshwater > Lake > Sediment | place: Rwanda: Western Province, Lake... | reverse complement strand
GTTGAATGGCCTCGGCTGCAACGGCAGACCGAAACATGGAGCGTTGATCCATGAGTTTCGTTACGCTCGACTTTGAGACCTACTATTCCCAAGACTTCAGTCTAAAGAAGTTAACAACGGAAGAGTACATCAACGACCCGCGCTTTGAAGTGATCGGCGTGGCGATGAAGATTGATGACGACAAGACCGAGTGGTTTAGCGGTACAGATGCCGAAATCAAGGCGTGGCTGAATCAGGTGGACTGGTCAACATCAGCACTGCTCTGTCACAACGCACAGTTTGACGGAGCCATCCTCGCGTGGCGGTATGGAATCGTACCTGCCAAGTACTTCGACACTCTGTGCATGGCTCGTGCGATACACGGCGTAGATGCCGGGGGATCATTGGCTGCACTCGTCAAGAGGTACGAATTGGGTGAGAAAGGTACGGAAGTCATCCAAGCCTTGGGCAAACGCAGGGAAGATTTTGTTGCTATCGATCTTGCTGCCTACGGCAATTATTGCATTAACGATGTCGATCTTACTTTCAAGTTGTTCAATGCTTTTCTCCAAGATTACTTTCCACAAAAAGAACTCGACCTGATCGATATGACGCTCCGGATGTACATGCAGCCCGTGCTGTATGTCGATGACGCGATGCTCGTCACGCGACTGGAAGAAATCAAAACAGAAAAATCAAAATTACTCGCTGGGCTGATGTCTCACTTGAATTGTACAAGTGAGGAAGAAGTCCGAGCCAAACTAGCAAGCAATCCGCAGTTTGCTGCCGTACTGAAAGAGTTAGGCGTAGCCCCGCCCATTAAGATCAGCCCCACGACAGGTAAGGAAACCTTTGCTCTTGCCAAAAATGATGAGGGCTTTATCGCACTACAAGATCATGAAGACTCGTTCATACAACAGTTATGCGTTGTGCGGTTAGGCACAAAGTCCACTATTGAAGAGTCTCGTATAGAACGTTTCATAGATATCGGGGCGCGTAACAAAGGGTTACTTCCGATCCCGCTCAAGTACTACGGTGCGCATACTGGGCGATGGGCGGGGGCTGACGCGGTCAACTTCCAGAACCTGCCTAGTAGAGACAAGAAGAAGAAAGCCCTAAAAAACTCAGTGATGGCCCCCTCGGGCCACTATGTCATCAACTCTGATAGTAGTCAGATTGAGGCGAGAGTATTGGCGTGGCTCGCAGGTCAGACAGATGTCGTAGAACAGTTTAGACGAGGCGAAGATGTGTACTCGATCTTTGCCAGTAAGATTTACGAACGCAAGATTACCAAGGCTGATCCCGTCGAACGATTCGTAGGCAAGACCTGCATCCTTGGACTCGGTTACGGCACAGGGGCGAAGAAGTTACAGCACACATTAAAAACGCAGCCGCCGGGGGCAGACCTATCAGAAGAAGAGTGTAAGCGCATCGTATCGGTCTACCGATTTGAGAACGACCGTATCCCTGCCTTGTGGAATGAATGTGATCGGGCTTTGGCGCATCTGGTTGATTGGCCTTCTGGTACGAACGAGTACACGTTAGGCGAACACGGATGTATCCGGGTTACGTCGCGTGGGATAAGACTTCCCAATGGACTGTACATCCATTACCCCAAACTACGAATGCACGACGGTAAATTTATTTATGACTCACGCAAAGGCGTGGTCAATATTTGGGGTGGGGCGATGGTCGAGAACATCGTGCAAGCCTTGGCGCGTATCATCGTAGGTGAGCAGATGTTGTCTATTAATACACGGTATCGTCCAGTATTGACCGTGCATGATGCTGCGGTGTGTGTAGTCCCAAAGGCAAAAATAGAAGAAGCGGTTGCTTTCATTGGACAGGTCATGTCTACTCCTCCGAAGTGGGCGTTGGGTCTGCCAGTGTCGTGCGAAGTGAAATATGGCGACTCATATGGGGAGTGTTAGTTATGTCTTTAAATCAATTGCGAGAGGATTGGCGGCACACTATCGAGGCTGATGGTGGCAGTTGCCCGGTTTGTGACCGTTGGGGGATGGTGTACGCCCGTACGCTTAATCAAACAATGGTGAAGTCTTTGATATGGCTTTGCCAAGAACATGTGCGTACGGGAAATACGTGGATTGATGTTCCCAAGACTGCCCCTCGATTTGTAATACAGACCAATCAATTACCTATACTAACTTCATGGGGGTTTATCGAACGCTGCCCCAAAGACAGTGAAGAAGGTGGCGCGAAATACAGTGGTCTTTGGAGACCGACTGAAAAAGGCTGTCAGTTTTATTTAGGTAAGATCGCGGTCCCTCAGAAAGCGTTTGCCTACAACAATAAAATTGAAGGCTACGGCGGCAAGAACGTTTACATTAATGATTGTTTCAAAAAGTTTTTTGACTACAACGAAGTAATGAAAGGTAGATTTGATGATTAAGTGGTCGTTCTCTGGCTTGAAGCAATACACAAATTGCCCTCGTCAATACTACGAGGTCAAGGTTCAGCGTAACTTTGAAGTCAAAGAAACGGAGCAGATCAGATACGGCAGGGAAGTACACAAGGCTCTGGAAGAATATGTGCGAGACGGCATTCCACTGGTAAAGAACTACGAACGGTTTAAGCCTATGGTTGATGCTTTGACCTCAACAGAAGGTACGCGCCATGTCGAACTTCAGATGGCACTTGATATAGACAAGCAGCCCTGTGATTTTTATTCACCTAATTATTGGGTGCGCGGAATCGCAGACTTATTGATTGTGAATGGAGACCAAGCGTATGTGGTGGACTACAAGACTGGCAGTAACCGCTACCCTGACCCGAAGCAGTTGAAGTTGATGGCTCTGATGGCATTTATCCATTTTCCGGATATCCAGATCATCAAGGGCGGTTTATTGTTCGTACTTCACAATGCATTCATTACCGATACGTATTATCGGAGTGACACGGATGAATTGTGGGGGGATTTTCAAAGTGACTTATTCAGGTTGAATCATTCATATGAGAGTGGAGTGTGGCCTGCAAACCCGACTCCTCTTTGTGGATGGTGTCCTGTAGCAACATGCGAATTCCATAAGGAGAGATAACATGCCTTACGTAAACAAACCCAGACCATATGAGAAAGAGTACAAACAACAACGTGCGCGTGGTGAACACGATGACCGCATGGAGCGGCAACGTGCGCGGCGTTCATATGACAAAAAAGGCATCAGTCGAAAAGGGAAAGACATTGCCCACACAAAGGCGCTATCGAAAGGTGGCACTAACAAAGATGGTACTAGGTTAGAGGCTCCGTCAAAAAACAGATCGTTCCGTCGCAAGTCGAGTGGGGCGATGAAGTAATTCCGCACAAGGCATGAGTGTGTAGGAATGAGGAAGGTTCCCCCACCTAAAGCCTTTCTCGCGTTCTCATCGACGCATAACCGTGCCTGTCAGGATCGACTAGTAATTCACATTCCTCGGTTGAGTCCTGACCGTCTGGCCCACGAGACGGGCTTTTATAAGAGAGCAGTATGCAAGTTCTAGAAAATGCAGCGTTACAATTCACGCTCCCCGCGCCGCTTGCGGAAAAGTCAGTTGAACTAATTGATCGGTGCAAGGTTGTGCAAGACCTCGGCACTCGTAAAAACATTGTGGTGTATTGGGACTACGATGAAACTTGTGCGCTGGCACACGTGCTTGATGAGTATCAGCCAGACATTTCTCTACCAGACGTTCCTTCGCCCATCTCGCGGGACTACAAATGGCCCGGTGTATTCAAGCCATTCAATCACCAAAAAGATACTGCTTCGTTCTTGTCGCTACGCCGTCGAGCGTTCTGTTTCAACGAGGCGGGTACAGGCAAGACGAGTGCAGCGGTATGGGCTGCGGACTATCTAATGAATCTTGGACATATCAAGCGGGTGCTTGTGATTTGTCCGTTGTCGATTATGCACTCGGCGTGGCAAGCCGACATCTTCAAGACCGCTATGCACAGGACTTGCGGTATCGCGCACGGCACGGTCTCCAAGCGCCACAAAGTAATTACTGAATCATATGAATTTGTCATCATCAACTACGACGGGGTGCATACTGTTTTTGATGCGCTTCATGCAGCCAACTTTGATCTGATCATTGTGGATGAGGCAAACGCCTACAAGACGACGACGACGCGAAGGTGGAAAACCTTGGCTAAATTACTTCGTCCTGAGACGCGACTGTGGATGATGACAGGAACCCCGGCAGCACAGTCCCCTGTTGATGCTTTTGGACTTGCCAAATTGATCGCACCAGAGCGCGTTCCGAAGTATTCTGGAGCGTGGCGTGACCGAGTCATGAACCAAATATCACGGTTCAAATGGCTACCAAAAAATAACGCGACTGAACAAGTTCACGCTGCGCTACAACCTGCAATTAGATTTACGAAGAAAGAATGTCTGGACTTGCCTGAAGTTGTCTATCAGACACGAGACATTCCGCTGTGCGCGCAGACGCAGAAATACTACAGTGCATTGAAAAAACAACTACTTATCGAAGCAGCAGGAGAACAGATCTCCGCCGTCAATGCTGCGGCTAGTCTAAACAAGTTGTTACAGATATCAGGTGGTGCTGTATATACCGATAAGCGTGAAGTTGTTGAGTTTGATGTGCGACCACGATTAAGCGCACTTGAAGAAGTAGTTGCAGAGACTCTTAACAAGGTGATAGTGTTTGTGCCGTTCATTCACACGATTGATGTTGTCTCAAAATTTTTGGGCAACAACGGCATCACCTCAGAGATTATTCAAGGCAGCGTTTCTCCCGGTCAAAGATCACAGACGATCAAGCGATTTCAGGAGCAACCTGATCCGCGTGTCTTGATTATTCAGCCGCAAGCCGCTGCGCATAGAATTACTTTGACGGCTGCTGACACAGTAGTGTTCTGGTCGCCTGTGATGAGCGTTGAAACTTATCTTCAATGCATTGCACGTATTGATCGTGTGGGGCAGAAGAACAGCATGACGGTTGTGCATCTACAAGGCTCAGATGTGGAGCGCAAGATATACGCCATGCTGCAAGGCAAAGTAGATAGTCACCAGAAGTTAGTGGATTTATATAAACAGGAATTGGAGGATGCAGATGGATACGGAAGAGGTGGTGAAAGCATATTTGGCGATACGGAGTGAGCGCGAACGTTTACTCCGCGAGTACGAAGCCCAAGACGCGAAACTCAAAGAAGACCTCAAGAAAATAGAATCTGTGTTGCTAGATGTATGCAACACGATAAACGCTGACAGCATCAAAACTAGTCTGGGTACTGTCATGCGGAAGTTGAACGAGCGTTACTTTTGTAACGACTGGGACAACTTCAAGGAGTTCGTGCTTGATCATGAAGCACTGGACTTGTTTGAGAAACGGATACACCAGAGTAACTTCAAGCAGTTCATGGAAGAGCATGACGGCGATGGGTTGCCTCCCGGTGTAAGCGTGATGCGCGAGTTTGGCATCACCGTCCGCAAGGCTAGTTAGGTAAGTAGAGTAAGTAGGGTAAGCAAAGGAGACTCATATGAGTAACGATATTATTTCGTCGATAAAGGGTGACCTTGCCGTCATTGGCGGGTTGGATGAAGACACAAAAGCCGTTGCGGGTAATACCGCCGCATCAAGCAGACGCATCTCCATCAAAGGAAATGTGTTCCGCAAGATCGTCAATGGCAAGGAGGTAGGTGCTATCGAAGACCGTCACATGAACGTGATCTTCGTGAAGATGGCACATCAGCCGAGCCGCACCCTATATACGGGTGGATACAAAGAAGGCGAAAAATCTGCGCCGACTTGCTGGTCAAATGACTCCAAGACTCCAGATCCTGAAGTAAAAAACCCACCGGCCTCAGCGTGCGAGGCTTGTCCGAATAGTGTGAAAGGTTCTGGACAAGGTGGTAACGGCACGGCGTGCCGCTTGTCATGGCGTACGGCAGTTGTTCTGCCTAACGATGTGAAGGGCGATGTCATGCAGTTGGTGCTTCCGGCTACGTCGGTGTTTGGCAAGGAGGAGAACGGTAAATGGCCTTTCCGTGAATACGTGAAGATGCTTGCTAACCACAACATCTCTGCGGGTCGCGTTGTGACCAAGATGCAGTTCGACACCAAGTCGCCCGTACCTCGCGTGTTGTTCTCACCTGTGTCGGGCATTAATCCGGATGATTTGGATGCACTGACTACACAGTCCAAGACCCCGGCAGCGGAGAACGCTATCAGGTTGACGGTGTATCAGCAGGACGAGGGTAACAAAGAAGCCCCGGTTGAAGTGGCTGCGCCCGTCGCACCGAAGGTTCGCGAGTCGAAAAAGGCTGCTGCTGCACCTGCGGGTGATGTGGCTGATGTCATCAAAGAATGGACTAAGAAGTGAGGTGAGTTGTGCCTCGTTCGTACAGTCACAGATTTTTGTTGGCTCTCCAACATGCAGACGGTGAACGGCTTGGTGTGAAGTTGGGGCGACTGTGCGTCGAGGCTAACCTCCCTGCTTCATATGTAGCCAAGGCTTTGGAGACTTCGCGAATCAGTCTTTACAATTGGTTTAAAGGCAAAGGCATTCGTGAAGACAAACGCAGGATCATTGAAGTGTTCATGGATCTTGTTGAGCAAGACATGAAGAGTGGGGTTCTCCCCGCGACCAATAATCTCGCAGCCAAGTTCTACATAGAGTCCATGATAGGAGTGAAGATTTGATTTGATCACCCCTTGGCGGGGGGCCTGTGCCCCCGCCTTTTTTGTCTCTGCGAGTTGGATGATGATAAAACAATTTTACGAGAAGGCTTTACCTTCGCAGGGCGTCTATTGCGTAACCGGAATTAGTACGGACGGTAAAGTCCAGAATCGGTTTGCCGAGACGCTTGATGAGTTGGTGGATATAGTCGATGCATTGAAAGACGAAGGCAAAAATGCCTTCGTCGCTATGAGTACGTTCAGCGGCTATAGTCGTAGAGCCGAGGCCGCGCTGTATGCGCGGTCCATCTACATTGATCTGGACGTTGACCCTGAGAATTCCAAAAAGTACCGCAGCAAAGAAGAAGCGATTGCGGCACTTGCCGACTTTCTGACCATCACCAAATTACCGCCTCCAGTCAGAACAGACTCTGGCGGAGGAATTCATGCGTATTGGTTATTTGACCAAGACATTTCCATAGGAGAGTGGAAGCAGTACGCCTTGAAGTTCAAGGCTCTGTGTAACGACCACATCAAGATCGATAACAACGTTACAGGCGATGCAGCACGTATCTTACGTTGCCCTAACACAATCAATTACAAGAACGACCAAGAGCGTCCGACTGGGTTCATGGACGAAGACTTTGGTCAATATAGTTTCCAGCAGTTCAAAGAGTATCTGGGCGAAGAGGCAAGCATTGAGCAGATTCTGGCAGCGATTCCGGCTGATCTGCCTCCCAAACCCGATAACTTTGAGTATGTTTTCAAGGACATTGTGATCAAAAGTTTGCAGGATCAGGGCTGCAACCAGATCAAGCACATTGTTCTGAATCAGGCTGAGATTGAAGAACCGCTTTGGAGAGCAGGGCTTTCCGTGGCGATTCGTTGCGTGGACGGGCAGACCGCAATCCATGCCATGTCGAGTAACCACCCTGAGTACAATGAAGCAGATACTGAGGCCAAAGCGAATGAAACCCTTACCGCCAAATGGGCTTACGGATGCAACAAGTTTGCAGAACTCAACCCCGCAGGATGCGAGGGATGCCCTCATAAAAACAAGTTCGGTAAATCCGGACCCATTCAACTTGGCCGAAAACTCAAGGAATTACCGACAACCGAAACGTATAGTGAAGAGGACGCAGTTCGGGTCTTGGCGAATCCCGAAGAAGTTCCGTTATTTCCTGCTTTCCTCTCCCCCTATGTACGAGGAGCCAATGGAGGAGTCTGGTACAAGCCCAAGCCCGAGTTTGATGAAGAAGGGAACGCCATAGAAAAACAGGCTTTTCCGATTATTGAGTATGACTTCTTTGCGTTGAAGCGAATGTACAGCCCAACTGACGGGCAGTGCCTGCTGATGCGGTATATCTCGCCGACCGACCCGGTCAATGAGTTCTTGTTTCCGGTTAACTTTGCTTACTCGCACGACAAGATTAAGGATATCTTGCCAAAGAACAACGTGACTTTTGCTCCCCCGCTCGTCAAGTTTATATCTGAATATTTGATTAAGTGGACTGATTACTTAAAGAAACAAAAGGCAGCAGAAATTATGCGTATGCAGATGGGATGGGGTGATGGCTTTGAGTACTTTGTCACCGGCACACAAGAGATTACCAAGAACGAGGTCAAGCCTTCATCGATCTCGCCCATGATCAAGAACATTGCTAAGTACTTTACTCCGACTGGCAGTTATGAGGTCTGGCAGAAGTCTGCCAACTCATTCAATTTGCCGAGTTTGGAAGTCCATGCCTTGGGTTTGTTAGCCGGGTTTGGTTCACCTTTAATGAGCCGCACATCTACACCGGGCTGCACGATTAGTTATTTGAGTCCCGATAGCGGCGTGGGCAAGACAGGCTCCATGTACGCAGGACTCAGCGTCTTTGGGCAACCCTATTACATCAGTCAATCCGAAGGATCTACGACTGATAACGCACTGACGGGGCGGTATCTCGCATTACGTAACATCATGTATGGACTCGATGAAGCGTCCAATATTGAGAACGAGATACTGTCCCGTCTGCTTCATCGTATCTCAAGCGGTCGCGCCAAGTCACGTATGCAGTCATCTGTCAACGCCGAGCGTGAGATTGAGCAGGGTGCATCGTTGATTGCCGTCATGACTACGAACCAGTCTCTTTACGACAAGTTGAAGCAAGTCAAGAAGCGACCTGACGGCGAGATCGCTCGTACACTTGAGTTCGCTCTTGAGATGCCTGAAGTTTTTGTTAAGAACCCCGGTCTCAGCAAAGAGATCGTTGACCCATTCAACTTTAACTACGGTCATGCAGGGCCGATCTTCGTTCAGGAATGCCTCAAGCGTGGCGAACACGATCTCAAGATGCGTATGAATAAATGGTCAGAAAGGTTCCGCGAAGAGTATGGCGCAAATCCTGCCTACCGTTTCTATGAGAATATGATCACGTGCTGTTTTGTAGGAGGCGAGATCGCCGTTGAAGCAGGAATCATCAATCTTGATTTGAAAAGAATCTTTACTGTCGTCATGGAACGGATGGTTGAGATCAGAAAGCACACGTTCAAACTAAACGAAACAGACTATAAAGAACTGCTGGGCCACTTTTTCAACAACAATCACGGTGGTTTCTTGATCTTGAACGACAGTAAAGTTGTGAAGGAACCCAAAGCACCGAAGGTTGTTGGGCGTATTGAGGTGCATACTGGGCTGCAATACATCAGTGCAGAAGCACTGGAGAAATTCATGAGTGCGCCGGGTATGCAAGTCAGCATGACCGCAGCCGAGAAGGCTTGGTTTAAGGACGGGGTACTCGTAAAAGGCGGTGATGATAAGTTCACTGTCAGAAGGCGTTTGACTACTGGATGGGGCGCAGGTATGCACCAAAACGCTGTCAAGTGCTACGTATTCAAAACCGATTTACCGGAAGACTTCTTCGATGACGCTAGATCCGAGGAAACTGATTGAGCCTGAGTATCTGCTGCCGTTTGAGCAGATGAAGGTGGGAGACAGTTTCTTCCTGCCTACGTTACGCCCATCGGAAATGACTTACATTGTGGATACCCGTGCAAAGGTAGCCAAGATCAAGGTCAAGTCCTATCCCGCGACCAAGGATGGGTGTGTCGGCATCCGCGTCTGGCGCATCCGCTAGGTCAGATCTGCCATGTACTCTTCAGTCGTAAAGAGCAGATTACGAGGCAAATAGATACCATTGATGGTCTCTATCGCACGGCGATTGCGCTCACGGAACGAGGCTTGAATCGACTTCGGATTGATGCCGATCATCGGGTTGGTAGCATTAAACTTGGTGATGTCCTCAAACGCCTTCTGCATAGCATCCGAGTCTCCCGCCGTCATGGCGGTATAAAGATTCGTTAGCAGCGCAGTTCTGCGGCTACGCAGTTTGTCCGAGATGGCGAACTTCGCACCGATTTGTTCCTGCGTGGCAGCAAGTTCAGCGGGCGCAAAGCCGAAGATCTGCATCACGCTGTTCCACGAATTGACATCGTCCACGATGGGAAGACCATCCTTGGTCAAAGCACCTTCCGTAGCATAACGTACAGCCTTGAGCGGATTACGTAACGGGGCTGGCAAAATCGACTCAAACCCACGTTGAATATCCCCAGCGGCAATTTTTTCCACACCTCTTAACTGGGCTTGGATAAGTCCATATGACGGACCAAGGATTCGTTCCGCTGCGTATAACGGGAACCCAATGTCAGCCAAACGCTTCGGATCGTCGCGCCACAACATGCCATTGAAGCCAGTTCTAGAGGCAATATCGACATTGAACGCTGCGTTAAGCGGACCATTCAGGCCGAGCAGGCCCATGCTGTCTAGCACTTCCTGTTGCAGATCGTACGGCTCATCGTCATCGCCCATGAGCGCAGCCGCGAGAACTTCAGCCGCGCTGAAGAGTGGCAAGCCTTTGAGTCCCGCGACCATGTAGGTCATGCCATAGACGCCAAGCAGTTGCTTACGTGCCGTGGCACGATCTTCTGGACTTGCATCCACAATGTTCAGAGCCTGACCAAACGCACGGGAGAGATTGATGATCTGCGTCAAAGCAAACGTACGGAAGGTTAGGATCACGCGACCGAGGTTAGTCTGGTACAGACGCGAGGCGGACTCCGGTAGCACCGTGCCGTTGATGTTGTTATTAAGCCGAATGGCTTCTTCAGCAGCAGCCTTGAAACTCTTACCCTTCTCACGTGCCAACATAAACGAAGAGAGCATGGTCACTTCGCGGTTGAACCGTTCGGAGTTTTTGAAGACGTAGCCCATGACAAAGTTGATTTTGTCGAGCGTGTTCTCATACCCGCTCACACTGGCACGTTGGGCTTGGCGCAGTTCCTGTTCTGCTGCAATACCGACCACACCGCGCTTAGTGAGGTAATCGAAGAAGGTCTTGATCTCGCCTGTCGCAGAGTTGCCAAACGTGAAGTTACCTTGATCATCCACGCCGCCTTCTGCAAACATTTTGGAAGCACGAGCCATCGCAGCGGAGGTTTTGATTACGCCATACCGCGCCACGAGCGACGGGAAGGTCATCATGGGTAACACTGTCGTATTGATCAGTGCAGATGAAATGTTACCGGCAATACTATAAATATAGTTACCCGTCGCCAGTGCGTTGACCCACGGCGCATAACTCGGGTTGTAAGCGAAGTTGACCCGGCGGCGCATGTCTTCAATGCCGTCGAACACCGACTTGGGCGTCATGACTTTGCGACCTTGTAGCCTTGTCGGCAAATTGTTTTCGCGATAGGCAATCTCGTAGAGTTTGGCCTGCTCCATCGCCTTTTTCATCGCATTCTCAATTGGCAACGCGAACTTGAGATTGCCCAACTGGTAGGCCATCTTCGGCATTGTGCGCTCATAGACAGCCAGCGCATCTTGATCAAAACCAAGCACACCGAACTGACGAACGCCATCTACATCGAAGGTCTCGCGGGTTGACAGTTCCTGTCGCAGCATGTTGGACGGCATGAAGTTCAGAAAGGTCTCATATACACCGTCGATGATTTGCTTACGCTCGGCTTCAGGCATCGTACTCGGGAGTTTTGCCTCCAGACTCTCTACCACTTCGCCCAAGAAGCCACTCGGTGGTGGGCCTTTCTCGCGTAGTTCAGCGGCACGGGTTGCCCGAGTGATTGTGTTGGGCACTGCCAGACCTTCGTCAATGGCTTTCTTGATCGCAACTTCTCGTGCAGCCTGCGTCGGGAAGTTTTTTTTGTACGAACGCCCATCGGTCGTTTCGTAGTACAACCAGTGCTGCCCTTCACCGCGCACAAGCGGGGCGTACATCGGCAAACGTTCTCTATTGAATCGTTCGCGCAAATTTCGGACAAACCCCATGCCGAGTTGCCCACCATAGACCTGAGCGAAGATGTCAAACTTCTTGTCGCCCATTTTGCGATAATCCGCGAACACTCCGCTCTCGCCATTACTACTCAGAATGGCGTCCTGCATGGGGGCAGGCAGGTCATAGAACCGTTTGGCAACGTCATAGTACTTCTGTTTCTGTGCATTGAGCGAAGCGCGGGGCTGCGAGAGCAGATCAATGACAGACTGCTCACGGACTTGTACTTGGAACAAGTTGATGTCATTGACGACATTCTTGAACTCTTCGTACTTGTCAGGATATTCGCGGACAACTTTGGTGTACTTGGCGTGATTCTCAGAGGCTTCCTTCATGAGGCTCGTGGTGTACGAAGCCCGATAGCCAATGTATCGATCAATCGCACGAATACGCGGCGCGTACTTTTCCAATAATTCGATCACCTGCGGCATGGAATAAATGTAGAACTGCGTCTTGCGCAGGTTCTCCGGCATCTTGGACATGGCGTTCGCCACGCCTTCACCAACTGATTGCGACCATTCAGGTAGACGTTGATTCTGCGTAATGACACTGGCGAGCGTCGAGTTGTACTGGTTCTGTTGGAATCGCGGTGATGCACTAGTGTTGAAAATCGGGCCGGGCTGCGAGCGAACGCGCTCAGCGGCTTCCAGCAGAATGTTGTTGATATCGTTGTTGCTGTACTCGGTGACAAACCCCATCGCTCGCAAGAACTTGCGGATCATGGCAGCAAGGCGATTGAAGGCAGCACGGATACCCGGCTCTTTGATCACACCCTTTTCAGACTTGGCTGCAAGCACTTCTTCAACGGCACGGGCGAGACGGTCACGGCCTTGATAGACCTGCGGATACTTTCGCAACCATTGATCGGTTGCGCTTTTTACCGCTGTGTTGTTTAGATAAATGTCGTTTAAGACTTCATCAAATCGAGTGCGGAACAAATCGCGCAGTCCGTAGTGACCCAGCGACTCGTGAAAGAGCGTGGCCTTCACATCAGAAGGTGAGCCTGCATTGGCTGCAACAATGTAGACATCGTTGCCCAGCAACATGCCTCGGACATTCTTGTACTTGTCTAGACGATACGGCTTCGGCAGGTCTTTGTACGTCGCGACAACTTTGATGTTGGGTTTGTTAGCCCAGCCTTTGGACAAGTCGTTGACGACTTTCTGTACGGCAGACGCCGACATGGGCGTTCGCACAGGTTTTTTACCCATACGGAACAACGGCAACGGTTCGTACAACTTACTCCGCATCTCCGGAGTAATTTCAACGACGGTGCGAGTCTGGTAAGTAATCGGTTCATCTTGAGTGGTTAACGCTCTGGAGTAGTACGGGGCGCTTTCCCGCATATATGTTTCAACGGCATCGGCAAATTCTTCCAATGCTTTTTTAGTATTCTCTGCTTCCGGTGTACCCGCATTTCCGATTCCGTAATCACCGTCATTCAAATCACGAAAAAAATTTTCTCGATGGTATTGTACGTCGGATATGTTTAACTCTTCGTTTGTCCCACGCAGTCTTTCTAACAGTCTAATCTTTGCGTTTTTTATTTTTGTAGCACGAGAACGGCCTGCTATTTCATTCAAATTACGAAGCAATTTATCTGCCAAACTCGGGTTAGTTTCCAATTCTTTATCAATCGCGGCAAAAACTTTTGACTGTAATTCCCACGGCGATTTGGCTTTTGAAAAAGTAATTTTACCTTTATATTTATTTACAAAATTCTTAACGTTTTTAGGCGAAATAATATCGTAAAAATACTCTTGTCCACGAAGTCTACCCCTCGTGTACGACTGGGCTTCCTGCCCTTGAGTAAACAGTACTTTTTCGTAGCCGTTATCTACAGCATATTTAAAGATTCTTTTTAACAATAAATTCTGCCATTTATCTGTAGAAGCAGAAAACGGAAATTTCGGCGTTTTAAAATCTTTATCTGCAATGTCTTCGTATGTTTCACCTAGTTTGTTTAACTGTTCAATAATTTCTTGTTTTTGCAAACTCAAATTACGTAAAATACGGTCACTTTCTTCTTCTGAATAACGGTAATGCTTACCAATTTGTCCCGCAGATTGATTAAATCTATTTAATGAATCTTTGCTGTAACGTTGAATAAAGGGGCTTGTTAACAGTTCGTTGAATTCTTCTCGTGTCAAATATGGGAGAGATGGTTCGGTTTGACGAGCAGGTTCTGCCGATACTAAATCGAATGCATCTTCATCACCGGCCCTGTAAAGATTGCTTCTGCCGGACTCTTCCCACTTTACTTCGACCCATCCTTCTATTGGGTTGTCATCGGTAATGATTCCGATATTTCCTTCCCCTCCATCTTGATCTCCCCATCGCCAATCATTACCGCGCATTACACGTATCCCTTTCCGAGCGTTTTCAGGCGTAATTTTTTCCCCGCTCAAAGCCCGAGTTTCAAAAGCAACATACTGACCACTTGCGGTCTTAACAGTTAAATACTCTGGTGCCCCCGGTTCTGAAGAAGGGTCGTAATCAAAAAATTTGGCTGTGACGTTATTTTTAATAGCAGAATCTAAAATTTCATTAATTTGTCCGTTAATAAGTCGAAGAAGTGAATTGCCTTCAGAATTATTGTCATCAATTTTTACTATTTTTGAGTCTATTTCTTGTTTATTGTTGGTTAATTCATCTTTTTGTCTACGGTATTCCACTACGCGAGGAGTAGTTTCTTCACCTACAAATCCTTCCTCTCCACCTGTCTGAGCCAGTTGGGATTGCATTTCGTGAACAAGAAGATCCTTACCTTGATTGATATCAGACGTACGAACATGCCCGATTACATTTTTACCGTATTGACTCCCCCAATGTGGTTCGGTAAATGTAGATTTATCTCTTAAATCTTGTATTTTGTCATTGAGTGCTATACGTTGATCATTTATTTCACTAATAGCGTTCGTAAGATTGTCGAGTGTTTCTTGTGAAAAATTACCATACTGCCCTTCGTTAATAACCTCATCCCTTTTCAGTCTAAGGTTTATTGCTTCTTCACCTAATTTATTAAAATTTGACTCCAATTTTTCAATTTCTTTTTCAGTTCTAGGTATTTGCGGTATACTAATAAGAAACTCGCGATAGTTATTACCATAAGGATGTTTATTAGCGCGATACCTCGCAGGGCCAATAGTAGGCGGCTTAGATTCGTCAGAATCGATACGGTAACTATTACGGTAATTTTGAAGGAAATTTTGGGTGTAAGTATTGGCTTCAGGAGTGTACTGCTCCATTCCTGCTGGTAATATTTCGTTAAAATCTACGCCAGCAATAAATTCACTAATTTGTCCGTCTATAAATTCTTCGGCGGCTTCTCTCGTTGCAAAACTTTCTACTAGGTCACCGTCCATTTTTACTTGATACGGCAGATCACCACCAAAAGTCACTTCATCCATTTGAACGCCGTTTTGATTGACAAAGTTCAGTACGTCTTCCTTGGAGACGTTACCTTCTTGAACGTCAAGCCAATCTTTGAGTCCGGTTAACTCAACCTCCTCGTCCTTGACACCTTTGCTTTTGAGCGTACCCAACCACTGCCCAGCAGGAGCGGATTTGATCGGGGCATTTTCAGTCTGCCGCTTGAGTTCGGAGTAGTACCACGGACGAGGGGCTTCCTCGTCTATCTGGAACCGCGCACCTTCTAGTGCAGGTTGTAAAACTTCCTCTCCTTCAGCAGGCCGTCCAGTAGGCTCGCGAGGAACACCCATTCCACGGGTTCCAAGCCCTTCAATATCTGGTCCTGCGGCTC
>Ga0172363_10002206_pt1 | contig 15710 bp, 14 predicted proteins | sample LakKivs2_kivu2a2_FD_114541 | JGI IMG/M metagenome (GOLD analysis project Ga0172363, IMG submission 114541) | Sediment microbial communities from Lake Kivu, Rwanda - Sediment s2_kivu2a2 | ecosystem: Environmental > Aquatic > Freshwater > Lake > Sediment | place: Rwanda: Western Province, Lake... | reverse complement strand
TTTCGGCCGATGGCTGTCTTTCCGCCTCTCCGATGAGAACCGGCTCCAGGTCCTGGTGCCGCCGCGCTACGGCAACGGCCACCTCGTCCTGAGCGAGAAAGCGGTCTTTCATTACAAGCAGTCCACCTACTACGACCCCAAGAGGCAGTTCACCGTCAAGTGGGACGATCCGCGTTTCCGTATCACGTGGCCTGTCCGCGACCCCATCCTTTCAGAGAGGGACAAGGCCGGCCGTTTCCTCCGGTGAACCCCACGGGTCCTTGAGAAGGAGGTCTTCCGTGGTCATCAGCAGGACGCCTTTTCGCGTCTCTTTCTTCGGCGGCGGCACGGACTATCCGGCGTGGTACCGCAACCATCCGGGCGCCACGCTCAACGTCACCATCGACAAGTATTGCTATCTGACGTGCGGATACCTGCCGCCGTTCTTCGACTGCAAGCACCGCATCGTCTATTCCAAGCGCGAGATGGTCAAGACCGTCGGTCAGATACAGCACCCGGCGGTGCGCGAGACGCTGCGCTTCCTCAAGATCAAAAAAGGGATCAGCATCCAGCACGTGGGCGACCTGCCGGCGCGCTCGGGGCTGGGTTCCAGCTCCGCCTTTACCGTCGGGCTCTTGAACGCCCTCTACGCCGTCCTGGGCCGGATGGCCTCCAAGAAGCAGCTGGCCATGGAGGCGATCGAGATCGAGCAGGAGTGGATGGAGGAGAACGTCGGCTCTCAGGACCAGGTGATCACGGCGTTCGGCGGCCTCAACAAGACCACGTACCGGGGCGAGCACAACATCGAGGTGACGCCCGTGACGCTGGACCCCAAGAGGGTGGCCCTCTTCCACAGCCACCTCATGTTGTATTTCACGGGTTTCTCGCGGCTGGCGACGGAGATCGCCGGGGAACAGATCAGGAACATCCCGCACAAGACGGTCGAATTGAAGACGATGTACAAGATGGTGGACGAGGCGCTCGGCATCCTGACGGCACAGCGGCTTCGGCTTGACGTCTTCGGCAGACTCCTGCACGAGGCCTGGAAGATCAAGCGCACGCTCAGCAGCAAGATCACGACGCCCACGATCGACGCCGTCTATGCCCGCGCCCGCCGGGCCGGGGCGCTGGGCGGCAAGATCCTTGGCGCCGGCGGCGGCGGTTTCCTGCTCCTGTTCGTGGCGCCGGAGCGTCAGCCCCGGGTGCGGCAGGTCATGCGCTCGCTCCTGTGCGTGCCCTTCAAGTTCGACGACTTAGGCAGCCAGATCATTTATTACCGGCCCGACACGAACTTCTGAGCTATGCGCAGCGGCCTTTTGCGGACAGACACGGTGATCCTGTGCGGCGGCCGGGGCATGCGGCTGCGCCGCCTTGTCGCCGACAGGCCCAAGCCGCTGGCAGACTTCGGCGGCGTGCCCTTTTTAGAAATGTTGATGGAGTACTGCGCCTCGTTTGGTCTGCGGCGCTTTATCCTGTGCGCCGGATATAAGGGAGAGATGATTCGGCGCGCTGTCCAGGGTCTCGAGCGGCCGTGGGACGTGCGGTGCCTCGTGGAGAAGAAGGCCCGCGGCACGGGCGGGGCTGTGGCGGCGGCACGGCGCTGGATCAAAGGCGATCCCTTTCTTGTCCTGAACGGAGACTCTTTCTGCGGGGCGGACCTGGGCCGGCTGCTGAAGTTCCACCGCGCGAAGCGCGGCCTCGTCTCGCTCGTCGTGGTGCCGGCTAGCAAACGGTGCAGGGAGTGCGGCCACGTGGCGATGGACGCGCAAGGCCGCATCCTCTCTTTTGAAGAAAAGAAGAAGGGGAGGGAGCGGGCCTTTGACAACACCGGCATTTACGCGATGAGCCCGGCGGTCTTCAGGCTCATGCCGCCGTCGCCCTTTTCGCTGGAGTACGATTTTTTCCCGCAACTCTTGGCCGTTGGGCGGCCTTGCTGGGGCCGCGTCGAGAAGAAGCCCCTTCTTGATTTCGGCACGGCCGCTGGATACCGCGCGGCCAGGCGCCTCTGGTCGAGGGGCCGGCTGCGGCCTGGGCGGACCAAGGGATCTTCATGAGACTCCTGAGGGACTGGTTGCGCAGGAAATGGTCCCATCCGTTGAGCCAGGGGCTTGAGCTCGACAGCGCCGAGGCGCTTGGCGTTCACCGGCAGATCATCCGAAGCAACCCGCTCTTGCAGGCGCGCTATGTTTTTGTCTACGAATTCTTCCGTTCGCTTGACAGGGAGCTGGCAGGGCTCAAGCGTCCGGCGCTCGAGATCGGCAGCGGAGCGGGGTTTTTGAAGACCTACATCCCGGACGTCGTCACGAGCGACGTGGTGGCCGCAGAGGGCATTGACCGGGTAGAGGACGCCTGCGCGCTTTCGTTCGGCGACGCGTCGTTGCGGGCGGTCTACGCCTTGGGCGTTCTGCACCATATTCCGGAGCCCGAGCGATTCCTGAAGGAGATCGAGCGCGTCCTAGTGACGGGCGGACGCTGCGTGCTCGATGAGCCGTCGTCGACGGCCTTTGGGTACTTCATGAATCGGCATTTTCATCATGAACACACGGACAGGCGCGCCGCGACGTGGGTCATCTCGGCGGGCGGCCGCCTGACAGCCGCCAACATGGCCTTGCCGTATATCATCTTCCGGCGCGACCGCGGCCGCTTCGAGGAGCTTTTTCCGCGCTTGAAGATATGCCGGATCCTGTACCACGACTTTTTGCGCTACGTTCTTTCGGGAGGGCTTTCTTTTCGGCCCTTTGTGCCGTCTTGGTGTTTTGGCGCGGTCAACGGCCTGGAGCGACTGGCCGCACCGCTGATGCGCTGGTTCGGCCAAGAGATGATAGTGGTTCTTGAAAAGGTCTGAACGCGAGGAGAGAAAGACGATGAAAAAAATCCTGATCACAGGGATCACCGGTTTTGTCGGCAGCCACCTGGCGGATTACATCCTCGGACTTGGCGACCGGGGAATCGAGATCCACGGGACCCGGCGCTGGCGCAGCCCCATGGAGAACATCGACCACATCGCAGACAAGCTGTGCCTACATTATTGCGAGTTTTTGGACTCGAAGTCCGTCTATGACACGATATCCGGCATCCGGCCCGATGTCATCTTCCACCTGGCGGCGCAATCCTTCGTGCCGGTGAGCTTTGACCTGCCGGTCAACACCTTGGAGACGAACATCTGCGGCACGGTCAACCTCCTGGAGGCGGTCCGGCACGCGAAGATCGACCCTATCATCCACATCTGCAGCTCTTCGGAGGTCTACGGCCAGGTCAGGGGAGATGAGGTCCCCATCAAGGAATCACAGCCTTTCCGGCCGGCCAGCCCCTATGCGGTGAGTAAGGTCGGGGAGGACATGATCGCGTTTCAGTACTTTCTTTCCTACGGCGTCAAGACCATCCGCACGCGCATGTTCACTCACAGCATCAGCAAGTGGACACCGGTGATCTTGAGAGACTCCAAGAGCGGGCTGATAGATATAAGGTATATTTCAGAAATAAGAAAGGCCCACAAGAAAGGCGGCTATCTGTCCGGCAGGATGGAAAACGACGGCACGCAGATTTGGGACATGTCGCGCAGCGATCTTGAGGTGTGGAACGACGGACAGTGGACGAAAATAAAACATCTGTCATGCCATCCCATACGCAGTAATAAATTGTTAGAGATATCCTGCCGTTGCGGCGTCGTCGATGTGACGGATAATCATTCGGTCATTGACGATAAAGGACGGGCGGTCTGCGCAGGAGAGTTGTCGGTTAACGATAAGGTCAAATTAACAGCCTTGCCCAAGGTCGAACTGACGTCTCTGCCTTATGAGGCAGCCTGGCTTTATGGATTTTTTGTTGCCGAGGGATGCGTTACGGGCGGGAGGATGCGCCTGGACAACCAGGACGTGCTTAAGCTCAAGAAGGCCCGCCAAGCCCTATTGAAATGGTTTGCCATTGACAGCGATATTTGTGAATCGGGCAACAACGTGCATCGTCTGTGGCTGAGAAAACCGTTTCGCCTTGCCAAGCGTTTCTACGAGGAGTGTTACGCATCTGACAAAAACAAGCGCGTACCCAAGATTGTTCTGAATGCCGAGAAGGCGGCCAAGGTCGCCTTTTTGGAGGGCTACAATGCGGGTGATGGAGACGAACACAACAAGGTGAGAAGCCCGTTCTATCGTTTTAAGACAAAATCACCCCTCTTGGCTTCTGGATTATGCTATCTTATTGAATCGGCCTTGGAGGTGAAGTATCGCATCCATGTTGAGCATCGCGGCGAGCAGAGGTATTTCGAGATCAGATGTCTCTCGCAACGCCTCACCAAAAATGGAAAATGGTTGCTGAAAGACGACAATTCGATATCGAAAGTAACGCCGTTGAGATACGCCGAGGAGGTCTGGGATTTTGAGACAGAAAACCATTGGTTCCACGCCGGGATTGGCGGCGCCATCGTGCATAATACCGGCCCCAGGCGGGGCGAGGTCTTTGCGGCCTCGGCCTTTGCCCGTCAGATCGCGCGCATCGAGGCCGGACTGCAGGAGCCGGTCCTGCGCGTGGGCAACCTCGCGAGTGTGCGCACCTTTGCGGACGTGCGCGACACGGTGAAGGCGTACTGGATCTTGGTGCAGAAGTGTCCGCCGGGCGAGGTCTACAACATCGGCGGCAGCCGCACGATGACCGTCGGCGACGCCTTGAATATGCTCTTGTCTATGTCGCCGCGCAAGGCGGAGATCAAGGTGGTGGTGGACAAGGCGCTGTTGAGGCCTTCGGACGTCACCCTGCAGATCCCGGATTGCACGAAGTTCAAGGAGGCGACGGGTTGGGAGCCGGAGATCCCCGTCGAGAAGACGTTCGAAGACCTCCTTAATTATTGGCGCAAGAGATACGGCAAGGCCCTTAGGCCATGATGGGGATCGTCCTGAATCCTGAGGCCGTCCAGCGCCTGGATCGTTTGGCTTGGGAGCGCTACGGTATCCCGACGCTCCTGCTGATGGAGCACGCGGGCCTGGCCGTGGCGCGGGAGGTCGAGGGTCTGTTGCGCCGGCGTGCCGTAGCTCGAAGGCGACCGCGGCGTGGCCGCGTGGTCTGCGTCTGCGGCAAGGGAAACAACGGCGGGGACGGCTTCGTGGCAGCGCGCTACCTGGTCCGTCAGGGCGTGCGCGTCGATGTCTTTGGCATGGCCGGCCTGCGCGGGCTCAAGGGCGACGCGCTTTTCAACGCCCGCATCCTGACGAAGCTGGGCGCGGTGATCAGGCCGCTGAAGCGCAAGAAGGACCTTGAGAGATTGCGCAAGGCGCTTGCGTCTGCGGATGCGGTGGTGGACGCCCTGTTGGGCGTCGGAGCGCGCGGTGCGGTGCGCGAGCCGCTGGCGGCCGTGATCCGGCTCATCAACGCGTCGGCCGCGCCTGTCGTGGCTGTGGACGTGCCCTCGGGGCTCGACAGCCGCACCGGCCAATGCCTGGGCGTCTGTGTCCGGGCCAGGCGGACGGTGACGTTCACGGCCCTGAAGACCGGCCTCGTGCGCGGTCAGGGGCCGCGGATGAGCGGCCTCGTGCGCGTCGCCGACATCGGCATCCCGACGGCAAAATGAGACAAAGGTCAGACCTTTGTCTCAATTTTGAGATTGATAGGTCAGACCTTTTGTCTCACAGGGGTAAGGGGGTTAACGCGATGAAAGGCATAATTCTGGCAGGCGGCCGTGCCACTCGGCTCTTTCCCATCACCCGCGGCGTGTGCAAGCAGCTCTTGCCGGTCTACGACAAGCCGATGATCTACTATCCGCTCTCGGTCCTGATGCTCGCGGGCATACGGGACATCCTCATCATCTCGACACCCAAGGACGTGCCGCGCATCCGCGACCTCTTGGGCGACGGCCGCGAGATCGGTGTGCGTTTTACGTATCAGGTCCAGGAGCGGCCCGGCGGCATCGCCCAGAGCCTTTTGATCGGCGAGGAGTTCATCGGCAAAAGCCCTGTCGCCCTCATCCTCGGGGACAACATCTTCTACGGCCACGAGCTCACACCCATCCTGCAGCGTGCCGCACGGCTGAAGGACGGGGCGCTCATCTTCGCCTATTACGTGAAGGACCCCCAGCGCTACGGCGTCATCGGCTTTGACAAGAAGGGGAAGGCGGTCTCGATTACCGAAAAGCCCCGGCGGCCGGCTTCGAACTGGGTGGTGACAGGCCTTTACTTCTATGACCGGCGCGTCGTCTCCGTCGCCAAGAGACTGCGGCCCTCGGCACGCGGCGAGCTCGAGATAACAGCCGTCAACGCGGCGTATCTGGCCCAGGGCAAGATGCGCGTCGAGAGGTTGAAGCGGGGCTACGCGTGGCTGGATACGGGGACCTATGACGCGCTCATCGATTCCTCCATCTTTGTCAAGACGCTGCAGGAACGGCAGGGCTTCAAGATCGGCTGCATCGAGGAGGTCGCCTACCGCCGCGGCTATATCGACAGACGAAGGCTGCTGGCGCTGGCGTCCACCATACCGACGGAATACGGCGAGTATCTTAAATCGAGGCAGGTCCTTGAAAAAGAGTGATGTCTTGATCTGCGGCAAGGGGTTTATCGGCGGCAAGCTCGAGGCGGCCCTGGGCGGCCGCGCCGTCGGGACGTTCATCCGGTCTTTCGCGGACGCCGAAAGGCTCGTCAAAAAGCACCGTCCGCGCGTTTTGATCAACGCCATCGGCTACACGGGCGCGCGCAACGTCGACGACTGCGAGAAGGACAAGGAAGGGACCTTGACGGCGAACGTCTTTGTTCCCCTTTGGCTTGCCGAGGCGTGCCTGCGCCATGGCGTCAAGTTCGTCCACATCAGCAGCGGTTGCATCTACCGTTACGACTACAAAAAAGACAGGCCGGTCACCGAGACGCGTCCCCCGGACTATTTCGATCTCTTTTACAGCCGCACCAAGATTTACGCCGAGCAGGCGCTCCTGCCCTTGCGTGCACGGCACAACATCCTGATCGTGCGGCTGCGCATCCCCCTTGACAACGTCCCGCACCCGAAGAACATCCTGACGAAACTACTGCGTTACCGCAAGGTCATCGAGCTTCCCAACTCCGTCACCTACGTGCCTGACTTTGTCAAGGCGCTCAAGTTTCTTTTGCGGCGCGACGCGCGCGGTGTCTACAACGTCGTCAACAAGGGAGCGATGCGCTACGCCGACCTCTTGGAGGCGTACCGCCGGCTGCGTCCTGGCTTTACCTATAAGAAGATCCGTTTCCGGTCGTTGGGATTGAAGCGTTCGAATCTGATCATGTCCTGCCGCAAGCTCGAGCGGGCGGGTTTTCGCATGCGGCCGATCCGCAGGGTCTACGAGGCGTGCGTCCGGGAGTACGTCCGGCGGGGAGGATGAGGGCGATGTCCCAACGCGTGAAAAAGATTCTCGTCACCGGCGGGTGTGGTTTCATCGTCAGCGAGTTCGTCCGTCAGGGCGTGGCCGCCGGCCGCGACATCATCGTCGTCGACAGCCTGACGTACGCCGGTGACCGGCAGCGGCTCAGGAGCGTGGCGGGGCGTTTGCGACTGCACGTGGCGGATATCTGCGACAGCCGCCGGATGAAGGCGGTCTTCCAAAAGGAGAGGCCTGCGGCGGTCGTTCACTTCGCCGCCGAGACCCACGTGGACAGGAGCATCCAGGAGGCACGCCCCTTTTTGCGCACGAACGTCGAAGGGACGCTGACGCTCATGGAGACCTGCCGGCGGCAGGGGGTGGGCCGCTTCCTGCACATCTCGACAGACGAGGTCTACGGCGAGATCGCGGCCGGACGTTTTAAGGAGACTTCGCCCCTGGCGCCGAACTCGCCTTACGCGGCCTCGAAGGCGGCGGCCGACCTCCTCGTCAAGTCTTACATCCGCACCTATGGCTTCCCCGCGATCATCGTCAGGCCCTCAAACAACTACGGGCCGTGGCAGTATCCTGAGAAGCTCGTGCCCGTCGTCATCCTGAAGGCCCTGCGGGGGCAGACCATTCCCGTATACGCCAAGGGGCACAACGTGCGCGAGTGGCTGCACGTGAGCGACTGTTGCCGCGCCGTCTGGCTGATTTATCAACGGGGCCGGGTGGGCGAGATCTATAACGTGGGAAGCGGCTACGAGCGGCGCAACATCGACACCGTCCGGCTCTTGCTGCGTCTTATGCGTCGCCCTGATAAGATGGTTCGCTTCGTCAAGGACCGGCCCGGCCATGATATCCGTTACGCGATGGATGCGGCAAAAATCAGGAGTCTGGGGTGGCGGCCGCAGGTCGGCGTCAAGCAGGGCATGCGCGACGTGGTGGCGTGGAGCCTGGCCCACCGGCCGTGGCTGGAGGCGCACCTGAAAGAGCTCATGCGGTACTGGAAGACGGTCTATAGGAGGGCGTGAGGGCCATGGGCTTGTTTGAGAGAGTAAAGACGGCACTCGCGCGGCCGGTAAAGATCCCGACGAAGCGGGACTATTCGCTTGCCGCGGTCTGGGCGCTCATCGGCGCCTATATCGTTCTTTTGGGAAGCGCCTGCACGCTCAAGTATTTTACCTTCGCCTACGACGATTTTGACCTGGCGGTCCACGCCCAGGTGGCATGGAACATGGCGTACAGGGGGTCTGCCACCTCCTCGATCCTGGGCCTCAACTTTCTCGGCAACCACGCCCACCTGATCTCCTTTCTCATCGTTCCTCTTTACCGCATCCTGCCGCACCCCTTGACCCTGTTGTGGCTGCAGACGCTGGCGCTCGGCTGCGCGGCCTTCCCGCTGTATCTGCTGGCGCGCAACGTCGTGGGCCGCGCCTGGTCCGTGGGCGTCATCCTGCTGTATGTCCTCTATCCGGGCCTGGCCTTCACCAACCTCTACGAGTTCCATCCGCCGGCCTTCGCGACTTTCTTTTTCGCGTGGACCCTGTGGATGTACCACAGGCAGCGGTTCGGCGGCTTCTTGCTCTTTCTCCTCTTCGCGATGCTCTGCCAAGAGAACATGGCCTTCGGCGCCGCGGGCATCGGCATCTACGCCCTCCTGCAGAGACGGCCGTGGCCTTGGAGCGTCCTGACGCTCGCCTTCGGGGCCGCGTACTTCGTGTTGGCGGTGCACGTCCTGATGCCCCACTACAACATGGAGGTGATCAACTTCCTGTTTCTCTACAGGGGGCTCGGCGAGACGCCGGCGGCCATCGTCAAGACCCTGTTTCTACATCCGGGCAAGGTCCTCGGGGTCGTGGCCACGGCGCAGAAGGGGTTTTACATCACGGCGCTCTTCCTGCCGGTGGCATTCCTGCCCATCCTGCACCCGATCTCGCTCGTCGCCGTGCTGCCGTTCCTTCTCCAGCACCTTTTGTCCACGCGGCCGTCGGACACGCAGATCTACTTCCACTACACCGCGGAGCTCATCCCCTTCATTTTTTATTCGTTCATCTTCGGCCTGGGCCGGTTGCTTCAGAAGTGGAACAAGGACCTCGTGCGCTGGCCTTTCATCGGCTTCCTCTTCGCCGTGGCCGTCGTCTTCAGCCTTGTGATCGGTCCCTACACCGGGACGGTCGCCGACCTCTTCGGCCGGATGCGCAAGATCCCGCGCGAGCTCATCAAGGAGGGGATGTGCGCGCGGGTCGCGCCTGACGCCGGGGTCGTGGCGACCTTTGAGTTCCTGCCGCGCCTGGTCAACCGCGTTGGCCTCTATTCCTTTCACCACGTCTATGCCGGTCTCTACACGCTTTCCGACAGGCCGTACGAGCTGCCGCAGACAGCGCAGGTCGCGCTCGTCGATTTCATCGACGTGCGCACATTCAAGGGCTTTTATAAAAAGCACCGCTATCAGAATCTGAAGAAGTTTTTCGGCTCGGGGCCGTGGGGGGTCGAGGACCTGCAGGACAGCATTGTCCTGCTGCAAAAAGGGGCACAGGACCGCTACCGTCTTTATGACGTCTTGACCGAGGCGCCCGCGCCCCGGTATCCCGTTAACCGCAGGACGAAGGACGGGCTCGTCCTGTTGGGCTTTGACACGGATGGCCAGAGGACCGGCTTTCTGCACGTCACGCTCTATTGGACTCTCGAGCGGCCTGCGGACCGCGAGATTGAGCTCTTCTTCGACGTCATGGATGACAGGGGCCTGCGCCGCAAGCGCCTGCTTCGGCCATCGTGTTATCACATCCACCCCGTGCGGGCGTGGGAGCCGGGCACATATGTGCGCGAGGAGCACTACCTGCCGCTGACAGAGGTCTCCTTGGGGGGCGCGTATTCGTTGCTGCGGCTGGGGGTCAGCGATTTTGAGACGGGCCGCGCCCTTCTCGACGATAAGGGCGAGGACTTCAAGGGCATCAACATCGCCAGCTTCAACTGACGGTTGGGTGGCGGCCGGATGTCCCCCTCTCCCGTCAGACGAAGTAATTCGGCGTCGGCTACGGTTTGCATTTTCGCCGTTACGCTCCATTGACCCGTGTCGCTACGGCAAAAATGCAAATCCTTGCCGACGTTTGCCGAAAAACTTCTGATCCCACCTCAGCAGAATATTCTGCTTCGGCGGGATGTTCCATTGTCTGACGGGAGAGGGGGACATCCGGCCGAGCGAACCAGTTATGGTAATAGCCGGCAGCAGGGCCAAGGTGGTCATACATGAACAAGGATGACTTCATAGCGGTGCGCTGCGATTTGTGCGGGGCGGATAATTACGAGCTCGTCTACAAGACGTACGAAGGGGATCTCGGTGCCCTCGAGGAGAACTACAGGATCTCCGAGCACGGCGGCGTCCAGGCCGTGCGCATCGTGCGCTGCCGCAAGTGCGGCCTCATCTACGCCAACCCGCGGCCCCGCGCCGACTTTCTGGCTGACAACTACCGCGCGATGGTGGACCAGGATTATCTGGAGCAGGAGGTGGGCCGCCGGCTCGCGGCCCGCCTGGTCTTGAAGAAGCTGCGGCGTTCCCAGCGCCGCGGCCGTCGGCTCCTCGATATCGGCTGCGCCGCCGGGTTTCTGCTCGACGAGGCGCGCCGGGACGGGTGGGAGGTGACGGGTGTCGAGCTCTCGGAGTGGGCCGTCCGCTTCGCCCGCGAGCGCCTCCTCTTGACGGACGTCCGTCAGGGGATGCTCCAGGACGCGGACCTGGCGCCGAATTCTTTTGACGCCGTCGTGATGTCGGACACCATCGAGCACCTCTTCAGTCCCCGCGAGGTCCTGAACGCGGTCCGCCGGCTCCTGAAGCCGACCGGGGTTCTGTGTCTGAACACGCCCGATATCGAGAGTTGGGTGAGCCGCCTGCTCAAGGCCCGCTGGTGGGGCGTCAAGCAGTCGCACCTGTATTACTTCACCCGCCGGACGATGCGGCGGCTGCTGCGCGAAACCGGCTACGTGCCGGTCCATTTTGGAACGCACGCCCGCTCCTTCACCCTCGCTTATTGGCTTATCCGTTTGGGACGTTACGACCCCCGGTTCAAGGGACTCATTGACTTCGTCCTCAGGAACAGGACCTTAAGCCACCGGCCGGTCACCTGGGACTTGGGCGACCAGCTGGAGGTGGTGGCGCGCAAGAGCCGCAGTCTCGAATACCTCGACGAGCTGGAGACCGAAGAGCGTCGGCAGGTTCCCAGGGACGCCAAGGTCGTCGTCGTGCTGCCGGCGTACAACGCCGCCAAGACGCTCAAAAAGACCGTCGCCGACATCCCGAAGGAGGCGGTCCACGAGATCATCCTCGTCGACGACGCCAGCACGGACGAGACCGTGCGCGTCGCCAGGGAGCTGGGCCTGACCGTCTTCGTCCACCGCAAGAACGGCGGCTACGGCGCCAACCAGAAGACGTGTTACAAAAAGGCGCTCGAGCGCGGGGCGGACATCGTGGTGATGGTGCACCCTGATTACCAGTACGACCCGCGCGTCATCCCCGAGCTGATCGAGCCCATCCGTCAGGGCCGCGCCGAAGCCGTCTTCGGGTCGCGCATGATGAAGGGCGGGGCGCTGGAGGGCGGCATGCCCCTGTGGAAGCACAACGCGAACATCCTGTTGACGGCGTTGGAGAACGTCATCTTGGGCGCGTCCCTGACCGAGTACCACTCGGGGTTCCGCGCCTACAGCGCCAAGTACCTGCACGCCGTCGCCTACGAGCTCAACTCGGGCAACTTCGTCTTCGACACCCAGATCATCGTCCAGGGGATTGCGAAGAACCTGCGGATCGAGGAGGTCCCCATCCGGACGCGCTATTTCGACGAGGCCTCTTCCATACGTTTCTGGGCCTCTGTCTGCTATGGCCTGGGCATCCTGATGACCCTCATCCGATACAAGATCCATTTAAGCGGTCTGGTCCGATTGCGCCAATTCAAATAGGGTGAGCGGGACAGCTGTTTTTTGAGCGGTGGCTGTTCCTGTTTTTTTAATAGGCGCCGCAAAAAACTGAGAAATCCATGGATCGCCGTCTCTTCTTCGGAAGCAGGAATTTGCGTTTGTCCGTCGGTGACGGCGTCTTTGCGAGCCTCATGACGGGGTTCACGCAGGACTACTTCACGCCCTTCATGCTGGGCCTGGGGGCTTCGGTGCGCTAGATCGGAGCCCTCAATGCCCTGCCCAACATTTGCTCAGCGGTCGCCCAGCTCAAGAGCGCGGACCTGGCCGACTTTTTCCGTTCGCGCAAGGCCGTCATCGTGCCGTTCGCCTTTCTTCAGGCCCTGATCTTGGCCATCATCGCCTGGACGGCGTGGCAAGGGCGAGGGACCGGGCCTCTCCTTTTTCTGATAGAGGTGGTCGTCTTCGCCGCCTGCGGGGCCATGACCACGCCGGCGTGGGGCAGCTTGTTTTCGGAGTTCGTGGAGCCGGCCCGCCGCGGGGTTTACTTCGGTTGGCGCATCCGTTTCCTGGGTTTCGTGACCGTCGGCGGCGCTTTCGCGGCGGGCATCGTCCTGCAGGCCGTCAAGAAGGGCGGCCCGCTTTTTGGTTTTGCCATCCTGTTCTGCGCCGCCGCGCTCGCGCGGCTGTTGTCGTCCGGCTTCCTGGCGCAGATGACGGAACCTGCCTGGGTCGTCTCGCAAGAGGCCAGGTTCTCCCTGTGGGACTTTTTGGTGCGCGAAAGCAACTTCGCCAAGTTCGTCCTCTTCGTGTCGCTGATGAACTTTTCCGTCAATCTGGCGTCGCCTTTCTTTCCCGTGCTCATGCTGCGGGAGCTGGGGTTCAGCTATCTTTTGTATTCGGCGATCACGGTGACCGCGACGTTGACGGTCTACCTGACGGTCAGCCGTTGGGGGGCGCACGCCGATTGCATCGGCAACCTGGGGGTGATGCGCCTGACGGCTCCTTTGATCGGCGTCATCCCCTTGCTCTGGATCCTGAACCGCCACCCGGCGTTCCTCTTTGCGGCCCAGGTCTTCTCCGGCTTCGCGTGGGCGGGGTTCAACCTGTGCGCGGGCAATTTCATCTATGACGCGGTGGTGCCTGAGAAGCGGACGCGCTGCATCGCATATTTCAACGTCCTCAACGGCTCGGCGCTGTGCGCCGGCGCGCTGTTGGGCGGTTTTTTGCTGGCGCACCTGCCGTTGCTGCAGGGCAGCGTCATCCTCACGCTTTTCCTTGTTTCGGCCGTGCTGCGGCTTTTGGTGGGGCTCTGGGTGCCGCGGTTGTTGCACGAGGTCCGGCCCGTCGCCGCGATGCGGCTCGACGAACTCTTTTTCAGCATGGTCGGCATCCGTCCCTGTCCGCTCGTCAGCGCGGAGCGCAAGACCATCCGTATCCCATGAGCGTCCCATGAACGTGTCGACAAAGACCCCTCGGACACCCTGGCGTTCGCGGATGGCCGGCCTCCTGTCGCGAGACGTGGACAGCGGGCTCGGGTGGTTGGCGGCGGCGGTGGGGCTCGTCACGATGGCCAAGCTCTTCGTCTCCTGGTGCGTCATCGGGACGAACGACGCCATCTACTGGATGGAATTCGCTGACATGATCCGGCGGGTGGGTTCTCTGCGGATATACGCCTTCCTGTGCCACTACAACCATCCGCCGCTCATGTCGTGGTTGCTGGCGGGCCTGAATGCCGTCGAGGCAGGGACGGGCTGGCCCTATCCTTTTCTGCTGCGGCTGGCGCCGATCCTCGCGGACGCGGGCAGCACCTTTGTTATCTGGTTCCTCTTGCAGCGGCGTCGCCATCCGCACGCCCTCGCGCTGACGCTGCTCTGCTGCCTGAACCCTTTAAGCTTCCTCATTAGCGCTTACCACGGCAACACCGACCCTGTCTTCCTCTTTTTCGTCCTGATGGCGGTCCTGCTGGCCGAGTCGCGCAGGACATTCTGGGCGGGTCTCGTCTTCGGCCTGAGCTGCTGCGTCAAGATCGTGCCTTTTATCTTCCTGCCGGTCTTCTGGTTTTGGCTGCAGGACCGTCGGGAGAAATCGGTCTTCCTGGGCGCAGCGCTTGTTTTTCCCCTTGTCGTCTACCTGCCTGCCTTCCTGCTGGCCCCCAGCTTTTTCTTCCGGAACGTCTTTCAGTACAGCGGCATCGCCGGGATCTGGGGCATAGGCCACCTCATCCTCGAAGGCTTCGTGGCAGCTGGCCTGCTGCCGAAGGCCTTGGACGTGGCGCTGGCCGTCCTGTCATGCCTCGTCCTGTTCACCCTTCCTCTTTTCGTGACGGGGGCCATGTATTTCTCGGCGAAGGCCGTGGCAACGCGCCGGGCAGACCTGATCGAGGGGATGTTTTTTGTGGCGGCCTTTTTTTTGGTCCTGACGCCGGGCTTTGGCGTCCAGTACCTTTTGTGGCCGGCCTACTTCGCGATTATGACGCTGCCGGCTTTGGGATCGGCGTGGGTCTTCCTCGCCGGGGCCTTTCTTATTCGGGTCTACGCATACTGGGGAGGATTCGTGGCGCCGTACTACGCGGATTCGGACCTGATAGGGCAGTGGATGGGCGCGGAGCGGGTTTTTGACCTGGTCTTGTGGGCATTGCTCATCGTGTTGCTGCGCGCATTTTTCAAAAAGAAAACCATCAACGAAAGGGAGGTGTCATGAAAAGAGCGGTGTTGTGGGTGGGCGTTGTCTTCCTGTTCGCGGCCGTCTCGATGACCGCGGCAGAAGAGGAGGGGGCCGGCAAGGACAAGATGCGCGAGAAGAAAATGGGTCCCCCCATGCACGCCATGATGATGCAGAAGATGATGGAGAAGGAGATGGTCGCGACCTCGGACGGCGGGGTGGTCGTCCTCATCGGCCACAAACTGTTGAAGTACGACAAGAACCTGGACCTCAAGGCCGAGGCGCAGATCAAGATCGACACCACCGAGTGGGAAAAGATGATGAAGCCCTGCCCCATGGGCGAAAAGGCACGGGGCGAAGGGATGCAGGCCCCAGGGCCGCAAGCCCAAGGGCCGGCGGCTGAAGCCCAAGGGCCGGCGGCTGAAGCCCAAGGGCCGGCGGCTGAAGCCCAAGGGCCGGCGGCTGAAGCCGAAGGGCCGGCGGCTGAAGGCGAAGGGCCCGCAGAGACCGCCGAGAGCACGCCTTAGGACGCGTGTAAGCGACTCTTTTAAGAAGGGACAGGCACTGTTTAATTTTGGCAGATAGCTGGCGTTTGAATAGTGCCTGTCCCTATTTGTTTCTTTGCCAGTAGAGGCGCAGAGTCTCTGCCGCCTGCAGCGAGAGCAGGCTCAGGTACGGCATAAGGAAGAGCGCCGCCGTGCCGGCCACAAGAGTCCCGACGATGATGATGAGGCCGAACCGCTGGGTGGGCGGGAACTGGGAGCAGAGGAAGATGCCGAAGCCCATCCCGATGATGAGCTGGGCGGTCAAAATCGGCTGCCACATTTGCCGCTGGACCGCGAGCCACAGGGATGCG
>Ga0172363_10002203_pt1 | contig 15715 bp, 9 predicted proteins | sample LakKivs2_kivu2a2_FD_114541 | JGI IMG/M metagenome (GOLD analysis project Ga0172363, IMG submission 114541) | Sediment microbial communities from Lake Kivu, Rwanda - Sediment s2_kivu2a2 | ecosystem: Environmental > Aquatic > Freshwater > Lake > Sediment | place: Rwanda: Western Province, Lake... | reverse complement strand
TGAAAAAGTAATTGAAAAAGAAAAACCAGATGGCGTATTGCTCGGTTTTGGCGGACAAACAGCATTAAACGTCGGTGTGGAACTGGCAGAAAAAGGTGTTTTCAAAAAACATAAAGTCGAAATCCTTGGGACTCCAATTGAGGCTATACTGAACACAGAAGATCGTGATCTTTTTGTAAAACAAATAAAAGAAATAAGCCTGAAAGTACCGGCTAGTAAAGCTGTTACAAATGTAGGCGAAGCAGTATCAGTAGCAAAAGAAATAGGCTACCCCGTTATGTGCAGAATAGCATACGCACTTGGAGGACTGGGTTCTGGTGTGGCATACGATGAAAAACAACTTGTTGAGTTAACAAAAAAGGCGTTTTCATACACAAAACAGATTCTAGTCGAAGAATATTTTGGTGGATGGAAAGAACTAGAGTACGAAGTTGTGAGAGACCAATATAACAACTGCATTGTTGTCTGCTCCATGGAAAATGTTGACCCGATGGGTATACACACAGGTGAAAGCATAGTTGTTGCGCCAGTACAAACTTTAACATCGTCAGAGAACTTTAAACTTAGAGCCATCTCTATAAAAGTGATAAGAAAACTTGGCATAGTCGGTGAATGTAATATACAGTTTGCCCTAGACCCAAAATCTGAGGACTACAGAATAATAGAGGTTAACGCAAGACTGAGTAGAAGCTCGGCTCTAGCCTCCAAAGCAACAGGATACCCCCTGGCTTTCATTGCAACAAAACTAGCCTTGGGGTATAGTCTAAATGAAGTAAAAAACATAATCACAGGTGAGACCTCAGCATGTTTTGAGCCGGCGCTGGATTACATTGTTGTCAAATACCCAAGGTGGGACCTACAAAAATTCAGGCGCGTCAGCCAAACAATCGGCTCAGAAATGAAATCCGTCGGAGAAGTCATGGCAATCGGAAGAAGCTTTGAGGAATCGCTACAAAAAGCAATACGAATGCTAGACGTCGGAATGAATGGTATTACATGCAACAACATAAATTTCAACAATCTGGAAAAAGAACTTTCCCAACCAACCGACAAAAGAATGTTTGCAATAGCAGAAGCGATGAAACAGGGATATAGCATAGACAAGATATATGATTTCTCTAAGGTTGATAGATGGTTTTTATACAAAATAAAAAACATGATAGATTTAGGAGAAAAAATAAAAAAACATCAACTCACTAAACTTTCATCCTCTCTTTTAAATGAAGCAAAACAAAAAGGTTTCTCAGACAAACAAATAGCGATTTTAACAAAAACTAGTGAACTCGAGGTCAGAAAAAAAAGGAAAAAACTTGGCGTAGTTCCGTTTGTTAAACAAATTGATACGTTGGCGGCGGAATACCCTGCTAAAACCAACTATCTTTACTTAACATATAACGCTTGTAGAGACGATTTGGATTTCAAAGAAAAAAACAAGATTGTTGTTATAGGTGGCGGAGCCTACAGGATTGGCTCGTCTGTTGAGTTTGATTGGTGTTGCGTAAACTCAGTCGCGACACTAAGAAATCTGAAATACAATACAATCATGATAAACTGCAATCCGGAAACAGTCAGCACAGACTACGATATATGTGATAAACTGTATTTTGATGAGCTAACATTTGAAAGAGTACTAGACATATGCGACAAAGAAAAACCACATGGTGTAATAATTTCTATGGGCGGGCAGATACCAAACAATTTGGCATTACCATTACATGGATCAGGTATCTATATACTTGGGACCTCTCCACTTGATATTGATACTGCAGAGGACAGACATAAATTCTCGCAACTACTGGACAAACTACAAGTCGATCAGCCAGAATGGGAGGAACTAACAAGTCTTGAAACCGCTGAAGAGTTCGCAAATAAAGTAGGCTATCCTGTGTTAGTCAGACCAAGCTATGTACTGAGCGGCGCGGCAATGAGCATAGCTCTAAGCAAAGAAGAACTAAAAGAATATCTAAAAAAAGCATCGGAAGTCAGCAGGGAGCACCCCGTTGTCATAAGCAAATTCATAACAGGCGCCAAGGAAATAGAGATTGATGCTGTGGCTAACCATGGCAATCTATACTGTTACGCGATATCAGAACACGTGGAAAACGCGGGTGTGCACTCAGGAGACGCGACACTGGTTTTGCCGCCGCAGAGAACATATTTAGAGACAATGAGACGAATCAAAATAATCACAAAAAAAATTGCTAAATCGCTAAACATAACAGGTCCATTCAACATACAATTCATAGCAAAAGACAACGACGTAAAAGTCATAGAATGCAACCTTCGGGCATCAAGAAGTTTCCCGTTTGTATCAAAAGTTTTCAAAATAAACTTCATAGACCTAGCTACAAAAATAATGACTAATAAAACAGTACCAATCATAGACCGATCATCATTTGACTTTGATTACGTTGGTATAAAAGCATCACAATTTTCGTTTACAAGACTGAAAGGTTCAGATCCTATACAAGGCGTAGAAATGACATCAACAGGTGAAGTAGCATGCCTAGGCGACGACTTCAATGAAGCATTCCTAAAAAGTCTAATATCGGTAGGATTCAAACTACCAAAAAAAACGATACTACTATCAACTGGACCAATACATAGCAAGGCAGAACTCCTTAACGATACTAAAACCCTGGACAAGATGGGATTCAAATTTTATGCCACGAAAGGAACAGCGGACTTCATGGAAGCCAACGGCATAAAAGCAGAAACACTATATTGGCCACTAGAAAACCAGGAGCCAAACACACTAACATATATAGGCGATAAAAAAATTGACTTGGTTATAAACATACCAAAGAATATAGAAAAAGAAGAACTAGACAACGACTACCTAATAAGAAGAAAGGCAGTTGATTTTGATGTGCCACTGATTACGAATTTGCAACTTGCCAAAAGATTCGTTGAGGCAATTAGCAGAACTTCTTTAGATGATTTGAAGATTAAAAGCTGGGATGAATACAACTAATTTTCTCTTTATATTCTTGATAGATTTTTATCTGCATAAATACAAGAGTATTCGTATATGTACGCATCTGCGAAAAAGGCACTTAAAACCCAAAGATATTTTATTTACTTGACGGCAATGGGAAGAAGCCGTAATATAACGACTTTTTTCCAATTAGAGACCCATCCAATTAATTACCCCCTCTAATAAAAAAATTCACCTCTCTGCTTCTTCCCATCATTGCTGTTATTTTTTGTTTTGCTGCAAAAAAGATTTAAACACCTTCTGCATTAACGCCTGTTAATTAGAACTACGTGGAGGCGTATGTTGTGAAAGAGATGAATTTTGGAAAAATAAATTTAGGCAGGTTAGCTATAGCTGTGGTAATATGTATTTTGATGTTAACTACATCTATGGTAACAGCGACAACAAACTCTATTAAAATAAGTAAACAAATGAACTCTAATGCCAATAGTTTAAGCTATACGTTCCTTTTTAAAGAACCAAGCTTCACTTCGGTACTGGCAGATGGCTCTTATTATACAACAATTGATATGTCTGGTTGCTTGACTGTAGGCAAGCAAGTGGGAGATCCTTTGCTGCCTGTAAAAACAATTACACTTTTACTGCCCCCTAAGAAAGCAGTGATCAGCATCAATGTTGTTGGAACACCTGTTTCAATTAATCCATCTGGTATAAATCTTAAAGAAAAGCCAATTTTACCATATCAAAGACCAGTTCCAGTTGGTAGTAATGATCCGCAAGAATTTATAAAGAATATTGATACTTATTCATCTAGCGGACCGTGCCCCTCTGCAATATACAACGATTATCAGATAGGTTATTCTCATGGATATGCAATTCTGGATTTAAGTCTTAATCCAATACAATATAACCCGAAGGGCGGTACCCTCGTCTGCTACCAGCAAATGACGGTTACCATAAATCTTCAAGATACAAATTATGTTAATCAGTTTTTCAGCAACAACCCAAGCGATGAGTCATATGTTAAAACCCTTGTTTTAAACCCTGGCATAGCAGACCTTTATCAGACAGCTGATTTACCGACGTTTGAATATCCCGGTGGTCTATGTGATCCTAGCCAGCATTATGACTATGTGATTATTACGACGACCCAGAATGAACTTGATCATTGGGATATTGGTGGTACGCTTACTTATAACTGGGACAGCCTTATTGCTGAGCATGCTGGTGATGGATTGAGCTGTACAGTGGTGACTATACAGGATATTAATGCATGTACCGACTATCAGAACTCGGACCCCTTGTTTAATGACCAACAGGCGCATATTCGTGAGTTCTGCAAGGATGCTTATGAGGACTGGGGAACAAGGTATGTTCTTATAGGCGGAGATGCTCCTGCCATTTCTGCTCGACAGCTATACTATCAATATGAAGGTGGAGTCGACTCAGATCTCTATTGGAGCAATCTTGATAATAATTTCAATGCTGATCATGATTCTCAATGGGGTGAGTCGGGTGATAGTGGATTTGATTTGTATTCTGAAATATACATCGGTCGTGTAACCTGTGATGTACCTCAAGATGTGTCAAACTGGCTAACTAAAAGTTTCTACTACGCAGATAGCACAGATTCAGATTATATAGATAATGCAGGGTTTTATGGTGGAGCTCTCGGGTTCCCTGGAATCGGAGGCGACGACTTCATTGATTACAGTGCAATAAAAGGAACCGATGACTTTCTTGGATCAAATCCTCACTACGCTGGTCCTTATCCAACTTGGCTTGGATTCCAATACGGTTTTGAGACATGGAATCAAGTAAATCCTGCAAACCAATTTAACCTCTCAGTAAAGGTCACTGATGAATCACCACCAAACCCTGGCTGGCAGGGAGGAGGATCATCAGTATTTAAAACAGCTATCAACAATGACCTAGTCACACTCATCAGTTCTGTTGCCCATGCAAATGAACATATGTCCATGGATGTTTATGATACCACATGGGCGAGTAATTATCATAATACACAGCCATTTTTCCTAACCGATTATGGATGCCACTGTGGTGATTTTGATGCTGCAGATGACGGTGTCGTAGATACGATGCTATTTAATTCCGATACCTACCTTGCATTTGCCTGTATTTACAACACTGGCTACGGGTGGGGGCAATTCTATTGCACGAATTCAAGCAGTGCAGTCCAACAAAAATCATTCTGGGATTACTTCTTTGATATGGAAAACAATTCTGGCGATTATGGTAATTGGCAACTTGGGAAAGGACAGGCTTGGTCAAAAGATACAATGGCTCCCACGATAGATTGGGATCCCAGTGATGGAACATGGCGAGGTATTATAGAGTGTTGCTTACTGTTTGGTGATCCTGCACAACAAATTAAAACGCCTCATCCAAGTGACTCACCAGCACAACCCTCAAAACCAAATGGTCCAACTCAAGGAATTTGGAACGTAGAATACACCTATACTAGTTCCGCATCAGACCCAAATGGAGATGATATCTACTATCTATTTGATTGGGGAGACGGTTCAAACAGCGGATGGCTTGGGCCATACCAATCGGGACATGTAGCATCAGCATCCCATGTCTGGACTGTACTAAATACTTATAATGTCAAAGTAAAAGCAAAAGACATATGGGGTGCTGGAAGCATATGGTCAGAACCATTGGTCGTTACCATCACAGATAACACACCACCAACCATACCAAACATACAAGGTCCGCCATCAGGTAAACCAGGGAATCAATACCTATATAACTTTGTCTCTACCGATGCGGAGAATCAGGATATCTATTACTTTGTTGACTGGGGAGATGGAACCAACTCTAGTTGGCTTGGGCCATATGATTCTGGTGAGACAGCACACGCAACACATGCTTGGGCTGAGCAAGGAACATATACTGTAGCGGTTAAAGCAAAAGATGCAATGGGTGGTGAGAGCAATTGGGGAACACTATCAGTAACCATGCCATTGGACATCGGCTCAGTAAAAAGCCAAATGCTCTTTTATAATCTCATATCCCTGCGCTATCAAACGATAAACTAAAACAACAAATCAACCCTCCTCTTTTTTCTTTATTTTCGTAACTCTAGTTTTAAATTTGAAGAGAATCTTAATAATACAGATACGGATTACAGAGAAAAGTTATCGGGGGAGAATATGGTGGAAAAAACCGATATCAAAAACTGTTTCACAGAATTACAATTTATAAAAGATAAGGATCTGCAAGACAAAGTTGTTTCTGTATGGAAATTAGCATCTGATCGTGGTAAATGGAAAAGATTAGAAGACATACCGTTTACACTTTTCTTTGAAAATTCTGGTCTGCTTGTTGATCATACTAAACGAATAACTAATTTAGCGTGGGCTGTCGGAAATGCTAGAAAAGAAAATCTAAATAAAGATTATCTGGTCGCCGGGGCTCTTCTTCATGATGTTGGGAAGCTTTTGGAATACGAATTGAAAGATGGAAAAATTGTAAAAAGCCAATTAGCCGCAAAAATGCGACACCCTGAATCTGGTGCTAAACTTGCTGAGGAATGTGGCCTGCCAAAAGAAGTTATCCACATCATTGCTGCGCATTCTCACGAAGGTGACAATATGAATAGAACTCCCGAGGCCATAATTATTCATCATTGCGATTTCATAGATTTTGAGATCAAAAAAACCTTGAAAAAATAAAAGAGGTCGTTGTAATGAAACTCTACGAATACGAAGCAAAGAAAGTCTTTGATAAAATGGGAATCCCGATACCAAAACAATACAATGTCATTCATTCTTCAAAAGAACTTGACGAATTAAAACTGAAATTCCCAGTAATGTTAAAGTCAATGGTTCTCGTGGGTGGGAGAGGTAAAGCAGGTGGTATCAAAAAAGCAAAAAACCTGGAAGAGGCAAAATCAATCGCAGGTGATTTGTTCAAATTGAAGATAAAAGGTTTTCCTGTTGAGTGTATTCTAATTGAAGAGGTTGTAGAAGAAACAGGTGCATGTTATGTTGGTGTAACTATGGATCCAACAACTTTTAGCAATGTGGTCATTGTGAGTGCATCTGGTGGGGTAGATATAGAACAGGTTGCAATGGAAAAACCTGAGACAATTTTAAAGAAAGAAATTCCTGACAACAATAAAGAACTTTCAAAAACAATTGCAGATGATCTCGCTTCTGCTCTTGCAACTAACTTAAAGAGCAAAAAAGATTTGAAAAATAAACTCTCAGAAATTATTTCTAAAGTTTATGCAACCTACCAAAAATTTGATGCCAAACTCTGTGAAATTAATCCACTTATCATTACAGCTAATGGCGCAGTAGCTGCTGATGCAAAACTCGTGCTTGATGATAACGCTCTTTTCAGACAGGTTGAACTGCTGGAGCTACTTGGAATCAAAGAAAAAAGACACGACGTGGCAGAACGAACAAAGAACGAACTTCGTGCCCAATCAGCTGGTTTTCCTTACATAGATCTTTTACCTGATACATTTACAAAAGATCCAAAGAAGCTATACGTTGGTCTCATCCCGGGAGGGGCAGGCTACGGAATATTCTCTATAGATGAAGTAGCGACCATTGGAAGACGTTACTTTAACAACCGTGTAGTTCCAGTAAATTTCATGGATAGCGGTGGTGGCCCAACACAAAATCGGGTTGCAGAAATGTTTCATCTACTTATGGATTACCCTGCTGTGGATATTATTGTAACTTCACGGTTTGGTGGCATTTCTAGCTGTGATATTTTTATTCGAGGAATGGTACAGGCAGTAAAGGAACGTTACGAAAGCGGAAAAAGAATGATACCAATCTTTGGTAGAATGGTCGGAACTGATCTTCCAAGTGCTAGAGCATTTTTGGAAAAAACAAAGATTGAAGACCCTGATGCAATGAAGAATGTAACTATATACGTTGGAAATCAAAAAATAATGGCTGACGTTATTCGCGAAGGAATTGAAAAGGCCTTTGAATCTAAGGGGTGGAAGGCATGAAAACAGTGGCTCCTGATCAAGGAATGCTGTATTACATGATAGAAAAAAAACGCCCAGATATCGCCAAAAAAATTAAAGAAACAGAAACAATTGAAACTGTTGTCGTGGGTCTTGGTGGGCAGGGCACAAGACATGCAGAACTCATGCAGCAATACGGAACAACAATTACAGCAGGTATAGCACCAGGCCGCGGTGGAACAAGATTAATGGAAACGATTCCAGTCTACGATACTATTAAAGAATGTTTGAAAGAGCATCCGTATATTGCTGTTGCAAGCATATGGCGCCATTATTCGACGGCAAAGGACGCTGCTATAGAAATCATAGAATCAGGCATCCCTGTTGTGGTTCTCATAAGCGAAGGTATACCACTAAGAGATGTACGCGATATACTTGTTGCTGCACGGAAACACAAAACGATTCTTATAGGTGGCAATACCCCTGGGGTTATTTTTCCGCCGGAAGGAATCAAGGCGGGTATGCTTCCTGACGTTTTTTATCCTGAGGAAATTTCATCAGGAAAATTTGGACCAAAGGGTGTTACGATTATTTCTCGCAGCGGAGCCATACTATATCATCTCTCAGATGCGTTGGCTAGCGTCGGCATTGCACAAAACGCAGTTCTTGGCGTTGGTGGGGATGGTGCAATTGGCTCCACTTTCCGAGACCTTGTGCCTCTTGTGATGGAATACAAAAACACAGATCTTGTTGTAGTTGCCGGTGAAATAGGTGGCTGCCAAGAAGAATTACTTGCTGAAGATATTAAGAAAAATCCAAAGAAATATCCAAAACCTATTGTGGCGTTGATATCCGGAGCAAATGCACCTGAAGGAAAAACAATGGGTCATGCTGGTGCAATTGTTTCGCCAGGACAGGCCTATGGAACATTTCAGTCAAAGAAACAGGCACTTGAGAGCGCAGGTGTGCCCGTCGTAAACAGCCAATATGATCTTATTGCTGAAGTTAAAAAGAGACTGAATAATAAAACCTACTTTGACGTTGAAAATTACTACAGAAAAATGAAGACTATTTGGGATGCTCCAGCTAAAAAACCTGGTTGGGGGACCCTTATTACAAAGGTTATGCCAAACAACCTTTTGATTTCCGGCTATCCATTACAAGACATTGTTGAAAAGAAAGGTTTCCTTGAAACCGCTTATCTTCTGGTAAAAGGAGAATTTCCAGACAAAAAAACATTGGAAGAAATGAGAAAGATTGCTGTAGAAGCAGCAAAAAAACCTGTACCAAATATTAAACACTTGGAAAATGAAGATATCTCAAAGACTTTAGTGAAATATTTCGTTCTCGATGAAGAATTAGCAAAGTTTCCGGAATTAGGAACTGATGGAGCGGTAAAGAAAACTGTTTTTGCTCTTGGTAGAACTGCCAGGTATATAGGTGCAATATTGGGTAATGAAAAAGCTTTGGAAGATATTCATGGAAACGAACCATTCTCTCATGTTATTTACTGTGCTGTTACTGGAAATTTGAAAGTTGATGAAAAATATTCTCGCATGATTGAAGCAATGATTGTGGCATGTGTTGATCATGGAGTTACTCCGCCATCTGCTCAAGCTACCATCATAGCAGCATCTACAAGAGTGCCTTATGAAGTAGCTGTGGCGCATGGTGTTGGCGCGATTACTGATGTTCACGGTGGTGCTGGTGCGAAGGCGGCGCAGTTCTTTGATGAATGTATTTTGAAATCAAAAAAAGAAAAAATTGATGTTGCTCAGGCTACGCGAGAAATAATGAGAAAATACATCGAGGAAGGAAAAAGAATTGAAGGTCTAGGACATAGACTTCATACAAAGGATCCAAGGCGTGATGTTCTTTGGAATTTTGCATCTCAGACCGGGGTTGCTGGTGAACATGTACAGCTTTCAAAAATAGTCGGCACAATATTTGAACAAGTGAGAGGAATGAATCTACCAATAAACGTAGATGGTGTTATAGGGGCAATTGTTGCGGACATGGATCTTGATCCAGCGATGGCAAAAGCATTCTTTATTTATGGTAGAATAGCTGGTCTGTCGGCTCATTACTTTGAGGAATTTGCGTCGCAACCTAGAATGAGGCAGATAAACTTCTCAGAATCGGTTTACAAAGGAAAAGAAGCAAGAAAAATTCCATAAATGTCTTTCCTTTAAAGGTGATTGAAAATGGGTAAAACAATAATTCAGAAAATTTTTGAAATGCATTCCAAAAGTGAGGTTAATGTCGATGATATAATTGATGTTGATATTGACGTTCGTGTTGCTCGTGATTTCGGTGGAGCTAATGTTGTTAAAAATTTAGAGGAAAATAATTTAAAAATTCACGATCCAAAAAAAACATTTTTTACATTTGATTGTAACCCAGGAGGATGTGATCAGAAATATGCATCCAACCAACATATTTGTCGACTTTTTGCTATAAGAAATGGAATTAAAGTTTTTGACATTGAAAAAGGCATAGGTACTCATCTCGTTATAGATGATGGAATTGCTAAACCTGGTGGTACAATTGTTTCAACTGATTCACATGCAAATATCTTGGGTGCAATTGGCGCTTTTGGACAAGGGATGGGCGATCAGGATATTGCTCATGCATGGGCTTATGGCAAGGTTTGGTTTAAGGTTCCGCCATCTGTTAAAATTGTTTTGAAAGGTAAACCTCATGCAACTGCAACTCCGAAAGATGTTGTACTTAGATTGTTGCAAGAGTTCGGGGCAAATGGATTGCTTGGTTATTCTGCTGAGATTTATGGGGAGTATGTTGATTCGTTGTCACTTGATGGTAAAATTACAATATCTTCTATGGCTACTGAGATGGGTGGAATAATAATTTTTTTTCCAGCAAAAAATGGTTTTGTTGCTGATAGTGATGCTGAATATGAGTTGACGTTTGAAATTAATATCTCCAATCTCAAACCAATGATTTCAAAACCAGGTCATCCGGAAGACGCGGTAAGCGTAGAAAGTGTGGTTGGTACAAAAGTCGACTCTGGTTTTATCGGCTCATGCACAAATGGGCGTATGAGTGATATGAGGGCTGCTGCAAAGATTCTAAAGGGCAGGAAAATAGCGCCTGGGCGTGTCCTAAAAATTGTTCCTGCTACTGATGAAATCTGGAAGAAATGTCTAAGTGATGGTTTAATCAAGATTTTCAAAGATGCTGGTGCGCTCGTTGGTTCAGCTGGTTGTGCTGGCTGTGCTGCTGGTCAAATCGGTCAAACAGGCGCAGGTGAAGTGACTGTATCGTCTGGTAACCGTAACTTTGTTGGTAAGCAGGGCAAGGGCGATATTTATCTAGCAAGTCCTGAAACCGTTGCAGCATCGCTTGTCGCTGGGTACATCACAACAGCTCACGATATACCAGATGAACCGGCGCCTCTGGAAATTAAAAAAATTGAGGAAAAAAAACTAATTTTAGAGAAAAAATTTTTAACTGTGCCGCTGTCGGCTGAAGGAAGAGCATGGGTTATAAAAAAGGATAATATCGATACAGACATGATTTATCACAACAGGTATCTTGCGATTACAAAAATAGCTGACATGGGGCAATATGCATTTGATAATCTTCAGGGTTATGAGAAATTTGCTAAAGAAGCAAATAAAGGCGACATAGTCGTTGTTGGCAAAAATTTTGGTGCGGGAAGCTCAAGGCAGCAGGCTGTTGATTGTTTCAAATCACTTGGTATTAGTGCTATTATTGCTGAATCATTTGGTTCAATTTATGAGCGGAATGCAATCAATAGTGCAATGCCCGTACTTGTTGCAGAGAATCTAGTTAATGAAATTAATGACAAGGACGTGATTTCTATTGATTTTACAACCGGTGAAATTAAAAATAAAACACAGAATAAAACCTATTATGGAAAACCTTTTTCTCAGGTGCAGCTTGAAATATACAAACGGGGGGGCTTACTGGTTTAACTTTTTTAATATAATTTTTTCTTTCTGAAAAACTGGTTACCCATTTTTGACATCTTTTTCATTCTTGTACTACCAGTAAGCAGCCGATCTGTTTTGAATATCCACACAACTACAGCTATCGTTATAACAGCAAATATCGTGACATATATTATGCCACTTATCACGAGGGCGTAATCGTTGAATATAAGTGCTCGTGGTGCCATCATCGGATGAGAAAATGGTATCGCGAAAACAAGTGCCTTTAAAGCTACTGGTAAAGTGTCGAAATCAGCAAACATTGTGATAAACATTGGTATCAATGCAAGCATTGTAATCGGGAACGTGAGTGTTTGTGCGCTTTTGTAGTTCTTCGCAAATGTTCCAAATAGCATGCACAAAGCAAGTCCAGCAATGAGTGTTACGAATAGTGATATGCCTATGAGCAGGTAGTCCTGAGCAGAACTTAGAACCAAATGATATTGAGCAAGATTTGTTCCGCCAGATAATTGGAATCCTTGGAAGTAATAGCTCATACCAATCATGTAGATTATGGATAACATAAGTCCTATGACCGCAGCTGCAACAATTTTTCCTGTGACGATACTAGTTCGTTTGACAGGTAGAGTTAGTAGGGTCTCTAGTGTTTTGTTTTCTTTTTCCAAAGCCATGGATGTAATAACTATGCCTCCTGCCATGATGATGATCATCATCATAACAATAGGGATGAGTAGGGATTGAGAAGACAGCATACTGACGATAGCGTCTGGTGATATGTTTGTGAATTCACGGTCTTTGAAATACGTAGTTTCAATCTTTTTTGTAGGTGAAAGAACAAAAGAGGCGTTAATAGAAGATTCGTTACCTTTGATTATGTCTGTGGAAATGTTCGTGTTGATGTATGCAATTAAAGATTGGAAAATACTTGTTGATATAGTATCGAGTATTCCTGCGCCTTTCATGATCCAATATACTTCGATTTCTCCAGGTGTTTCATTATGTATCTGTTTAGTGAAATTCTTTGGTATGACTATAAGTGCAACTCCATCTTTTTGTTTAACAGTATCTATACCTATTTGTTTGTCATTAAGTGAGGTTGAGTTATATACTGACCTTGCATTGTTATGAAGAATCGATGAAGCTATTGTGCCATATGTGCCGTTATCTGCATCTATAATTCCAATGACGGGTTTTTCCATCGCCTTTTCTTGTATCCCCTGTATGCTGTTGCCCATTGTACCAAAAATGATTGCAACTATGATAATCGGTAAAAAAGTCGCTGGTGTCATTAATTCCTTCATTTCTTTTTTAATTATGTTGCCAAGTGAGCTCATTCATGCACCACCTGAGTAAAAACTTCTTCGATGTTATTTGCCTTGTATTTCTCCATCAATGATTTTGGTTTACCCTCCTCAACGATTCTACCATCTGATATCAAGGCAATACGTTCACATAGATACTCTACTTCAAGCATATTGTGAGAAGAAAGCAATACTGTTGTTCCTTTTTTTGCAGTGTCTTTTACAAGTTTTCTAATTTCCTGTGCGTTTATTACATCCAAACCTGAGGTTGGCTCATCAAGTATAGCAAGTTTTGGGTTTATCATCAACGCCCGCCCAACCAACAGGCGTCGCATCATACCTTTGCTATATGTATCAACCCTATCATCGATTCTTTCGCCTAGCTCTGCTATCTCTATTCCTTTTCTAACTATTTCTTGGTTTTGTTTTGCATCAAAGAAATTTGCAATAAACTGAAGATATGCCCGCCCAGTCAGATTTTTGTAAGCACCGGCGTCCTCAGGTAAGTAACTAATTATTTTACGGATTTTATCAGCATCTTTTTCAATATCGTAATTCATAATTTTAACTGAACCTGATGTAATCTTTAGTAAGGTTGAAATAACTCTTAACACCGTTGTTTTACCTGCGCCGTTAGGTCCTATGAGACCAAAGATCTCGCCTTCGTTAACATTGAATGAAATGCCTTTTACAGCCTGTATTGCTCCATAATGTTTTTCGAGATTTTTTACCTCAACAGCAGCCATAATCTCCTCTTCCTAAGTTATTAAATAATATCTTCACTAAGAACCATACAACTTATTTTTTAGTCTTATCTTTAAGATATTCTCTCCTTATGCCTTCTGTCATCTTGCCATCTTCTACTATCAAAGCACCGATATATCCGCAATCTTTGCATTTCCATTTCTGGCGGTCGTACGGCAGAACCCAATCGACATTTAATGAACCGCACTTTGGACAAAACTTCATGATTCTACCTCCACAGATGTACTGTAGTCGCAATCATACAACAGGTTATAATAATTTACCATCTTTAAGACAATAAGGTTAAAAATACCAATATCTGATAATAAAAACAAAAATTTTTGGAGAAATGACGTTTGAAACCAAAAGAACTGTTTAAGAAATTTCATTACAACGGGCTGGTAATAGAACTTCACCCAGAGGTTTACGAGCCTGCTGAAGATACTTTTCAGCTACTTGAGGCTATCAAAGTTAAAAAATGTGATTCTGTTTTGGAAATTGGAACTGGCTGTGGAATTGTTGCACTTGAATGTTCACGCCGTGGAGCAAACGTTGTATGTACTGATATCAACCCTCACGCTATTGAAATTACTAAACACAACTATCTAAAAAATAAACTGTTGTTAAATGGTAAAATCGATGTTAGACAAGGCGACCTTTTTTCAGTTATTAAACCAAATGAAAAATTCGACGTTATAGTTTTCAACCCTCCTTATCTACCAACAGATTCTGCGGAAAGAGTCGATGGTACAGGCTGGTTTGATGTTGCAACCGATGGTGGTTTAGATGGTCTTTTTTTCACAAAAAAATTCATTTTAAATCTGTCTAAATATCTTCGCCCAGGTGGTAAGGGATATTTTGTTTTTAGCTCACTGTCTGATAGAGAAAAACTTGATAAATATCTTTTTAAATCCAAATTAAAGTCAGAGGTTGTACTGAGTCGGTGGTTTAATGACGAGCAAATTAATATCTATTGTGTATACTTTTAGATGATTGGGGATTGAATAATATTGAAAAATTTAACGAACTTAAATCTAAACAAAACAAAAGCCATGAAGCTTATCCTACTGTTTGGGGTTATAAGTTTACTTGGTGACGTGATTTATGAGGGAGCAAGAAGCGTTAATGGCCCTTATTTAGAGATACTCGGTGCAAATGCTGCTATAATTGGATTTGTTGTTGGAGCCGGTGAATTTTTAGGTTATGGCATTCGTCTTGCTTCAGGATATTTTTCTGACAAGACAAAATCATACTGGTTTTTCACAATTATGGGGTACGGGTTACTATTTACAGTTCCGTTAATGGCGTTAGCAGGGGTATGGCAACTTGTTGCATTGTTCATTATATCTGAAAGGATAGGCAAGGCACTACGCTCTCCATCAAGAGATACAATTCTTTCTCATGCAACTAAACAGGTTGGCACAGGACTTGGGTTTGCAATTGCTGAGGTTTTAGACCAGATTGGTGCGATAATAGGTCCTCTTATTTTTTCGATTTTTTTCTTTCTTGTCGGTGCCTCTGGTAAAGCAATCTCTGATTATCAGACAGGATACGGTTTCTTATGGGTTCCGTTTATCTTGCTGATGATTGTTATTATATTCACTTATTTCTTGTTTAAAAATCCTCAGGAACTTGAAATAGCTGTCGTGATAAAGAAAGAAGATGAGAATTTTTCTAAAATTTTTTGGTTGTATACTTTATTCAGTTTTATAACCACTTTTGGTTTTGTTAACTTTGCTTTGATAGGTTATCATGTCAAGGTTCATAGTATTCTTTCTGATGCATATATCCCTCTGCTCTATGTAATTGCTATGTGTATAGATGCAGTTATGGCATTAGTGAT
>Ga0172363_10002201_pt1 | contig 15718 bp, 29 predicted proteins | sample LakKivs2_kivu2a2_FD_114541 | JGI IMG/M metagenome (GOLD analysis project Ga0172363, IMG submission 114541) | Sediment microbial communities from Lake Kivu, Rwanda - Sediment s2_kivu2a2 | ecosystem: Environmental > Aquatic > Freshwater > Lake > Sediment | place: Rwanda: Western Province, Lake... | reverse complement strand
GGCGGTCTTCATCGTGTCGCCGTAGCTCTGCACGACGCGGAAGGTCGGTCCCTTGCCGCCGACGCGGAACAGGTCGTCGCGCCGAAGCTCTCGCAGCGCCGCGAGTCCCTCGGGCACGGCGGGCGGCGGCTCGTTCTCGTCCACCTCGAAGAAGTCGAACCCGGTCAGCGGCTTCATGCCGCAGAGTCTAGCTCGGAAGCGGCCGGAGCGAAGCGCAGGCGACCTCCCGCTGGACGCACAGGATCTCCTCCATGCCTTCCTCGCGTCGGATGACGTTGAGGATGGTGTCGCGTTCGATGGGCAGGAGGATCAGCGCGGAGCCCTTGAGGAAGTCGATCTCCACGATCTCCACCTCGACGGGCTCGAACCCGAGCGGCGAATGGTAGATCATCTTCATGTTGACTTGACCCCTCCGAAGCCGCCCTGCTCGTCCACGATGACGCCGAGGCCGGGGAACACGTTGAAGAGCCCGGCTTGCGCCAGGACGGCCCGCCCAGAGTCGGACGACAGCTGAAGGTCGAGGTAGCTCGCGTCCACCTGCATCGACAGGTGCAGCCGCATGATCAGGTCGGCCCATCCGCTTGGCTTCCAGCCTTGGGAGACCTGCGAAAGAAGCTCGTCGCGCACTCGGTCGAGGAAGGCGGGCGACTCCGGCGGCCGGTCCTCGCCACGCTCCGAGGCGGTTTCGTCCTCTTGGTCGATCAGCGCCTGGAGCCGCTCCATCATCATCCGGTCGGCGGGGTCTTCGCCGTCCTCGCCCGTTTCTGGCACGGCGACCGGAGCGGGGACGGCTGGCGTTGCCTGAATGGTCTGCGACGCAGCTGGACCGATCACGGCATCGACACCGTATCGCTTGGTGAACTCCGCCAGGGTCTGGGGGGCGAACTCGACGGGCTTGGCCGAGAGCCACGGGTGCAGTGCAGCGGCGGCGAGAGCCTCCGGTGCGCTTGCGAAGAGAGCTTGGAGGTGCTTCGTCTCGACCGCCGCGAGCGGGGTGTCGGCCTCGCCGTAGACGGCGGCGTGCGCGGCGACCGCGGTGCTCGCCCCATGCAGAAGCTGCTCGTGCGGAGCGCGCCCGTCCATCGCGCGCAGCGTTCCGATGGCGAGCCCCTGCTTGACGCCTTCCCAGAAGAGGATCGCCTCGATCTTGCTCCAGTTGCGGAGGATCTCGCTGACGGTTGCTGCCGGAAGGGGCAGCAGTCGCAGGTAGGCTTCGATGCGAAGCGCGCCGTAGCGCCGCTCGTCTTCGCCAACCCTGAACCGCATCAGAAGTCCTCGCCGCCGCCGCCGAAGAGCCCTTCGTCGTCTCCGCCGCCGAACGCGCCGTCGATGTCCTCCACCTCGTCGTCGCCGCGCTCCGCCGCGATCACGAGCATGGTGCGGGCGTAGCTGGTGACCCAGCTGTTCAGCGTGCGAGGGGTCTGGTTCATCCGATCCAGCACCTCGTCGGTGTTGTGCTGAAGCCACTCCTCGAACTCGTCGCGCGTCAGGGTCATGGTGAGGTCTCCTGGGTCGCGAAGATGCCCGAGGTGTCTGACAAGCGCAAGCGCGCCAAGCCGATCGTGGGCTGGCCCGGTGGGGCCACGTTCAGCTAGGCTTGCGCCCATGACGTACCGTGGCCCCGGCGTCCCCATTTACGATCTCGACCTTCACCGGGGGTCGAGCTTCCGCAGCATCAACGCGTTCCCCATCAGGACGCAGCTGGTGCCGCCGGAGGCTTTGGGTGACCTTCCGTCGGAGGGCGAGCTTGGGGAGATCGTGTCGGCGGACGGTTACCGCTATCAGATCACGCCCGAGGACATCCTTTGGCTTGCCCGTTCGATCCAGCACGAAGGTGGCAACAAGGTCGCGACCGCTTGGACCTACGCGCAGCGGATGGCCCTGTTTCGGCGTTGGCGTTCGCTGAAGGACTTGGTGCAGGCCCATAGCCAGCCGGTCAACCCGATCTGGCGGCGCGACGGCGAGAAGTGCCGTCCCGGTGGCCCCTACCACGGCCGAGACGAGTGTGCGGAGCGGCGTCTGGTTGTTCGCGACCGGGCGGCCACGATGCCTTGGGGCGACATCAGCCCGCTCACCCGCATGCAGGTCGTGGCATTCGCTCAGGCTCGCCGGGATAACGTCGTGCCCCGTGCGACCGACTTCGCCAACGGTCCCGTTTCGCAGTCGTTTATTCGGCGTCATCCCGGCACGCAAGTCGTGATGCGCGACGGGAACTGGTACCTCGCGGAGGGGCCGAGCAGCGCTCCCGGTGGCGGCTCTATCGCTTGGCCCGAGGACTTCGTCACGATCCGGTACCGCAACAGCGTAGCGCGCAAAAGCGTATTAGCCGGTGTGCCCAGCTGGGTGCCGATCTTGGTCGTCGCAAGCGTCAGCGTGACTGCGTTGGGCGGCTTGTCCGCGTGGGCTTTCAGTCGTCGCCAGCGGTCTCGATGAGCGGCTCGGCAATCTGCGCGGCGGCCCCTCGTACCTTCTCAAGCTCGTTCTCCATCGCGGAGACGGGTCCGCGTAGCGCCTGAAGGTAGATGGCGGTCGTGTTCGGCTGCGCGTGGCCGAGGAAGCGCTGGATGTCCTGAAGGCGCGCTCCGGCCTTGTCGAGGTCGCTGGCGACCATGTGCCGCAGCGAGTGCGTCGAGATGGTCTCTGGGTCGAGCCCAGCCTTTCGGGCGGCCTGCTTGATGATGTCCGAGATCACGTTGTTGTGCATGACGCGCTCGGGGTCCATGCCTTCGGTGAGCGTGAAGGTCTGGACCGGAGAGAAGACGGCGCTCTCGCCCGTGATGCGGCTGAGCCTGTTGGCGCTGATCCAGTGGGCTCGGATCGCGTCGTAGCAGATCTTCGGAAGCTCGAACGTCTTGAGCTTGTTGCCCTTGACCACGACGCTGTAGGTTCGCGGCTTGCTCTTGAGGTCGAGGTCTTTGACGCGCAGCTTCGAGATCTCCGCACGTCGCCGTCCCGTGTACGCCGCGAAGATGAGCACCGCCTTGTCGCGGTAGCCGAGCGCATCGTTTGGCAGCGCATCTACGAGCGCCTTGAAGCTCTTCCACTCGATGCTCTTTGCTCGTCCGAATGGGCTCGGGAGCACGTCCTTGCGAGTGATGACGGAGAAGGGGTTGTAGGAGATCAGCTGCTGGCCGTTGTCTCCGACCGGCTTGGTCAGGAATCCGAAGAAGGCGTCAGCGGCGGCCAGGCGCACGCACACGGTGCTGTTGGCGAACCCCTGATCGACGAGCCACCGCTTGTAGTAAGCGGCTTCGGCTACGGTCACGAGCTTGGGGTCTTTCCAGCCGATGAGGTCGAAGAACTGCTTGAGCCCGGCTCGGTAGGTTCGTCGCGTGTTGACGGGCTTGTCAGCGAGGAATGCGTACATCGCGAGCAAGATCTGCTTGGTGCGATGCGGGTCGTCTCCTCCGATTCGGATGACGATGCTCTGCTCTGCGGCAGGAAGTACTCTCGCCAGCTGCGTGCCCATGAGCCTCCGATGTTGACACGCCCGATGGTGTCAGACACGCTGGGGCTCGTGCAAATTGCGGATTTCATGGACAACGGAGCGCCGCGCGAAGGTCTTCGCGTGAACGTCCGTGTTCCATCCTGGCTGCGCGCTTCGCTTGGTGAGGTGGCGGTGGGCGAGTTCCGCAAGTTCAAGCCAGCCGGTCGCCGGGTGCTCGTCGTCCTGAAGGTCGGATCTCGGCTGATGGAGTTTCGGCCGCAGGATGTTCTGGGCGAAGCTACTTCGGATGCCTGAGCGGTCGTTTCGGTTCGTCGTTCCCGGCAAGCCTCAGCCCAAGCAGCGAGCGCGAAAGGGCGTCGGGGGCCGGTTCTACACGCCCAAGGAGACGCGCGAGTACGAGGCGCGCGTGAAGTCGTGTGCGTGGGCTGCGATGGCGCAGGCAGGTCTTCTGCGTCGCGGCGCGTGGCCGCTCGACGCGCGCTATCGCGTGTCGGTGGTCATCTACCCGGCCAACGCTCGCGTGCCAGACGGGGACAACGTGCTCAAGGCAGTGCAGGACGGTCTGAACGGTCTCGCGTGGTCGGACGACCGTCGCTCGAAAATGGGGAGCTACGACACCCGCGAGCCCGACCGAGAGAACCCGCGCGTCGAGGTCGCGGTCGCGGTCGTGAGCGGTCAGCCGGTGAGCGACTCGGTTTCCGCCGTGTCGGAGTAGTCGAGGGTGAAGCGCGGCGTCTCCGCGAGGACGAACTGGCCGCCGACCATGACTCCCTTCACGATGAAGGCGTCCGCGTCCACGAGCGTCACGCCCTGGTTCGCGGGCGTCTTCCACCGGAGCGCGACGACGGAGGGGCTCGGGTCGAACGGGCGCATGTCGCTCACGTCGCCGTCGATGACGGGCAGATCCCAGATCCGATCGGGGATCCCGGCACTCCCCGGCGGCGGCTTCAGCGGGATCTCGACCCGCTGCTTTTTGCCGCTGTCCTCGACCATCACGGCGCGCGTGCCGATGCGGGCGAAGACGACCGCGATGCGTCGTCGCTGCCGGTTGATCTCGTACACCATGTCCTCGCCGCTGCTCTCGATCCCGGCGAAGCTGAACGTGAGGTCGTAGTTGCGCGGGACGACGCGCCCAGGAACCTTCGTGTAGTCGTAGAACTGGACGAAGTTGTCGCCGTCGAAGTGCTCGAACAGGTCGGGGAACATGAGTTCCCAGGGCAGGTCGGAGAAGACGTTCAGTCGGATGAGCGGCATGGTCTTCGACTTGATCGAGCGGTCGCGGTGCATCTGGATCGCATCGACCAGCATGCGGCAGAAGGCGACCGGCTCCGTGATGAGCGACTGGAGCAGCGAGTACTTCTTGACGGTGTTGTAGTCGTCCGAGAGGTTGCGCCCGGAGAAGACGAGGCACGACTTCGCGCACTCGGGCGAAGCCTTGCTGCACGCCTGGAGGCGAACCGAGACCACGCGCTTCACCCCGTAGACCTGGGCCATCATCTGGTCGCGAATGTCGTCCACATTGGGGTCTGTGTAACTGGTCGTGTGCGGCAGGATGGACAGCCCTTTCACGTTCGCCTTCTCGAACGCCTGCCCGTATATCTCCTTCGAGTCTTCACGGATGAGTTCGATGATCTCCTGCGGCGTGCCCTTGGCCGTCTTGTAGTTCTGGCCGATCAGGTTCTCGGCCATCGACTCCGGGCTGCTGTACGCCTTGATCGGGGTGATCTTCCCTGCCTTCGTGGCCTTGAACGAGGGGAACATCGGCCGGAGCCGCTGAAAGGCTTCCTGCGACGACATCGCCTCCACGTCGTCCATCGTGACGATCGGGCCGGATCCCTTCGTCTTCATGGCCGCGTACACGGCGCGCAAGGCTTCCTCGGGCGCGCGGCGGATCGAGGCGGAGCCAAGGCTCACCACCTGGCCATTCGCCGCCACACGCAGGCGAGCGAACTCCGAAGGTGCCGGGGCGTCCGTGTAGACGGTGCCAAGGTTCTGAGCAAACGCGACGGCGTCCTCCCAGTTGCGCGTGAGGGCCACGACCTCCTCTGAGGCGTCGATGACCGCGTACATGATTCCGTCGGAGGCCGAGATGCTCGTCGTCATGGCGGAAACGTACCACACCACAGCGGAGCAGCTTGTCAAGCAGGTGCTTCCGACATACTCTCACGCGATGAACTTGAAGGACGCATCGGACCATGCTGAGCGAATGGCTGTTCGGACGACAGGCAAGGACGCGGTTGCGCTGCATGTTCTGGTTGAGGCGGCGAGGCGGCTTTTGCGCGCCAAGCGCGCGGTGCGCGATCTTGCCGACGCGGTGGGTGCGCGCGAGGCTGTGGCGGATCTGAATCAGACTTCGCTTTTTGAGGGTGGTGAGCGTTGAACCTTGATCTGTTCGAGCCGGATCGGAGCGAGCATCCGCAGGTCCGGTGTGTTCTCGCTGATCCTCCGTGGCTGGAGCGAGGCGGCGGGAAGATCAAGCGTGGGGCCGATCGGCACTACGATCTGGCCGACCTGAAGACCATCGCGACGGCGATGCTGGGCGCTCCCGAGTGGAACCTCGCGGACGACGCGCACTGCTGGATCTGGGTCACGGACAACTTCCTGAAGGACGGGCTCTGGTTGATCGAGCGGCTGGGCTTCGAGTACAAGCGGACCTTCCCGTGGGTGAAGGTGCAGGCGGAGCGCCCGAGCGCTCTCGACCCAGAGACGGGCCACGGCTGCGAAGGTCTGGTCGAGCGGGAGGACGGCACACCCGCCGTGAAGATCGGCATCGGCCAGTACGCCCGAGGGGCGCATGAGCTTCTGCTGTTCGGGGTGCGCGGCAAGGGACAGTCGCCGGAGGTTTGGACGGGCGACCGAGGCGTGCCGAGCGTGCTCTTCGCGCCTCACGAGCGGGGCGAGGACGGCAAGGTGATCCACTCGCGCAAGCCGCGGGCGAGCTACGACCTGATCGAGCGCGTCAGCAAGGGCCCGAGGCTGGAGTGCTTCGCGCGCATCGCGCGGCCGGGGTGGTCGGCGTGGGGAAACGAGGCACCGTCAGGCGGCTAGGGTATGCTTGCGGAATGGACGAAGTTCACGCGAGCAAGATGGTCTACTGGATCACGCAGTTCTGGTCATTCTTTGGTGTCGTCTTTGGCGTGTATCTCGGCGGGGAAGTGGCAAAGCGTGTCGCTTCGGCGCTCGGTTACGCCAAGAGGCCCGAGTCGGAGCAGCCTTGGCTGTATCGTGTTTGGTCGCTCACTCTTCCGTGGCATCCGTTCGTCGTGGGCAGCTTCTGCGGCTTGGTGCCGGGGTTGCCCGTGGCCGAATGGGTTCCGGGTGAGTGGCCTGCGCGCATGCTTTGGTTTGGCATCGCGGGCGCGGTGAGCGGCCAGCTTTACACGGCGATCAAGCGGACGTGGTCGCTCGTGCCGCGTGCGGCTGCGAAGCGTCTTGGGCTTTCGGATCCGCCGCCTTCGGATCCGCCGCCTCCGCTGGGAGATGGGGCGTGACCATCAGCCGGACGCAGGCGGTCTTGCTCGCGCTGGCCGGGCTGGCGCTGGCCGTGACGTTTTTCGTTGCGGGCCGCAGTTGTACGCCTTCGCCGGTCGCGCCGATCATCGAGCAGCGTGGCATCGACGCGGGGCCAGGGGAGCGGGAGATCGAAGCTCGGCTCGACGCTGCACTTCAGGCGGCTGGCCTGACGTTGGAGCAGATCGAGGACAAGTTCGCTGAGGACATCGAGAACTTCGACGGGCAGCAGCGAGCCGAGTATGATCGTCTTCGTGGCGGCGGAGACCTCGAAGCAACCGCCCGCGCGCTGAATCAGTGGAACCAGCAGCGGCGAAGCCGGGATGGTGGGCGTTGATGTACTTCCGCGGGACAGTTACGAAAGATCAGGAGAAGACGGCGCTTGGTGGGGCCCCTTCTTGGACGCCTTGTCTTGGGGCGGCGATCGTGTGGGCCGCGGTGCCTCCGAACGTGTGGTCGTCGAGCGAAGAGGCTCGGAGCGCTCGGTTTGTGAAGGGCTCCACGGTGACGGCGGCGAAGATCTCTGCTGCCAAGGTGCTCGACCTCGGAGGCCCCAAACAGTCGGTGGGCGAGGTGCTGCGCGCACTGTCGTTCGAGAAGGACGACGGGATCACCATCGACGAAGCGATGCGGATCTTCAGCTACATGCACAACCGGCTGATCAGCAAGGCGCGCGGCGGCGAGTTCAAGTACCGGGTGTTCGACGCGGATGGTAAAGCGATGGACCCCCAGGAAGTGCCGCTGTCGTTTTCGATGCCCGAGACTCTGATCTCGATGGCGCGCGACGACTTCGACCTCGCGAGGCCGGACACCTTGCCGACGACGCCAGCGAAGGCGAAGCGTGCGCGCGTTGCGGCCCGTCTGGCCGAGGCTGACCGCGTAAGCGCTGACCCTTTCATTTTCGCGGACGCGCCCATCGTGCAGAAGGTCGCTCGTCGCCTTGGCTTCGACGCAATCGTGTACCTCGACGCCTTCGGCGGTGGTCCAGGTGCGCTTCGCGACCTGATGGGCATCGAGCCCGAAGACGTGTGCTGCCTGACCGAAGAAGACGATCCGTTTTCCGACAACGAGTGGCGCGAACGAACGCTTTGGTTGCACGAGACGCTGCGACCGCTCTCGGACGACATTGTGAAGGTCGAGTGGTCGGAATCAGCTCCGAAGGTGGCGGCCGACTACGTCAAGCTGGTGGAGGAGGGCGACGATGAGTGAGCAACGTGGCAGCCCGCCTTCGACCTACGCGATCTTGGCGTTGCTCGAAAACGAGCCAGGATCTGCGGAGCGCGTTGCCTGGGCCACGGCTCGTCGGATGGTGCTGATCGCCCCTGGGCTCTGGCTTGCGGGTCTTCGTGGACGCGACCTCGCTCGTGCTAGCGTCGCGTCGAGCCTCACGATCACGCTGGGGCTGATCGGCTACTACTCGTGGTGCCGAAAGAACGGAAAGGCCGTGACTTGATGAGCGAAGCGAAGATCAGAGAGAGCGCGGGGTACGTCCAGGTCGAGGGCTTCTCGCAGGCTGGTGCGGGCTACTTCTGCGGCACCTGCTCCAAGCTCGACTACAAGAGCGGCAAGAGCGGGTTCTGTCTTGGGCTCAAGGTGCCGGTGAAGACCTACGGCTGCTGCAACTACTGGGTGCTCGGCTCCGACGATCAGGTCCGTGCCGCCGACGGTCGTCGGCTTCAGGTCGTGCGGTGAGGCTTGTCGCCGGGATCGTGGCGATGACACTGGTCGCGGCGTCTGCGTCGGCGCAGGATGCTGCTCAGGCGGCTCCGCAGGCGTTTCAGCTTCCCGAGCCCGGCGAGGTCACTCCCTTGCGTCGTGGCGTGGCGGCTCCGCGGGATGGTCTTCTGATCGATGCTGCGGACCTTCTTCAGATCCGTCAGGAGTACGACCGGATGCACTTCCTTCTCGGTCGCACCTCCGAGCGCGACCGCGAGGTCTGCGATGTTCGCGTGGAGATGGAGCACCTGCGGCTGCTTGCTGCCGAGGAGCGACTGACGCTGCGCGACGGGTTGTGGAGCACGCGAGAGGAAGACTTATTGCGTCAGCTTCGCGAAGCGCAGGAGCAGTCCCGGCGTGCAGCCGAGCGCGGCTGGTGGGAAAGCGAGGCGCTGTGGTTCGCAGTGGGCGTCGTTGCGACCGGGGCGGTGTGGGCTGCGGTGACGGTGAGGTGAGGGTATGAAGCGCACGAGCAGGAACCCGCGCTACCGGCACGTTACGAAGCCGAAGTCTGCTCAGAAGATCCTCAAGGAGGGCCGCCTGCGAGCCGGTGCCCCGTGGGACGGCAAGTACAAGATCTACGCATCCCCCGCGGCCACGGTTGATGTGGAAGTGCTCAAGGATTGGTACCGCGGTTACGCCGATGAGCCCGATCCCGTCGTAGTCGAGTTCGACTCGGACGTGCGACCTCACGAGTCCCGATTGAACCGTGTGATGGGCGTGGAAGCTGTCGCGTGGCACCGCAAGAGCCTCCCGATCGAGTCGGCACTGCTGAAGAACAAGCGCACGAGCCGTCCGCCGTCGGCCATGACCGACGATGCGCTTGCTCGACACTTCAACAGGACGATCAACATGAGCGGCGACGAGATCCGCCGCTGGCACAAGAGCCCCCTGTCCAAGCGGGCCTCGTTCGCTCACATCCGAGCCGAGCTTCCGCTTCTGGCGAAGATGAAGGACACTTCGCCATCCAGCTGGACGCCCGCGATGTGGAACAAGGCGGCGCGGGCGGTGAACTTCGTGGAGCGTCACGAGGCGCAGATGCGGGCGCAGGGCAAGCGGTATGGCACCGGCAGGTTGCACGTCACCGAGAAGCGCGTGATCGCTCTGTTGAACTGGGGTCGCAAGACGCCGGGTGTTCGTCTTGCTCGGATTGGCGATAGCGTCAGGTAGGATTCGGGCATGTCGAAGCGAACGAGCAGGAAGCCGCTGGCGGAGAACCCGCCGATCCTCGTGACCGTGGATCGTGACCTGACTGCCTCGACCGGAGGCTTGGTTGGCCGGTTCGAGGAGGACGTGACGGTCTACCGCGTGATGGACGGCGAGGAGCTTTGCATCGCCGTGGCGTCTGGAGCCATCGAGGGCGGCATGTTCGCGACGCGCTCGGAGCGTGAGTACGGTGCGTCGTGGGCTGCCACCTCGCTTGGTGACGTGGCGGGATGGGGCAAGGGCTGGGCGGGGCGGCTCGGCAAGGATTTGTTCGTCGCTGAGGCGAGCGCGGCAGGCCGTGTTTTCTACCGCGAGTTGACGGACGAGGTTCGCGAGTCTCTGGACATCGAGCCGAGCGGCCCACCAAAGCAGGAGGCATGGCTGGACACGGCCATGTGCAACACCGGCCTCGGTTGCTCGTTCGTCGTGCGCGTGACGGACGCAAGGTTCTATCGCGTCATCAAGTCGGGCGAGGCGGTGCCGATGACCGCAGCGGACGTGTCGGAGTACGTTCGCAAGCATCCGCTGCCGGAGATCGCGGTGCGTCCGATGGGTCTCGGCGGAACGTGGGAAGCCGGTGTCGTGCTCGGCAAGAGCGTGGCCGTCGGCAAGGATGAAAACGATGGCCTCTGGCGAGTCGAGAACCGGAAGGACCGCGCGATCGTCCTCGGGGCGAAGTCGAAGAAGCAGGCTCTCGAAGAGGCGCGTCGTGTCATCGGGCGCGGCGGCTACGAAGATGGTCTCGCGAGGCTGAACAAGATCCCCGCTGGCTTCGAGAAGGCCGCGCCTGGCCAGACGTGGGTGCGAACGACCGGAGGCTGGGGACCGGAGGCGTTCGAGATTGATGAGGTCGGAGCGAGCTACGCTCGGGGTCACTGGGTGGAGAACGGTGAGCGGCTCTTCGGAAGCCACGTTGTGTCCGCCAAGGATCTGCTTGCGAAGTGGGCGTACTATGGCAAGACCAAGCGCAAGTAGCCTTGCACAAGGGGCTCGCAGGAGGCCGCGTGCTGTTCCCGATCACCGATGAGATCGCCGCAGTCGCTCGAAAGCTCGTGGACGATCCCGGCGTGCCGAAGTCAATCGTGACCGAGCTTCGTATCCTCTTGCGTCGCTACGATCACGCGGAGGCCACATGGATCGTGGCCAACACGCCCGAAGACCCCCCGCCGCCACGCGCGCCCGCGACGACGGTCCTCCTCGTTCTTGCCGAGGTGCCGATTGATGAGACCCCACTCCCACCTCCCGCCGCGAGCCCACTTCCGCAGGGTCTCGACGTGGAAGCCCGTCAGCTCTCGTTGGCAACGGGACTTTTCCGTGAGGCAGGCGCGTGAGAAAGAGACCGGACACGACCCTGGAGCAGGTGCTCGACGTGCGGGAACGTCTCAAGCGAGGCGAGTCGAACAAGTCGATCGTGGAGGCGACGGGGCTGTCTCCAGGCACGATTTGTAAGATCAAGGACGGCTGGAAGCCGAGCGGTCGAAAGCCGATCCGGCTGTTTCCAAGCACCGCGAGAAGGAGCGGCGAAAGATGAGCGAGCAGAAAGACCTCGTGGCGCGAGGCGTCGTCGTTGGGATCACCGTCGCGCCCGAGGGTTGCTATGTGCGGCTGCGCGTAACCGAGTCCGACGCTGAGGCTTTGGCGCAGAACGGCGCTTTCGGGCGCATGTTGCAGATTCGTCTGACCGCGGCGGAGGTTGCCAGGGCTCCGGTGCGAGGTGTAGAGTAGGCAACCATGGCGTACACGATGGTCAACGGAATGCGCTCCAACCGTTACCCGCTGGCCTCGGTCTGTGGATGCGGTGGAACGTGCGGGTGTGGTGGAGCTTCCGGCATGGGGCTCGACATTGAATCCGCCGCGTTCGGCGGCTCTTTGGTTGCGGCGGGCGGCGGCGGCCTGCTTCTGGGCCTTCTGACCGGCTACTGGCTCGGCAAGACCTTTGGCCAGTCGCGCGCGGCCGTTTTCGCGAATCGGCGGCGGCGATGACGTACCACCTGTCAGGTCTTGGCCAGGCGTTCACGGCGGCGCGTGGCGCGAGCGGAGACGTTGCGCGTCTTCAGACGCAGCTGATTCAGTACGGGCTTCTGAACCTTCGCGCGCCGGACGGCGTGATCAGTTCGGCCAACAGTCCGACGGTTCAGGCAGTGCGAGCCTACGCGAGCCGCGCAGGCATGTCGGCCTCGGGCGTCGCTCGGACGAGTAGCGGAGGTCTGGTGCTGCCGCGTCCGCTGTTCGACGCGATCTTGGCCGGTCCCCCTTCCCCCTCTGGCGGCTCGGGCGAAGGCGGCGATGTCAGCAGCGGCAAGGGTGGCGGCGAAAGCGGCGGCGACGCCCTCGACGCGCGGAGAAGCACGCAGGCTCGCGCTGGCAGCCCATCGTGGTTGCCATGGGTGCTCGGCGCAGGAGCGGCCGTTGTCGTGCTCGGCACGGTCGCGGCCGTCGCCGCAGGGCGTCGCTGAAAAAAGTTGTTGCACGCCTCTCCGACCGTGCTACACCTCTCTTGCTCGGCGGACATGCCGGGCGGAAGGAGAGGGCATGGAGGAGCTTCTTGTTTGTGGCCGCTGTTGCGGCGAGGGGCGGCAGTCCTGGGTCGAGGATGACCGCTGGGTCGAGGATGTCTGCTACGCCTGCGGTGGCAGCGGCTCCGTGGACCCGGAGCACGCGTTCGAGCAGCGGCTCGGCGCAGCGTTGGATCTGCTCGGTCGGCGGAAGGCCCACGCCTACCGCTGCGCGCGAGACGAAGACCCGGAGGGAGAGGACTTCGCGTTCTGTGCGGCCGAGAACATGCTCTCGGCGCGCGACTACGAGGAAGCGCTCGCGATGGACTACTCCGAGCGGGCCTCTCGTGAGACGCGCGACTGGTCGCGCGAGCGACTGGAGTGGCTGGTGGCGCTCTCGGAGTGGTCCTGGCGCTCTCCGCGCGCTGTCAGCGCGGAGCACTGCCGCACGTCCAGCTGGGAGGACCGATGGTGAAGCCCAACGTCAAGCCGCGCTCGTGGATGCAGCAGAGCGCCAAGGCTCGCCCCGGTGCCGGGGCGCACGCAGACCGTCGCGACAAGCGGCGCGGCGGGCGGAAGGAGCGGCGCGACCGCGCCGCCCGCGACGGGTGGTAGAGTGGGGCAGCGCGACGCCCGGTGAGTCGCGAGCTTGTCCGCCGCCGCTGCGGCGTTAGGAGGAGTGGACCGTGACCTATCATTCACGTTCACCCGTCAATTTGGTGGCTCCGACCGGCGCGGTGCGTCGGTTCTTCTGGTCGGAGCACGCGGCGCAGCGGCTTCGCGAGCGGTGGGCTGCGTCTGCGGAGAAGATCCGGCGCGCGGCGCAGGAAGCGCTCGTCGTCGGCAAGGCCGAGGAGTGGTGGGAGTACGACTCCCGCCGCGACCGAGGCGAGCGGCGGAACCTCCTCGTGCGGGTCTCGCATCCGAGCGGGGACCGTAGCCTGGACGGCTGGGTGCTCTGGCGGCTTGACGAGCGCGATCCGACGCTCGCACACGCCTGCACGCTCCTCACCAACCACCAGTATCAGAGCAACACGCAGCTGCTCTGGAGCAAGGTGCGCGGCAGGCCCCCAGTGGGCAGCAGCGGCAACCTCATGCACCGGCCGTTTGCCGTTCGCCCCGCTGGCCGGAAGTGATACCGTTCGGGCACGAGAAGGAGAGGTCGATCATGGGTATGGCAGCACGGAAAAACTCGGCGGTGGACTTTGGCGACGAGGAGAACGTCCTCCGCGAGGTAGCGGAGGAGCTTGGCGAGGACGCCGACAGCCTCACGATCAAAGAGAGCCACATGACGGCGTTCCGTGCGGGCCTCGTCTGGGAGATCAGCACGCGCGGCGGTCGTCGCAGCTGGCTCGTCATGGAGGACGAGGACGCCGCCGAAGCGTTGGCGCTTGCGGTCGTGACCCAGGATCTGGAAGAGGAGCCGGGCAACTTCAGCCGCGACTTCATCGAACAGCACATCGACACGGATCGGCTCCGTCGTGACCTGACGTCGGACGTCGAGAGTATGATCTACGACGACCTGCGCGAGGAGGCCGAGCGCCGTCCCGAGCGCTTCTGGAAGCAGGGGGAACAGTACGGGATGGACGTGCCCGAGGAGGACGAGGACGGTGACCTCCCCGAGCCCTCGACCAGCGAGATCGAAGACTTGGCCGAGAAGATCGCGGAAGACCGTCTGGCGGACCCGATCGCGTACCTCGAAGAGTTCTACGGTCGCGAGGATGCCATCGAGAAGGCGATCGAGATCGCGGGCATCGACATCGCCGCCGCCGCCCAGGACGCCGTGAACATCGACGGCTGGCCGCACTTCCTGGCGCGCTTCAACGGCAACTACGAGATGACGCCGAGCGGCTTCGTCGTGTGGCGGGAGAACTGATCATGCCGAAGCGGACGAGCCGAAGTCCCGTCATGCCGGTGGTCCGAGGGGGCCGCTCGTCCGCTTTGTCTGGATCGAAGCGGACGAGCCGGGGCAGGCTTTCGGTAGGGTTCGATGATGAACTCCGGGCCAGCTACGGCCTTCCGCCGCGCAAGTGACATGCGCGACCTGCTGATCAAGGCTGGCCTCGGCCTCGCTGCCGCTGCCTACGCCCGTGACGCTGTCCAGCGTCCGCAGCAGGTCGCTCGTCTTGCGCGCGCGGTCTCGGATCGCAGTGGCAAGCCGCTCGCGAACCTGGGAGCCGGGGTCAAGGGCAAGTCGCTTCGCGTGTCCATCTTGGGCGAGCGCCTGTGGGGCGACGTAAACCTCGATGCGGAGGCCCCGCTCGTTGCGCCTGGCCCGGAGGTCGTGAGCTTCGCGAACTACTACAGCTTGCAGTGGTCCGACAAGTACTTCGGGGCTCTGATCGCCTGCGACGTGCTGGAGAACTTGGAGTACCCGGAGCTTGCGCTGCGCGAGTGGTACCGCGTGTCCGAGCGCGTGTTCGTCGTCATCCCGTCGCGGTGGCGGCCCGACAAGTGGTCGAGCCGGTGGCTGATCGATCCGAGCGGGCAGAAGGCGTGGCCGCTCTGGGCGAGGCGCGACCACATCGTTGTCTTGCCTGTGTCAGACACCCGGAGCTATTCTCCGGCCCGATGTCAGACACCCAAGCCATCACCCCCTCCGCCACCTCTTCCTCGGATCCCTTTGGATCCCCTCCCTCCGAGCGATGGTACCGAGTCGTTGCAGTCGGTCTCGACGCTGACGGTTCTCTCCGGCTCTCCCGACGAGAGTACCTGAGCCGCCCTACCTTCGACCGGGCAGGCGCGGTGCGTCATGTCTCGGCGGAGGCCAAGAAGCTGACGGATGCCGATCATTCGCTCGGCTTCGTGAACGACCGCAACAAGCTGCTGGGCCTGTTCGTGGGCAAGACGGGGCGCTCTGCGTCGCGCGATCTGAAGGTGATCGTCAAGAGCAAGCTGGAGATCGACCGCAAGGTCGCCAAGGCCGAGGCGCGTGCCGCCAAGCGCACGAGCCGCCCAGCCAGGAAGCTCACCTCGCGGGGGGCCAAGCCGGTCTCGTTCCTCTCGGAGGTGGCTGCCCCGAAGAAGCGCACGAGCCGGAAGCCGAAGGTCTGACCGGGTTGCCTTCGCTCCCGGTCTGCGCGACCATGTAGGCCGTCATGCCCGCCATCAAGACCGTCTACAATCGGTCGGTCCAGCCCTACACGCCGAGCCTCTACATGCTCTCGGCTCCGATGTTGGGCAGGTACCGCTCGTACCCTCACAACGTCGTGACGCCGATCCCCGGTGCGGGCTTCACGCCTGCGACGTTGGTGTGGCGTGAGCAGGTGCTCAACCTCGACGGCACGGCGGGCATGCGGCGTCCGTACCCCTACGGCCGGTACGGGGCCGGTGTGCCGCTGCG